>JGI1201J43222_100003_pt1 | contig 324735 bp, 302 predicted proteins | sample MastesBC008_FD_43222 | JGI IMG/M metagenome (IMG submission 43222) | reverse complement strand
TCCAGAAGCTCTTCATCGTCAACCTGGTCAACCTTGTTCAGGAACACGACCAGCGCCGGAACGCCAACCTGACGGGCCAGCAGGATGTGCTCGCGCGTCTGCGGCATCGGGCCGTCAGCCGCGTTCACAACCAGGATCGCGCCGTCCATCTGCGCAGCACCCGTGATCATGTTCTTGACGTAGTCAGCGTGTCCCGGGCAGTCCACGTGCGCATAGTGACGGTTCGCCGTCTCGTATTCCACGTGCGCCGTGTTGATCGTGATCCCGCGGGCCTTCTCTTCCGGCGCCGAGTCGATGTCCTCATAGGACCGCTTCTCGCCACCGCCCTGCTCGGCCAGCGTCATCGTGATCGCTGCAGTCAGCGTCGTCTTGCCGTGGTCAACGTGGCCAATCGTGCCGATGTTGACGTGCGGCTTGTTGCGTTCAAACTTTGCCTTGGCCATCGGGCCTCTCCTTTACTCTGAATTCCGGGCCGGAAACCGGCCACAATAGATTACGAACCAGCGACGTCCGAAATGATCTTCTGCGCTTCGGCACGCGGCACTTCATCATAGTGATCGAAGAGCATCGTGAACTGGGCGCGGCCCTGCGACATGCCCCGAAGGTCGGAGACATAGCCGAACATGTTGACCAGCGGGACGAAGGCCTTGATCGCCACGGCATTGCCGCGCGGCTCGGAGCCCTGGATCTGACCCCGACGGGAGTTCAGGTCGCCGATCACGTCGCCCATATAGTCTTCCGGTGTCACGACTTCCACAGCCATGACCGGTTCCATCAGGCGTGGATCGCCCTGGCCCTTCAGTTCGCGGAACGCAGCGCGCGACGCGATTTCGAAGGCGAGGACGGAGGAGTCCACATCGTGGAATGCACCGTCGACCAGCGTGGCCTTGAAGTCCGTCACCGGATAGCCGGCCAGCAGACCGTTTTCCTTGGCGCTTTCCAGGCCTTTTTCGACACCCGGAATGTATTCCTTCGGAACGGCACCGCCGACGATCTTGCTTTCGAACACGAAGCCCGAACCGGATTCCAGGGGTTCGAATTCCAGCTTGACGCGGGCGAACTGGCCCGTACCGCCGGACTGTTTCTTGTGCGTGTAGTCGATCTCGGCAGCGCGGCCGATCTTCTCGCGATACGCAACCTGCGGCTGGCCGATATTGGCCTCAACCTTGAATTCGCGCTTCAGGCGGTCGATCAGGATGTCGAGGTGAAGCTCGCCCATGCCCTTCATGATCGTCTGGCCGGATTCATGGTTGGTTTCGACCTGGAAGGACGGGTCTTCCGCAGCGAGGCGCTGCAGGCCAACCGACATCTTCTCCTGGTCAGCCTTGGATTTCGGCTCGACGGCGATCTCGATCACCGGATCGGGGAAGGTCATCGTTTCCAGGACGACCGGCTTGTTCGGATCACAGACCGTGTCACCCGTGGTCGTTTCCTTCAGGCCGGCAATGGCCACGATGTCGCCTGCGAAGGCTTCCGTGATCTCGTCCTGCTTGTTGGAGTGCATCATCACCATGCGGCCGACGCGCTCTTTCTTGCCCTTGGTCGAGTTCATGAAGCTGTCGCCTTTCGACAGCGTACCGGAATAGATACGCGTAAAGGTCAGCGTGCCCATATAGGGGTCGTTCATGATCTTGAAGGCGAGGCCCGAGAAGGGCTGGCTGTCATCAGCCTTGCGCTCGATGTTGCGGACTTCGTCTTCGTCGCCCGGGGCAAAGCCCATGTAAGGCGGCACGTCGAGCGGGCCCGGCAGGAAGTCGATCACGGCGTTCAGCATCGGCTGGACACCCTTGTTCTTGAACGCGGAGCCACACAGGACCGGCACGAAGGACAGGCTCAGCGTGCCCTTGCGGATCAGCGTGCGCAGGGTAGCTTCGTCCGGCTCATTGCCTTCCAGATAGGCTTCCATCGCGGCGTCGTCCATTTCGACGGCGATTTCGATGAGCTCGCCGCGCATCTCTTCGGCCTTGTCCTTCAGTTCAGGACGGATGTCGCGGATTTCCCAGCTGGCGCCCAGGTCTTCACCGGCCCAGACCCATTCCTTCATGGTGATCAGGTCGACATGGCCTTCCAGCTCGTTCTCGGCACCGATCGGCATCTGGATCGGAGCCGGGATCGCACCGGTGCGGTCCTTGATCATCGCGACGCAGTTGAAGAAGTCGGCGCCGATCTTGTCCATCTTGTTGACGAACACGATGCGCGGAACCTTGTAGCGGTCAGCCTGGCGCCAGACCGTTTCCGTCTGCGGCTCGACACCGGCGTTCGCGTCCAGCACGCAGACCGCGCCGTCCAGAACGGCCAGGGAGCGCTCGACTTCGATGGTGAAGTCAACGTGTCCGGGCGTATCGATGATGTTGAAGCGGAACTTGGCCTCTTCCGGCGTGTCGCCATAGATGCCCGTCGGCGTCTTGCCGTCTTCGGTGCGGAACCAGAACGTCGTGGTCGCAGCGGACGTGATCGTGATGCCACGCTCCTGCTCCTGCTCCATCCAGTCCATCGTGGCGGCGCCGTCGTGGACTTCACCGATCTTGTGGGACTTGCCGGTATAGTAGAGGATGCGTTCGGTCGTGGTCGTTTTACCGGCATCGATGTGGGCCATGATGCCGAAGTTACGATAGCGATCCAGCGTGTATTCGCGGGCCATGAGATAAACCTTCGTGTCTGGTTTCCGGGAGGAAGTTCGGAGCGATTGACGGGCGCGTTACCTGCAATCGCTCCGGGTTTCCAGTGCTGATTACCAGCGGTAGTGAGAAAACGCCTTGTTGGCGTCGGCCATGCGGTGGGTGTCTTCCCGCTTCTTCACAGCGTTGCCGCGGCCTTGCGAGGCATCCATCAGTTCGCCGGCGAGGCGCTCACGCATGGTGTTCTCGTTGCGGCCGGCGGCAGCAGCGGCCAGCCAGCGGATGGCGAGGGCCTGACGGCGCTCGGTGCGGACTTCGACCGGAACCTGATAGGTTGCACCACCGACACGGCGGGAACGGACTTCAACCGCCGGAGCGACGGCTTCGAGAGCTTCATGGAACACTTCGACCGGATTCTTCTTGGCGCGGCCTTCGACCAGGTCGAACGCACCATAGACGATCCGCTCGGCAACGGACTTTTTGCCGTCGCGCATGATCTGGTTCATGAATTTGGAGACGACCACGTCCTTGAATTTCGGATCCGGCAGGACCTGGCGCTTCTCAGCAGAGTGACGACGAGACATGCTTCGGCTTCCTTATTTCGGCTTCTTCGCACCGTAGTGCGAACGGCGTTGCTTACGGTCTTTGACGGGCTGGGTATCGAGGGCACCACGCACGATGTGGTAGCGCACACCCGGAAGGTCTTTCACACGGCCGCCGCGGATCAGGACCACGGAGTGCTCCTGCAGGTTGTGGCCTTCACCCGGGATGTAGCACAGCGATTCGAAACCGGACGTGAGGCGCACCTTGGCCACTTTACGAAGGGCCGAGTTCGGCTTCTTCGGCGTCGTCGTGTACACGCGCGTGCAAACGCCGCGACGCTGTGGGCAGGCCTTCAGGGCCGGGGTCTTTGTCCGCGTCGGCTTTGGCTGGCGCGGCTTGCGAATGAGCTGTTGAATCGTTGGCATTCGGGCCTTCTGTCTCTTCTGGTCTCAAATGGCCCGATGGGCCGGTAACGGATTGTGCCCCGAATGCCGCGATTGGCCTCCGGGACGGACGAAAACTTGGGGGCCAGATTGGCCGGAACCGCCTGTTCCGGTACGGCTGACAGCCTTTTCAGGCTCCCCGCCTCTCTGACGATTGGTGGCGTGTAAGCCCCTCAGGCGCTGGCGTCAAGGGCATGGTGCTGTCGGGCTACAGCTGTTTCGGCTCCGTGACGGTCGCCTCAGAAGGGCAAACCGATCCGGCGTACGCAGGCAGCCTCCGCCGCAGACCCCTCCCCCGCCCGCAGCCGGGCGGCCAGCGCGGCCAGATCCGGGTCGTCCGGCGCCCCCTCGGCAGAGGCAAAATCGCCGGTCCGCAACAGCGTCCGGCAGTCCGCCCGCGCCCAGCTGTCCAGCGACAGGAAGGCGACCAGGCCGATGGCCAGCGCCGCGCAGGCTGCGCCGATCATGTCCGTTCGGTCGAACTGGCTGTCTCGCATGCGATGCTCCGGTCAGGCAGGCTCTCCCCAGATGCAGGAAAGCCTGCCGAAACTGGCAGGCTTTCCCAATTCGTACAAGCGGAAGACCGGGCCTATTCGGCCGGGGTTTCCGGTTCCGGCGCCGGCAGGGCGGCCGTGGTTTCCAGCGCTTCCTGGTCCTTCGCGGCAGCAGCGGCCCGCTTGGCGCGCAGCTTCTGGTCGCGATCGGCAGCCACACGGCGGAACTGGCGGATGCCACCGCCCGTACCGGCCGGGATCAGGCTGCCCACGATGATGTTCTCCTTGAGACCTTCCAGCGTGTCGACCTTGCCCTGGATCGCCGCCTCGGTGAGGACGCGGGTCGTTTCCTGGAACGAGGCAGCCGACAGGAAGCTGCGGGTCTGCAGGGACGCCTTCGTGATGCCCAGCAGGAGCGGAATGGCCTTGGCCTCTTCCTGGTCCTTCTTGCGGGACTTGCGCACCGCTTCATTGGCCTGCTCGAACTCGATCACATCGACATGCTCGCCGGTGATCAGGCCCGTGGAGCCCGGATCGGTGATCTCGACCTTCTGCAGCATCTGGCGCACGATGACCTCGATGTGCTTGTCGTTGATCGGCACGCCCTGCAGGCGATAGACCTTCTGCACTTCGTCGATCAGGTAATTGGCCAGCGCCTCGACGCCCAGCGTCAGCAGGATGTCCTGCGGGGCCGGGTTGCCGTCCATCAGGTATTCACCACGCTTGATGAAGTCCCCGTCCTGCACGGCAAGGTGCTTGCCTTTCGGCACCAGGTAATCGATCTGCTCCTTGTCTTCCTCCAGCGGAACGATGGAGACGCGGCGCTTGTTCTTGTAGTCGCGGCCATAGACGACCTTGCCGTCGACTTCCGCGATGATGGCGTGGTCCTTCGGACGACGCGCCTCGAACAGTTCGGCCACACGCGGCAGACCGCCGGTGATGTCCTTGGTCTTGGCACCGCCGGTCGTGACACGGGCAATCGTGTCACCAGCCTCGATCTTGTCGCCATCGGCCACCGACAGGATGGCCCCGACGGACAGGAGATAGACTGCATCCGATCCATTCGGCAGCTTCACCGGCTCGCCATCCTTGCCGACGATCTGAACCGACGGCTTGATGTCTGCCGACTTGGACGCCGAGCGCCAGTCGATGATGACGCGCGAGGAGATGCCCGTCGCCTCGTCGGTTTCCTCACGGACGGACACGCCGTCAATGACGTCGACCAGCTTGATCTGGCCAGCCACTTCGGAAACGATCGGCTGGGCAAACGGATCCCAGTCCGCCAGCAGCGTGCCGGCCGGAACCTTGTCCCCGTCCTTGGCCATCAGGCGCGTACCATAGGCCGGACGGAAGGACTGGCGCGTACGGCCGTCCGAATCCAGCACTTCCACCTGCATGCGGCGTCCGACGACAACCAGCGTCTTGTCCTTGCGGGTGACGGTCTCGGCATCCTTGAACCGGATCGTGCCTTCAAAGCTCGCCTCGACGGACGACTGGTCGGCCACCTGGGCCGCACCACCGATGTGGAAGGTCCGCATGGTCAGCTGCGTGCCCGGCTCACCGATCGACTGGGCCGCGATGACGCCAACCGCTTCGCCGCGGTTGACGACCGTGCCGCGGGCCAGGTCACGGCCATAGCACTGAACACAGATGCCGTTCTTGGCTTCACAGGTCAGCGGGGAGCGCGCCTTGACGACGTCGACGCCAGCCTTCTCGATCGTGTCGGCCAGTTCCTCGTCGATATAGGTGTTGGCCGGAACGATCAGTTCGCCCTCGACATTCTTCACATCCGTCGCCGTGACGCGGCCCAGGATGCGCTCGGCCAGGGAGACGACCACATCGGCGCCTTCCAGCACGGCGGAGATGTCGATGCCCTTCTCGGTGCCGCAATCATCCTCATTGATGATGCAGTCCTGTGCCACGTCGACCAGGCGGCGGGTCAGGTAACCGGAGTTCGCCGTTTTCAGGGCGGTGTCCGCCAGACCCTTACGGGCGCCGTGCGTCGAGTTGAAGTATTCGAGAACGGTCAGGCCTTCCTTGAAGTTCGAGATGATCGGCGTCTCGATGATCTCGCCGGACGGCTTGGCCATCAGGCCGCGCATACCGGCCAGCTGCTTCATCTGGTTCTTCGACCCCCGCGCACCGGAATCGGCCATCATGTAGATCGAGTTGACCTGAGCCTTCCGGTCGCCCTTGGCTGCCTGTGCTTCGGCAGCGGCGTCCATCATGGCGTCGGCCACCTTGTCGGTACAGGTCGACCAGGCATCAACCACCTTGTTGTACTTCTCGCCGCGCGTGATCAGGCCGTCAGCATACTGACGCTCATACTCGGAGACCTGCTCCTTGGTGGCGTCGACCAGCTTCTGCTTGGCAGCCGGGATGACCATGTCGTCCTTGCCGAACGAGATGCCCGCCTTGGCAGCTTCGCGGAAGCCCAGTTCCATCATCTTGTCACAGAAGATCACCGTCGCCTTCTGGCCGCACAGACGATAGACCTCGTCGATGATCTTGGAGATCGTCTTCTTGGTCATGGTCGTGTTGACCAGGTCCGGCTGGATGCCCTTCATGCGCGGCAGGATGTTGGCGATCATGAAGCGGCCCGGCGTGGTGTCGATCACGCGGCGCCACGGATTGCCCTCATCATCGACGCCCTCATACATCGCCTTCACCTTGGAGTGCAGGCTGACGAGGCCATTGTCGATGGCCTGCTCGATCTCGGCCACATCGGAGAACATCATGCCCTCGCCCGGCTCGCCGTCGCGGTCCAGCGACAGGTAGTACAGGCCCAGGACGATGTCCTGCGACGGCACGATGATCGGCTTGCCGTTGGCTGGCGACAGGATGTTGTTGGTGGACATCATCAGGACGCGCGCTTCCAGCTGGGCCTCAAGGCTCAGCGGCACGTGCACGGCCATCTGGTCACCGTCAAAGTCGGCGTTGAACGCGGCGCAGACCAGCGGGTGAAGCTGGATGGCCTTGCCCTCGATCAGTTTCGGTTCGAAGGCCTGGATGCCCAGACGGTGCAGCGTCGGCGCGCGGTTCAGCAGAACCGGGTGCTCGCGGATCACCTCGTCCAGGATATCCCAGACTTCCGGCTTTTCCTTCTCGACCAGCTTCTTCGCCGCCTTGACCGTGCCGGCCAGACCCTTCGCGTCGAGGCGCGCATAGATGAACGGCTTGAACAGTTCCAGCGCCATCTTCTTCGGCAGGCCGCATTCATGCAGCTTCAGGCTCGGGCCAACCACGATGACCGAACGGCCGGAATAGTCGACGCGCTTGCCCAGAAGGTTCTGGCGGAAGCGGCCCTGCTTGCCCTTCAGCATGTCGGACAGCGATTTCAACGGGCGCTTGTTGGTGCCCGTGATGGTGCGGCCGCGACGGCCATTGTCGAACAGGGCGTCGACGGATTCCTGCAGCATCCGCTTCTCGTTGCGGATGATGATGTCCGGCGCGCGCAGTTCCATCAGGCGCTTCAGGCGGTTGTTCCGGTTGATCACCCGGCGATAGAGATCGTTCAGGTCGGAGGTCGCAAAGCGGCCACCGTCCAGCGGCACCAGCGGGCGCAGATCCGGCGGGATGACCGGGATGACCTGCATGATCATCCATTCCGGCTTGGCGCGCGACGTCAGGAAGGCGTCGACCACTTTCAGCCGCTTGGACAGTTTCTTCGTCTTCAGTTCGGACGTCGACTCGGCGAGTTCCTCGCGCAGCGTCTCGGCCAGAACCGGCAGGTCCAGGCCCTGCAGCAGCTCACGGATGGCCTCGGCGCCGATCATGGCGGTAAACGCGTCCTCGCCAAGCTCGTCCTGCTTGTCCATGTACTCTTCTTCGGTGAGCAGCTGCAGCGGCTCAAGCTCGGTCAGGCCCGGCTCGACGACGATATAGCTCTCGAAGTACAGAACGCGCTCGACATCCTTCAGCGCCATGTCCAGCAGCGCGGAAATCCGGGACGGCAGCGATTTCAGGAACCAGATGTGCGCGACCGGGGCAGCCAGGTCGATGTGGCCCATGCGCTCGCGGCGCACGCGCGCCAGGGTCACTTCAACGCCGCACTTCTCGCAGGTGATGCCGCGATACTTGATGCGCTTGTACTTGCCGCAGAGGCACTCATAGTCCTTCGTCGGGCCGAAGATACGGGCACAGAACAGGCCGTCCCGTTCCGGCTTGAAGGTCCGGTAGTTGATGGTTTCGGGCTTCTTGATCTCGCCCGAGGACCAGGACCGGATCTTTTCCGGGCTGGCAATCGAGATCCGGATCGCCTCAAAGGTCGGCGACGGAGTGTTCGGGTTGAAAATGCTGGCGACGTCCTGGCGCATGGGTGTCTGCTCCTTGGGTGGGCTTGGTTTACGGGGCTGGCGGGCCCCTGCCCTATGAAATCTCTGTTCCGTCCGGCCTGCCCCGCCATGATGGGCGGGGCAATCCGGTTAGGTATCGGCTCTATTCGGCGGCGACGGGGGCTTCCGCGTCGTCATCACTGTCAGAGCCTTCTTCAATCAGTTCGACGTTCAGGCCGAGCGACCGCATTTCCTTCACGAGCACGTTGAAGCTCTCCGGGATACCGGCTTCGAACGTGTCGTCGCCGCGCACGATGGCCTCGTAGACCTTCGCACGGCCGGCCGTGTCGTCGGACTTCACGGTCAGCATTTCCTGCAGCGTGTAGGCGGCGCCATAGGCCTCCAGGGCCCAGACCTCCATCTCCCCGAAACGCTGGCCGCCGAACTGGGCCTTGCCGCCCAGAGGCTGCTGCGTGACGAGCGAGTACGGACCGGTCGAGCGGGCGTGGATCTTCTCGTCGACCAGGTGGTGCAGCTTGAGAAGATACTTGTAGCCCACGGTGACCGGGCGCGAGAATTTCACACCGGTCCGGCCGTCGAACAGCTTCACCTGGCCAGAGGAGTCGAGCCCGGCCCGCTCCAGCATGGCATTGATGTCGCTCTCGCGGGCACCGTCAAACACCGGCGTCGCGATCGGCACACCGTTGCGCAGGTTTCCGGCCAGTTCGATGACGTCCCTGTCTTCGGATGGCAGTTCCTGCTCCTCGCCATAGGCGGTTTTCAGGGCCTTGCGCAGGCCGTCGACATCGTTCTTCTGATGGAACTCGTCGAGCGCGTTCTGGATGATCCGGCCAAGGCCGCGGCAGGCCCAGCCCGTATGCGTCTCGAGGATCTGACCGACATTCATCCGTGACGGAACGCCCAGCGGGTTCAGCACGATGTCGACCGGCGTACCATCTTCCAGGAACGGCATGTCTTCCTGCGGGTTGATCTTCGAGATCACCCCCTTGTTGCCGTGACGGCCGGCCATCTTGTCGCCCGGCTGCAGCTTGCGCTTCACGGCCAGGAAGACCTTGACGACCTTCATCACGCCCGGCGGAAGGTCGTCGCCACGCTGGACCTTCTCGACCTTGTCGTTGAACCGGGCTTCCAGTTCGCGGATCGAGGTGTCGAACTGGTCGCGCAGGGCGTCGAGTTCGGCCTGTGCCTTCTCGGATTTCAGCGCGATGTCCCACATCTGGCTCTCGCTCAGCTCGTCGAGGGCACCGGCAGTGATCTTGCCCGGCGTGAAGCCTTTCGGCCCGGCAGCGGCTTCCTTGCCCGTCAGCAGGTCGCGCAGACGGTTGTAGGTGTTCCGCTCAAGGATGGCCTGTTCGTCTTCCTTGTCCTCCTGCAGCTTCTCGATCTGCTCGCGCTCGATCTGCAGGGCGCGCTGGTCCTTGTCGATGCCGTGGCGGTTGAAGATGCGGACATCCACAACCGTACCGGCGTCGCCCGGCGGGACACGCAGGGAAGTGTCACGCACATCGGAGGCCTTCTCGCCGAAGATGGCGCGGAGGAGTTTTTCTTCCGGCGTCATCGGGCTTTCGCCCTTCGGCGTCACCTTGCCGACCAGGATGTCCCCGGCCTTCACCTCGGCGCCCACGGCCACGATGCCGGCTTCGTCGAGGTTGCGCAGCGCTTCCTCGCCGACATTCGGGATGTCGCGGGTGATTTCTTCCGGGCCCAGCTTGGTGTCGCGGGCCGCAACCTCGAATTCCTCGATATGGATCGAGGTGAAGACGTCATCCTTCACGATCCGTTCGGAGATCAGGATGGAGTCCTCGAAGTTGTAGCCATTCCACGGCATGAACGCGACCAGCACGTTGCGGCCGAGGGCCAGGTCACCAAGGTCCGTGGACGGACCGTCAGCAATGATGTCATTCTTGGACACGACATCGCCCACGCGCACGATCGGGCGCTGGTTGATGCACGAGTTCTGGTTCGACCGGCGGAACTTGGCGAGGCGGTAGATGTCGACGCCCGACTTGGAACCTTCGAGGTCTTCCGTCGCACGAACCACGATGCGCAGCGCGTCCACCTGCTCCACCACGCCCGACCGGCGGGCCGTGATGGCCGCGCGGCTGTCACGTGCCACGACGGCTTCCATCCCGGTGCCGACGAACGGCGCCTCGGACTGAACCAGCGGCACGGCCTGGCGTTGCATGTTCGATCCCATCAGGGCGCGGTTGGCATCGTCATTTTCCAGATACGGAATGAGCGAGGCAGCCACCGAGACAACTTGCTTCGGCGAAACGTCCATGTACTGGATGTCCTCGCGGGCCACCATGGTCGCTTCCCCGGCGACGCGGGCGTTGACGAATTCGTTCGCCAGCATGCCCTTCTCGTCCACCGTGGCATTGGCCTGGGCGATCGAATAGATGCTCTCTTCCATGGCCGACAGATAGACCACTTCATCGGTCTGCTTGCCGTTCACAACCTTCCGGTACGGGCTTTCGATGAAGCCGTACTTGTTCACGCGGGCATGCGTGGCCAGAGAGTTGATCAGGCCGATGTTCGGGCCTTCCGGCGTCTCGATCGGACAGATACGGCCATAATGCGTCGGGTGCACGTCGCGGACTTCGAAGCCGGCGCGTTCCCGCGTCAGGCCGCCCGGCCCAAGCGCGGAGAGACGACGCTTGTGCGTGATCTCGGACAGCGGGTTGGTCTGGTCCATGAACTGGGACAGCTGCGAGGAGCCGAAGAATTCGCGGACAGAGGCCACGACCGGCTTCGCATTGATCAGGTCATGCGGCATCACCGTGTCGATGTCGACAGAGCCCATACGCTCCTTGATCGCACGCTCCATGCGCACCAGGCCGATGCGGTAATTGTTCTCCATCAGCTCGCCGACAGAGCGGACGCGGCGGTTGCCGAGATTGTCGATGTCATCGACTTCGCCCTTGCCGTCCTTCAGGTCGAGGATGACCTTCATGACGCCAATGATGTCTTCATGACGCAGCACGCGCATGTCGTCGGCTGCGGCTTCATAGCCCGGCACGCCGACATTGAGGCGCATGTTCATCTTCACGCGGCCCACGGCCGACAGGTCGTAACGCTCCGGGTCGAAGAAGAGCTGGCCGAACAGGGCGTCGGCGGCTTCCTGGGTCGGCGGCTCGCCCGGGCGCATGACGCGATAGATGTCGGACAGCGCTTCGAAACGGGTCTCGTTCTTGTCTGCCTTCAGCGTGTTGCGCAGCCACGGGCCACGGCCCGACGCGTCGATGTCGAGGACTTCGATCGTGTCGATGCCATAGTCGCGCATCTCGGCGATCATTTCCTCTTCCAGCATGTCGCCGGCTTCGCCGAAGATCTCGCCGGTTTCCAGATTGACCACGTCGCGGGCCAGGAATTTTCCGATCAGCGCGTCCGACGGGACCAGGATCTCGTCGGTATTGGCTTCGGCGATCCGTTTCGCCTTCAGCGCCGTGATCTTCTTGCCGGCCTCGGCAACGGTCTTGCCGCTCTTGGCGTCGACCAAGTCATATTCCGGCTTCACGCCCTTCCAGGCGTCGGCGCGGAAGCCGGTGATCCAGCCCTTCTTGTCCAGGCGGTAGATGGAATTGGTGTAGAACAGGTCGAGGATCTGCTCGGTATCATAGCCCAGCGCGTACAGCATCGTCGTCGCCGGCAGCTTGCGCTTGCGGTCGATGCGGATGTTCAGCACGTCCTTGGCATCGAACTCGAAGTCCAGCCAGGATCCGCGATACGGGATGATGCGGGCGGCGAACAGCAGCTTGCCGGAGGCGTGGGTCTTGCCCTTGTCATGATCGAAGAACACACCCGGCGAACGGTGCATCTGCGACACGATCACCCGCTCGGTGCCGTTCACGACGAACGTGCCCTTGTCGGTCATCAGCGGAATGTCGCCGAGATAGCATTCCTGCTCCTTCACTTCCTTGACGGAGCGGGCGCCGGTGTCCTCATCGACATCGAACACGACGAGCTGGAGGCGAACCTTCAGCGGCGCCTGATAGGTCAGGTCGCGCTGGACGCACTCTTCCACGTCGAATTTCGGGGTCTCGAATTCGTAGGAGACATATTCCAGCGTCGCACGCTCGGAAAAGTCGGTGATCGGGAACACGGACTTGAACACGCCGCCCAGGCCATCATCCGTCCGCTTGTCGGCGGGCGTGTGCATCTGGAGGAAATGTTCGTAGCTTTCGCGTTGAACCTCGATCAGGTTTGGCATTTCGATGGCTTCGGGAATGCGCCCGAAGGATTTGCGGATACGTTTCTTTTCCGTGAAGGAGAGTGCCATCCCAGGATCCCATTTTTTGCGTCGACAGCCACCGGGCTGACAACTTTATCGCCAGAACGCGAGTTCGCGGCGGCCCCGGAATGAGACCGCCGCGCAAGACTTTGAAAGAGCAGCGCCTCGCGCGAACGCCGCCCGGTTTTGAAGTCGCCGGAGCTTATTTGAGCTCGATGGTTGCGCCGGCTTCTTCGAACTTCTTCTTGAGCTCTTCGGCTTCTGCCTTCGGAGCGCCTTCTTTCAGCGGCTTCGGAGCGCCTTCGACGAGCTCCTTGGCTTCTTTCAGGCCGAGGGACGGCTGAACTTCGCGGACGAGTTTGATCACGTTGATCTTCTTGTCGCCAGCGGAGGTCAGGATAACGTCGAACTCGTCTTTTTCTTCTGCAGCAGCAGCGCCGCCCGCATCACCGGCAACGGCTGCGACAGCAACCGGAGCAGCGGCGGAAACGCCCCACTTGTCTTCAAGCAGCTTTGCCAGTTCTGCAGCTTCCAGAACGGTCAGAGCGGAGAGGTCTTCGACAATCTTTTCGAGATCTGCCATTTTTCAAATTCCTGTAGGTTCGGTGTTTGTAGTCTTTAAAGTGCGAAAACGGGTGACTTATGCGGCATCCTTGGAGCCGTAGGCCGCCACCACGCGAGCGAGCTGGCCAGCCGGAGCCTGAACGACGCCAGCAACCTTGGTTGCCGGAGCCTGCAGGAGGCCGATAAGCTTGCCACGAAGCTGGTCGAGAGAGGGCAGTTTCGCGAGGCTTTCGACGCCTTTGGCATCGAGAACCTGATCGCCCATCACCGCACCGATGATCACGAGCTTGTCATTTTCCTTGGCAAACTCGTCGGTGGCTTTCGCCGCCGACACCGGGTCGGGAGAGTAGGCAATTGCCACAGGACCCTGGAAGAGGGCCTGGGCCGCATCACCGCCTTGACCGTCAAGAGCGATTTTCGCCAGACGGTTCTTGACCACCTTAAGCTGTGCGCCATCCTTACGGAGCATGCCGCGCAGCTTGGTCATTTCCGCAACGGTAAGACCGGTATAGTGCGTCACGACGACAGCACCGGACTCGCCGAAAACCCCTTTGAGGGTTTCGAGAGCCACTGTTTTTCCAGCTTTATCCATAGCGGGTCTCCAGTTTGAGGCGCCCGGACCATCCGGCCGCCCTGGTAATCGCCTTCCGGCCGAAGCCATCCAGCGCCTGCCCAGGGATTGGCCTGCCCGGCTTTTCAACAAGAGGAGGCATCCCCCTGTTTCCGAACCGTTTTTACGCCTCACCCCGTCTGCATAGGTGACAGAGGACTGTCTTTATCCCTCCGAATGAAGGGGCCTATGGTCTAGGACAGGAAAACGGGAGGCCCCCGATGCATATCAGAGAACTCCCGTCAAGAGGCGCTTGTTAACGCTTTATCCCCAACCCTGCAACCCCCCAGAGTCAGAAAAAGTCAAGGGCGGTGAAGACAGGGCCAAATCCGGCGCGATCGCCTGCCCTATTGTGCCACGGACGCGGTGCAGGCGGTCATCCCTTTTACCAGTGAAGCGGACTGTTCTGGGGCCAGTAGCTCGGCTTGGCCAGTCAGAAATTCAAGAGCGACAATGTAGTCATTTTCGCTTGGCGTATCGCCACCATCCTCACCTGCCGCCGCGCTTAAGGAAGATGATCCAGTCGGCGCCGAAGGCGCGGCCGGAAACTCGACTTTCGATATGGCGTCGATCAGCCCGGCCACAGAAGGCGGCTTCTCGCCATAAACTGCCGACTCGACCACATCTATTGCGGCAGACATGGTGCTGAAAGCTTCCCGCTCTGCCTTGATGCCCAATGCAAGCTTCGTGCGGGCAGCGTCCGCTTTTGTGATCGCCGCCACAAGTTCAGCGCTCGGTGAATCGACCTTTCGCGCAAGTCCCGTCACCAAGAACAATTGGCTGTTGAGAGCATCGAAGGCGCTGATCGAGCTCGTATACTCCTTCAACTTCGCCACGGAGTAGCTAACGCCCTTCTCTTCGTTGGCGTCGTTGTCTTTCATGAAGGCATCGACCTGCGTGTCCACCACAACAATCTTCGACGCATGACCAATGGCCAAGGTAGCGTTCAGGGTTTCCTCATTCAGGCGCTCAAGCGCTATCAAGCTATCCGCCTTCGCAGCAATGCAGCTCAGGGCCAGCATCCCCTTCACCCTGAAGGCCGCGCGGTTGCCAGGCTTCAACTGCGTTGCCGATGCTCCGGCAACGCTGGTCACCAGGGTTGATGCGATGATATTGTCGGCATGCGCGTCAAAGCCGGTAAACGCCAGCGTGGCGGTCGCACCCGCTACTGTGAGCGTATTGAGTATCCGGCTTTCCCTCGACAGTTTGTCCGCCGTTTTTCCGAAATCCGTATGCAGGGCTGCAATTCGCCGATAGTTGGCCGCAAACCTGCTGTCCGTTTGCAATTGGTTGAAACTGACGTCTGCGGGTCTGCTGATCGACGTGCTCGCACACCCCGAAACCACGGCAAGGGCCGCAACCCCCATCATAAATCGTTTCATCTTCCCCATCCCCATGGCTGTAGCGGACATTATGTCCGTCCCGGCCCCATGCCGGGCAGTCCACCCTCCCACACCCGGCCGGGCGGGTCCGTGACGGGGCTCACACTGCCGCGTCGCCGCCCTATCCGGCGGATTGGCCCGGCGCACCTCCAATCAAATCAAGCGCTTGCGAAATAGTTTGCAAATCCTGTCCCCCTCCGCCGGGGCCGGGCGATACTGCGGTCCATGAACCTTGCCCACGCCCCTCTCCCCACACCGGCCGAGCCGGACCGGCTGGAAGCCTTTGCCCATGACCTGCTGGGCCATCTGGTGCGGGCGCTCCTGCAGCTGGCCGGTCAGGGAAAGGACCGTGCCCGGCAAGCCTTCGACATGCTGGTCCTCGCCGAATTGATGCTGCGCCGTCTGATCTATCTCGCGGCGCTGCGGATCGACCTTCCCGTTCCGGTGGCAACAGGGCCATCGCCCGGGACACGCCCGCCGGCCGCCACGCCCGGCGCCGCACGCATGCCCGGCCTGCCCCGTTTCCAGCTGGTCGAGCCACTGCCGCGTGAAGCCGGGCCCGTCCGTGATCCGCGCCCCCTGCTCGACCCGGCAGACTGTCCGCGCATCACGGTGATGGACGCCCATGCCCGGCCCTGGATGCCGGAGCCCGCCCCCGCCGCCCGTCCCGGGGTCCGCCCGGATCTTGAAACCCGCTACCTGTTCCGGGCGCAGGCCCTGGCAGGGGCCTTCGCCAATCTGAACGATGAAGCCGCGCGGCTCGCCCGCTGGATCGCCCGCCGGAAGGCGAAGGAGTCCGACCGGCAAAGCCCGTTGGCGCTGCCCCCGGAACCGGAAGACCTGGACCGTGCCCGGACCGATCCGTCCTGGCCGGTCCTGGTCGACATTCACCTGATCGCTGAACACATGGTCGGCCCCGACACGAGCTGACACATCCTGCGCCTGTCCGGCCCCCTTCGCCCGCCCCGGCCCTGCCGGCGGCGGCGCGCGTGCTGGCCGGGACACGCCCCATGTGTGCAAGTGTCGCGTTCGCAAACCTTCCGGGCCCGGCTATAGCCCCGCCCCATGCCTGCCCTGTTCAGACATCTCCGCATGCTTGCGCTCCTGGTCCTTGTGGCCGGTATGGGCGTGCGCGGCACGGTTCCGGCAGGCTATATGGTCGACACGGCGGAGGATGGCGGCGTCATCATCCGCATCTGTGGCGACGGGGTCGGCGCCCTCATGCGGCTCGATCCGGAGGCCGGCACGCTGGAAAGGCTGCCGGATGATTTCGATCCGGATGCGCCCTCCCATGACAGCGACCTGCCCGACACGGCCACCTGCCCGTTCGCGCTGACCGCCATGTTCGACCTGCCCCAGACGCCGGCCCTGCCTTCGCCCGCCGCGTTCGGCCTGCCCCGGCTCGGCGCCAGCCTCTATGTCGTACCGCTGTCCCAGCGGCCGATCGACACCCGCCTGCCTGCGCGCGGGCCGCCCCTCTCCGCCTGATCTGACTTTCCCGAAAATTCAATCAGACACCGCCTGCTGACCTAATGCAGGCGAAGAGGACTTGCACATGAAACACCTGCTCACCGCTGGCACGGGCCTGATCGCCCTGGCCACCTGCCCCCTGCTCGCCGCCGCCGAAACGCCGGACCCGGCCCTTCAGGACGTCATCATCGTCACCGGCCACCGCGCCACCACCGCCACGGATTCGGCCCTCATCCCCGAGGCCGCCCCGATGGATGGCGTGGACATCACGCGCCTCACCGCCCGCACGCCCGGCGCCGCCCGCATCGGCAATGGCGAAATGTCCGGCCAGATGCAGTATCGCGGCCTGTTCGGCCCCCGGCTCAATCTTCGGATTGATGGCCACAGCTTCGCCTCCGGCGGCCCGAACCTGATGGACCCGGCCCTGCACTACGCCCCCACACCCCTCGTCGCTGCGGTCCACATTGATCGCGGCATCAGCCCGGTCTCCGAAGGCCCCGGCATTGGCGGCGGCGTCGATGCCGTTTTCAAGAAGACCGACTATTCCAATTCGTCGGATGCCAGCCTCGGCTATGATCTGACGATTGGCGGCCGCACCGTAAATGACAGCGTCTCCACCGGCGGCATCCTCGGTGCCTCCACAGATACCTGGCGGGCAAACCTGCTCGGCGCCTATGAAGAAGGCGGCGATACCGAATACAAGGATGGCACGATTGGCGGCTCCGAATTCCAGCGCAGCATCTATGGCCTCGCCACGGGCCTGCGCACCGATCTCGGCGAGTTCAGCCTCGACTGGCGTCGCCACAATACCGGCTTTTCCGGCAACCCGCCTTTCGGCATGGACATTCGCTTCGTCGATACAGACGTGCTGAAGGCCGGCTATGAGAAAGCCTTCGGAAACGTACTGGTCGAGGCGTCCGCCAGCTATACCGATGCCGCACACGGAATGAATACGTTCGACCTGCGCCCGGCCATGATGCAACGCGAAGCCTTCGCCTATGCCATCACGCGGAAGGCAGACATCGCCGCCACCTTTCCGGCCCTTGGCGGCAGCCTGCAAATCGGCGCGGACACGGCCGAGGAAGACCACAACATCCATGTGGTCGATCCGGGCAATCTCGACAATTTCGTCTATTCCCTGCCAGACATCGTGATCGACCGCACGGGCGCCTTTGCGGAATGGACCGGCGCGCTCGGCGCGTTCAATGCCGAGCTTGGCCTGCGCGTCGATGACTATGACGGCACCGGCGGCATAGCGACCTTCGGGGCAGATGCCTCCATGGGCCAGAAGATGCTGGCCGCCAGTTACAATGCGTCCGACCGCAGCACGGACGCCACCACGCTGGATGTGGCCGCCCGGCTCTGGCGTCCGATCACGGATGATTTGACCTGGCGCGTGACGCTGGCGCAGAAATCCCGCGCACCCTTTTACCTGGAATGGTTCCAGTGGCTCCCGTCCGGCTCCAGCGCGGGCCTTGCCGATGGCAATGTCTATCTGGGCGACCAGTCCCTCGATCCGGAAGTGGCCCTGATCGCGGAGACCGGCTTCGACTATGTAACCGAAACGGCCTATATCCGCCCGACCGTCTATATCCGCCAGATCGACGATTTCATTCAGGGCACCCCGTTTGATGACACGCCGGGCGTGGTCGACTCCATGGAAGAGATGATGGCCAGCATGCATGGCAGTTCGTCCGCCCTCCTGCGCTTCACCAATGTCGAGGCGCGCCTCATCGGCTTTGACCTCGACGCAGGCATCGACCTCCCCGGCCCGCTGCGCGCCGATGCGGTGGTCTCCTATGTGCGCGGGGAGCGCCGGGACATTGATGATGATCTCTATCGCATCGCCCCGCCCAGCCTGACCGCCGGCCTGACCTGGGAAGGCGCGACCTGGTCCACCACGCTGGAAGCCCGCGCCGTTGCGGAACAGGACAAGGTATCGGTCACGAACCTCGAAGCGGAAACGCCAGGCTATGTCACGCTCAGCCTGTATGGCGACTGGCAGGTGAATGAGGGTGTGCGCCTGTCGGCAGGCGTGGAAAACCTGCTCGACCAGGTCACGCGCGATCACCTGTCCGGCTACAACCGCAACGCCTGGAGCGATGTGGCCGTGGGCACCCGCCTCCCCGGCGCCGGCCGCGGCGCCTTCCTCCGCCTCTCCTTCGTGGGCTGATGAATACAATGGCCCTTCCCGTTTCAACCGCACCGCATCTCCGGCGCACGCCGGAGTCTCTTGCGGTTGGCTTTGTGGCGTAGCGGCGGGAGACCCCGGCGTCCGCCGGAGATACGGCAAAGGGAGAGATTACGCTCACCCTGTCATCCCGGAATTTGCGCCAGCGAATATCCGGGACCCATCTCGCGGCAAGGCACCCATGCTGCTGGGTCCCGGATAAATCCTTCGGATTTTCCGGGATGACAAATTGGTTTGGGCGGGAAGCAAAATGGCGGGTTGCGCTCCGCCAACCCGCCCCGCTCAGCATGAGCGCTCACCCTGTACAGACTCATCCTGAGCGAAGTCGAAGGATGACCTGCCAGGGGTCGAAGGATTAAGAGGCAAACACGAAAAAGCCCGGCGCATTTCTGCGCCGGGCTTCATTCTGTTCTCTCTCGAAATCCGATGTCGGATCTAGGCCGTCTGGCTGACTTCCGCCGTGTCGATCACCACGCCGGCGCCCATTGTGGACGACAGGGCGATCTTGCGGATGAACTGGCCTTTGGCGCCCGACGGGCGGGCCTTGGACAGGGCGTCGAGGAAGGCTTTGACGTTGGTCTCGATGTCACCCTCGGAGAAGCTGGCCTTGCCGATGCCGGCATGGATGATACCGGCCTTCTCGACGCGGAACTCAACCGAGCCGGACTTCGCGTCCTTGACGGCCTGCGCCACGTTCGGCGTGACGGTGCCAACTTTCGGGTTCGGCATCAGGCCGCGCGGGCCCAGCACCTTGCCGAGGCGTCCGACAACCGCCATCATGTCCGGAGACGCGATCACGCGGTCAAAGTCCATGAAGCCGCCCTGGATCTTTTCCATCAGGTCCTCGGCGCCGACGAAATCGGCTCCGGCTTCCTTGGCTTCTTCGGCCTTGGCGTCCTTTGCGAACACGGCGACGCGAACGTCCTTGCCGGTGCCCGACGGAAGGTTGACCACGCCGCGGACCATCTGGTCAGCATATTTCGGATCAACGCCGAGGTTCACGGCGATTTCGACGGTCTCGTCGAACTTCGCCTTTGCGTTCGATTTCACCAGAGCAACGGCTTCGGTTATCGTGTAGGCCTTGTCGGCATCCACGGTTTCGAGAATTGCGCGGGTACGCTTACCTGGTTTCGCCATGTCGCTTACTCCGTCACTTCGATGCCCATTGCGCGGGCGGAACCGGCAATGATTTTCGAGGCTGCGTCGAGGTCGTTCGCGTTCAGGTCTTCCATTTTCATTTCCGCGATCTCGCGAACCTGGGCCATGGTGACCTTGCCGACCGTCTCATAGCCCGGCTTGTTGGCGCCGGAAGCCGGCTTCTTGCCGAGCTTCAGCTTGGCAGCCTTCTTCAGCAGCACAGTGGCCGGCGGAGACTTCACGACGAAGGTGAAGGATTTGTCCTGATAATAATCGATCACGACCGGAACGGGCAGGCCCTGTTCCATGTTCTGGGTCTTGGCGTTGAACGCCTTGCAGAATTCCATGATGTTGATTCCGCGCTGACCGAGCGCCGGGCCGACAGGCGGCGACGGGTTGGCTTGGCCGGCAGGAATCTGGAGCTTGAGGTGCCCCAGCAGTTTCTTAGCCATATTGTCCTCTCGAACGTTTCAGATGGGGCGGTGGTCTTTCGATCCGCCCGGTTACTTTGGAGGCCCGTGGTCTGGCCCGGCTAGAGGCCTCCCACGGAAGCGGGGCGTATGGCTGAAAATCGGGGGAATTGCAACTCCCCAGCTGAAAGGGGGCCAGATCACCGGCAGGTCTCAGGTCACGCTCCCGCGGGCGTGGCAAACAACAGTCGGCAGGTCGCGCCAATGCGCACGCTGCCATCTGTCTGAACAAAGGGCGCAATCGCCGCTGCATGGGCTGCGTTCACGGCGTCTTCACCAGAGGCGTCCATGGCCTTCGCCGCCACGCCGGAAGAGCCGATCCCGCGCACGGCCAGCGCCGCGCTTTCATATTCCCAGGGGCTCGACACGTCCACCACCTCCAGCGGCGTCAGCCCCGCCTCGGCTGCGAAGGCCCGCAGCCGGGCCTCGTCTGACAGCGCAAATGGCCCGGGTGCGCCCGGTGGCGGGGGCGGCAGCAGCGGTTTCAGGGCGCCGACAATCGCGGCCGCTTCCATGCCGTCCGGCTCGCCCCAGGTCATGATCACCACCATGCCCGAAGGCGCCGTCACGCGCCGGGCTTCGGCCAGCGCCGCTGCGGGGTTCCCGGCATACTGGAAAGAGTTGAAGCCGACGACCACATCGAAGCTGTCATCCTCGAAGGGCAGGTCTTCCAGATCGCCTGTCTGGAAAACGCCGTGCGGGACACGCTCCCGGGCAATCCGGAGCAGCGGATCCGATGCGTCGATCCCCGTCACCTGAGCGCCGCGATCCGCCGCCAATGCTGCCGCCATGCCGGATCCGCATCCCGCATCGAGATACCGCGTGCCTGCCCCGACACCCGCATGCTCAAGCGCGGCCACATATCCGGCGCGGAATCCGCCTTCCTGTAAATCCGCCCAGTCACGCGCCCGCATGCCCCACAACCGGCCATTGGCCCCAGCTGTCCTGCTTTCGGTCATCTGTTCCCCCGTACTGCACCATGTGCTTGTGCGCCCGCAGCTCCCCCGATCGCAAAGTCAGGGGAAGGCCCGGCAGCACCCGGCAGCCAAGCTCGGAAACAACCGCCCAACAGGCTACATCAGCGCATAGCCACGGGCGTTGATGTAGCGCTTCAACTCCTCGGCCCGGCGCAGCGGGTCCGGGTGGGTGGACATGAATTCCGGCGGGCGCTGGCCTTCCGACTGGGCCGCCATCAGCTCCCACAGGCGCACGGACTGGCGCGTGTCATAGCCGGCATTGTGCATATAATCGACGCCCAGCTTGTCAGCCTCCAGCTCGTGCCGGCGGCTATAGGGCAGGATCACGCCGAATTGCATCGCCGCGCCGCCCAGTGCGCCAACCGCCGCGCCATACTTGCTCAGCTCTTCCGACTGCGCCACGGCAATCTGCCCCGCCATCAGGCCCACTTGTGCGGCGGTCGAGACCGACAGGCGCTCCGCGGCGTGGCGTCCGACAACATGCCCCGTCTCGTGCCCCAGCACGGAGGACAGCTGATCATCATTCTCTGTCAGCTCGGTGATGCCGCGATAGATGCCGACCCGGTTGCCCGGCATGACGAAGGCATTGACGTCATCGGTATCGAAGACGGCCACGTCCCAGTTTGCGTTCGGATCGATGTGCCCGGCCTTAACGGCGCCGGCAGAAGTCCGCTCCCAGACGCTCAGCACCTGGTTCTTGAGGCGTGTGTTCGAGACGACCGGCGTCTGCGACTTCATGTCGGTCCAGGCCGTCGCCGCCATGCTCGCGACCTGGTCTTCACCGAACAGGATCAGCTGGCTGGATCCCGTCGCCGGATTGGTCGTGCAGCTGGAAATGAAGGGGAAAACGGTGCCTGCAGCGATGCCGGTGATCAGCGCGCGGCGCGACAGGCGGACATTCGGCGCGCCAGCCAGCACTTCGCTATCAAATTCGACTAGTTCGGCCATCTCAAATCTCCCTATCGCCTCGGACGGGAGGTTAGCCCTCCCCCCTCAAAAAGCAATCGCACCCCTGCGCGATTGGTTCCAAGATTGGAAGATTCTGCCTGAATTGGCCCTGAACGCGCTGTTGTCTAGACCGCGTCGCCTTCCACTGTGTCCCCGGCCAGCACCGCTGCCTGCTGCACCCAGCCTTCGCGGGCAATGCGTCCGGAGAAGTGCAGCTCCTGGTCCACCCAGGCAACATTTTCCGGCGACCAGGCCGCGATCTGGTCATAATGCCAGATGCCCATCTCGTTCAGCAATTCCTGGATCTTCGGGCCGATGCCGCCAATCTCGGTCAGATCGTCCGGCGAATTCTCCACCGGCTTGTCCAGCGCCAGCGGACGCACGCCAACCGCTTGCGGGGCCATGTCTTCGGCATCGGATTCTTCCTCCGCCGCGTCGAAGGCCTCGTCTGCCAAATCGGCGTCATCCTCGTCAGCTACAGCCTCCGCTTCCGGCGACTCGTCATCATTCAGTTCCAGCGCCGCCAGAATGGCCCGGCTCGCCTCTTCCGCGCTGGCCACCGGAGGCTCCACGGCCTCTTCGGACTGATCTTCTTCCCCGGCCTCTTCGGAATCATCCTCTTCCACGGCCGCCCCGGACAGTTCGACCGCATCGGCCTTTTCATCCGCTTCAGGCTCGGACGGGGCATCCTCCGCGAACCGGTCGACAATCTCGAACGCAGGCACATCGACTTCCGCATCCGGGTCTGCGGCCATCTCGACCGGGGCTTCCTGACGGTCATCAGCGTCATCCAAAGGCGGCACGCCGGCAAAGGCCTGCTCCAGGCTGACTTCCTCGTCCGCCTCTTCTGCTGCCTCAGCCTCCGGCAGGTCCACATCCACCTCGGGCTCCGGCATGGCCGCGTCGACCTCGGCAGGTACCTCTTCCTCGACAGCCTCTGCATGCAGGCCGATCTCGGTCGGGTCCGGCATCGGCTCCGGCTCGACCTCGGTGACAGCTTCGGCAATCGGCTCGGGAGCGGTCTCGACCGGCTCCTCAATTTCCGGCTCGGACGCGTCCATCAGAGGCGCCGCGTCAGCGTCGACAGCGCCTGCGGCATCGGCTTCGGCCTCTGCATCGGAATCGCCTTCGAAATAGGCCAGACGGCCTTCCAGGAACCGGTTGCGCCAGCGCAGGCGCGCCAACTCCTCATCCGCTTCGCCATGGCCCTGACGCGCCGCCGGGGCGGCCGCTGGCACCTTCATCCGGGCAAGCTCCGCCTCAAGCGCCTCGACGCGCTGCTTCAGGAAGTTTTGCTGCCAGTCGGCCTTGGCCGTCTCGGCATCGCTCGCCGCCACAGACGGGATCGCCGTCTCAACCTGGGCAACCTGCTCGGCTGGCGCCGCGCCTGCGCCGTCACTGACCAGTGACTCCAGATGGCGCACACGGCTTTCCAGATGGCGATTGCGCCAGACCAGCGCCGGGTTCGGGTCGGTGGCGCCCCCAACGGCGGCCAGCGTGCCGGTCGCAGCGGCCCCTGCCGCCCCGGCGCCAGCGACAACCGCGTCGCTCGCTTTCGCCTTCAATGCTTCGAGTTCGCTCTTGGCCCGCGCAAGATCATCGGTCAGGCGCTGGATTTTCACGGTCTGCTCGGCCTGCGCCTCGCGGGCATTCGTGTTGCCCACCGGCTGGCCCCTCTGGGCAGCATACAGGCTTTCAATCTCTTCCTTGGCCTGTTCCAGCTCGGTCTGCGTCACATCCCGCTCGACCATGGCGCGGCGCATCTTGCCGACCAGCAGCATGCCCCGGATCGCCCAGCCGAGAAGCAGTCCGAAAACGGCCACTCCGATCAGCGCCGCCCACATATGTGCCAAAAGCCACGCCATCTATTCGCTCCGTTCTCGAACCTTGAATCCTATCCGGCGATTCTTCGCCCGGCCCTCTTCCGTGTCATTACTCTGCACGGCCTCGTCGGGACCATAGCCGATTACAGTCAGTCGCGAAGGGGGAAATCCTGCCGACGCCATATAGTCGCGCACCGCCAGGGCCCGCGCTTCGCTGAGGGCCAGATTGGCGGCCCGGTCACCGCTGGCATCGGTATGGCCGCCAATTTCGAAGACCAGTCCCGGCGCACACCGCGCCGACACCGCCATCAGCTTGTCCAGCGTCAGGCCGCTTTCGCGTGTGATGGTTGCACTGCCGGTTTCGAAATACACCTTGCTGGTCTCCATCACCCGGTCGAACGCCGCCTGGCAGGCCCCGGCCGGGTCCGCCTCGAAATCGATCTCGCGAATCTCCGCCACATCGACCTGCACCGTATCGGTGAAAACTGTGACAGGATAAGGGCTGTTCAGCGTGGCGAGATCCTGCTGCAAGTAAGCCAAAGTGGAGCCGGACGCCTCGCCCTCGAAACTGAAGCCGGTTTCCTCGGGCTCGAAAGCCATTTCCCCGCTGCGGAAATGGGCGAAATGCGGCAGGCCCACCCGCACGCCGTCAATCCAGCCGGGATGGGCGCTGCCCGCCACCTGCATCTCGTCGCGAACGGTCTGGGCATAATACTGCCGGGCGATCGCCAGGATTTCCGCCCGCTCGGACTCGCTGGCCACCTTGCCGGACAGGATCAGTTCGCCCTCCCCATGGGTCGCGCTCCACAGAGACGGGCCACGCAGGAACGGCTCGCCCCGGAAGGGCGCCGTGATATTGGCAATGTCGGCAGACACTTTCGCCCGCGTCGCACTGTCCATGGAGATGCCGCGCAGGCGCACGGACGTGTCGGTCAGGCGCGCCTCTCCGGAGTCGAGCTCCGACAGGCTGTCCAGAACCAGCCGCGCCATGCCCTGCCAGTTCCCGGCCGGGGCGCCATTGGCCACCGCCATCCGGTCCTCGACCGCTTCATCGCCGGCATGGCGGCCGGCCGTCTCGAGCAGGCCGGCCCGGATCGTGCGCGAGGGCACATGGCCCACCAGCACGAACTGCCCTTCCGGCGTCTTGATGGCCCGCCAGGCATAGGGCGATACCGGCGGCGCGGTGCCCACGCCGCTCTCGACCAGCGTGACGCCGCCCATCAGCAGGCCACCGGGCCCGCTGGAGGTCAGCACGGTCTCGGCCGCCGCCTGAACCGCATCCGCCGAGGGCGCCTTGCCGGACAGTTCGGCCCGCTGGCCATGCATGCGCACCCGGGCCCAGCCGAACCCGGCCTCGGACAGGGCCGCATTGGCATTCGTCTCCAGCCGCGCTTGGAGGTTTACAGGCGTGCTTGCAGACTGATAGACGGCCCACCAACCCGTGAAGATCAGGCCAATCAGCGCCACGCATCCGATAAGGTAGTCGAGCAGTCTCATAGAGGCCCCGCGACCTCCTCCATTGATTATCCCCTGACCCACAGGGATGCCCTATTCAGCATGACCCCGCAAGAGTTGCCCCGCAGAGCCAGACCCCGTTCACAAGCCTCATGACCCAGCCCGAAGAGATCATCAGCAGCGCCTCAAACCCTCTCGTCAAGACCTTGAAAAGTCTGGAAAGAAAGAAGGGGCGCTCCGACACCGGCCTGTTCCTGGCCGAAGGTGCACGTCTGATCGGCCAGGGCTTCGCCAATGGCTGGCAGGCGGACGCCCTTCTGGTCGCTGCAAGCATGGCCGACCGCCCCCATCTGGCCGGCCTGATCAAGGATGCCCGCAGCGCCGGGGCCCGGGTCGTGCTGGCGGCCGACAAGCTGATGTCCCGCATCACCCACAAGGACAATGCGCAAAGCGTGGTCGCCGCCTTTCGCCAGCGCCACCTGTCCCTGGACGCCCTGCCGCAACAGTCCGGCGGCCTCTATCTGGCGCTCTATGAAGTGCGCGACCCCGGCAATCTCGGCACCATATTGCGGACCGCCGACTGCGCCGGGATTTCCGGCGTCATCCTGGTCGAGACCTGTTGCGACCCCTACAGTTTCGAAGCTGTGCGCGCCTCGATGGGATCCATCTTCGACATGCCCTTTGCAAGCGCCAGCTTCGACCAGTTCAACGCCTGGCGCAAAGGCCTTGGCCTCAACATGAGCGCAGCTTCGGTCAATGGCACGGCCCGGCATGACCGCACGGATTTCACCGGGGGCTCCGTGATCATCATGGGCAATGAACAATCCGGCCTGCCTGCGCACGCCGAAGCCGCCTGTGACCAGCTTTGCCTGATCCCGATGCGCGGCGGCGCCGACAGCCTGAACCTTGCCCAGGCCACCGCCATCATGACCTATGAAGCCTGGCGCCAGAGGGATTTCACATGAAGACCGAGACCCGCCTCCTGATCGCCGATGACTGGGAAGACTACGCCCTGCTCGACAGCGGGCATCTGCAGAAGCTCGAACGCTTCGGCAGCCAGACCGTGATCCGGCCGGACCCGCAGGCCTTCTGGGAACCGGCCCGCCCGGTCGAGAGCTGGCGCGCCGACGCCCGCTTCTCCACCAAATCCCAGGACGATGATGGCGCCGGGAACTGGGAGGTCCTCTCCCCCAAGGCCCGCGACAGCTGGCCGATGCAATGGAACGGCCTCACTTTCGAGGCCCGCCGCACCGCCTTCCGCCATATGGGCGTGTTCCAGGAGCATTCGGTGCACTGGCGGTTCGCGCAGGAGAAAATCCGTGCCGCCGGACGCCCGATCAAGGCGCTGAACCTGTTCGGCTATACCGGCATGATGTCGCTCGCCTGCGCCGCGGCCGGCGCAGAGGTGGTGCATCTGGACGCCAGCCCCAAATCGAATGGCTATGGCAAGGCCAATCAGGCCATGAGCGGCTTGAATGATCGCACCATTCGCTGGATCGCCGATGACGCCATGAAGTTCACCGCCCGCGAGATCCGCCGGGGCAATCAGTATGACGCGATCATTCTCGACCCGCCGAAATTCGGCCGCGGCCCGAAGAACGAGACCTGGCGGTTCGAGGAGAACCTGCCGGAACTGCTCGATACGGTGAAGACCCTGCTCAGCGACCGGCCCCTGTTCGTGATCCTGACGGCGTATGCCGTCCGCCTGTCCTATCTCGCCCTGTCACAGGCCCTGGCCGACCGGCTCTCCCCGCTTGGCGGCATCATGCAGACCGGCGAGATGGCCCTGCCCCAGCAGGGCGCCGACCGCCTGTTGCCGACCGCGATCTATGCCCGCTGGCATTCCGGGAGCTGATCGACAGCTCCTGCCGCTCCCCGAAATCAATCAGCCCTGAGCCTGATTCATGTGAGCGCCCATCAAGGGCACGATACGGAGCCCGCTAAAAAACCCAATCAAAAACAAAAACGGCGGCCCCGAAAGGCCGCCGTTCCTGTTTTCGAATGTCCGTAAGACTTAGAAGTCGAACGTCGCACCCATGAAGATGTAACGACCCAGAGCGTCGTACACCTGCGGGTAGGTGTTGCCGTTACCCGGCGCCGTACCAACGACGGAGGACAGCGGCGGATCTTCGTCCAGCACGTTGTTCACACCGAGGCGGAAGGACATGTAGTCCGTGGCAGCCCAGGAACCGGACAGGTCGAAGTAGTTCTGAGCGTCGAGCACACCGTTGATGGTGCCATCGTCACCGCCTTCGATTTCGACTTCAGAGTAGTAACGCCACGTACCGGTGACGCTGTACTTACCTTCGGCATCAGACCAGGTCATGGAAGCCTTGTGACGGTATTCCGGAGACGCACCGTTTGCAACTTCGGTACCACCACCGGAGGCACAGCTACCACCATAGTAGCCAACACAGTCGAAGATGTCCGCACCAGTGGAGTTCGGAAGCGGCTTGGTTTCAAGCGACTCGAGCAGCGTACCGACATAGTCGAAGTCGATACCGCCCTTGGCATCCAGGTCCAGCGCATAGCTGGCCAGGAGGTCAAAGCCGGACGTCGAAAGCGAACCGGTGTTGATGTTGGTTGCAACGATGTAGCCGGTCTGACCCGCCCACAGGGTGCCGCCATTGCCGCGATTGACGAGCGAGCAGAAGAACGCGTCGCCGGTTTCAAGGCAGGTATCGAGTGCCAGTTCCTGCGGAACCGTACCGACCAGGTCTTCAACAACGATGTCGAAGTAGTCGAGCGACACGGTCAGACCCGGAATGGCGGACGGCGTTGCAACGAAGCCGATCGTGTAGGTATCGGACTGCTCGGGCTCGAGGTCCGGGTTACCACCGGTCAGCGTGTTGAACTGGCCAGCCGGGTTGTCAGCGATGTTGCCATACTGAGCAGCCGTAACGCCGGTGTTCGCACACTGTGCAGCCGTTGCGGTCGGGTTGGTGCCGGCGCAAGGATCATAGATGCCGTTGGCACCCTGCGTCAGGTCAAACAGACCGATCGACTGGGTCGAGAACAGTTCGAAGATGTTCGCAGCACGGACAGCGCGCTGGAACGAACCGCGGAAGCGGATGTCTTCGACCGGAGCGTACTCGAGGCCGATCTTGTAGGCATCGGAGGACACAGCGTCATAGTTCGAACGACGATAAGCCAGGTCGATACCGAGAGACTCGACACCTTCATAGCCCTGGATCAGCGGTGCGTTGACCTCGGCGAAGTAGTCATAGACTTCCTGCGAACCGGAAATCGGGTTCGTCGGGCCGCCCTGACCAGCGCCGTCGCCGGACTGGAAGTTAGAATCCGGGTTGGAGTCGAGGCTGTCACGGCGGTATTCAACACCGAAAGCCACCTTGATGCCTTCTTCAGACATCGGCGACTGCAGTCCATACTCGCCGAGATCGGCATAGGTTTTTGCCGTCACGACCGTCTGGGTCACGTCACCGTCACGGAACAGCGGGTTCACGATGTAAGCCAGAGCTGCATCGCTTGGGCCCGCGCCCGAGAAGATGTCGTACGGCGCACAAGCTGCGTCGTCATTGTTCGGATCATCATCCGCGTTCACGGCACAGACAATGTTGCCCTCTCCATCGTCAACAGCGTAGAGCGCTTTCGACATTTTGGAGATCGACAGGTCATTGTTGTAGACCTCGGAACGGTGAACGTTCGCGTAGATGGCGCTGATGTCATAGCCCCACGGCGTGTCGCCCAGGGTACCTTTCAGGCCAACAACACCACGATAGGTCGTGTGACGGATGTCGTTGTTCCGGTTGCCGCCTTCGACGTTCCGGCGAAGGAACAGGACGTCATTCAGCCCGGCAATGTCGTCACCCGAAGCGCCACGCGACGTACAGATGAAGTCAACCTGCTGTGCGCTGAGGAACGGGTTGTCACAGTTGATGCCGCCAGCATCACCAGCCACACCATAACCGAACACACCGGACGGTGCGATCTGGGAATTGGTCTGGTTGTCCATGAACATGAATTCCGCATATGCGTTCACATACGGGTTGATGTCATAGTTCGCGAACGTACCGAACGAGTAGCGCTCGTTCGGACGCTGAAAGTGGTTGTACGGGTTGTAGTTGAACGTGTCGGAAACGAAGTTCCGCTCGACGAACTCGTTGGTCGTCGGGTCAACACGTGCCCACAGGCCCGTCGGCAGGTTGGAGCCGAGGTCCAGGATGTTGGTGAACTGGTTCGTGGAAGAACCGGCACAGGTGAAGTCGTTACCACCATTGGTCGTGGACAGGGCACACTGCGAGTAGTCGCGGTTGGCCTGAAGCACTTCCTTCGTGTTCTGGAAGCTGGCGAAGCCCATGACGTGGCCGCGGCCATTGTCCAGCTTGCCACCGAAGGCAGCGGTGATGTCGATCGATTCACCGTCAGAGGTCGAGCCATCCGGAACCGTGAACTGGGACGGGTTGTCAGCTGCGAAGCCGGACAGGATGTCCTGGATGTAGCTGTTGGAGTTGTCGTGCTGGTAGAAGGAGTAGTTGCCTTCCAGACGAACACCTTCGAAATCGGTGTCGAGCACGAAGTTCACAACACCGGCAACAGCATCGGAACCGTAGGTCGCGGATGCACCACCGGTCAGGATGTCAACTTTCTTGACCATCGAAGCCGGGATGAAGTTGATGTCCGGAGCAGCCGTGTTCAGCGAGCCGTAAGGCAGGCGGCGGCCGTTCAGGAGAGTCAGCGTGCGGGAGGCGCCGAGACCGCGGAGGTTGACCGAGGACGTACCGGTCGAGCCGTTGGCCAGGTTGGAGCCCTGAGCACCGAATGCCTGCGGCAGGGAGTTGATCATGTCTTCAGCACGCACAACACCGCGGACGTCGAAGTCTGCGGAGCCGAGCGAAGTCACCGGGCTGGTTTCAACCAGGTTGCCGCTTTGCGGAATCAGCGAGCCGGTAACGACGATCGTCTGTTGAACCGCTTCTTCGTCTTCGCCAGCCGTCTCGACTGCGATGACTTCATCTGCGTCCTGGGCGTATGCCGGCAGTGCTGCGACAGCGGCCAGCGCCGCCCCTGCAAACACTGACGACGCCAAAAGACGCGTCTTCAAGTTAAATTCGCTCACTTGAACCTCCGAATGGGATTATCTCTAAAAAAAGTTGCCCGCACGTCACGGACGAACCTGGCCCCCTAGACCAAGTCTTACGGCGCAGTAAGAAATGCGCGCCCTTCATAGTCAATCAGAGGCAGCGGCAGTTTCAGGCAAAATGAAGCTAGTGTGACAGAATCGCATCACTTGAACGGGTCGATTTGGGCATGAATCTCCCTGTTAGCGTGCTGAAATCCGAAAATATGCCCGCGCACGCCCTGAACACGCTGACTTCGCCTGCTTGGATTTTGGGCAGTTTCCAGAAGTCTGTCCGCGATCCAGCGGGCAATCCGGCCAGCGACGGCGCCATCCCGTCTCAGGTCAGGGCAAAACTCACAATGATCAGGAAGGCCAGAAGCGTGATCAGCACCAGGAAGCTCGAAATCAGCAGGATGAAAGTGCGAAGGGCCGCCATGAACCGCCCGGTGTCATAGGTCACCCGCAACTGACGGTACATGTACACAACCAGCAAAATGAGGCCCGTCAGCACCAGCCAGCCGACGCTCGACGGATTGATCGCGCCAATGAACAGCATCAGCGTCGCCATGAGATAAATATAGGTCTGGATGTGCAGCGCCGTGATCACATGATCATAAATGTACCGGCGCCGGTGCCACGCATAGATCAGCGTCAGCATGAATGCCAGGATCGGCATGAACATCAGGCTGAAGCGGGGCGCCCATTCGCGAATGCGCGCACCATACCGATCCTGATTCTCATACACGCTGGCCGCATGGTCAGCCGCCCGCCAGGCCTGTTCCCGCTCCTCGGGCGTGGCATCGGGGTCGAGCCGGGCATTTACCTCGTCATACAACGCATCCCGGTTGATCCGGCCATCATCCTGCAGCAGGCGCTGCACGGTGATGCCGTGCTGCATATCATTCAGTTCCTGCTGGAGTTTCAGACGTTCGGCCTCGTCAATGTCCGTGTCTTCCAGCTCCTGACGGAGCTCCTCCAGCCTTTCTTCCCGCACGACGCGGATCGGCTCGCCGGTTTCATCGAGGCCGAGATCGAGCCCTTCCTCCACCATGTCATTGATCTTGAAGGAATTGTACCAACCCAGCTGGTCCCCCAGTGTAAACAGCGAGAGGAAGAAGATCACCGAAGTGAGCAGGAACATCCGGAATGGCGGCATATAACGGGCCCGCTTGCCGTCCAGATAGTTCCGCGTCATCCGTCCGGGCCGGAACAGCAGCAGCGGCAGCGACCGCCACAGCCGACCGTCCAGGGCGAACGTATCGGCCAGGCTGCTCATCACCAGATCCCAGACCGGGCGGTGAAAGTCGGAGGCGAGTTGGCCACATGTCGTGCAGAACCGGTCCTCGACAATCGTGCCGCAATTGGCGCACGGCACGCCGGACTGGACCGGGTGATGATCCCCGGTCGACAGGCCGCCCGCAGAAGCGAGCCCGGCGGCTTCGATGTCGTGTTCCATATCCCCTCCCCCGGGTCAGAACAGGCCTAGTCGGCAGCAGCCTCCCGGCACAGGAATCTCGACCGGTGCTGGTCCTTTGCGTTGTCTTCATAGCCGGTCAGTGTGGGGTCCACGAGGTTCTTGGTTACCTGGAACCACATCGGCGTAATCGGATAGTCCTCCAGCATCAGCTGTTCGGCCTCGGCAAAGATCTCCGCCCGCTTGGCCAGGTCCAGTTCCTGGTTCGAGCGCTGCAGCAGGGCGTCATACTCCGGATTGGAATAGTCGCCATAATTCTGCTGGCCGGTATTGGAATCAAGCAGGTAGAGAAAATTGATCGGATCGTCGAAATCGGCAACCCAGGCCGCGTCCGACACTTCGAAGTCTGACTGGCGCAGACGCGCATACAGTACTTTGGTGTCCTGCTTCACGATGACCGGATCCACCCATGGCGCAATGTCCGCCCAATTGGCCTGTGCCACCGGCGCCACTTTCGGATTGTCATCGGTCGAACGGTGGATGAACTCGAAGCTCAGCGGGTTGTCAGGTCCGTACCCGGCCTCCTCCAGAAGGCGTTTGGCTTCCGCCAGTCGCTCGGCCCGTGGCAGGTCCTTCCAGTCGATTTCCGGACGCGTCACGGCATAATTGTCGATGCCGGGCGGCACCATCGAATAGGCCGGCACATAGCCCGGTGTCAGCACGTTCTTCACCATGAATTCGCGGTCCAGCGCCATGGACAGGGCCTGACGCACGCGCACATCGTCGAACGGGGCAACTTGCGTATTGAACGACCAGTATGTGGTGATCAGCGCAGGGGTCGTGCGCGGCCAGCCCGGAAGCTTGGCTTCGATCTCGGTCGACCGGGCCCCGTCAAACGCGTTGTTGATGTCCAGTTCGCCCGCCTGAATCTTGTTCTCGACAGCCGTCAGGTCTTCCAGCTCGAAATAGACCACCCGCCCAAAACAGGCGTCCGCCGCGCCGAAACCGGTCGGGTTCCTGTCTGCCACCAACTGGTCGCCCGTCCGCCAGTAGACCAGCTTGTAAGGCCCGTTCACCACGATGTTGTCGGGCTGGATCCAGGAATCCCCATACGTCTCGATGGCGTGGCTGGGCACTGGATAGGTTGTGTAGTGGGACAGCAGGCCCGGCAGGTAGGGCGCCGGATATTCCAGCGTGATCTCCAGCGTCTTGTCGTCAATGGCCCGCACGCCCAGTTCTTCCGGTGGCAGCTCGGTCGCATTCACCTCGGCCGCGTTCTTGATCAGATACAGCAGGGACGCGTATTGCGAGGCCACTTCCGGCGACTGGATGCGGCGCAGTGCATAGACAAAATCGTGGGCCGTCACCGGATTGCCGTCAGACCAGACATAATCGCCGATATGGAACGTCCAGACCCGGCCGTCCGCGCTGGTCTCCCAATGCGTGGCCATGCCCGGCTGGGGACGGGCGTCCGGACCGTCCGTGGTCAGGCCGATGAACATGTCGCCGATCACGATGTTTTCCCACTGGGCCGAGGATTTGTGCGGGTCCAGCGTGTCCACCTTGGCAGAAATGCCCCGGCGCAGCGTCGGAACATCTTCCCCCCCGGACTTGCCGCCCCCACCACAGGCAGCCAGGCTCAGGGCCAGCGCAGCGGCCAGGCCCGTGCTGATCAGCGTATTCAGCTTCATGTTTTTCTGTCTCCAAACTCTTTTCGGCTTTCGCACGATTTGCCACAGTGCTGCCAGACCGCGAGGGATTTGCAAAGCCTTCGTGCCGTCTCTGCAGCAGGAGGTGAGAGGAATGACCCGGATTTGGTGCATCACAGGAATGATTCTTGCGCTGGGCGCTCCCGCCCTCGCCGAGGACATCTCCACCGATGCCGTTTATGCCTGCACCGCGATTGAGGATGATTCCGAACGCCTCGCCTGCTATGATGGCGCAGTCGGACGCCTCCAGGCCGCCGAAGCGGCCGGCGAAGTCACGACGGTCACCCGCAAGGAAGTCGAACAGGTCCAGAAGGATTCCTTCGGCTTTTCCATCCCGTCCCTGCCCTCGCTCATGCTCGGAAAGTCGGATGGCGGGACAAATCTGAAGGAAGTCGTCCAGCCGGTGAAATCCATCCGGGGCAAACGCGGCGGTCTCGTCATCTATCTCGAGAACGGCCAGATCTGGCGCCAGATCGATTCCAAACAATTGCGCAACAATGGCCAGTCCGAAGCGCAGATCTATGAAGCGGCTCTCGGCAGCTACAAGATGAAGCTCGATGGCGGGCTCGCCTTCCGCGTCGAACGGGTGAAATAGCTTCGGTCGCCGCCCGGTCCGCACAGACCTGCCCAATCCGGTCGCACCCGGCGCGATCCTCATCCCCTTTCCCGGCCCGGCGCTTGCAGCGGGCCGGAAACCTTCGGCAAGCTGGTGCGTAGAGGCGGCAGGCCAGTGAAAGGGGATGCTTATCCGGACGAAGATCGACGCCCGCAGGAACACACGCTGGCTGAAGCGGTTCCGGCCACCCCTTCTGTTCGCCCTGACAGGCGCTGCCCTGGTCCTGTCCCTGCCTTGGCTGGACCGGTACATCCCGCCCTCCGTCATGTCTGCAGATCAGGCAGAGCGCATCGCCGGGGTCACCTCCGGAGTGCTGTTCGTGATCGCCATTGGCTGGCTCGTCGGCACAATTGTCGATGCGCTGATCAAGCGACGCCTGGCTCGCCTGCACCTCGACGTGGCCGACAATCTCGAAGCGAGGAAATCCGCTACCCGCCTCGACGTGGTCCGCCGCGTCTGGATTGTGATAGCCGGCCTGGTCACACTGGCCGCCGCCCTGACCGTCATCCCCGGTGTCAAGCAGATCGGGGTCAGCCTGTTCGCCTCGGCGGGCATTGCCGGCATTGCCATCGGCCTTGCCGCCCGACCGGTGCTCAGCAATCTCATCGCCGGACTTCAGATTGCCTTCACCCAGCCGATCCGTCTCGATGACGCCGTCGTGGTGGAGGGGGAATGGGGCTGGATCGAGGAAATCGGCCTGTTCTATGTGGTCATCAAGATCTGGGACTGGCGACGCCTGGTCGTGCCTCTGTCCTATTTCATCGAACAGCCCTTCCAGAACTGGACCCGCAAGAGCGCCTCGATCATCGGCACCGTGCTCTGGACGGTGGATTATCACGCCCCGATCGGGGCCATGCGACAGAAACTCGAAGACATCTGCAAATCGACCGATCTCTGGAATGGTGACGTCGTGAACTTGCAGGTCAAGGAGGCGTCCGGCACTGCGGTCACGGTCCGGGCACTGGCCTCGGCCAGCACCTCGCCCAAGGCATGGGACCTGCGCTGCCTGATCCGCGAGCAGATGATCGAATGGCTGCAGGCCGAACACCCCGAAGCGCTGCCACGCCTGCGGGCCGACACGGCCATGCGTGTGCCGGAAGATTTCAACGGGTTTGCCCCTCGGGGCAGCTGACCCCTCAGCCGGCCGGCAGGATGCGATACACCGCAGTGGCCTTCATCACGGGGGCGCCATTCTGCCGGGCCATGCCACCGGTAAACAGCACGGTGCGCGTGCGCCGGTCGATCTTGGGCTCCAGTGTCACATCCGCTCCGGACGCAGCCGCAGACGACACGTCAAACGTCACCGACACCATTTCCACACTGTTCGGGGCACAGGCCGTCTCGGCGTCCGCGCGAATGGCGGCCATCAGGTCCAGGGCCAGTTGTTCGTCCGGTTTCATGGCGCTGCCTTCCCGCATGTCTCTGCCTCCATCCCGTGCTGGACGATGCAGATAGACAGGACCGGAAGAAAAAGAAAGGGCCAGGTCGGATGGGAGGGGGGAAGAGAGGGAAGACCGACCTGGCCCGGCAATGAGAGCATCTTGAAGACAACTGACGGGTCATCAGGAGGGGTACGTCATCAAGATACTGTCTCTACGCACCGCCCGCCATTTGGTTCACTCCCGCCGCCAAAAAATTTCCGGGCATGAAAAAGCCGCCCTCGGGCGGCTCGTTCAGACAGGTCGGCGATGGGGGTCAGGCAGCAGCAGCGGCGGCCGCAATCGCATCGAGATCGGACCCGATCAAATCCCCCAGATGGCCGAAGCCGACCAGGCCATGCTGCTCGTCCATGTAGACGGAAATGCTCGGCAGCAACTGGCCGATTGCCTTGTGGTCCAGGCCGATCTTGTGAAGTTCGGAAATCATCGACTGTGCGACGGCCAGCTTGCCCCCGGGGGTCTGTTCGATCATCCGGGCAACTTCACCAATCGGCGCGCCAATGTCGCTGCCGGTGCGCGCGGACAGGGCCCGGGCGCCGGGAATGGTGCGGAAGACGGCAGTCGCAAAAGGCGACGCCTGACGCTCGGCCGCATTCAGCACCAGGCCAAGTGCCTTGCGCGCAATGTCCTCGGAGAGGCCGTTGTGACGGGCGAGGTGTGCAGTGAGATCGTTCAACATGTGCGAGCGCACTCCTGAGGTTAACGGCTTTGGAGAGTCCATTAACGCTGTTTGTGCTTACTGCTTCGTTACCGGCTTCATTCCCCTCTGTCGCATTCGCAGCAAATACGGTTAAGGGCCGTTAGCGCCGGGTAAACAAACCCGCGCAGTTCGTTTACCTTTGCCATTCCTCCCACACCAGCTCTCAAGGAGCTTCCATGATCCGTATCGGCATTCTCGGCGCGGCCAAGATCGGCCCGAAAGCCATTATTCACCCGGCTGCCAACCGCAAGGATTGCGACATTGTCGCCGTCGCGGCGCGGGATGGAGACAAGGCCCGCGCCTATGCCGCGGAACACGGCATTGCCCACGTCGAAACCGATTATGCGGCCCTCATCCGCCGCAACGATCTCGACCTGATCTACAATGCCCTGCCCCCGCACCGTCATGCAGACCTGACAATTGCCGCGCTGGAGGCCGGCAAGGCCGTGCTGTGCGAAAAGCCCTTCGCGATGAATTCCGACGAGGCGGTTCGCATGAACGCGGCCGCGGTGCGCACCGGGCGTCCGCTGATCGAAGCCTTCCACTACCGGTTCCATCCGGCCTTCGAGCGCGTGCTGCACCTGGTCCGGGACGGGCAATTGGGCCGGCTGCGCACGATGAAGGCGGTGTTCAATGTCACCATTCCATATCGCGAGGGAGAACTGCGCCACACCCTGTCTCTTGGCGGCGGCGCGCTGATGGATCTCGGCTGCTATTCCGTGCACATGGTACGCACACTGGCAGCCGCCGAACCCGAAATCCTGTCAGCCCGCGCAGAGTGCCGGCATCCCGGCGTGGATCTCAGCACCCAAGCCTTGCTCGGCTTCCCCGATGGGATCTCCGCCAGCCTGGCCTGCAGCATGGCTGAAGGCATCGAACGGGACATCCGGCTCGAAATCGACGGCAGCGATGGCAGTCTCGTCCTGTTGAACCCGGTACACCCGCATCGCGGTCACCAGATCAGTCTCAGCCGGGGCGGCGAGACGACGACCGAGACGGTCGATGGCAGGATCACCTATGAACACCAGCTCGATCATGTGATGGACGTTCTGGCCGGGCGGGCAGCACCGCTGACGGGCGGCGCGGACGCAATCGGCAACATGGCCACAATCGACGCCATCTATCGCGCAGCAGGCCTGCCCCCACGCGGACTGTAGTTCCCGCTGCAGCTGGAACATGATATGCACGGGCCGACAGACATGTTCGGGAGGCGGTCATGAAAACGGCAGGCATCATCTTTCTTGTACTCGGCGCGTTGGCGATCCTGTTCCCCCATATCGCCGGCCTGTCCTATAACTACATCCTCGCCTATCTCATCCTGTTTGCCGGCGCCGTACACCTCTGGTGGGCGTGGCGCCCCAGTCTAGACGGGCGCACGCATCACCTCTTGCTCGGCCTCCTCTTCCTGGCAGCGGGGCTCGGCCTGGTCATCTTCCCCTGGATCGGCCTGATCTCCTTCACCATCATCCTCGGAGCTTCCTTCCTGGTCCAGGGCGGCGTCCAGTTGGCCATGGCCGCAAACAGCCCGCGCCTTGTCGGCAACAGCAAGACGATGCTGGTCCTCTCCGGTCTGGCAGGCATCCTTGCCGGCGCGCTGATCCTGCTCGAATTGCCAAGCTCCGCCAGCTGGGCCATCGGCACCCTGGCCGGTCTGAACATGCTGTTCTTCGGCGTTGCGCTTCTGGTCGTCGACAAGGCCCTGTCCGGACCGTTCGACGACTAAACCGGAACCCGCTCGCGACTTGCCCTGCGCCGTCCGAGCATGATATGCCGCAGGCCTCACAACAGGCGCTGAGCGCGGTCGCGTCACGAAGACGAGGCAACCGCGGCGCAGGATAAGTCCTGTGTGTGCGCCGAGACCGGCCCTCTCCAGGACGTCAGAGCCAGGAGTGCCCCATGAAGACCATCATCGAACCCTTCCGCATCAAATCGGTGGAACCGATCCGCATGACCACGCGCGAGGAACGCGAGCGCCTGCTGCGCGCGGCCGGCTACAATCTGTTCAAGCTGCATTCGGATGACGTGCTGATCGACCTGCTGACCGACAGCGGCACCTCGGCCATGAGCGCGGCGCAATGGGGCGCGGTGATGACCGGCGATGAAAGCTATGCTGGCGCGCCCAGCTTCTACCGGTTTGAATCGGCCGTGAAGGATCTGATGGATTTCAAGCACATCATTCCTGCCCATCAGGGCCGCGCCGCAGAACACCTGCTCTTCTCCCTGATCGCCAGGCCCGGACACGTCATCCCGTCCAACACGCATTTCGACACAACCCGGGGCAATATCGAAGCCGCAGGCGCCGAAGCCCTGGACTTGCCGATCGCCGAAGGCAAAATCCCGTCGCTCGACCATCCCTTCAAGGGGAACATGGACCTCGACGCCCTCACCCGCCTGATGGAAGAACGCGGCGACGCCGTGCCCTGCGTGATGATGACGATCACGAACAATGCCGGCGGCGGACAACCTGTCAGCCTCGCCAATATTCGCGGCGCAGCAGAGATTGCTCACCAACATGGCAAACCCTTTTTCATCGATGGCTGCCGTTTTGCGGAAAATGCCTGGTTCATCAAGCTGCGCGAGGACGATCAGCAGGATCGCTCCATCAAGCAGATCGTGCGCGATACATTCGCTGTTGCCGACGGCATGACGATGAGCGCCAAGAAGGATGCCTTCGCCAATATTGGCGGCTGGCTGGCCCTGAATGATGACGCTCTGGCCGAGCAGGCTCGCACCCGCCTGATCCAGACCGAGGGCTTCCCCACCTATGGCGGCCTTGCCGGACGCGATCTGGACGCCATCGCACAGGGCCTGACCGAAATCGTGGACGAGGATTATCTACGCTACCGCGTGCGAACCAATGCCTATATCGCCGAACGGCTGGATGCGCTGGGCGTGCCGGTCATGAAACCCGCCGGCGGGCATGCCGTATTCGTCGATGCCCGCGAATGGCTGCCGCACATTCCGCCACTGGAATATCCGGGGCACGCGCTGGCCTGCGCGCTGTACGAGGAAGGCGGCATCCGGGGCTGCGAGATCGGCACGGTCATGTTCGGCCGCAAGCCGGATGGCAGCGAGGAACCGGCCCGGATGGACCTTGTCCGCCTCGCCATGCCGCGCCGGGTCTACACCCAGTCGCATGCGGACTATATCGTCGAAGTGTTCGAGGAACTCGCCAAACGCAAGGACGACATCCGCGGCCTCAGGATCGTGAAGGAACCGCCCATGATGCGCCACTTCACGGCGGAGTTTGCACGGCTCTGATCTACACGAGCTTGCATCCCGGAAAACGCGAAGCGTTTATCCGGGATGACTGACGCGCGGCTTAGGCTTCCTTCGCCATTTCGATCCACTCCTCGACTTCCTCTTCGGCAAGATAGTCGTCGTCGCGGATTACGCGGTCGCCCTGCGGGGTCTGCAGGAACTCGCTGGCCAGCATGAACAGGGTGCGGGCCGGGGCCTCGGCCAGTTCCTTGCGGTTGCGGATTCCCGCGCCGACAAGAATCTGGGCGTCATGCACGCGCAGGCCCGGCACTTCCATCATCAGGATGGTCTGGTCTTTCCAGTCATTCAGCGTGTCGACATCGATATAGGCGACATCGACGAGGAAGACGGTTTCCTCCGTGTCGCAATCGAGCAGGTCGCCAACCGTGGTGATGCCGGCGCGTGAGAGGCGTTTGGCGGTCTTCTTGCCGATGCTGGGCGCCTCGACAACGGGGGACTCGCGCGTGATGCGGCTGCGGCGCGCAATGTCGCCGGACTCCCCGTCATCTTCGGGCCCGGCAGATGTGGTCTCGGGCGCAATCTCGGCTTCGGGCTCCGGCTCGAACAGGACGTCTTCGGCCTTTGGCGGTGCCACTTTTTTCGGGGCCGGGATCTCTTCCGGCGTCGATGTGTGTGCCACGGCTGGCTCAGCCTTCGCCTCGACAGGTTCCGGCGCATCGGTCGCGATCTCTTCCACAGGGGCGGCCTCTTCGGCCTCCGGCTCGATCAGCGCATTCAACAGGCGCTCCTCGACCGCCTTGTTCTTCGAGCCAATCGAACCCAGCTCCTGCGTGTCGAGCTGTTTCAGCGGCACGCGCAGCACCTGCTTCGCGTGCATCTTGCGGATCGCCTTGTCATCTTCCGGCAGCGTGCGGATGACCTTTCCGGTCTTCTGGTATTCCTTGTACATGCGCGTGACCGTGCGCTTGTCGGCGGCATCGGACAGTTTCGCCGTCACCCAGCGGATCGGGATGTCCAGGGTCTCGATATAGCCCTGAAGCGTCAGATTGGTCTTTGGCGGGCTGACGGCCGCTTCCTCGATGGCGCGGGACATGATCGCGCCGAACCCCGCCGTCGCATAGGCGACCAGTTCCACGATTGCATCGAACATGGTCTCGTCGAGCCCGGCCGGCGGATCCTTTACGCCCACGTCCAGGTCATAATGGTCAATGAAGGTCTGGTAGTGCGGATGCGAGAGCCGCGCACCATTGCGCACCATGTCGGCAACGAAGCCGGCGCCCTCCGGCACCGGCACGTCGGGATAGCCGAGCGTCTCGATGCGCGCGTCGATCTTGTCGCGGGATTTGGCAATGCTCCACTCGACGGCGCGGTGCATGGTGCCCTCTTCCTCCGTCTGCCCCGTATGAAAGGGCTGGATCGGGTCGGCATAATAATGGCTCAGGACCCCCAGCGCGTAGGCAGCCTTGCTCCACTGCTTGCGGCGCAGATGATCCACCGCAGTGGCATACCATTCCATCGCCTTGCCCGGCGCGCCGCCCCACTCCCCTTCGGAAATGTGCAGCACATGGTTCCTGAAATCCTTGAACTTCGAATCCGGCGCCTTGGCGCCTTCCAGCAGATGCTCGTGATGTACCAGGAACAGGTCTTTCCACTTGTCCGCCTCATCCGAAGCGATCAGGGACAAGGCGTCCATTGCGATATAGTGGTGCGTCGAGCGGCACCGATGGCCGCGAATTACCCGTTCGAGCAGAGACATGCCCGTCTCCCTTTCCCGCCTGATTCAAACTGGATCAGACGACAAATGCCTAATGATGGTTACGCGATCATTAACCATTCGCGCAGGAGGGGAGTTTTGTCAGGGCGCCACTATTGCGATTTCCAGGTGATCGGATACCAGGGAAACGTCGCAATCGAGGGCGCTCCGCCATGGCCAAGGGTGTATTGTTGTACCGCGAGGGCTCGAAGTATGACGACCAGCTCGATACCCGATACCAGTTTCCAAAAATGTACCTGAACACGGCGAGGCAATTCGTCGGAGACTGGATCGTGTACAATGAATTGCTGAATGGCAAAGGCACTGGCGACTATCAGCGCATCGCGCGCGTTCGCGACATCGTGCCGGATCCCGAGGCGAAGAACATGTATTTGGCTCTGTTCGAGAAAGGCTCCTATTTCGAGTTCGAGAATTTTGTGCCCTACCGGTCCGGCACCGACTTCATGGAGTCGCGCCTCGCGACCGGTACGAACAGGCCCTCCCAGCTCGCGCGCGTATCCGTTCGCGCGATCCCTGATCTGGATTTCTTCCGCATCTGCCACCGGGGCAATCTGCTGGAACAGGCCGAACTCCCGCGATTTGACCGGGGCGGGCCGACACATGGAGACCATGGATTGCACGACTCCCCGGTCGCTTTTGACCATGAAGACGACGAATTTGAAACGAAACGACACCGGTTTGAAACACTGGTGTCCAGGCCGGTGCGCAGCCGCGTCTTCAGGGACCGGGTGATCAGGGCGTATGACAAGACGTGCGCATTCACGGGCCTGAGCCTCGTCAATGGTGGGGGTCGGCCAGAGGTCGAAGCGGCGCACATCCGCCCCGTTCACGCAGACGGGCCCGATCGTGTCGACAATGGCATCGCCCTTTCGGGCACCGTGCACTGGATGTTTGATCGCGGGCTGATAAGCCTCGACGACAATTACGACATCATAGTCTCCCGGCAGGTGAACAATCCCGACGACATCTGGCGTCTGATGGCACCGTCACGAAAAGCCAAGGTGCCCGACGATCCCCGGCTCCGGCCGCACCCCCGATTCCTGAGCTGGCACCGGGAGAACTGCCTGAAACACTAGCCCGCCATCACCGCACCGCGAAATCCGTCGGCTCTGCGCTCTTGCCTTTCGCGTCCTTTTCACCTCTGGCCTGGCCGTGCTTGCCGGGTCCCATGAAGCCGAACAGATGGCCGCCCACTTTCCGCATCTGGATCTCCTCGGACCCCTCCGTAATGCGGTAGCGGCGGTGGTGGCGATAGATATGCTCGAACGGCTTGTGGCGGGAATAGCCCATGCCGCCATGCACTTGCATCGCCCGGTCGGCCGCATTGCAGCACAGCCGGTTTGCCCGGTAGTTGCACATGGACACCTTGTCGGAGAGATGGATTGCCACTTCCGGCTTCGACATCTGATCCATTTCCCAGGCCGTCTTGAAGATCAGCAGGCGCAGCATCTCGGCCTCGGTCGCCAGTTCCACAAGCGGGAACTGGATCGCCTGATTGGTCGCCAGCGCCTTGCCGAACGGCTTGCGCTCGCGGGCATATTGCACGCTCTCATTGATGCAATACATCGCCGCGCCGACAGAGCTGGCCGCCTGACGGATTCGGTTCTCGTGGACAAAATGCTGCGCCAGCGCAAGGCCGCCCTCCGGCGGGCCGAAGACCGCGTCTTCCGGCACCCAGACATCCTTGATGGTCAGGCGCGGATGGTCGGTCGGCATGTTGAAGGTCCACATGTATTCCTCGATGATCACGCCGGGATCGTCTGCAGGCACCAGAAGACAGGTGATGCCCTTGGCGTCTCCATCCTCCCCGCTGGTGCGGCAGAACATCATGATGTGCGTGGCAACATGCATGCCGGTGATCCACATCTTCTCGCCATTGATCAGCCAGCCATCCTGGCCGTCACGCTTCTGGCGCACGGCGCGGGTTTCCATATGCGTCGCGTCAGAGCCATGATCCGGCTCTGTCAGGCCGAAACAGGCGAGAAACTTGCCCTCCAGCGCGGCGGTCGCGAGGTGTTTCTGGTCGTCGCGGGCGAAATCCCGCAGCATCAGGATCTGCGGAAAGTTGCCAACAATGGAATGCTCATTCTGCAGGTCATTGTGCAGGCCGAGCCCCTGTTTCGCGAAATGCTCCCGGATGATGGCCATGCCGAGATTGGTGCCATCCTGCCCGCCAAATTCCTTCGGCAGCGCATACCGCAGATGGCCTGCCTTGTCCGCGCGGCGCTTGGCTTCCTTGAGCAGCGCTTCCCATTCCGGGCGCGGCAGACCGCCATTGTCGAAATCGGTCCGCGCCCATTCGCGGCGATGGTCGAAAAAGCGGATATTGTCGTCCTGCTGTTCCAGAGGCCTGATCTCGTCCTCGATGAACTGGTCCAGCACTGTCAGATAGTCTGCAATGTCCTGCGGGATGTTGAAATCCATGGGTCCGGTGTCCTCTCCTCGGCGGTCGCGTCTGGCGATCTCGTTTCCTTGATCCAGAATAGCGTGTCGCCCCGACGCGGCAATTTGTGCCGCCACGGCAGGATTGGAAGAAAAAAATGATAACTGAATGATTGACTTTTTATTCAGTGTTTATAGTTTGGGTGTGCGGTCAGTATCGGCCGCGCCCCACACAGAAGGTTTCCTCCCATGCCATCTTCCCGCCTTTCCTGCCTCCTCGTGGCAGCCGGCCTTGCCGGTGTCGCCCTCGCCGCCCCCGCCATGGCAGATCCTGCCAACACGGTTTCTGCCGAAATCCATTATGATAACAATGCCCTAAACACGCATTCGGGCGCCGTTTCCGTGCTGGAATCGGTCGAGGATCAGGCCGTGGATGTGTGCCGCTATGATGCCCCCATTTCCACCGCACCCCGTACGGATGAGGCCTGTGTCCGTCAGGTCATCGCCCAGTCTGTCACCAAGATCGACCATCCGGAATTGACGGCCGCCTATATCGCCCGGTCCGATTCCGCCCCGCATCTGGTTGCCGACAATCGGTAGGCCTGCGCTTTTGGAAGGCTGAACGATTGACGTTTTCGTCAGCAATCGGTATTGAGGCGGCACGGGCACCCAGGGTCCGGCACCGTTTTACCAGTCCACGCACCGAAAGGTATCCTCCCATGATCCGTTCCGCACTCACCGCCGCCGCTTTCGCAGTCCTCAGCGCCCCGGCCTTCGCCACCACGTTCACCTTCGAAACCGCCGAACCGGTCGAGGATGGTCAGGTCGTCGCCATCGGCACGGTCTGGCTGTGCGAGGGCACCGTCTGCAAGGGCGACCTTGACCGCAAGAAGGCCTCGGTCCGCGATTGCAAGAAGATCGCAAAGAAAGCCGGCGTGATCGTCTCCTACGGCAATGGCGACTCCGAACTGGAAGCTGACGACATCGAGTCGTGCAAGAAATCCGCACGTTAAACTGTCAGACTGACTAGCAGTCCTCTCCTCGGGCCGCTCTGGTGTTTCGCCGGGCGGCCTTTTTTTTGTGCCGCCTTGCGAACCCTCAAGCCCCTTCCCGCGTTAGGCGGGCAGACACGAGGAAGACATGACAGCATCACCCAGCGACCCGCTCGAAAACGTGCTCGAAACCGCCATAGAAGAGGGCGGTGATGGCGACGTATCCGTCGGTGACCTGCTCGACATGTTCGGGCAACGCTCTTTCGGGCCGATCATCACCCTTCTGGGTCTTCTGGTTGTCGTGCCCCCGCTCGGCGGCATTCCGGGCCTGCCGGCCGTTGTCGGCCTCATCATTCTTCTCTTCAGCCTGCAGATCCTGTTCGGAGCGAGCCATATCTGGATGCCATCCTTCATCCAGAACCAGTCCATCGAAACCGAAAAGCTGGAACAGGCAGAAGATCGGGTGAAGCCCTGGCTGAAACGTGTGGACCGGATGATCACCGAGCGGCTCGCATGGGCCACCGGAAAAACGGCGACCTATCTCGCCGCCATAGCGGTCTCCCTCCTGGCACTCCTCATGATCCCGCTGGAGCTTGTCCCCTTCGCCGTGTCGGTGCCCGGCATCGCCATCACCCTGTTCGGCCTCGGCCTCGTTGCCCGGGATGGTGCGGTCATGCTTGCCGGCTTCGCCGCCACGACAGCCGCTTTGGCGATCACGCTGCTGTTTGTGCCCTGGGACAAGGTTGCCGCCTGGTTCTGATCCGTCAGACGGCGGGCTCGGATTCGATGGGTTGCCACAATTCGATCTTGCGACCATCCGGATCCATGAGCCAGGCGAACTTCCCATAGCTCTCGGACATGGGCTCCCCTTCGAGCGACACACCTTCGGACTGGATCCGCGCGATCATCCCGTCCAGATCATCCACCATCAGGTTCATCATGAAATCGCTGTCGGATGGTTTGAAATAGTCGCTGTCTGCCTTGAACGGCGCCCAGATCGTGCGGGCACCTTGCGGGAAAGTCTTCGCCGCATCTGCCTGCGAAAAACTGGACCCGCCATAATCATCAATCTCGATGCCCAGGACGCGCGTGTACCATGCGCGGGTCGCGTCCACGTCCTTGCAAAGAAAGAACAGCCCTCCGAGCCCGATCACTTTTGCCATTGGTTCTTCCCCTCTCGATTTTTCCCGCCCACACGATACCCTGTTCCAAAACATATCCAAAACAGGTTCGCGGTGCGGGCGCAGACATGCTCCTGACAAGATAACTGACATGACTGATTCTGATTCCCTGCCCGGCGCCGGTTGCGGCGCAGCCATTCGCGACCAGGCCGGACGGCTCCTCTTGATCCAGCGACTCAAGGAACCCGAGGCAGGCGCCTGGGGACTGCCGGGCGGCAAGATCGACTTCGGCGAACGGGCCGAAGACACCGCGCGTCGCGAGATCGAGGAAGAACTCGGCGTCCGGATCGAATTAACCGGCCTCGCCTGCATCGCCGAAACCATCGACAAGGGCGACGGGAAGCATTGGGTCGCACCGGTCTATTCCGCGCGCATCGTGTCGGGAGAGCCGCGCGTCATGGAACCGGAAAAACATGGCGGCTGGGGATGGTTCGAACTGGATGACCTGCCGGCAGACCTGACGAGTCCCGTGCGGGACTATCTGGCATCCCTGGAGCCGTCCCGCTAACTGCAAATATGCAGTGATTGTTGCGGCTTCGCTCTAGCGGGGCCCGGCCAGTTGGTGATTATAGCCGGGTGATTCGACGCATACGATCCCTGCTCGTGTGGCTGGTTGCAGCAGACCTTGCTGCGACGCTCCTGTTCTGGGGCGTCACCCGCCTGTCGGACCAGACCGGCAAACTGTCAGGCGGACGCGGGATCATCTTCTACACGGACAACGCCGCCGACGCTTCGGCCCGCATCGACAAGGGGGTGGAACTCCTGAAGGCTGGCAGGATCGACCGAATTCTGGTTGTCGGCGGGCATCGGCCTCAGGAAGGCCGGCTGGGCAGTCAGGAAATGGCGCTCCTGGCGGCGAAGCGCTCAGGCCAGGCCGCAAAAGTCAGCGCCGATGTCGAAAGCCGCGACACGATTTCGGGGCTCGCGAACCTCGCCAACACGACGAGTTCATCCGACAGTGGCCGGATCGTGTTCATCTCCAATTGCATGCACATTCTTCGCGCGAAAGCGATCTATGCCAGCCATCCCGGAAATCAGGCCAAGGCGCTTGGCGCCTGTCCCAATGGCGGCTTCAATCCACTCGACATCTGGCGACGCGCACATTACGAGGCCGGCGCGTGGGCCCTGTTCGTGATGCCAGAGAGCTGGCGCGATGCAATCATCGACCGGCTGCGGGGCGACGAAGGCACCTAGCCCAGCGGGCCGCAACGGCGCTCATACTCCGCAATGGCCTCAGGCATCCATTCCCGGAAATTCTCGGCACGGGTCTCCGAAGCGGGGTGGGTCGACATCCATTCCGGTGGACGTTGGCCCCCACCGATCTGCCCCATGCGCTCCCACAGTTCCGGCGCCTCGCGCGGGTCGTAGCAGGCCCGCACCAGCAGATCGAGACCGATCTTGTCGGCTTCAGTCTCATGCTTGCGCGAATAGGCCAGCATGCCGCCCTGCGCCGCAATGCCGAACGCCTGCATGATCGCCCGCTGCTGGGACGCATCCATGTCGCCCAGTCCGACCCCGACCGCGATCTGTCCGAACTGTACGACACGTTGCTGGCTGACCCGTTCCGCGCCATGATGCGCCAGCGCATGACCTATTTCATGCCCCATCACCACGGCCAGCTTGTCGAGATCATTCAGGTCCGCCGTATCGACCGAGCCGTCATAATCTCCGGTAATGTCCAGAATGCCCGTATAGACGGCAACATAGCCACCGGGCAGGCAGAAGGCATTCGGCGTGTCGGAATCGACGACGTAATAGGTCCATTCGAACTGGTCCGCGACCGGCGTGAAGGACGCGCCCTGCTGCAGCAATTCCTGCTCCAGTTCCACGGCGGCAGCCTGCAACCGCAGGCCGATCTCGCGCACGGCGCGTGTATATTCAGCCGCCTCCCCTGCGCAGACCGTGCCGGACGCACACAGGACGTCATTTCCTTGTTGCTGTTCCTGGCTGAGGATCTGGACATAGGATTGCTTGCCCAGTTCCACTTCCTTCTCGATCGACACGGTGTTCAGCTGCTTGCGGCCGGAGAAGGGAACTTCTGTCTGATTGGCCTGCCAGTACATGAATACGAGGAACAGGCCCACCAGGATCAGGCTGAAGCGGCTGCGCAAAAGGCCACCCAGCCCGCTGCTGCGAGTCTTGTGGCCATAGGCGTGGCGCGGCAGGCGCATGGGCGGTCTCCGTCTTCTCTGCTCGTTAACCTGTCTAAACCAAGTGCCGCCGCGAGGGAAAGCATGCTTGCACCTTCACGAAGCCCCTGCCCGGCGCTATTTCTTGGACATGACCGAACACGCCACACCGCCCAAACTGGAAATCCGGATCATTCCGGTGACGCCGCTGCAACAGAACACGTCGATGATCTGGTCCACCGAGACGATGGAAGGTGTCTTCATCGATCCAGGCGGTGAGGTCGACAAGCTGATGGGCGCCGCCGAACAGTTCGGCGTGAACATTGTCGGCGTCTGGCTCACCCATGGCCATCTCGATCATGCCGGCGCCGCCACGGAAGTGTCTGAACGCACCGGCTGCCCGATCATCGGCCCGCACGAGGATGACCAGTGGCTTCTGGACGAACTGGAAGCCCAGGGCGCCAAATACGGCATCACGGATGGCCGCAACGTGAAGCCGGACCGCTATTTGCACGATGGCGACGAACTGGAACTGGCCGGCAACAGATTTGGCGTCGCCCACTGCCCCGGCCATACGCCGGGCCATGTCGTGATCTATCACAAGGAAGGCGCGCTCGCCTTTGTGGGCGATGTCCTGTTCCGCGGCTCCATCGGACGGACGGACTTTCCACGCGGCAATCACCAGCAGCTGATCGACTCGATCACTGGCAAACTCTGGCCGCTGGGCAACGAGATGCGCTTCGTGCCGGGGCACGGCCCCCTGTCCACCTTCGGGCAGGAGCGCCAGGACAATCCCTTCGTCGCAGATTCAATCACAGGCTATCAGGGCGCGGCCACACAGGATGCCGATGCCACCAGCCAGAAACTCGCCAAACGCTGGAGCTGACCCCCACGGCCAGCTTCACGCACTGATCCTTCTGGAGCCCGCTCATGAATGTTCACACATGTTTTCTGGCCGGCGCGTGCGCTGTCATGCTCGCCGCCTGCGGTGCGCCCAGCCCCAAGACGACCGCTCCGGCTGCCTCAATCGACGCGAACGCCCCATGGCATCTGGTGAACGAAGAATCGCGCCTGACCTTCGTATCCATCAAAGCGGGCGAAGTGGCTGAAGTGCATACATTCAACACAATGACGGGCACCGTCACCGCGGACGGCGCAGCGACGATTGAGGTGTCGCTGGACAGCGTGGACACCGCCATCGAGCTGAGGGACGAACGGATGCGGGCAATGCTGTTCGAAACTGACAGCCATCCGGCGCTGACCATATCTTCCCGAATGGCGCTCGATGCGTTCAGCGAAATGGAGGAAGGCGACCGGAAACGGATCGAAACCGACATCACCGTCAATTTGCACGGTATGGAAGAGGTATACTTCGCAGACCTCTTCGTCACGCGGATCGGCCCGGACAAAGTGCTGGTGGAATCGGCCAGTCCGGTTTTGGTGCATGCTGCCGATTTCGACCTCAATACCGGACTGGAAGCATTGCGCGAGGTCGCCGCTCTGTCGTCCATCAGCCCGGCAGTCCCGGTGTCTGCGTCCTTCGTTTTCGAACAATAGCCGCCCCCTCCTTCGGGCGTGGTGCGAAATTACGATACGGTAAGTGTCTGATTTTCCACGGAACCAGCACAGCAAGGCGACGTTTCTCTGCCGTACACTACGGAAAGGAAAGTCCCATGACCGCATATCTGAAACTCGCCGCAGCCGGCATCAGCGCCATCGCCCTGGCCGCCTGTACGCAGACCGGCACCACCGAACGTAACGCTGCCTATGGCGCTGCCGCAGGCGCCGTGGCCGGTGCAGTCATCGGCAACAATGTCGGCGATGGAGACGCGCAACGCGGCGCTGCCATTGGCGCAGTTCTGGGGGGCGCAGGCGGAGCGGCCAAGGGATGCACGGAATCCGATGATTGCGACATGCCGGGCGTGAAGGACCAGCCCGACGAGAAGGACAGCGACGGCGACGGCCAGGCGGACATCTATGACCGCTACCCGTATGACAGCAGCCGCTGGTAAGCCCCCGAGGCCCTGGAATTGATGGTGAGCCCCGCATCTTTGGATGCGGGGCTGTTCCATGTTTGGCTGCCAGGCAGAAAACAATTGCAGCAAAAGCGGGAAACCGGTCCCTTTGGCCTTGCCCCGCCCCCCGACTCCCCGCTATGGAGCAGCCGTTTGGCCGGTAGGAGAATAAGAACATGCCCAAGCGCACTGATATCAGCTCCATCCTGGTTATCGGTGCTGGTCCGATCATCATCGGACAGGCATGCGAATTCGACTATTCCGGCGTGCAGGCCGTCAAGGCGCTGAAAAGCGAAGGCTACCGGGTCATCCTGGTCAATTCCAATCCCGCCACCATCATGACGGACCCGGAACTGGCGGATGCAACCTATATTGAACCGATCCTTCCCGAAGTCGTCGAAAAGATCATCGAGGCGGAGAAGCCCGACGCCCTGCTCCCGACCATGGGCGGACAGACGGCGCTGAACTGTGCGCTGGACCTCCACTATGCCGGTATTCTGAAAAAGCATGGTGTGGAACTGATCGGTGCCAAGGCCGAAGCCATCGAGATGGCTGAAGACCGGAAGCTCTTCCGCGAGGCCATGGACCGGATCGGCCTTGAAAACCCCCGGGCCGCCATTGTGTCATCTCCGAAGAAGGAAGATGGCAAATATGACCGGATCGAGGGTCTGAAGCGCGCCATGGCCGCGCTCGACGAGGTGGGTCTGCCAGCCATCATCCGGCCCGCCTTCACGCTGGGCGGAACCGGCGGCGGCGTCGCCTACAATGTCGAGGAATATGAAGAAATCTGCCGGTCCGGCATTGCCGCCTCGCCCATGGCGCAGATCCTGGTCGATGAAAGCCTGCTTGGCTGGAAAGAGTATGAAATGGAAGTTGTCCGCGACAAGGCGGACAATGCCATCATCATCTGCTCCATCGAGAACATTGATCCGATGGGCGTCCATACCGGCGATTCCATCACGGTCGCCCCGGCCCTGACGCTGACCGACAAGGAATACCAGGTCATGCGCAACGCCTCGCTGGCGGTCCTGCGTGAAATCGGCGTGGAGACGGGCGGCTCGAATGTCCAGTTTGCCGTGAACCCCGCAGACGGCCGGCTGGTCGTCATCGAGATGAATCCGCGCGTGTCGCGCTCCTCGGCGCTGGCGTCGAAGGCCACAGGGTTCCCCATTGCCAAGATCGCAGCCAAGCTGGCCGTGGGCTATACGCTCGACGAACTCGACAATGACATCACGGGGGTCACACCCGCCTCATTCGAGCCGACCATCGATTATGTCGTGACCAAGATCCCGCGCTTCGCGTTCGAGAAGTACAAGGGCGCTGATCCTGTCCTGACCACGGCAATGAAGTCCGTCGGCGAAGCCATGGCGATCGGACGCTCCTTCCAGGAAAGCCTCCAGAAGGCACTCTGCTCGCTTGAGACCGGCCTTTCGGGCCTCGACGATATCCATTTCGACACCGAGGCCGATCTGCGCAACGCACTCGGCGTGCCGTCTCCGGATCGTCTGCGCGTCGTGGCACAGGCGCTGCGTCAGGGGCTCAGCGTCGACGAAGTCCATCAGGTCACCGCCATCGACAAATGGTTCCTGCGCCAGATCGCGGAGCTGATGCAGGTCGAGGCAGGCATTCTGGAGGCAGGCCTGCCAACCGATCATGACGGCATGCTGCGCTTGAAAATGCTCGGCTTTTCCGACAAGCGCCTCGGCAAGCTGACCGGCAAGGACGAGGCCGAAGTACGCGCCCATCGCCACGCGCTCGAAGTTCGCCCTGTATACAAGCGCATCGATACGTGTGCGGCGGAGTTTGCCGCGAAGACGCCCTATCTCTATTCCACCTATGAACTTCCGGCATTCGGCGCCGACGAGGCAGAGTGCGAAGCGATGCCTTCCGGGCGCAACAAGGCGATCATTCTCGGAGGTGGCCCGAACCGCATCGGCCAGGGCATCGAGTTCGACTATTGCTGCTGTCACGCCGCCTTTGCGATGGAAGACATCGGCATCGAATCCATCATGGTGAACTGCAATCCCGAAACAGTGTCCACGGACTATGACACGTCCGACCGTCTCTATTTCGAGCCGCTGACGGACGAGCATGTTCTGGAGATCATTCACAAGGAACAGTCCGCCGGTACACTGAATGGTGTGATCGTGCAGTTCGGCGGGCAGACACCCCTGAAACTGGCCAATACGCTGGACCAGGAGAACGTGCCGATCCTCGGCACAAGCCCGGCCTCGATCGACCTGGCCGAAGACCGTGAGCAATTTGCCGCCCTTCTGGACAAGCTCGGCATTCAGCAAGCGCCGTCCCGCACCGCGCGGTCTGTGGAAGAGGCCGAAATCAAGGCGAACGAGATCGGCTATCCGGTCATGCTGCGCCCATCCTTCGTGCTGGGTGGCCGCGCGATGGAGATCGCCCGCAATGACGAAGACCTGCGCAAGTTCGCAACCGAGGCGCTGAATGTTGCCAAGGATTCAGGCGACGCATCCTTGTTCATCGACCGCTACCTGTCGGATGCCATCGAGGTGGACGTCGACGCCCTGTGCGATGGCGAGAATGTCCATGTTGCCGGGATCATGGAGCATATCGAGGAAGCCGGCGTGCATTCCGGCGACTCTGCCTGTGCGTTGCCGCCCTACACGCTGTCGCCGGCCCTTCAGGGCCGCTTGGCCGAGCAGACCATCGCGCTCGCCAAGGCCCTGAAAGTGCGTGGCCTGATCAACATCCAGTTTGCGGTCAAGGATGACGAAATCTACGTGCTGGAAGCCAATCCACGGGCCAGCCGTACGGTGCCTTTCGTGGCCAAGGCCGTGGGCGCCCCAATTGCCGGCATCGCCGCGAAGGTGATGGCAGGTTCCAGCCTGACCGAGTTCGATCTCACGCACGCCAATCCGCGCCGTGTCGCCGTCAAGGAAGCCGTGTTCCCGTTTGCCCGTTTCCCCGGCGTCGACCCTCAACTCGGCCCGGAAATGCGGTCGACCGGAGAAGTCATGGGCTGGGATGATGATTTCGGCATGGCGTTCCTGAAAAGTCAGCTGGGCGCCGGGGTTCATCTTCCGGACTCAGGGACGGTCTTCGTTTCCCTGCGCGATACGGACAAGCAGGGCATCGTGCCGGCCATCCGGAAACTGACCGACCTCGGCTTCTCGATCGTAGCCACCAGCGGCACCGCAGCCTTCCTGGAAGGTCAGGGCCTGGCCGTCACACGCATCAACAAGGTGCTCGAGGGTCAGCCGCACATTCTGGATGCAATGATCAATGGTCACGTCCAACTCGTGTTCAACACGACCGAAGGGGCTGCCTCACTGGCTGATTCGGCGTCCATCCGCCGGACAGCCGTGAACCGGAAGATTCCGTATTTCACAACTCTTGCCTCCTCGATCGCCTCGGTTCAGGCCATCGAAAGCATGAAAGACCGGGAAATCTCGGTGCGCGCCTTGCAATCGGCCTGATCGGCCCCACTTGACGCCATTACCAATTAAGACAACGATTTTGCCGCCAACAAGTAGAGGTGACACAGATGGAACGCATCCCCATGACCGCAGAAGGCCATGCTGCGCTTCAGTCAGAGCTCAAGACGCTGAAATCCGTGGAGCGCCCGAACATCATCGCGGCGATTGCGGAGGCCCGGGCGCATGGCGACCTGTCCGAAAACGCCGAATACCATGCCGCCAAGGAGAAGCAGAGCTTCATCGAAGGCCGGATTGCCGAGATTGATGACAAGCTGGCCCGCGCTGACGTGATCGACGTGACGAAGCTGTCGGGCGGAAAAATCCGCTTCGGTGCCACCGTCACACTGATTGATGTCGATACGGAAGAAGAAAGTACGTACAAGATCGTTGGCGAGGACGAAGCGAACGTGAAGGATGGCAAGATCTCCATCACATCACCGATTGCCCGTGCCCTGATCGGGAAGGAAGAAGGCGACGAGGCTGAAGTGGCCGCCCCCTCCGGTGCCCGAGCGTACGAAATATCCAAGGTCGAGTACCGCTAAATGGCTGAGACGGGGTCGCTCGGACCATCCGTCTGGGCGGTCTCGGACGGCCGCGCAGGCAATGCTGCCCAGGTGCGCGCCGTTCTGCAGGCGCTCGGGGACACCCGGCGCTGGATTCAGATCGCCCACATCAATGGCGCCGCGCACAGGTCCCAGCCGCTGGAGCTGACGCCGCGATTGCCCTGGACTCTTCTCCCTGCAGACAAATGGCCCTCGCCACTGGCATCCCTTCCCAAGGACCAGCGAGCCCTCCTGACGGAGCCCTGGCCAACCGTCTGGATCGCGGCCGGCCGACGCTCTGCACCGCTCACCCGCGCCATTCGCGACCTGTCGGGCGGGAAGACGCTGACAGTCCAGATCCTCGACCCGAAAATCGCGCCGGAGAATTTCGACCTTCTTGTCACGCCCGAACATGATGAAGTCAGCGGGCCGAACGTCATCCGCACCGTCGGTTCCCCCTCCTATTTCGCACCGGACCTGATTGAGCAGGCCGGCCAGTCCTTTGCCGACCTTGCCGATGAGCGCAGCAAGAGCGCCATCATTATTCTGGGAGGCACATCAAAGGCGCACACCTTCACCGAGGCAGCGGCTGACCGCCTGATCGCACAGCTGCGCATTCTGGCCGGTCAGGGCTGGCGCCTTCGCATCACCACATCCCGGCGCACGCCAGTGCCGGTCGTCGCCAAGTTCCGTGCGATGGCGGATGAAATCGGTGCGCGATTCTGGGCCGGGCCGGAGGATGGCGAAAACCCGTATCTTGCCTGGCTTGTCTTTTCCGATTGCGCCATCGTGACCGAAGACAGCGCCAACATGCTGTCTGACGCGGCCTGGCACAATCTGCCCATCCATATTGCCCGGCTCGAAGGCCGGTCCGACAAGTTCGACAAGCTGCATCAGAGCCTGATCGACCATGGCGCCGCGCGCTGGTTCGGCGGCGTTCTGGAAACCTGGAGCTATCCTGCATTGCGCGAGGCCGACCGCGTGGCAGATGCCATCGTCGCGCGCCTGCTCGAGCGCCACCCCCAACCGGACATGGGCGGGGACGAGACCCGGGTGGCCCCTCCGGACTGGATGGAATGAACCGGCAATTTCCACCCCGGCAAGGATGAGACTGTTCGGCCTCACCCTGCTGACCATGATTGCCTTCGCGGCCAATTCGGTCTTGAACCGCGTCGCCCTTGCGGGCGAACTGATCGATCCTGCCAGTTTCGCCGTCATCCGTCTGTTCAGCGGAGCCGGCGTGCTCGCCCTGATCGTCCTGACACGGCCGGGCACGAAACCCGCCCTGCTCACCTCCCGCCGCGCTGCCGGCATGGCCGCCCTGCTGGCCTACATGCTCGGCTTCTCTTTTGCCTATGTGTCGCTCGATACCGGTGTCGGCGCCCTTGTCCTGTTCGGCGGGGTACAGATCACCATGTTCGCGGGGGCTCTTGCCCTGCGCGAGCGTGTGCCCGCCGCAAAATGGCTGGGTGCGCTCATTGCGGCGGGCGGTCTCGCCTGGTTCCTGTGGCCCGCCCCCGGCACCGGCATTGATCCTGTCGGCGCATCGCTGATGGGCGTCGCCGCACTTGGATGGGGCATCTATTCGCTGCTGGGCCGCGGCGCCCGGAATGCCACGGCCGAGACCGCTGCGAACTTCGCGCTTGCCGCGCCGGTCAGCCTGCTGGCCCTGCTGGCCGTCACGCCGCACCTCACACTACCGGGAGTGGCACTCGCCGCTTTGTCGGGCATCCTCATGTCCGGCCTCGGCTATGCACTCTGGTACGCCATCCTGCCCCGGCTGGCAGCATCCACCGCAGCGATTGCCCAGCTCAGCGTGCCGATCCTGGCCGCCATTGGCGGCATCGTCCTGCTCGGCGAAGCCTTGACCGCCCGCTTCATCATTGCGGCCATCATCGTGCTGGGCGGGATCGGACTTTCCGTCATCGCCCCCCGCATGCGCGCTTAGGCCGCCACCACGCGCGCATCCGCCGGGATCGGTTTCAGGATGAAGCCACCGCCCAGAATGCGCGTGCTCCCGTCGGCATCATAGAGTACGGCGGCCTGGCCCCGGGCGACGCCTTCCTCCGGCTCATCGAACCGGATCACGGGCACACCTTCGCTCCAGCCAAGCCGGGCGGGCACCGGAGGGCGCGTGGACCGCACGCGCACCAGAACCGGAGTCCCGGCATCGGCGGCGGCCTCCAGCGACCCTTCGCCCAGCCAGTTCAGTTCTTCCAGCAGAAGACCGGAGGTCATCAGCGCTTCACGCGGGCCGACAATGACCCGGCGGTTCGGCGCGTCGATCTTCACCACGAAGAGCGGCTCACCCGTCGCCACGCCCAGTCCCCGGCGTTGGCCGATTGTGTAGTGGATTACACCATTGTGCTCCCCCAGAACCCGGCCATCGAGATGCACGATCTCGCCGCCGCGCCCGGCGCCCGGGCGCAGTTTCTCGACAACATTCGCATACGACCCTTCGGGGACGAAGCAGATGTCCTGACTGTCCGGCTTCGACGCGACCGGCAGGTTGAAATGCTCCGCCAGCTCCCGCACCTCGGATTTCGGCAGATCGCCGAGCGGAAAGCGCAGATAGTCGAGCTGTTCGGCCGTTGTGGCGAACAGGAAGTAGGACTGGTCCCGGCTGGCATCAGCGGCCCGGTGAAGTTCCGGCCCGTGCGCCCCCTCCGTGCGGCGGATATAATGCCCTGTTGCCAGGCAGTCCGCCCCCAGATCTCGGGCCGTCTTCAGCAGGTCGGAGAACTTCACTGTCTGATTGCACCGAATGCAGGGGATCGGCGTAGAGCCGGCCAGATAGGTGTCGGCAAAGTCTTCCATCACCTGTTCGCGGAACTTCGACTCATAGTCGAGCACATAGTGCGGAATGCCGATCTGGTCGGACACATTGCGGGCATCGTGGATGTCCTGCCCGGCACAACACGCACCTTTCTTCTCGATGGCGGCGCCATGATCGTAGAGTTGCAGGGTGATGCCGATGACATCATAACCCTGCGCCTTCAGCATGGCGGCCACAACCGAACTGTCGACCCCGCCCGACATGGCAGCGACGACCCGGGTGTCTGCGGGCGGTTTGGAAAATCCAAGAGAGTTCACACGGCCATCCCAGGCCGGCGGCAATTCATATGTCATGTCTCACTCCAACCGGGTTCAAGGCCCGGAGCAGTCTTCAGGAAGGGGGCATATAGCGCAGACAGCGCCGGAATGCGAGGGATCAGGCTGCAGAGGCTTCCGCATTGGCGGTTCCGGCCGCGACCCAGCCACCCCGGAAATGCCGCGCCGGCTCCAGTTTGTCAGTCAAACCGATCACGCTTTCGCCCGTACCCAGCAGGATCATTCCGCCGGGCATCATCTGGCCGGCGACGCTGTCAATCACCTTGGCCCGAACGGACCGGTCCATGCCCGACAGGACATTGCGACACAGGATGACATCGAAATTGCCGAGCCCGTCAGCGCGCTCGAGCATATTGTGCTGACGAAAGCTGACCCGGGAGCGCAAGGCTTCTGAGGCCTCCCACTGCCCCGTCTCGAGGCGCGTGAAATGTTTCACGAGACGGTGAATCGACAGGCCCTTCTGGACTTCGTAGTGGCCATAGCGGGCGGTCCGGGCCTTCTCGGTCGCCACCTTGCAGATGTCGGTCGACAGGATATCGATCTTTGCGCCGCGCAGGCTGGCAGGCAGTTCGTCTTCAAGCAGGATGGCAAGGGAGTAGGCTTCCTGACCGGTGCCGCCCCCTGCACACCAGACTTTCAGCCGGCCGGTATTGGACGCTTTGAGACGCTTCGGGAGAATTTCCTCGACAATGCGCTGAAGCGCATCGCGCTCGCGGAAGAACCAAGTATCCTTGGAAACGAGCGTGGCCGCCACTTCCGCAGCAAAAACGGGGTTTGCGCGGGATTTCAGGCAGTGAACCAGATCGGCCATCGTGCCGAATCCCTCACGGCGGGCAATCGCCGCCAGGCGTGCCTCGATGAGATAGGATTTGGATTTCGGAATTGCCTGCCCGGAGCCTTTCAGCGCCAGCTCAGCCAATTCGTTGAACACCTCTTCCTGCATCTGACGCTCCGGTTCGGACATTCTGCCCACAAGTTTACGGTTAGGGCACCTTTTATTAAGAAATGCTTCAGACCAGCCCGACTTCTGCAAATTTGCTTTCCAGAATATCGGCATCGAACGGCTTCATGATGAATTCGTCCGCGCCTGAACTCAATGCTTCATTGATGTGTTCGGCGTCGTTTTCAATGGAACAGAACACGACCAGCGGATGTTTGCCATTCTCCTCCCTGCGCAAGGCGCGCAGGAAATCCAGGCCATTCATGACAGGCATGTTCCAGTCCAGCAGGATTGCATCCGGCATTTGCTGGCGGCACTGGCGCATCGCATCAGCGCCGTCCCCGGCTTCCAGAACCTCGAATTTCAGGTCGCGCACGATCCGGGCCGCAACCTTGCGGACCACTCTGGAATCGTCAACGATCAGACAGGTTTTCATCACGTGTCCCGTGCGCAGCAAATCAGATCGGAATCTGGCGGACCCCGGTTAAGAAAGTCCTGCCAAAGTGTAAATATCCGGCCGGCGGTCAGCCTTCGGCGCGAATGCCGGCCGCCATGATGATCACAGTCTCATCATTCTCGTTGGCGGTGAGTTCTCCACCCAACCCATCGCAGATGATCTTGGCGAACAGGGGCTGGATATTCTCTGGCCGCCAGCCATCCTCGGGCTCGATACCCTTGATGCCATTGCCGATATCCGGCCGCAACCGGGCGCGATTGCCCTTGCAGGTCAGCGCAATCGTCAGCCCGACCGGCTCGTTCCGGATGCGCACATGGATCACGCCGCCCCGTGGCAGGCAATCAATGCCCATCATGACCAGATTCATCATCATCCGCACATGCGAGAAACTCAGATGATCGGTCTGGATGTCGAATTCTATGCTGGGGCGGTGACTGGCGACAAAATTCTCGGTGATCTTGCGCGCTTCATGGATGTCTGCTGCGCCGGCATTCAGACCGATGGAACCGAAGGCATAGCGCAGGAACTGGATCCGCGCGCCGGCCTTTTCCGCGCCGTCATGCAGCAATGCCTCGGCCTGGGCCTTCATCTCGACGTCGCCGGGATCATTCATCAGGTCCAGCGCATTGGTGACCGATGACACCGGCGAGACCAGATCATGGCAAATGCGCGAAGCGATATACGCGGACAGGCGTGCTGGATCGATCATGAATAGGTCAGCCCCGTGCTGGAATTCGGATTTCGCGCAGGATTGTGTGAGCCGCCCGGCGTGTCAATCAATGCTGTATGAACTATTGGCGATATTCCACATTCCGCTCGGTCGTGTCTTCCGGGCGTTCAATGTCGTCATAGCCATGGCGCGCGCTATGGAATGTCAGCAGAAACAGGCCGATCGACAGGCCGAGCGTCAGCACTCCGCCGAGCACATAGGCCATCCAGCCATGCCCTGACAGTCCATCTGCATTGCTCTCCCAGAGACGGGAAATGCCCCACAGCATGGCGCCCAGAACAACAAAGCTGGCAACAATCCACAGGATCAGTTTACGCGACATGGACATGACCTACGCCGAGTGGGCCCGGAAACAAGCTATTTCTGTTTCCAGGAGCCGCTGGCATCCATGTAGTACTGGCCGGGGCGGAGCTTGGCGATCTGTTTCTCACCGGTGATGCGCGCCACTTCAGCGACAGTCGTGCCGGTCTCGGCCGCGACTTCGGCATATTTTGCCGCGCGCTTGTTGTTGATTTCCTGAACCCGCCGGATCAGAGCGGGGTCAGCTGATCCAACCACGCCGAGGCGTCCGTCGATGCGCTCGCCGACCTGGCCAGCCTCGATGGCTGCATCAATGACCGGGTCGCCGGCCCAGGCTGTCGGTGCCAGCGTTGCCAGACCGAATGCCAGTGCGATGGCTGCGAAAAGGGTGCGAAGGGATTTCATCGTTTCGTCTCCGGTATTCGCCAAGTCTAGAACAGATCGGGGTTGTCGGCGATCAGGTCTTCGACTTCCTTGTCGAGGATCACGCGGACTTCCTGGGTGATGTTGACGTTCAGGTCGATCTTGATCGGCTTGTCGGACGGTTCGATGCGGACCGTCGGCGTGCAGGCGACGAGCGCCGCAACGCCTGCGCCGGCCAGCAGGACTTTTGCATAATTCATCAGGATTCGCTCCTCAGGGTTCGGGGGGACCATGACACAGACCATCTTAACGTCAATGAAGTTGGCCGTTGTCCCCTATTCAGTTTCCTCCAGCCGCTTGGCTTTCACCTGCTCAACCACGGCGTCAGTCAGCCCCTTCTGACTGGTATAGTATTGTGTGTTGCGCAGCAGTTCCGCCAGCGCCGAATTGACGGTGATGTCGAACAGGAAGGGCTGGCCGGTCACCAATTGGTCACCATTGCCATAGGAGATGCCCCGGCGGCTCTTGCCCTCCAGGATAAGCGAGATGGTCATGCGGTCTCGTACATTCCCATCCAGTCCCAACTCCAGCACAGTGAAGTCGAAATCCTTCAGGGCCTCGAATGCCATGCGCACATTGTCATCCGCCGCGGCCGCAGAGTCGCCTGTCGATCCCGCATAGGACAGATGCCCGCCCTGCGCATCTGCCTTCAGGCGGGCGTCGCGCACCATGACCTGCGTGCCGTCGACATCGATGGGAAACCGGCCGGACACTGTGCCGGTGGCCTGCGTATTCGGCAGTTTGAGGATTTCCACCAGCCGCGCGAGTTCGATGCCCTCGGCGGTGACCTCCACCCGCTGGGTTTCCGCACCAAGCGTCCATGTGAAGGCTGGCAAGGTCAGTTCGCCACCGGCGAACGGGAAGGACGCACTGTCGACCCGGAACTCGGATCCATCGACCAGATGGAACACCACCTGTCCGTTTTCCAGCGGTACGCCCGGATTGAGGCTGGCCACGGAAATGACCTGGCCCGGCGCAGTGGTCAGGGACATCAGGTCGCTGAAGGTCACCGTGCCATTGACGCCCTGAACCCGGCCAAGCCGTGTGGTCTGGAAGCCGAACTCGGACACCGACACCTCGCCGGTCCCGTCCAGGCTTCCGGAGGCGATGTCGAACCGGGCCGATGCGAGCAAATGGCCCCGCGCATCGGTGAACACGCCGCGCAACCTGTCAGACAGGCGCCAGGGCTGCAGCCCCCCCGGCTGGAATTCCAGGTCACGGCTCTCGATCGCCGCCATCCCGTTCAGATTGCTTACATCCAGTTTCAGCAGCGTATCCGCCACGGTGATTCCGTTGGAGACAAGCCGCAACGGGCCCACCATTTCCAGCTGGCTTCCCTTAAGGGTCGCTGTCAGGTCTGCGGTCATGGGCTGGTAAAGCGGATCCTCCCGCAAATCCCGAATCACCACGCCGTCGGCGCTGAGGCTGCCATCGATCCCGCTTTTCGGCAGCGTGGCGTCGAAGCGGAAGTCACTGGAACTGACCCGGGCGGGGATCAGGGAACCACTGAAGCGGGTGTCTCCCAGCCGGGCTGAAATGATCGGGGACGCATTCCGGCGGGTCGCCATCCCAAGCCGCAGCTGTGCGCCCTCAATGCCCAGAGTGCTGTCTTCCAGCTCGAGCGACAAGGTGATTGCATCCGCCACTGCGGACAGGCTGACCGTATCACCTCCGGCCCAGTCCATCACCGCATTGCGGAATGCGATGCTGCCCGTGCTGGAGGAGAACGCCACGGGCATGGTGAGGTCGCCAAGGCGCGCACTGCCGGACAGGCCTGCCTTCCCGGGAGTCAGGAAATGACGGGTCTCCGGACAGATCGGGGCGCGGAAGGCCCCGAAGGACACACCGCCGAAACCGACCCCCTCACTGTCTAAGGTCAGGCAGGACTGGTCCGGTGTGGACACCTGGAGGCCATCCTTTGCGGATGCCAGGATGAGATCGCCTGACACGGTCGAGTCCGACAGGTCCAGACCGGCAATATTGCCCGCAACGCCGAGACGTCCCGACGCGGTCAGGTCGATCCTGCCATCCTCCGTCCGCGCATAGTCGAGCGTCTCCAGGTTTGCCGAAAACACCCGTCCCCCCGCAGCCCAGGGCGCAAGAGAGACATTATTGGCCTGCAAATGCGACAGGCCGGCCTGATCCATGGACAGGTCGAGCGTGGCTGCCATGGCCGGCAGACCGCCGCCACGCGCCGACACAGCGCCCCGAACGGACCGCTCCGCCCCCGCCCAGATCAACCAGGGGCCCGACGCTGGCGGTGCCATTTCGACCGCCAGGCCCGACGCGGCATTCAGCTCCACCGGACCGGCCGACAGGAACGACCATTGGCCCGTCTCCTGCGTAACCGTCAGCGGCAGCTCCGCGTTGAATTTGACCAGCGCGCGACGCAACGCGGCGGCGAGGCTGGCCTCATGGGCCGCGAACAGGTCCGGCAGGCTGAGCCGCGCCACCAGATCATCCAGCGCGGCGGCGCCGAGCCCTGCTTCGGCGGCTCGCACGCGGCCCTCCAGCTTCACGCCGGCGGCTGGTGTCCTCGACAGGGTGGCCGATACATCGACCGTGCCAGCATGCCCCTGTGCGATCTGCACGTCCGCAGCAGACAGCAGCGCCGGCCCGGCCACGTCTCCGGACGCCCCGTCCAGGTGCACTTCGAAATCCACATCCCGCGCGGCAATCGAACTGCCCGACAATTTGGACACGCGCGCTTCGGCCGATGCCTGACGAATGGCATCCAGGACGGCGTTGGTGTCGGCGGACGGCAACCGGTCCAGAACGGCGCGCCCTGCTCCGCTGGCCTGCGACACCGCATAGCCGCCCCACGCCCCTTCGGACAGGTCCGCATCCCAAACGATCTGGGTGTCGCCTTCCCCTGAAAGCGGTGCCTCCAGCAACAGGGTCAGCTGAACATCACGTGCGCGAACGCCGCGCACATCCGCTTCCGACAGATCAAGAAAGGCCTCCCCTTCCAACTGCCCGTCACGGCTGACGAGATCCACCCGTCCTTCGGACCAGATCAGTGTGCCATCCGGTCCGGACAGCGAAACCGGGTCGAGCACCAGCTGCAGCTCGCCGGACCGGGGAAACTCTCCCTCAAGGTCAATGGACGCGCCAATCTCCCCCGCGCTTGTGACAAGGATCACACGTCCGTCGGCAATCTTCACTGGCGACAGCGCCCCGCCACCGCCTTCGCCTGACCCGCCGAGGGATTCCAGCCCGTGAAAGCGGATGCCGCGCTCGTCCAGCGTGCCCCGCAATTCCGGTCCGGTGACCGTCACGCCCGACAGCGATGGCGTCCAGCCTTTCCATGCCAGATCGGCCACCACCTCGTCTGCGGAAAACGGCGTTGCCTCGCCGGCCGTGACGCGCACACCGGAAATCACTGCGCCGCCGGGGCCCAGCCGCTCGAAATTCGCCTCACAGACGAGGGCGTTGTCATGGCACCACTGTGCCAGCGCCTGACGGGCAATGTATTTCCGGCCCAGCCAGCCCAACGCCGCAAACAGAAGCAACAGGACCAGCAGGGCGAACACCATCCATCGCCCCCAATTCAGGCGGCGTTTGCCCGGTTTCGAGCCTTCGACCTCTAAATCTTTGTAATGTGGCGTATTCACTGATGCTTCCGGCTTGCTTCTTGCTTTGGATGGCTACTAGGATTTGTAGAGAAGCAAGAAGGCCAAAATGAGCAAAATGTCGTTTCTTAACGTCTAAACGGCATAAAAGGTCCTTCTGACATTCACAGTCCTGAGAGACAAAGGTGCTGGGTGGCACTGGGAGTGAGGGAGAACACGGCATGAGTCATGACGTGAAGACAGTCGAAACGGGCGCCGCCGAATCCCACCGGTCGGTGTCGCATGGAGTGAAGAGTCTGGTCGTTCTGGGCCTGCTCGGATCTGCTTCCGCAATTCTGGGTCTCGTCACGGTCGGCCCGTCAAGCGAGTCCGGCGGCATGGGCGCAGCGCATGCCTCCCCGGCCCCGCCCCCGCTGGCCGCAACGCTGGTCTCGGCGACCGAATTTGAACCCGGCCTGGCCGCGCCTGAACGGATCAGCGACACGCTGAAACGCCGTGAAACCCTCACGGAACTCGTCACGCGGCTTGGCGCAGAGCCTGCCGACGCCGCGGCCGCGCTGCACACGATCTATGAAAAGGAATATCTTGATCCGCGTCGGCTGCGTCCGGGCGTCAAGGCAGAAGCCTTCATCACCGAAGGCCAGCTGACCGCCCTGAACATCAGCGCCGATGCAGAGCGTAACCTGTTCATCACGCGCTCCGCCGAAGGTGGCTGGACCGCCAGCGAATTGAAGGCCCGGCTCAGCCCGACCTATCATCGCGTCGCCGCGCCGATCGAGACCTCGATCTATGATGCCGCCCGCAAGCTGGGCGCCGGCGATCAGCAGGTCGTCGATTTTGCCAGCGCCTTTGCCTATGACGTCGATTTCCAGCGCGAAATCCACCCCGGCGATTCCTTCGAAATGGTCTATGAAACCATGGTCGACGAACGCGGCACGCCCGTGAAGAATGGAGAACTTGTCTTCGCCAAACTGAACGGAAAGGCCCTGACCCGCGGCTTTTACCGGTTCACGCCCAGCGATGACGGCGTTGCCGACTATTTTGACGAAAAGGGCGAAAGCGCCACGAAATTCCTGATGAAGACGCCAATCAATGGGGCCCGGCTTTCCTCGTCCTTCGGCAATCGCCGCCATCCCATTTCGGGCTATACGCGCCTGCACAAGGGCACCGATTTCGCCGCGCCCACCGGCACGCCGATCTACGCCGCCGGCAATGGTACGATCGAGCGCGCCAGCCGCTATGGCGGCTATGGCCACTATGTCCGCATCAAGCATGCCAATGACTACAAGACGGCCTATGCCCACATGTCCCGCTACGGCCCGGGCGTGCGCGCCGGCAAGCGCGTCCGCCAAGGCGATGTGATCGGATATGTCGGCTCGACGGGTGCCTCGACCGGCCCCCACCTGCATTATGAGGTCTATATCAAGGGCAAGCCGGTGAATGCGATGACGCTGAAGCTGCCCACGGGGCGCAAGCTGGCCGAGACCCCCGACATGCTGGCCGAATTCGAGATCCGCAAGGCCGAGATCGACGCCATCCGTACCCAGCAGGGTGCGCAGCTGGTCGCCGCTACGCCACTCTCGAACCCGCCATCACCATAACATCCGGACGCCGCTGAACGGGCATCAGTCCGCCGGATGGTGCGCCTTGAGGAAGGCCAGCGTCTGTTTGAGCACGTCTGACCGCGCATAGGTCGACTGCAGGAAATGGTCTTCGCCATCCAGTTCGACAAAGGTGAAGTTCGGGCGGTTTCCTGCGGCCTCGCGCATCCGCGTGAATTGCTGGAATGGCACGCGTGTATCTTCACGGCCATGCATCAACAGGACCGGCGCAGTCATTGCCGCAACCTGGCGGACCGGCATGATGGCCACACGGCTGGCCTCGTCCGAGAACCGGCCTGCCCCCAGCATCGCCTCATAGTCATTATACGTATCGCTGTCCGGCGTGAATTCTGCAAGGCGCAGGATCGGATCTGTTACGCCATTGACAGAGATCGCACATTTCACTTGCGCCGCATCGCGGGCCGCCACCATCAGCGCGGAATATCCGCCATAGCTGCCCCCGGCAATGCAATAGCCATCCGGCTTGGCAATGCCCTGCGCGACGGCCCAGGCGGCTCCGTCGATCACGTCATCGACCATCTTGCCACCATACTCGCCATAGCCGGCAAAATGATGCGCCGACGTCGATCCCGTCGAGCCACGGAAATTGGGCCGCAGCACGGCGTAGCCGGCTTCGGCATAGGCGCCGGACCACCAGTCAAACGCCGCCGTATCATGCGCCGCGGGGCCACCATGCGGCAAAACGATCAGAGGGAACGGGCCATCATCCAGAGTCTTGCCGGGTGGCAGCGTCACAAAGCCCGGAATGGTCAGCCCGTCGCGCGCTTCATACGAAATGGAAATGACATTGCCGACCGGTCGGTTGACGAGGTGGGACCCTGCGCTTCCGATGCTGCCCATTGTGCCGGCAGTCGCATCATAGACGAAGTAGTCTGCGGGCCGCCCCGGTTCCGCCAGGGCGATGGCAATCTTGTTCCGGTCTGCCGTCCAGGATGAAATGGTCAGATGCTTGCCCGGCATGGCGGCTTCAATCGCATCCTTCGCCTGTCCGAGTTCAGGAATGAGGAAGACCTGCTCGTCCCATTCCCCGCCATATTCGACTCCGACCAGCGTACCCGTATAGGGATCGATGATGGTGGACGCAGCCCCTGCGCGCTTGTCTCCGATCATCACGGGCGAAATGGCGCCATCCCGGAGGGACATGTAATTGAGGCCGCGATTCTCGCCGCGTTCGATCCAGACGATCAGGTCTCCGACACTTTCTTCCAGCGCGATCAGGCTGAGATTCCGGACGTCGACATCGCTTTCGGAATGAATTTCCGTACGCCCTCGATAGACTGTGGAGGTGCCCAGATTGGTATCGCGCCGGAGCCGCGCGACTTCCCGTCCCGCCTGATCGAACACAACCTGAGCGGTATGTTTGGGAAACGTCTCGACCTTGCGGGACTTTCCGGTCTTCAGATTGACCGCAAAGGTGCGCGGCAGCCAGCCCCCTGTGGCCTGGGTCGGCATGATGGTGCCGGACGTCGCGCCGCCATCATAGACCCAGCCAAGGGTCAGCACCTTTTCGGGATCCTGCGTCAGAAGCGAAACAACGTCCGATGTATCCACCATGCCGCGCATGTCATTCATCAACATGGTCGACTTGCCGGAATTCACATCATAGGAGACCGCGCGCCAGACTTCGAATTCCCGCATGCCGCTTTGCGTCTGCAGACGCTCGAACACGCCGAAGCGGAAGATCAGCCGGTCATCATTCGCCCAGAAGAAATCCTTCAGGCGATAAGTGGAATCCAGCCCGAGCAGGGCGGACTCTGTGGCGCCGGTCAGGTCAAACACGCACAGGGACGGTAACCCATTCGGGGCGCATTCGATGGCCAGGCGCGTGCCGGTGGGCGACAGCTGAGGCGAGGCAATCCCATCTGCGCGGCCATAGAGTTCCGCGATCGCGTTGGGGTCTGCTGACGCGGAATTCAGCCCAGCAGATAGTGCGACCGCAATTGCAGCCAAAGTCCGGAAAATGAAATGCAAGATGGCCTCCCTGTTGCCAGGGAAGCCACCATGAATTGCCGAAGCAATCAACCCCTAGTTCAGGGCTGCGGCGCCTTTGGCAAATCCGTTCGGTACGCCATTGATCGCCAGCTGGTCGCCCTCGACGCCGATCTCGATGGTTTCTCCATCGTGTATGCGCCCTTCCAGAAGGAGGCGCGCCAACGGGTCCTGAAGTTCCTTCTGGATGACACGCTTCAGCGGACGTGCCCCATAGACCGGATCATAGCCGCGCGCGGCCAGCCAGTTGCGGGCATCAAGGCTCAATTGCAGCGTCATCTTGCGGTCCTTCAGCAGGCCTTCCAGGCGCTCCATCTGGATATCTACGATATGGTCGATCTCGCCGCGGCCCAGCCGCTTGAAGAAGACGATCTCGTCGATCCGGTTGATGAATTCTGGGCGGAAATGCATTCGGATCGCGCCCATGACGGCCTCCTTGGCCGCCTCCGACACATCGCCTTCCTCGCCGCTCGCCAGCGCGTCCGCGCCGAGGTTCGACGTCATGATGATGATCGTGTTCTTGAAGTCGACCGTCCGGCCCTGCCCGTCTGTCAGCCGACCATCATCCAGAACCTGCAACAAGGTGTTGAACAGGTCCGGATGGGCTTTCTCGACTTCGTCGAACAGGATGACCTGATAGGGCCGGCGCCGGACGGATTCCGTCAGCACACCACCTTCATCATAGCCGACATAACCCGGAGGCGCGCCGATCAGACGGGCAACCGAATGCTTTTCGGAGAATTCGGACATGTCGAGCCGCAGGATCGCCGTGTCGTCATCAAACATGAACTCGGCCAGCGCCTTGGTCAGTTCGGTCTTGCCGACGCCGGTGGGGCCGACGAACAGGAACGACCCGATCGGACGGTTCGGATCCTGCAAGCCGGCGCGTGCACGGCGGACGGCGTTGGACACCGCCTCCAGAGCCGCGTCCTGGCCGACGACCCGTTTGCGCAGCTCCTCTTCCATCTTCAGCAGCTTTTCGCGCTCGCCTTCCATCATCTTGTCGACCGGGATTCCGGTCCATTTGGAGACAACCGCCGCGATGTGCTCGGGACGGACGACTTCGGAGACAAGGCCACCTTCGCCCTGATCCTCTTCGCTGCCTTCAACTTCCGCAATCTGCTTTTCCAGCTGGGGAATGGTCGAGAATTTCAGCTCCGACGCCCGGCCGAGGTCACCCTGGCGCTGGGCTTCGGCCATGTCGGCATAAGCCCGGTCGAGCTGCTCCTTGGCTGAGGCCGCACCTTTCAGCTTGTTCTTCTCGGCAGACCAGGCCGTGGTCAGTTCATCGGATTTCGTCTGCAGGTCCGCAATCTCGCCCTCCAGCGTCTGGAGCCGGTCTTTTGACGCGGCATCCTTTTCCTTCTTGAGCGCTTCGGCCTCGATCTTCAGCTGCAACAGGCGCCGGTCGATCTCGTCCAGCTCCTCCGGCTTCGAGTCCACCTGCATGCGCAGGCGCGAGGCAGCCTCGTCCATCAGGTCGATGGCCTTGTCCGGCAGGAAACGGTCCGTGATGTAGCGGTTCGACAGGCTGGCTGCCGAAACGATGGCGGCGTCCGAGACGCGAACGCCGTGATGGGCCTCGTACCGGCCCTTCAGGCCACGGAGGATGGAGATCGTATCCTCAACGGTCGGCTCATTGACATAGACTGCCATGAACCGGCGCGCGAGGGCGGCGTCGCCTTCGACATATTTGCGGTACTCATCCAGCGTGGTGGCACCGATACAGTGCAGCTCGCCGCGCGCCAGGGCGGGCTTCAACAGGTTGGAAGCATCCATGGCGCCATCGGACTTGCCGGCTCCGACCAGCGTGTGCATCTCGTCAATGAACAGCACGACACCACCTTCCGCCTGCTGAACTTCATTCAGCACGGCTTTCAGGCGTTCCTCGAATTCACCGCGAAACTTCGCACCGGCAATCAGCGCGCCCATATCCAGCGCCAGCAGGCGCTTGCCCTTCAGGCTCTCCGGCACGTCTCCATTCACGATACGCAGCGCAAGGCCTTCCGCGATCGCCGTCTTGCCGACGCCGGGCTCACCAATAAGCACGGGATTGTTCTTGGACCGACGCGAGAGGACCTGTATCGCGCGGCGGATTTCCTCGTCACGCCCGATCACCGGATCCAGCTTGCCTTCGCGCGCATCCTTCGTCAGGTCCCGCGCATATTTCTTGAGGGCTTCATACCCTTCTTCCGCGTTTTCGCTGTCCGCCGTGCGGCCCTGGCGCAGTTGCGCAATCGCCCCGTCAAGCGCAGACGCCGTCACCCCGGCATTTGACAGCACTTCAGAGGCCGGATCATTCTTCAGGCGAGACAGGGCAAGCAGCAACCGCTCCACCGTCACGAAACTGTCCCCGGCCTGCTTGGCCTCGGCTTCGGCGGATTGGAACAATTGGGCCCCGGCCTGCTCAAGCCGCAATCCGGCATTCGAGCCCTGGACCTTGGGCTGCTTGGCCAATACGGCATCGACGCCCTGTGCGACAAGTTCCGGCCGGCCTCCGCTTGCGCGAATCAGGTTCACGGCCAGCTGGTCGCGATCTTCCAGCATGGTTTTCAGAATGTGTGCGGGCGTCAGAACCTGATGCCCATTGGCCAGCGCGGCTGTCTGTGCGCCCTGGATAATGGCCCGGGCACGTTCAGTATATTGCTCAATATTCATCTATATCCCCTTTGAAAGGCAGATCATTGAAGTCGGTGGATGATGGCCCCGCTCAGCGGCAGCCGGTATCCGGTTCTTCCCTGATGTGGGTAGTCCCCCCACGTCTTGCAAGCGCTGGAATTGCGCCTCGCGCCGCCCATGAAAAAGCCCGCCTGCACGGGAAGCAGACGGGCGTTTCGGGTCCGGTGTCCGGTAGGGGTCAGTCCGTGGCTTCTGCAGACGCCTCTTCGGACTGGGCGCCGTCATCATCCTTCGGCGATGATTTGCGGCGTCCGCGTGACACCGTCTTCAGGACTCCATCGGTCTCGGTGTCGGAATCATCCGCCTTTTCGCGCTTGGCATAGGGCTTCCGGCGGCTGCGGGATTTCGGCTTGTCGGACTTCTCGGCATCTTCATCGGAGGCTGCCGTCTCGCTGCGACCGTCATCGCTGTCGGATTTGGTGTCCTTCGAGCCCGTGTCTTCCGGCGACTCGTCATTGTTCCGGCTGCCGGAGCGGGATTCGACTTCCGCTTCCTGACGGGCGCCGGACTCCTTGTCCTGGGAGTCGCTATCGTCGCGGTCATCGCGCCGATTGTCGCGATTCTGCTGGCGCTGCTGCTGGGCGCGCTCTTTCGCTTCCTGCTGTTTTGCAACAATGCGCTGATAGTGTTCTGCGAACTGGTAATAGGCTTCCGACAGGATGCGATCACCACTGGTCTGCGCATCGCGGGCATACTGCAGGTACTTGTCCAGCACCTGTTGGGCAGAGCCACGGATTTTCACGTCCGGCCCGACGCTTTCATAGTGACGGTTCGGATTGTTGTGGCTGTTCTGATTGTTACCGCCTGAGCGACGATTGCGCCCGCGTGAGCGTTTCATGAAGTTCATCCCGTATCATGCGCCTGCGCAGTTTGCAGGCAGTTCCCAGCGCAATTGGCCTTCTGGATTAAAGTGGCCCCAGCCCTTGATTTGCGCGAGTTCTCGTGAGGGGGACATGCAATGACACCAAGTGTTGTCGCCGTCTCACGGGAATCTTCTAGCGTGACTTTGTGATTCCGCCAAGAAGAAATGTAAGTATTACACAACCGGGCGTTTTGCGATGATGGCGCGATCATTTCCGCCCAGATCCCGGAACAGCGATACGGACTGAAATCCCGCCGCGTCCAGCAGGGCAATGACGGCCTCGGCCTGATCATGACCGATTTCGAAGACCAGCCACGCGCCCGGTTTCATGGCCGCTGCCCCGATGCGGACAATCTCCCGATAGGCCACCAGGCCATCCGGGCCGCCATCCAGCGCCGCTGCGGGATCATGATCCCGGACTTCCGGCATCAGGCCTGCCAGATCGCCGCTTGGAATATAGGGGGGATTGGAAATGATCAGGTCCATATCCGACCAACCCTGCCAGTCAGACCACCGGCCTTCATGCACGTGCGCCCGTGCGGACAGACCCAGACGGAGCAGGTTTTCCCGCGCCAGGCTTGCGGCCTCCGCGCTCGCTTCAACGCCAGTTCCCGACGCCAGCGGACGATTGGCAAGAATGGCAGCCAGCAGGCACCCACTGCCTGCGCCGAGATCCGCGATCCGCGCTGGTTCGTTGAGCGCCAGCTGCCCCAGGGCAGCCTCGACGACGATCTCGCTGTCCGGGCGCGGTATCAGGGCCCGCGCATCGGTCAGGAACTCGAGTCCGTAGAATTCAGTCGTGCCGAGAATGTGCTGAATCGGTTCCCTGCCTGCCCGGCGGGAAACCCGGTTGCGGAACGCCCCCACGGCCTCTTCCGGCACATTGTCCTGACCGCGACTGATAAGCTCCGAGGGCTGATGTCCCGTCACATGCGCCAGCAGCCAGCGGCTTTCAAGCCGGGCATTCACGATGCCGGCCTCCTGAAGGGCCGCGGCCCCTTCAGCCATCAACTGGTCAAACGTCATGTCCGGCAGATCAGTTTGCCTCCATCGCGGCCAGCTTGCGCGCGCGGTCTTCCGTGATCAACGCTTCGATCACATCGTTCAGCTTGTCGCCAGTGATAATCTTGTCCAGCGAATACAGCGTCAGACCGATCCGGTGATCCGTCACGCGGTTCTCCGGATAATTGTAGGTGCGGACCTTCTGGCTTCGGTCACCAGACCCGATCTGGCTGGCACGGGCCTCGGCCCGTTCTGCATCGCGTTCGGAGCGTTCTTTCTCGTACAGGCGGATTTTCAGCTGTTCCATCGCCTTTTCGCGGTTCACATGCTGGGATTTTTCCGAACTTGTCACGACGATGCCAGTGGCCAAATGCGTGATCCGCACGGCCGAGTCTGTCGTGTTGACGTGCTGCCCGCCTGCCCCGGACGACCGCATCGTATCGATACGGATGTCTTCCGGCTTGACGTCGATTTCGACATTCTCCGGTGCCGGCAGCACAGCCACTGTCGCGGCAGAAGTGTGGATACGGCCCTGCGTTTCCGTTGCCGGCACACGCTGCACGCGGTGCACGCCGCTTTCCCACTTCATGTGGCCGAACACGCCGTCGCCGGACACGTTCGCCACGATTTCCTTGTAGCCGCCGGCGTCTCCCATGGAGGCATCAACGATCTCGACCTTCCAGCCCATGGTCTGCGCGTAACGCGAATACATGCGGAACAAATCCCCGGCGAACAGGGCCGCCTCGTCCCCGCCGGTACCGGCGCGCACCTCCAGAACGATATCGGCGGCATCATCCACATCCTTGGGCAGCAGCAGAACCTGCATTTCCTGCTCCAGGTCCGGCAGCCGTTCCTTGATCTCCTCGATTTCCATCTCGGCCAGTTCGGCCATTTCGGAATCGCCGGATGACAGCAGCGCCTGCGCCTCTTCCAGCCCCTTGCGCGCCGCCATCACTTCCCGCGCCTTGTCGACGACGGGTTTCAGTTCGGAATGCTCCTTGGACAGGGCGATGATCTCGTCGGTCTCGGTCGTCGCGCCCATCCGGGCCTCGACCTCCTCGAAACGTTCAACAACCTGCTGGAGCCGGGAAAGGGAAAGAGTAGCCATGCCCGCCCTTTAGAGCGGTTTTGCGCGCCTGATAAGTCCCTCTCCGCTGTCCGGAACGCCTCAGGTCAGGACGCGCAGCACTTCCTTGCCGGCCAGAATGATCAGGGTGATCGATGCCAGCGCGAAGACGGAGAAGCGGAAAACCACTTTCGGCGACAGGATCTGGACGAAGGAATGCACCACGCGCAGGCCGACATAGATCCAGGCCAGCAGCGTCGCGAAATGGTCTCCGCCGCCTGTCAGTGCCGCGAAGAACATCAACGCATAGAAGACCGTCGGTTGTTCATGCAGGTGATTGTAATTGTCCGCCACCGACCGAACATTGGCGGGCAACTTGTCCCCATAGGTTCCGGGGTGCCGGGCATCATCCGGGTTGATCTGCGCCCGCTGCATTGCGGGAATGCGCGTCGCATACATCCACAGCCAGAGGATCAGCGTCCAGACGACAAGCGCCAGGACGGGATAGAGAAATTCCACATTGATTGGCATGTTTGGCCTCCCACAGCTTTTTGTTTTCGGCGGACCTTATGCCCTATTCTGCTGCGTGAACAGCACTTTGCTTTGGCAGGGGCGTGTCAAACTGGGCCGTGACAAAGGCGATGAAGGTGTCGATATCCTCCGACACGACGCTGTGCCCGCCGGGGCGCAACCACCAGGCAATGCCGGCCCGTGGATCAAAATCCTGCCCCATGCCGCCTGGCGGCAGGCCCGGTGCACCCGCAGCCACATAGACACGCGAGGCTTCAAGGGCCGCCCGGTAGGACGAGTTCGGATCAGACCACACATCCCGGCGGCCATTTCCCAGCAACACGGGTGTCGGCGCCAGCAGGCCCAGCAATTGGTGCTGGTCGACCGGAAGCGCATCAAGCCGGTCAAACCAGTCCTGAGCTTCAGGGGCCAACCAGTGGGGATAGGAGGTCCCCATCCGCTTCAGGCCTTCCCCGGTCTGCGAGCGGGACAGGGATGCCCCGGCGAACCCGGCCTGGTGCGCAATCACGCCATCCACGCCGCGATCCCACACGCCGGCCAGCAAGGCGGCCTTTCCGAACCGGGAATGGCCCAGCAACACCATGGCATCGGCATTCATCTGCGGGTGGGCCTCCAGCGCCTGCATCGCAGCGGAATAGGCATAGGCCCATGCCATCAGCGTGCTCGTCGGCGCCACCGGCCCTCCGAGGTTTTCCATCACGGCGGGGGCCTGCGCCCTCCGGTCCGGCACGAAATCGGACCCGTAGAAACTGGCATAGGCGATGCCGGAATCGAGAAACCGTTCGAGCGGGACCCGGGCAATATAGGTGCCGAAAATCTGCGTGGCGACAAAGCCGACCGTGCCTTCCATCTCGCTGCCCTCGCACGGCGTATCGTCGGTCGACGTGACCGGGAACCCGGGAAAGGCGGCACAGTTGCTGGCGAAGGTCTGACTGATGATCACGGGAAATGGGCCGGTGCCGGAGGGCGTGGCCACAACCAGATGGAACAGGCTGGCCCCCTCGCCGGTACCAATCGTCACCGGAATCTCTTCCAGGCGCCCCTTGCCACCGAACAGGTCCGCCTCAACCAGCCGCGCCTCGCCCCAATGCACCGGCAGGCCATCCGGCCACGGGCCGTAGAGCACCTGCTCGAATGCCTGCATCAGGCCGGCACGATGGCCGGCATCCCCCACCATGGCGGCGACGTCGATTTCGGGCTCCGGCGCGGGCTTGTTCTGCGTCTCGAGGCTCGCATAGTTCAGGCCCAGCATCGTGCAGCTGCTCATCACCAGCGCCGTGACGAAAATGCCGATCAGCAATGGCAGGCGGGCCAGGAACCAGAAAATGGCGCGCGCGATTTGGACCATGAAGGCCTCCCTGTCTGAGGGGCGCACCCTAGCGCCATTTTCCCGCTCTGCCAGAGCCTCACGGAAAAGTGGTCATGCTGCGATCCCGGGGTCGAACCTGTCCCGATAGCGACGCGACCCCGGCACCTCGTCTCCGGTGTCCAGCCGCAGGACCACATCGCCTTCGCCGGTCGGGGCGATCTCGCGCACATGGTGGAAGTTCACCACATGGGACCGGTGAACCCGCCGGTGATGATCGCCCGCCGCTTCCAGCAAGCGCACCAGTTCGGTGAGCGTCATCCGGGCAAGATAGGTGCGCCCTGGCGTGACGACTTCCACATAGTTTCCTGCGGCGCGCGCCCAGATCACGTCCGACGCATCGACAAAATAGCTGCGCCCGCCCGATTTCAGTGTCAGCCGGTGCAAATCCCGGGCATCCCGCCGCGCCCCCTGCGCTTCCAGGTCCCGCTGCTCCACCATCCGGTTGAGCCAGAACAGGGCTGCGATCAGAGTATAGGTCAGCACGTCCTTGCGGTATTCGTAGAGCCAGACTGACACATCCGCGAGGCCGAACTCATACGGAAAGCCGAAGATCAGCGGAGCCAGCACCTTCCTCAGCGCCACCATGGCCAGGATATGCACCCCGGAGAACGCCACCGTCGCGGCCGCATGGATCAGCAGATTGACCCGCCACTGGCCGGCGGACAGCGGAAACCGGCTCAGCATGAAAGTGATGAAGGGCGTCAGCGCCAGGATAATTCCGTGCGATGTGGCCTGGCTCAGCCAGGGCAGGTTCGGATACGGGTCTCCAGTCCGGGTCAGCAAGTGCTGATCGGACAGGGATTCGACGACAAACGAGGCAAACAGGAAGCAGGCGAAATAGAGCCAGGTCTTCCGGTCGGCCCGGCGGTCGGCTTCGAGTTCGGGATGGGCAGAACGAGTCTCCATGCCGCGTTTCCTGCCACAGGCCGGGCCGGAGCCGGAACAGAAATCTCCAGAATTTCATCCCTGATGGCCGCCATCCGTCCCGCGCAGGTGCCACTTGTCCCCGCCAACCACCCGTCACCCCGGGCGCGCTGACCTTGCCACCCCAATCCGGCATGCCTGTGACAATACACAGGAGTTGCCCATGCCCGCTGCCCCCGCCTTGCCGCGCCGTTACGATCTGGACTGGTTGCGGATCATCGCCTTCGGCCTGCTGATCCTCTATCATTCCGGCATGTTCTACGTGACGTGGGACTGGCATGTGAAAAGTGTCCATGCCGGTCCGGACGCCGAAGCGATGATGCTGTTGCTGAACCCGTGGCGCCTGTCGCTGCTCTTCTTCATTTCCGGAGTCGCGTTGCGCTTTGCCGCCGACAAGCTGGGCGGGGGGCGTCTTGCCCGGGAACGCACAGTACGCCTCGGCCTGCCCATCCTGTTCGGCATGGCAGTGATCGTTGCGCCGCAAAGCTGGCTTCAACTCGTGGAATCCGGCGAATTCTCAGGCAGTTTCTGGGCTTTCTGGCCCCAATACATTGATTTCGGGTCCGATTTTTCCATCACGACCCCCACCTGGAACCATCTCTGGTACGTGGTGTACCTGCTCGTCTACACGCTGCTGATCGCGCCTTTTGCCGGCCGGATTGCCCGCTTCATGCAGGGCGCAGGCGCGCGGGCCACCCGCATGCTGTTCAGTGGCAAATGGGGCGTCGTATCCATTCTGGTCCTGCCTGTTTTTCCGCATGTACTGTACCGCCTGACGCTGGACCCGCACTTCCCCACCACGCACGACCTGACGCATGACTGGGCCAATCATGCCCACAGCCTGACGATGCTGTTGCTGGGGTTTGTGCTGGCAAAGGATCCGCATTTCTGGGCCGCCATCCGCCGGGCCCTGCCCGCTGCCATCCTTTCGGCGCTCCTCCTCGGCACAGGTCTCTCGGCCCTCTGGGCGCATTGGGAAGCCCTCAGCGTGTCCGGTGACTGGAACGGGATCATCTGGCCCGCCCGGATGGCACGCCTCGCCTATGCCTGGGTCGCCATTGTCACCCTGCTGGCCCTCGCGCAGCGATTCCTCAACCGCCCCAGCCGCGCGCTGACCTATCTGACCGAGGCGATCTTCCCCTGGTACATCCTGCACCAGACCCTCACCGTCATGCTCGGCTTCTGGCTGACGCGCCAGAACCTGCCGGCGGGGGGTGAAGCAGTGCTCGTGATTGGCGGGACGTTCGCGGGCTGCGCCCTGCTCCATGAACTGTTCATCCGCCGCATTGCCTTCCTCAGGCCCCTGTTCGGCCTGAAGCCCGCACGCGCATCCCGACTGCCTAGAAAGGTGAACGCGGCAGGGACAGTTTGAATATGATGCCCAGCGCCCGCAGCACGAAGGCCGAGCCCAGACCCAGCACGAAGGCGAGGAACTCATCTCCCGTCCACAGGCTGGTCAGGAAATAGACCAGCGATCCGAGCAATGCGGCTGTCGCATAGATCTCGGATTTCAACAGCAAGAGCGGCTTCTCGTTCGCCACCACATCGCGAAGCAGGCCGCCGGCGCTGGCCGTCATCGTGCCCATGATCAGCACAACCGGCCAGCCATACCCCAGCGCGGCCGCCTTGGCGGCGCCCGTCACGGCAAACAGCGCCATGCCGATCGCGTCTGCCCAGCGCAATGGCCGGAAATTCTCCAGCCAGCGATGAAAGAAAAAGGCCGCCAGTCCACCGGCAATGGCAAACCCCAAAGTCTGTGTATCCTCCAGCCAGAAAACCGGTTGCGACAGGATCAGGTCGCGCAGCGTGCCGCCGCCAATTGCCGGCAGGAAGGCCATCACGATCACGCCGAACAAATCCATCTCCTTGCGAACGGCCACGATGCCGCCGGAGATGGCGAACACGAACACACCGATCCGGTCGGTGAACAGGAAAAGCAGGTCTGGACTCATGCGCGGATTAAGACCGCCGGCAGGATCAAATCAATCCCTGTGATGCCGGTGACGGTGATGATCATGATCATCGGCGCGCGCTGTATCATAGGCGCGATTGCGCTCCCAGCAGCCGCAATCGGTGTTCCAGGTGAACCCCTCACCCCGGCCATTCACCTTCAGGGAAGACGACGTCATCTCGCCCGTCTCGGTGTTGCCGAACATGTCGACATAGCCATCCCCGTTTGAGTCGCACTGATAGAAGGTGCCTGTGTTCACGCATTCATTGTAGCCGACCCATTGCGAGTTGCCATAATGATTGACCCCCGACGTGTACGGAGAGGCGTTGCCATATCCCGCCGTTCCATAAGGGGCATATTGCATGTCATGGCTTGCCTGGGCGAGCCCTTGCGAAATGGCTTCCAGCTCTGCCGTCGTGCAGCCCGCAGCACCGAGCATGGCTGCCAGTACGCCTAACTTCATTATCCCGCGCATGTCCTGTCGTCCCCATCGGCTGCGTATCTTCATGACTAGAGAAACGAAGATGAACAGAAGTCAACGAACCAGGCCGGGCCAGAGCTTCGATCATTTTGCGAGATCGTCTTGTGAATTGTTGCCGGGCTGGCCTATTATTTGACGAGATGGGGATAGGCTTATGAAATCACGCACCAAATTCGTGCTCGCCAGCATCGGTGTATTTCTGGCGGCGTCGCTTCCGGCGCACGCGCAGGGCACGTGCCCGAAGGGCCGCGAGCTTGTGAACACGCTGGTCAATTCGATCAACGCCATCCCGGGCGATCCCAACAAGACCAAGGCCTATGCGATCATATATTGGAAGCGCGCGACCTATCAGGTCTACGAGAACGTGAACCTTCTCGGGGTCCTCAATGGTTGCAGCTATCCGAAAGGAAATTGCGGTCTTCCGGATGATCTGTCCGGAACGCGCTTTCAGCAATTGGTGGACTATCAGGACGCCATTTATGCCTTCAGAAACGGCAAGACCAGTTCTGAGCCGCGTGTTCCGATGAGTGCGCCATTCCCTGATGACGGCATGCTTGACTGGGCTGAAGGGGTTCTGGGCTGCACCACATCCGAACCTGCACCCGCCGCGCCTCAGCAAGCGGCGCCGGACCCGAAATGGGTTGGCTATGACGCCGCACGTCAGGCAGGCGGCGATCAATTTTACCAGTGGTGGCGCAAGAATTTTGAAATGCGGCGAACCGCAGATGCATTCGAGCTTTGCCGCAAATTCGGATCTTCCAGCTATGAGTGCGGTCTGGTCGCTGAATGGACCTATCTGAATTCAGGGCGCAATCCCTATACGGGCGGCACCACCCAGACCTTCAATGGGACCTATTCAGATCAGGACCGCGGCTACAATGCAGGCTATGAGGGCACCGTGCCGAAACCGACCTATACCCCGCCAACGTCAAACGAGCCACGCTGTTATGATCAGGGCGACGGGACGGAAAAGTGCTTCTACGACTGAAGCCGGGGCCTATTCAGCGGCGACGGTCACACCAGCCTCGCGCGCTCGGCGCATGGCCTCGGCCTTCTGCTCCACCAGCCCGACAATATGCTCGACAGCCTATTCCGGGCGTATCTGGACCGTCTGGAACCGCTGATAGCCTTGCTGGCGTTCGTCGTCGCGCTGATTTGGCGCGCGATACTCTCCCGTGACACGGGTTTCATAGCCCTGCCCCGCCAGCAGACCGGCAACCGCTTCAGCGCGGCGGTAGGCCAGCGCCTGATTGTTGAACCGCTGCAGCTCTCCGGCGGTCGAAGCATAGCCGACCACCGCAACTTGCCGCGCGCCCCAGCGTTCCAGCGCCCAGACACATGTGTCGAGCGTGTCCTGAGCGCCCGCCTCGAACTCCACGCCGCCTTCCACGAAGGAGACAAGCGGCAACTCCCCGACCGGCGGAACAATCTGGATGGTCCAGTCTTCATGCTGGCGCGACAGGCCCTGCTCAAGCGATCGATAGGTGGCCATGGTGAACCCGTCTTCAGGCTCTGCGAAATAGGTTGCCCTGCGCGTGTCGGCGTCGATATCGGCGGCCGACACGGCAAAGGGCGCTGCCCGTCGCATTTCCTGCTCGCGTTCGCGTACGGCAGCCTCTGATTCCAGGCGGGCCATCTGCGCTCGCAGGGGCGCAGCGATCGAGGCGTCTGCCAGTTCCAGCAATTCGGTTCGCTCCAGATCCTTGTCCTCGTCGATCAGCACCTGGTACAGGCTGACATCGACCGGACGCCCGAGTTCATCCTCCAGAAACGCGCGGATCGAGGCTTCTGCATCCACCACTCGGCTCCGTGCACGGACTGTGGCGACCACATCGACCGGCGCATTGCGCGGAAAGGTTACCACCAGGTCGGCCAGCCGCGCCCGCTCATCGGCAAACGGCGTGAGGATGCTCTCGCGCACGGTCACGGTCGCCTGCGCCTCATAGGCAATATCCCTCAAGGCGAGGCCCAGCGGAATCGACAGCGCCGCGAACACGCTGACCACGAGGGCCGATTGCCAGTAGCCGCGCTTGCCGCCGGCCTCTTCATCGCCAAAGCCGTAGATCCGGGACAGAACGGTTACCGACAGGGCAATCGCCAGCAGATTGGTCATGAACAGGAAGAAGGCGCCGCCAGCCACCGCGAGGGAACCAACCGCAATGCCGTAACCGGTCACCGCCAGCGGCGGCATCAAGGCCGTAGCGATGGCGACGCCGACAATGGTCTCCCCCTTACGGTGGATCACGGCATATCCGCCCGCAAGACCGGAAAAGACGGCGACCAGAAGATCAAAGAAATTGGGCCGCGTGCGGGCAACAATTTCCGGTGTCGGGTCCGTCAGCGGCGACAGCTTGACGATCAGTATGGAGATCAGCAGCGCGCTGAGCACACCCACCACAAGGGACACGGCCGATTTGCGCAGGAAGGACAGTTTCAGCTCGCTGAGCGAAAAGCCGAACAGCATGATAGGCCCCATGAGCGGGGAAATCAGCATGGCCCCGATGATCACCGCCGGCGAGGACAGCAACAGGCCAAGCGTCGCGATCGCGCAGGACATCACGATCATGAAGATGTAGCGGCCCGACAATTGGCCATCATCGCGTACATGCGCGACCACATCCTCATGGTCCACCTTGCGGGAAATCAGGTGCTGGAACGCCCGGATGCGGCGCACGCCGCGGCGAAGCATGCTGGGCTTCCGCGTCGTTTCTGTCTCCGAAACACTGTCCGGCATGTCATCATCTCCTCATCGCCCTGATGCGCAGGGCGGATCCTTCTACGTGTGGAGACATGATAACAGGGTTAGGAGACAATAACGAAACGCAGTGACGGCCTATTCGGCGGCCACTTCAGCCGCCTCGCGCGCTCGGCGCATGGCCTCGGCCTTCTGCTCCACCAGCCCGACAATATGCTCGACCATGTCGGCATTGGAGACATTGTGGTCCGGCCGACCGGACACGAACATCTTGCCGCTCTCCTTGCCGCCCCCGGTAAAGCCGAGATCGGTCAGCGCGGCTTCGCCCGGGCCGTTCACGACACAGCCGATGATCGACAGGCTGATCGGTTCGGAAATATGCGCCAGGCGCTGTTCGAGCAGTTCCACCGTCTTGATCACGTCAAAACCCTGGCGGGCGCAGCTGGGACAGGCGATGATGTTCACCCCGCGCGTACGCAGACCCAGCGATTTCAGCATTTCGAAACCGACCTTTACCTCCTCGACCGGATCGGCCGACAGCGACACGCGGATCGTGTCTCCGATGCCGGCCCAAAGCAGTGCGCCCATACCGATGGAGGATTTCACCGTCCCGGTGCGCAGGCCGCCCGCTTCGGTGATGCCCAGATGCAGCGGCGCATCCGTGGCCTCGGCCAGTTGCTGATAGGCCGCAACGGTCAGGAACATGTCGGATGCCTTGACCGAAATCTTGTATTCGTGAAAGCCGAGATCATCGAGAATGCGGGCATGGTCCAATGCGCTCTCGACCATGGCATCCGGGCACGGCTCGCCATATTTTTCCAGCAGGTGGCGCTCCAGAGAGCCCCCATTCACCCCGATCCGGATGGAACAGCCATTCGCCCGCGCGGCCGCGACCACTTCCCTCACCCGGGCTTCAGACCCGATATTGCCGGGATTGATGCGCAGGCAGGCGGCGCCGGCATCAGCGGCCTCGATGCCCCGTTTGTAGTGGAAATGGATGTCGGCCACGATCGGCACCGGGCTGGCCCGGCAGATTTCCGGCATCGCGGCGGTTGCCTCTTCGGTCGGGCACGACACACGCACAATATCAGCCCCCGCCTCTGCCGCACGTTCGATCTGCGCGATCGTGGCGGCCGCATCCTCGGTCGGCGTGTTCGTCATGGTCTGCACGGCGATGGGGGCGTCTCCGCCCACAAGCACGTTGCCGACGCGGATCTGGCGCGATTTGCGGCGCTCGATGCTGCGCCAGGGACGGATTGGATTATGCGACATGGGCGCGGGGTCCTGTCCGGTGGGTGTCCAGCCTCACATGGCCGGTGTGGCCGGTCATGACAAGCCTATCGCGTTGCCTTGTTGCCGCCATTGGCAGCCATTGCCGGCGTCGCCGCATCGGCCGCACGGCCAATCTGGTCATCAATGCTGGCAGAAAAGACCGGCGCGCCTTCGGGACCGAGCGGGCCTACCGTAATGTCGCCAACACGCCATTCGAACGCCCCGCCATCCCGGGCCGAAACGGTCCAGCCAGCCTGCAGACGCGGAAAATAACTCTCGCCAGCGGCCATGACGCGGCTGCGGAAAATCGTGCCGTCGGCGCCGCGTACTTCCAGCCAACCCTGTTTTACGGCCACCAGTTCCAGCGGCAAATTCTTCGGTACGGGACGGCTGGCCACGTCGGCTTCCGCAAACAGGCTGTCGCGCGCGCCATTCACGGCCACAACGCCGGTCTGCGGCGCCAGCTCAACACTCGGCCGCACCATCTGGGAAACCCCGACAGCGCCAGCGCCAAGGGCGATCAGAACGGTGGCCGCAGCCAGCGCCAGCGGCCAGCGCGACCGCTCCGGCGCGATGTCACCGATTTTCGGCACCGGCGCATCACTGTGCACTTCTTCGACAGCGCCGCACTCCTGACTGTAGACGCGGATCACGTCCTTCTCGGGAAGCTTCAGATATTTGGCGTATGTGTTCAGGATGGCGGACAGATAGCCACCGCGCGGCAACTCGCCGACTTCCATGCGCTCGATCCACATGAGGTAGTCCTTGCGCATCAGCGTATCGCGGGACACGTCGGCAATCTCCAGCCCCAGTGTCTCACGCACGCGGCGCAGGACCTGGCCCATGCGCAGGCTTTCGCCCTCATAGGCGCGGGTCCGGAAAATCTCCATGGCCCGTTCGCGCGGAGTCAGTTCGGCATCCGGCGATTGCGCACCGGCGTCCGGCGCAGACATGTCCTGGATGTCGTCGCGGTCTTGCTCGGGTGTCAGGTCGTCGTGTGCCATATTCTTCCAGCTCATTGATACAGTGAGAGGGCTTTCCCCACTGCCGCGCAATTTCTGGTCCATGAATGTGGTTATTATATGGGCCAGTCCGCATTAACCATCAGAAAGCTCGACGCCATGATCGGCCGCCAAGGCTAACACTTGGTTACGGAAATCCTGCTCCGGTGTCTCAAGCGCAGACAGGAAGTCCGGCCTGAATGCCGTCAGGTCCAGCGATCTTATCATCTGCTTGACGGGCCCGATAGAGCCTGCCGACATCGACAATGTGGTAAAGCCCAGTGCCACGAAACACAGGGCCGACAGGGTCGATCCGGTCGCCTCCCCACAGGCCGACATCCGGATTCCGTGCTGCTCGCAGGATTCTGAGACACGTTTCAGGAACCTCAAGGCACTCGGTGACACCAGGTCGTAGCGATCCGACACATGCGGCGTCATGCGGTCGGCCGCAAAGAAGAACTGCATCAGGTCATTGGTCCCGACCGACAGGAACTCGGCCTTGCCCGCCAGTTCCGGCAGTCCATAGGCCAGTGCCGGGGTTTCCAGCATCACACCGACTTCCACCCGGGACGGTCTGCGACCGGTGCGCCGGTCAGACCATTCCAGCTCCGTCTCCAGAAGGGCCCGGGCCTCGTCGAATTCGGACGGCACCGTCACCATCGGGAACATGACAGTCAGAGGACGCTCCCCGGCGGCCCGGATCAGGGCGCGCAACTGGCGCCGGAACAGGCCCTTGTGGTCCAGCGCGAACCGGATGGACCGCCAGCCCAGAGCCGGGTTCTCCTCGCGTTGCAGGTTCAGCGCGGGCAGCACCTTGTCTCCGCCCAGGTCGACGGTCCGGAAAACGACCGGCTTGCCACCGGCCTTGTCCAGCACCCGCTTGTAGAGGTCGATCTGGTCATTCACCCGCGGCAGGGATTCAGACACGAGAAACTGGAACTCGGTCCGGAACAGGCCGACCCCGTCGGCCCCCGCCTGTTTCATCATGTCCATGTCGAGATCGAGGCCGGCATTCAGCATCAGGGAGACATCGGTGCCGTCGCGCGTGCGCGCCGGCAGATCCTTCAGCGCTTCATAGGCCGCCTGGCGTTCCGACCGCAGCGAGACGCGGCCCTTGTACGCATCGTACAGGGAGTCATCCGGACGGATGTGCAGGGTCCCCTCTTCCGCATCCACAATCACCCAGTCGCCCTGATCGATCCGCGTGGTCAGTCCGGCGATGCCGCCCAGCGTGGGAATGCCCAGCGCGCGCGCCACGATGGCGGCGTGCGAGGACGCCGCCGCTTCCTCCATCAGGATCGCGCGCAGGCCGGTATTGGAATATTCCAGCAATTCCGCCGGGCCGAGCCGGCGAGCCACCAGCACGCTGCGCTCCTCGCTGATCTGCGGCTTGCCTTCTTCGCCGCCGAGAATGCGCAGAAGCCGGTTGTCGAGGTCTTCAAGGTCATGCAGGCGTTCGCGAAGGTAGGGGTCCCGCGCGCTTTGCAGCCGGGCCCGGTGTTCGCGGCGGGCCCGATCAACCGAGGCCTCCGCCGACAGGCCGGATTTGACCCCTTCCTGCAGCTTCTCGGCCCAGGACGGGTCGTGCGCCAGCAGCCGGTAGGTTTCCATCACATCGCGCGGATCCTCGCCCAGCGCCGCGCCATCCAGCGCCATCATCCGGTCGATGGAGGCCTTCAGCTCCTTCATCCCTTCCGACAGGCGCTCGCTTTCGGTGCGCTGGTCTGCCGCGAAGAATTTGGCTGCCGGAACCACGGGATCGTGCAGCACGGCGCGGCCATAGCCCAGCCCGTCGCAGAACACGCGTCCTTCCAGAGACACGGTGTTGCGCTCGCGCTTTTCGTCGCCGCCATTGTTCAGCGCATCCGGATTGATGCGGTCGACAATCTCGGCCAGCACCATGGCGATGGTCTGAAGGTTGTCGACTTCCTCGTCATCATAGGCCCGCTCGGTCCGGTTCTGCACGGTCAGGACGCCGATGACCCGGCCGCCCCTCAGGATCGGCACGCCGAGAAAGGCGTGGAACGGGTCTTCGCCGGTCTCCGGCCGGTAGGAGAAGGAGGCGTGTCTCGGCGCATCCTGGATCGCCATCGGTTCGGCCCGGCGCGCGACCAGGCCGACCAGGCCTTCATTCGCGCTCAGCCGCGTGGCGGCAACAGCATCTGCCTTCAGGCCCTCCGTCGCAATCAGCAACAGTGCGCCATCCTGCAACCTCAGATAGATCGAACAGACATCCGCCACCATGGTCGAGGCAATCAGCCTCACCACCTTGTCGAGCCGCGAGCGTGTTTCGCCTTCCTCCGCCATGACCTGGCGGAGCCGGTTCATCAGCAGTCGCGTCGCGGGCAGATTATAAGGCATGGTCAGCCTGTATGTCGCAGCCCGTATCAGGCAGCGTCAAGACCGAATGCGGTGTGGAGGGCGCGAACTGCCAGTTCAGTATAGGCATCTGCGATCAGCACGGAAATCTTGATCTCCGAAGTAGAGATGACGTCAATGTTGATCCCTTTCTCGTAAAGGGCCTTGAACATTGTCTCGGCAACGCCGGTATGACTGCGCATGCCGACGCCGACAATCGAGATTTTCGACACGTCGCGCACAACTTCGAGGCGCTCATAGCCGATTTCGTCGCTCATCTGCTCCAGCGTATCCTTCGCGATCGGGCTGTCCCGGTCGGTACAGGTGAATACCATGTTGGCCCGTTCCGGACCGCGGGCCTGTGCCTGGACGATCATGTCCACATTGACCCCTGCCCGGGCCAGCGCCGAGAAGATCTTGGCCGAGATGCCCGGCTTGTCCGGGACGCCGTAAAGCGTGACCTTGGCTTCGTCCCGTGAATAGGCAACACCGCTGACAACCTGTTTTTCCACGATTTCTTCCTCTGAGCAGACAATGGTTCCCGGGTTCGGCTCGCCCGGCTTCACGAAGCTGGACAGGACCCGGACCGGGACATTGTGATTCATCGCCATTTCCACAGACCGGGTCTGCAGCACCTTGGCACCGAGGGAGGCCAGTTCCAGCATCTCCTCGAACGAGATCTTCTCGATCCGCTGCGCCTTCGGCACGATCCGCGGATCGGTCGTGTAGACGCCGTCGACATCGGTATAGATATCACAGACCTGTGCGCTGAGCGCAGCTGCAACGGCAACCGCCGACGTGTCCGAGCCGCCCCGGCCGAGCGTCGCGACGCGTTCATCATCGGTCACGCCCTGAAAGCCGGCAATCACGGCGATCTCCCCGGCATCCACCGCATCCGGCAGCTTGGTGTCCTCGAACCCCATGATGCGGGCGCGGCCATGACTCTTGTTCGTCTTCAGGCGCAATTGCCAGCCCAGCCAGCTGCGCGCCTTCAGGCCGCGCCGGCGCAGGGCCAGCGCCAGAAGGCCGGCCGTCACCTGCTCGCCGGAGGCCACGACCACGTCATACTCGTCATCGAACTGTTCGCGCGGCAAGCCATCGCCTGCGGCGCCCTCGGCATAGGCCACAAGCTTGTTGGTTTCGCCGGACATGGCAGACACGACCACGGCCATGTGCTCGCCCTTCGCGGCGCGGGCGGCAACAATGTCCGCCACATTCGCGATGCGATCGAGGTCCGCGACCGATGTGCCACCAAATTTCAGAACCGTGCGCGCCATTTCGCCCCATATCCTGTCGTCATCCCGGGATATTCCCCTATATTCGCCCTCATAGGGGGTGTTCCCCGCCGGATCAAACAGGTTTCTTGAACTATGACAGTAGCAAAAGACGGGGTGAGCCCGGCCCCTGCCACGCCCAGCATCGATCCGGAGGAAGTCGCCAAGTTCTCCGCCATGGCCGCTGACTGGTGGAACCCGCGCGGCAAGTTCCGCCCGCTCCACAAATTCAACCCGGTCCGACTGCGCTTCATCCGGGACACGGCGGAGCAGCATTTCGGAATCGCGCCGAACGCAAAGCGCCCGCTGGAGGGCCTGCGCCTGCTCGATATCGGGTGCGGCGGCGGCCTGGTCTGCGAGCCGATGACGCGCCTCGGCGCCACGGTGACCGGCGTCGACGCGTCCGAGGCGAACATCAAGACGGCCCTGACCCATGCGCAGGAACAGGGGCTGGACATCGATTACCGGGCCGGCACCGCCGAAGGCCTGATCGAGGCAGACGAGCCGCCATTCGACATCGTGCTGAATCTCGAAGTCGTGGAACATGTCGCAGACCCGCACCAGTTCCTGAAGGATACAGGAGGCCTCGTGAAGCCCGGCGGCCTGATGATTGTCGCCACGCTGAACCGCACGGCCAAGGCGCTGGCCACGGCGGTCATCGGCGCAGAATATGTGCTCGGCTGGCTGCCCCGCGGCACGCATGACTGGTCGAAATTCGTCACGCCGGATGAGGCGGATGCCGGTCTGGTTGCTGCCGGCCTGGTGACAGAGCCCGCCATCGGGGTCTCGTACAATCCGCTGGCCGACAGCTGGAAACTCTCCGGCGATACCAAGGTGAACTACATGATCGTTGCCCGGAGGCCCGCCGAATGACCCATCTTCCCACCCATGAGGACGTGCTGGCCTACTGGATCGGCGACACCGCCGCCTCCGCCAATGGCTTGCAGGAAAAACACAAGCTGTGGTTCGGCAAGTCGGACCAGACCGATGCCGAAATCCGGGACCGGTTCCTGGGCCTGCTCGAACACCTCTCCCATGTGCCGAATGCGGATGACTGGACCAATATCGGCCCCCGCGGCCGTCTCGCAGCGATCATCGTGCTGGACCAGTTCAGCCGCAATCTGTTCCGGGGAGAGGCCCGCGCCTTTCACCAGGACTCCCTTGCCCTCCGTCTGTGCAAGGACGGGCTGGCCCTGAAGGAAGACGAGCGCCTCGGCGAGACCGAAAAAGTGTTCTTCTACCTGCCGCTCGAACATTCCGAATCCCCAGACGACCAGGCCCGCAGCGTGGCCCTGTTCAGGCAGCTGGCCGAGACGGCCCGCCCGGAATTCCGCGACTTTGCCGACAACACCTATGACTATGCAGTCCAGCACCAGAACGTGATCGAACAATTCGGCCGGTTTCCGCATCGCAACGCGGCGCTGGGACGCCAGACAACGCCGGACGAAGCCGAATGGCTGGCCGAAGGCGGCGGTTTCTAGTCCAGCATTTCCGGGCCGCGCGGATCCAGGCTCTTGCTGATATCCTGCTGCATGGACCGGGTCAGCGTGTACCGCGAGGCGACCAGCGCGGCGAGACCATACAGGATCACCGGCAACACACAGAAAACCAGAAGCAGGCCGTGCAGCGCCCCCGGCGAATTCTCCACGCCCGGCCGGAACCCGGCCACCCGGCCCAGCACGAAATACCCGATCCCGAAGGCCAGACTGCTGCCGATCTTGTAGGCACTGGTCAACAGGGAATAATAGATGCCGGCCCGGTTCTCCCCGGACCGTGCGGCCTGGTATTCGACCACATCGGCCGCCATCGAGCGCGCGATCACGACCGGCGCGCTGAACGCGGCCCCATTGACGAGTGCACCAATCAGCAAGGCCCAGAACCCGCCCCCAGCCCGGCCGGCGATGTAGTAGATGACATAACTCGACATCCCCATGATCACCGCGCACAGGAACGCCGTATGCTTTTCCGTGCGGGCCGAGAATTTCAGCCAGAGCGGCAGCGCCGCAACCGCCGTCGAGAAGAAGATCATCAGGATCACGCTGGCCATGGAATCCGACAGGCCGAACACGTATTCCGCCACGAACAGATAGTTCGACGCGGTGATTGCCACGGCGGTCCCGACCAGCAATTCCATGGCCAGGACAACGCCCAGGAACTTGTTCCGCAAGGCCGCAATCATTGCTGTCAGGTCGAATTTCATCGCCTCGCCCCGGTCCCCGCGCATCGGATTGTCAGGCACGAAGGTGCAGGACAGGAAGGCAACGATCGGTAGCGAGATCAGCAGGGCCCAGCCCATCACCGCGACCTGACCGAACCGGTCGACCTCGAACCCGGACACTGCGAGAATCGCCGGCACGGCCAGCAGCGCCAGCATCGAAACGATGCTGATCACTTCCGCCCATGTGAAGAACCGGGACCGGTCATCATAATCGGTTGCAATCGCGGGCACCCAGGCGGACCGGGCCGTCTGCAGGAGCGTGAAGCCGACATAGAACAGGATCATCCAGACGACGAAATAACTCGGTCCTGCCCCCCGTTCCGGCATGTAGATGAAATAGGTGGCCAGCCCCAGGATCGGCACGCTGAGCACGATCCAGTGGCGCACACGCCCCCACGGGCTGCGATACCGGTCCACCACAAACCCCATGACCGGATCGGTCATGATGTCCCAGAAACGCAGCACCATGAACAGGAAGCCCGTCAGTTCCAGGCCAAGGCCTACCTCGTTCGCATAAAGGGGGGCCAGATAGACGGCCAAGGGCAGCCCTACCCCTGCCAGTGGTATGCTGAGCGAGGAGAAAGCAAGCACTCTCGGTAAGGACAGGCGCGGGCCACGTGCGTCAGTCATGGGCTCAGCCTGCCCGCGAAAAACGTGACGGCCAAGTCATTTTTTTGTTCGCCGAACGCTTGACGTCGCGGCGGCCGGGGCTGACACGGAAGGAAACACGTTTGGAGGGAACGGATACGATGCTGAAGAAAATCCTGTTGGGGCTCGTCGCGCTGGTCGTGATTCTGCTGGCGGTTATCCTGTTCCGCACATTCACCTATGGCGGTGCAGCCACCGGCGAACGGGTGGAACTGCCTGCCGCACCGGAGGTTTCCGCCGACAGGGCGGCCAATCATCTGGCAGAGGCCATTCGCTTTCGCACGATTACCGTCGCGACGGGCGACCCCCGCCCCGGACAGGAAGGCCCGTGGCTGGACCTGCACAACTGGCTGGAAACCACCTACCCCGCCGCCCACAGCGCGATGAACCGGGAACTCGTGCCCGGCACGCTGACCCTGCTCTACACATGGCAGGGCTCAGACGCGTCCCTCGATCCGCTCTTGCTGATGGCGCATCAGGATGTCGTGCCGGTGAACATCGGCACGGAAGACGACTGGACCGGTGCCCCCTTTGCCGGGGACATCGTGGACGGCTATGTCTATGGACGCGGCGCCCTTGATGACAAGGGCAGCCTGGTCGCCCTGATGGAAGCGGCAGACGCACTCGCCGCCAGCGGCTTTCAGCCGAAACGCACCGTCTATTTCATGTTCGGTCATGATGAAGAGATTTCGGGCTCCGGCGCAGAGGCCGGAATCGCCTTGCTGAAATCCCGTAACATCTCCCCCGTCATGGCGCTGGACGAGGGCTTCGCGATCATCGATCCATCCCCGCTGACCGGCAAGCCCATGGCCTATATCGGCGTGTCGGAAAAGGGCTATGTCACCCTCACCCTGACAGCATTGGCCGAAGGCGGGCACTCTTCCACACCGCCGCGCGACTCTGCGGCGGTGCGCCTGTCGCGCGCCATTGTCGCCCTGGATGAGAACCAGATGCCGGCGGATTTCTCGAAACCTCCGGTCTCGGACCTGTTCCGGGTCTCCGCACCGGACCTGCCCTTCGTCCAGAAAATGGCCTTCGCAAATCTCTGGCTGTTCAGGGGCCAGGTCGATTCCGCCATGGCAGACATCCCGGCGGGCAATGCCATGGTCCGTACCACGACCGCGCCGACCATGCTGGTCGGATCGGCAAAGGAAAATGTGCTGGCCCAGCGCGCAATGGCGACCGTGAACTTCCGGGTCCACCCGAACAATACGGTCGAAGACGTGGTCAATCATGTGAAGGCGGTGACGTCCGGCATCAAGGGCATTGAGGTCGCCGTGGCCGAAGGCGGCATCAGCGGCAGCGAAGCCTCACCAGTCTCGCCCACCGACAACAAGGCCTATGCGGTACTGGCCAGCGTTGCAGAGGCCGCCGGTGGCGGCGCCCCGGTCGCTCCAGGCCTCGTCCTCGGCGCAACCGATGCCCGCTATGCCAGCGCAATCACCGACAGTGTCTACCGCTTCGCCCCGTCCGTCCTCAGCCCCACCGACCTGACCGGCTTTCACGGCACGAATGAGCGGCTCGCTGTCGAAAACATGAAGCGTCTGTCCGAAGGCTATGCACAGATCATTCTCGCAATGGATGACGGGGACTGAAAACGTTTGATGCCTCCTGCCCCAGGCTGTCCCGCAGGAGGCATCAAACTCCCCTCCCTACCGTCAGGCAGCCACGGGTACTGCCGGACGGTAAGCTTCAGCATCTGATGTAAATTCTGCGTGCCCGTAGCGCTTCAGCAGCCGCCGGATGCGCGCCGTCAGGCGACGGTCCGCAACTTTTCGCAATCCGGGCACGGACAGGGCAAACCGGTACAGCGCCATCTTTGCCGCAACATAGGGAAACAGCACCGCCGCAACGGCATACTCGGCCGGCCCCACAGGCACACCGATCCGCCGCGCGCGCTCCGCATCGCCATTCAGGAAGTGTTTCACCAAAACCAGTCGGGCCAGCCGCTTTTCCAGCGCATTGAAGATGCGATGCCCCGGCTTCCGGTCCGGCGGCAAATAGGCCTCAAGCGTTGCCCGGACCAGCGTACCGCAGGTCTCGTCGTCAAACCCTTCGCGAATGGACGCGCCGCGTGCATTCATGATGTCGACAATGCCTTGCGGCGTGTCCATCAGCAAATCCTCAGGCAGACCCAGCAGGTAGCAGCGATAGCGGCTGAACTCGACCCGCGCCCGTTCCTCCTCGGTGAACTCCGTCCGTCCTTCATCCAGCATCTGATAGGCCAGCAGGAACACGTCGATCAGGCCCGCCGGCATCTGGTCCACCTGCGGCACCGGAATACCGTAGACAGACTTGTCCCAGCTTTTCATGCGGCGCAGGATGTTGAACCGGACCATGGAATGCATCAGGCGCACCATGGCCGCCGCCTTGAATCCCTCCCCGCGCGGTTCCAGCGCGCCGGGCAGAGTGGTGACGGTGAAGAAGGTGGCCGTCTCGTTGACCCGGCGCGAGGCGGTCGAATGGCCCAGCGTGCCGGTCATCGCCATGGGCAGGGCCGTATACTTGTTCAGGAAGGTGGCCAGGAATGCGCCCCGGATCATCCAGGGCGATGTCACGGCCATCGGCAAACGGTTCAGGCGGGCGCCTTCACGCACCAGATCCATGTCCAGCCAGTCCGGCTGGGTCTCCATTTCCCTGATCAGCGCGACCAGTTCTTTTGGCGCATCCGGCACGGCCTCGATGCCGTGGTCACATGCCGTCGTCAGCATGTCGACCAGACGCTTGAAGCCATACTCCCCCATCAAGGCCGCATAGGCATCCGCCGTGATGTCGCCCAGCATCGTGTAGGCTTTCACCCGTTCGACCATGTCGGCCGGCGGAGGCGGCAGGTGCCGCAGCGATTTCGGCAGCGAACTCTCCTCCACGCGTTCGGTATAGCGTTCGGGTGTTGCGGAAAAATCCACATCCCCATACATGACCGGCAGTGCCGATTTCTGAAGCGCGATGCGCTCATGGACCTGCGCGATCGATGGTGCCATCAAGACGTCTCCTGTCGTGGTACTTGCAGTTTCCGCTCCATAATGTAAGCAATCCTCAGATATTCCACTCGCATCCGTGGAAGATCCCGTTTTGCCTCAAGATGGACTCCGCAAGTGACTGATAAGAAAAGAAGAAAGCCCCGCCAGGCGCGTGCGCAGGCCACTGTGGAGGCCATTCTGGAGGCAACGTTTCAGCTTTTGGAGGCGGACGGCCTCACAAATCTTACCACCAATCACATTGCCGAACGGGCCGGGGTCAGCATCGGAACCCTGTACCAGTATTTCTCGGACCGCGACGCCATCCTCCTTGCGCTGAGCCAGCGCCAGAGCGACAGCGTCCGCAAGAAAATCACGGAACTCGTGCTCGAGAATCCCGAGACATCCGGCGTGCGTGCCATCATTCGCGCCTTGATGAACGGCCCCACCGGCTCGCACCAGACCCGCCTCATCCTGTCGGACGTCCTGTTCCGCTCAGGTGGCAGCGACGTGATGAGCCGCCAGCATTTCGCCTTCCTCGAATCGATCAGTGGACGCCTGAGTTTCGATTTCCCGCATGGGCGCGAGGCCGCCTTCATCCTGACGCATGCCGTGGTGCAATTGCTCCGTGCGGCGGCTGCCGAACCGGAACTGGAACTGGACCCTGCCGTGCTGGAAGACGAACTGGTCCATCTCCTGGAGAGCTATATCGATAATCTCACCCGGCGCGTCGGCGAGCCGGCCGCCTAGCCGCTGTTGAAATGGCCCCAGATGCGCTCGGCCAGCGCCTCGTTGACGCCGTCGACATCCATCAGGTCGGCCACCTTGGCCCGCGAGACGCCCTTGGCCGATCCGAAATGGTGCAGCAGCGCCTTCTTGCGCGCGGGACCGACGCCCTCGATCTCGTCCAGCGGGGAGGCTTTGATCGCGGCTGACCGCTTGGCCCGGTGCGCCCCGATGGCCCAGCGGTGGGCCTCGTCGCGCAACCGCTGCAGGTAATACAGCACCGGCGCCGTTTCCGGCAGCTTGAACGGCGCCCGACCCGGACGGAAGAATTGCTCGCGCCCGGCATTGCGGTCCACGCCCTTGGCGATGGAGACCAGATTGACATCGTCCGGGGTCACACCAATCTCCCCCAGCGCATCGATCACGGCGTTCAACTGACCCAGCCCGCCATCGATCAGGACAAGGTCCGGCCAGTTCGCGCCATCGCCCTCTTCGCGTTCCTTCAGCGCTCGGGAGAAACGACGCCGCATCACTTCGCGCATCATGCCGTAATCATCGCCCGGCTCGATCGCCGTGTCCTTGATGTTGAACTTGCGATAGGCGGTCTTCATGAAGCCTTCCGGACAGGCCACCACCATGCCGCCCACGGCATTCGTGCCCTGGATGTGGGAATTGTCGTAGATCTCGATCCGCTCCGGCGGCGCGTCCAGTTCGAACACTTTCGCCACTTCCGCCAGCAGGCGCGCCTGGCTCGCCGTCTCGGCCAGCTTGCGCGACAGGGCCTCGCTGGCATTGCGCGCCGCCTGGGCCACCAGATCCTTCTTGCCGCCGCGCTCCGGCCGGCGCACTTCCACCTTGCGTCCCGCCTTCAGTTCCAGCGCGTCCGAAATCAGCTCCGCCTGGTCCGGCATGCGGTTCACCAGGATCAGCTTCGGCGGCGGCCGCTTGTCGTAGAACTGCACCAGGAAGGCCGCCAGCACCTCCTCCGGCGTCTGCTCGCGTTCATGCCGCGGATAGTGGGCCGTCGCGCCCCAGTTCTGCCCGGCCCGGATGAAGAAGACCTGCACACAGGAGACGCCGCCATCCATTTCGATGGCGAACACGTCCGCTTCCTCGATATCGTCCGGGTTCACATCCTGGCTGGCACGGACATGCGCCAGCGCCCGGATCCGGTCGCGCAACCGGGCCGCCCTTTCGAACTCCATGTCCTCGGCAGCCGCTTCCATCTCGGCCGCCAGCCGCTTCTGCAGGTCGGCCCCCTTCCCGCGCAGGAAGTCCGCCGCCTGATCGGCCAGCGCCTGATAGTCCTCTGCCGGGATCAGGCCGACACAGGGCGCGGCACAGCGCTTGATCTGGTGCAGCATGCACGGCCGGGTCCGCACGCTGTAGACACTGTCCTCGCAGGTACGCAGCAGGAAGGCCTTCTGCAGCGTGTCGAGCGTCCGCATCACGGAGCCGGCGCTGGCAAACGGGCCGAAATAATCCCCCTGATCCATCTTCGAGCCGCGATACTTCTTGATCTGCGGCGCCTCATGGTCGCGGCGGATGAGAATATAGGGAAAGGATTTGTCATCGCGCAGCAGCACGTTGAAGCGCGGCTTCAGGCTCTTGATCAGGCTGGCTTCCAGCAGCAGCGCCTCGGTCTCGGTCTCCGTGACGACGAACTCCATCCGCCGTGTCATGGAGATCATGCGGGCGATACGCTGGGTGTGCCCGCCCAGCCGCGCATAATTCGACACCCGCGCCTTCAGGTCCCGCGCCTTGCCCACATACAGCACGTCATCATGTTCGCCGAACATGCGATACACGCCCGGCTTCGCCGGCAGGCGCTTGAGATTGTCCTTGATGACGTCGATGCCCCTCAGGGGAGCTGCGCCGGAATCAGTCGGGGTCATGCCTCAACAGATAGTCCGGCTTGGCGCCGGATGCGAGCCTCAGAAGAAGTTCAGCACATGCTGCATGTCATAGCGCGAGTCGAGCATCCAGCCGGCGCCGAAGCTGAACACCATCACCAGCAGGATTGACGAGACAAAGGACCGGCCCGGAGTCGGGTCGCTCGTGCGCCGCCGCGCCCGCATCAGAATGAGCATCAGCAGCAACAAGATGAACACAACCATGAAGAACAGCTTCTCGGTATCATCCAGGCGTTGCACCCAGATGGAGAAGTCTCTCCAGGCGTCATTGGCCACTTCCGTCAGCTTTTCAAGCACCGCATTGAGCAGGCCCGTATCGGTTGAATTATTCATGGCTCCCACGCTCTTCCCGTCCTGGGAAAGCTTCCAGTCAGGTTTCTTGATGGCCTGAGTGTCTCACAAACTCCTAAAACCTTGGCCTTCGTCCGGCTTTGAGTTTGCCAGTCATGATTAATGCGCTGGAAAGGTTTTCCCCATGCCCGGTGCGCTTTTCCGCCAGCCTGGTCTTGCCGGGCCGCGGCGGCGGGACTAATCGGAACGCCAGCGCCGCGCGCGCAGGCCACTTCACGGGAATTCCTCATGTCTGACACCCTTCGCCTCTCCGATGCCCTTGACCGGGTCAAGCCGTCCGCCACCATCGCCGTCACCACCAAGGCCAATGAATTGAAACGGGCCGGCCATGACGTGATCGGCCTCGGCGCGGGCGAGCCGGATTTCGACACGCCGGACAATATCAAGGAGGCCGCCATCCAGGCGATCCGCGACGGCAAGACCAAATACACGCCCGCCGACGGCATTCCGGAACTGAAGGAAGCGATCTGCGCCAAGTTCCAGCGCGAGAACGACCTGACCTATACGCCCGGCCAGATCCACATCGCGCCGGGCGGCAAGCCGGTCATCTACAATGCCTTCGTCGCGACGCTGAACCCCGGCGATGAAGTCATCATCCCGGCTCCCTACTGGGTGTCCTATCCCGACATGGCGCTGATGGCGGGCGGCACGCCCGTGCCGGTCGCCTGCGGGCCGAACGCCAATTACAAGCTGACGCCCGAAGCGCTGGAAGCGGCCATCACGCCGAACACCAAATGGCTGCTGCTGAACTCGCCGTCCAACCCGACCGGCGCAGCCTATACAAGGGACGAGCTGCGCGGCCTGGCTGACGTCCTGCTGCGCCATCCGCACGTCTGGACGCTGACCGACGACATGTATGAGCATCTCGTCTATGACGATTTCGAATACTTCACCATCGCCCAGGTCGAGCCGAAACTTTATGACCGCACGCTGACCGTGAATGGCGTGTCCAAGGCCTATGCCATGACCGGCTGGCGGATCGGTTATGCGGGGGGCCCGGAAAAACTGATCACGGCCATGCGCAAGGTGATCAGCCAGACCACCTCCAATCCCTGTTCGATCAGCCAGTGGGCCGCTGTCGAGGCGCTGAACGGCCCGCAGGATTTCCTGCCCGAACGCCGCGCCGTCTATCAGAAGCGGCGCGACATGGTGGTCGCCGGCCTCAATGCGGCCGAAGGCCTGACCTGCGCGACGCCGGAAGGCGCCTTCTATGTCTACCCGTCCTGCGCGGGCGTGATCGGCAAGACCAGCCCGTCCGGCAAACGCATTGAGAGCGACAAGGATTTCGCCGCAGAATTACTCGAACAGGAAAAGGTCGCCATCGTCTTCGGTGAGGCGTTCGGCCTGTCACCGGCCTTTCGCGTGTCCTATGCCACCTCCACCGAGGCGCTGCAGGAAGCCCTCACACGGATCCAGCGCTTCTGCGCAAATCTGACATAGGCGCGTGATATAGGGGATTTCTATATCGGGTGTTCCACGTATTGATTTGAAGGGAACTTTTCCCGTTCTTACGTGCTGGACAAGAGACAATTATGGAGATCCCTCATGCCTGTTGATATCGGTCTGAACGACGACGCCCGCAATACGTCTGCAGACGCCCTCCGCGTCCTGCTGGCGGAGACCTATGCGCTGTATTCCAAGACGCACGGCTACCACTGGAACGTGACCGGGCCGCGCTTCAATGCCCTGCACACCATGTTCGAGACCCAGTACAATGAATTGTGGCTGGCCCTCGACGAGATCGCCGAACGCATCCGCGCGCTGGGCCATTTCGCCCCCTCCTCTGCCGGGGAAATGGTCGATCGCGCCACGATCAAGCCGGACAATGGCATCCCGGATGCCGACACGATGGTGGAGAATCTGGTCAAGGGTCACGAGGCTGTCAGCCGCGCCGCCAAGGCCGGCCTGAAGATTGCCGAGGACAATGGCGATGCGGTCACCGCTGACCTGATGACCCAGCGCGCCGCCATTGCAGAGAAAACCGCCTGGATGCTGCGCGCCAATCTCTAGCGCCGCTCACCGGAAACGGCCGGTCTGGCCGCTTCTGTATATTGCACTGCACAACACTTGCCGTGTCACCCCCGCTTGACGGCTGCGGGGTGGCGCGGCAATCTTTATTTTCGGTAAGAAAACGGGCTGGCAAACGTCCGCGCCGAAAGCCAAAAAAAAGGCCCGGCAGCGAATTAACGCGCCGGGCTTGTAAGTAGCGGGCCCCGTAGGGGGGAGGAAACGCCCAATCGGAGGAAGGATTGGGTTTAATGCCCGAGGCCCTTGGCATGCGTGGTAGATAGCCTCTCCCAGCCCGATTACAAGCAACGAGACAGCAAAGCTTTCATGCATATATGCATGAATGTCACATTTTTGACTAAGTATGGCGCATAGCAGGCCGGCGCAGGACTTCGGTCTCCGCCGTGATGAAATCGCGAAAGGCCGACACGCGCTTGGACCGGCGCAGATCGCTGGGATAGATGAAATACAAATCGAAGATCGGCCCCACCGTCTCCGGCAGCACCTTCACCAGCCGCGGCATGGTTCCGGCCATATAGTCCGGCACATCGGCAATCCCCAGCCCGGCATCGACGGCCCGCAGCATGGCGAAGACATTGTTCACCTTCAGCGCGGCCTGGCGTGGCGGGCTGTCATCGCGCCCCACCCGGCAGGCAAAGCTCATCACATCCAGCATCGAGGTCTCGTCGCCATAGGCGATGATCCGGTGATTATCGAGATCCTGCGGCGTGCGCGGCATGCCATAGGCCTTGAGATATTCCGGCGAGGCATAGAGGTTTGTCGCCACCGTGCCCAGCTTGCGCTGGATAAGGTCGGCCTTGTCGGCGGCCCAGAGGCGAATGGCACATTCGGCTTCCAGCTTCAGGAGGTCGTATTCCCGGCTGTCATCCAGGCGCAGGTCGAGATTCATGTCCGGATGCTTGCGCGCAAACCCGCCAAGGCGCGGCACCAGCCAGGTGGAGCCGAACGCCACCGGCGCGGCCACGATCAGTTCGCCCTGCGGGGTCTCCTGCTGGTCCTTGAGCAGCGTGTTCGCCGATTGCGCTGCCGTCGCCATTTCCATGGTCGAGCGGAACAGGGTGTGGCCGCTATCGGTCAGCACCAATCCCCGCGCATGCCGCTGGAACAGGGACACGCCCAGCTGTTCCTCCAGCGCCGCAATCTGGCGCGAGACCGCCGACTGGGAAATGCCCAGCCGCTCCCCGGCCGAGGTCAGGCTGCCGGCTTCGGCCGCCGCATGAAACGATTTCAGCTTACCCCAATCCATGGGGAGCGTTTGTGACGCCTAAATGACCCCACGGCAAGCAGAGATTGCCAGAGTGCCGCAAAGGCTCAAGCTGTAGGGTGGGTTGAGCATCGCGATACCCACCAAATGAGATCATTGGCTATCGCGACACAGAATTGGAATTTTTACGACTCTGCCTCAGCAAAACATCTTTGACGATAAATTTTGATCAACTTTCTCTGTTTGGGAGAAAACACTTGCGAGGACATCAGCAAAGAGGAGCTTAGTCGTATAGGAGCAGCTAAAATGACTCTCTTTATTCCTTTTCGTATTGAACTCAACTTTGAGGACGAAAGGCAGTACACGCCGAAAGCCATGCGATCGGATGGTCTAGCTTTTAGTCGCGAGATTGAGCAGCGTCTGGAAGAACAGTTCTTCGACGACCGAGACATGCCTGCTGCAGTTTATGTTGAAAGCCACGTCGGCAGCCTGATTCACTGGGGCTACTTCACATTCTCCGAAGTATTTGCCGACTTAGCAGCCACGGCCACGCTGATCGGATTACTGAGAAATGCTGTCGATGATTTTTATGCTCTTCAGCTACTAAGTTCCGACGTTCGCATTGGGCAACCTTACTGGAGTGAAACTGCCACGACCAAGGAGCTTAAAGAGCAGTTTCAAAGCTTTTGGAGACATAAAGTCGGCAGTAGCGCAACTAGTATCGAACCTATCGTGAGAGAAAGCCAGATACAAAGCGAACAGATTAAGAGCCAAGCATCCCATGTTCGAGCCAGGCTATTTGTTACGGCCTTCGGAATAATCTTCCTCTTTGCCTACTTCATGCTTTCCTTTTTCATTCCAACTAAATCCAAAAATGCTGATGTAGTTGAAGCGTTACATTCGTTGGAACAAACAATAATTATGGGGGAAAATGTAACTGAAGACCGAAGCGAATGGCGCGAGATGATAAAGAGTTTGCGTGAGCAGACGAATAGTCTGGATAAGAGAATTTCGCTTCTGGAAGCCAACCGCCACGTCAATGTTGGAGGTACAGCTGCCAGAGATTCTGCTTCGTATACAGTAGAGTCCTCTGAAGGCACAAAGATTATACGCTTTAGACAAGAACAAAAAGAGGATGGCCAGAACTAAAGTCGGAACATAAGCTACCCATGTCACCCACCTCTCCAATCCGACTGATAAGCCCTGCCCCCATACTCTGCGGCATGGATACGCAGACGGACATTCTCAGGCGGGGGCTGGACGCGGCATGGCAGGCGGTGCTCGGCGCCTCGGCCATCGCAGACCTGCATCTCGGGCCAAGGCAGATCACGCGCAGCGCGGCCCGGCGAATCTCCGGCCGCCTGCGCCAGATCGAGACAATCGTCCGACGGCTGATCCTTGTCCTCGCCCTGCAGGTCCGGCTGAAACCGGCCTCCCCGCGCCCGGCAGCGACGGTGACCTGTCCGGATATGGCGGCAGCGCCGGATGACATCACCGTCGCAGAGTTTCCGCGCCTGTCGCGCCGGCGGCTGAAACTGCTGCCTGCGCGCCGGCGGTTCGAGGCGGCCCCGGAGTTTCCCGCGCCGGGCCTGCGGCCCGCGGGCCCCGTGTCCCCACTCAAACTGATGGCCCGGATTGCCGCGCTTCACACGGTGATTTCCGATCCCGATGCCCATGCCCTGCGTCTCGCGCGGTCGCTGCGGCGAATGCAGAAATCCGGCGAACCCCGCCCCGTGATCGCTCCGGCCGAGAGCGCCTATCGCCTGTCACCGGAACTCGGCGCCATCGCCACGCTCCTGCCCACGCAAATCCATGCGGCCTTCGACACCTGGGAACGCTCAGGCTGATTTTTGCCGAAATTTGCGCCCTGGCCGCCACGTTCCCCCGCGTGACGGTCCCGACTCATGCCTGTCATTCCGGAAATGCGGTGGTACAGTTTGAAACGGGAGGAAACGCGCATGCCACGACTGAAACAGGCGGGCCGCGAGGCGGGCAATCCGTTTGCCGACAGGATTTTCGATATCCTGTTCGGCGACCGGGATCCGATCTCCGAGCCCGGCACGGCAACCGGCACGCCGGGAAACTGGTGGACCGTCTTCAACATTGTCCCGGACGCATTTCGGCATACGACAGAGGGGTTCCAGTTCTACCGGTCGAAGGATCGCAAGCTGGATCCGAAACTGCGGGAGCTGGGCCAGACGCGCGCCGGATTTGCCGTCGGCTCGCAATTCGTGTTCTCGCAGCACTGCAAGGCGAGCCGCGATGTCGGCCTGACCGAAGATCAGATTGCCGCCATTCCCCATTGGCCGGTGGCAAATTGTTTCAGCCCGCTGGAACGCGCGGTGCTGGCCTATACAGACGGGCTCGTCCTGCAACGCGGCCGTATCGCCGATGGCGTGTTCGAGGCGCTGAAGGCCGAGCTGTCGGATGAGGAAATCCTCGAACTCACCTACATCACCTGCACCTATATGATGCACGCCATCATGAGCCGCGCGCTGCGCCTGGAATATGATGATGTGGCAGAGCGTGTGGTCGAGATCGCCGCGCCGGACGGGTCAGACACAGACGTCATGTCCATGGTCGACAAGGGAGGAAACTGAACATGGCCTATCATCATCTCGCGCTCGCCGCGAAAGACATGAAAGCCACGCACGCCTTCTATGAAGGCATTATGGGCTTCGAACTGGTGAAAGTGGAAGTCGCCCCCATCATGGGCGGCGGCTGGGGCAAGCATTTCTTCTATCGCATGGATGGCGATGACAGCCGCTTCATCGCTTTCTGGGAGTTGCACGACACAGAAGGCAGCGACGCCTATGTCTATGACATCAATGCCGCCGCCAAACTGCCGCCGGGCACAAACCATTATTCCTTTTCGGTAGACACGAAGGAAGCGCTGGAAAACTGGAAACAGACATGGCTGGCGGCCGGCCTCGACGTGTTCGAGATCGACCACAATTGGTGCCATTCAATCTACACCAAGGACCCGAACGGCAATGCGGTGGAATTCTGCCTGACCACGGGCGCCTTCACCGAAGCCGATCGCCAGCGCGCGCTGGATGCCTTGTCGGAAACGGAGTTCAACCCCTCCCCGGCGCCGGCCTTCATGCAGATGTGGAGTGCAGAAAAAGTCGGCACCTGACCGCCTACCAGCGGGCCGAATAGCCCCGCGTGTCGATGTGCACGAATGGGCCATGCGCGGCATTCGATCCGTAAGCGGATGCCCCGCCAACCACCCAGTCGGCCGGCGCGTCGGCGGCAAGTTCGTCGATCAGGCGGACCAGCGCCCTGGCATCGTCCTTGTCGATCCGGCCATTCCCGTCCAGATCATCCATCTGCCCGTCCCGGTCCTGGTCGATATAGATGTCCGCCGCATCGCCATACAGATGGCGCGAAGAAGTCGTCGTGTTCCCGATGGCCGCATTGTAGAAAGGAGTCCTGTACCCGCTCATCACGAAAAAGGTGTCCGCTTCCCATCCCTTTGCATTGGCGGCTTCCAGAATGGCCTCCAGCTTCACCAGCATGGCCGGTTGCATCAGGAGATAGGTCGGGTCATGTCCCGGCTGCTGTTTGCAGCGGAACTGACCCAGTTTGAAATTCGGGGACACCTGCAAATCCTCGGACATCGCCGACAGATCGATGAATCCGCGCGGCACGTCATAGGCCGGCAGATTACGCAATGGCCGTGCATACTGGCCGATCCGGTAGCCATTGAGCGACTCGTCCACCCCGTTCCGGAAGGGCGTCATCACCATCAGGTTCAGCTGCGTCTGCGCATCGCCCCTGGTAATCATCATGTTGGCCAGCCCGGCCTGCCTCGGCGCCGTCCAGACGGTCATATCGCCCTGACGGCCCAGCGTCCCGGCAGAAATGTCGGCCTGCGCGCCCTTCGGCAACTGGATCAGGACGCTCTCGCCCGGCATCGCCGGAACAGACAGGACAGCCAGGTCGGACTGCACGCCATTTACCGTGATGGCCACTCCGCCTTCGGCCTGTGCAATCCCGGCCGGACTGGACGCAGGCGGAACATGCGGCTCCGCGGTTGCGGCGATCCAGGGGAAGAACAGGAATTTCAGAAGCACGGAGAAAATAACGAAAGATCCTTTGCATCAGCATTGCGGCAGACCGGTCATCTTAACCAATCCGCTCGCCCGTGAAACGTCCGAAGCGCCAAATGGTGCCAAACTTTTTCTCATGTTTTTCAGGGACATGTTTCGGAACCTCCGACATGCCGGCCGGTTTAATGGGCAAGCTGCTTCAAGGGCTCCCGGACAGCGCCAGCTTCCCGACCGTTCTGCCCTTGCGGACCCGAACCAATCATGGAGACTTCTCATGCGCCTGCATCGCCGCCTTCTTGCATCGACCCTCCTCGCCACGGCCGGCCTGGTCTCCCCCCTGTCGGTCTCCGCCCAGCATGCGGCCCCATCCTCTGGTGTCCAACTCGCGGACCTGTCGGTGAAGGATGCGATGGGCGGCGACCTTGAAGCGGAGAAGGCGTCGGCCATTCAGGATCTGATCCTCGATGAATGGCTGGAAGATGAACTTGGCCACGAGGTCGAAGCCGGCGTCCTGACCACAGTCCGCGCCGCCTACGCGCAGAACGTCTTCAAGCCGATCTGGACCCAAAAGGGCATCCAGTCCCTGAAGCGCGCGCGGAATGATCTGTTCTCCTACGGCCTTGCTGCGTCGGACGTGTCACAGGCCAATCTCGATACGATCGCTGACCAGCGCCTCACGGGCGAAACCGATGCAATCCGGGCAACCGCCGACCTGCGACTGACCGCCGCCTGGCTTCGCATGGCCTCTGCCGTCAGCGGCGGCCTGTCGGACAATGGCGAGGCTGTAGACCCCGAAACCGACGCGCCCGTCATGTCCATGGTTCAGGCCAGCCTGATTCAGGCTGCCAGAGGGGATGCCGACGACACACTGGCAGACCTGGAACCGGACCATCCACAATATGACCGGCTGAAACGGCAACTCAAATACTACCGCGAAATCCGCGCCGACGGCGGATGGCTTGCAATTCCTGAAGGGGACGCCATCGAGCCCGGTGACGAGGACCCGCGCATTCCGGCGCTTCGGGACCGGCTCATCGCAGAGAACTATCTCGCAGCAGAAACCTGGGCGGGAGACCTGCTCTCGACGATCAGCCTTGCCGCGAATGAAGAGTCCGATGCGGACACGTCCGAAATCCGTTACACTGACCATCTCGCAGAAGCGGTGGAAACCTTTCAGCGCAGGCATGGTCTCGAAGCGGACGGGATTGTCGGGGGACGCACGCTGGAGGCCCTCAATGAGAGCGTCGAGTCAAAGATCGACCGGATCGCCGACACGATGACCCGTTGGCGTCAATATGATGACCTTGGCAGCCAGTATATCTGGGCGAACATCCCGTCCTTCATGGCGGAGGGCTGGCGCAACGGTCGGCGCGAGATCGCAATGAAGACGATTGTCGGCATGCCCAGCCGGGAGACGCCGGTCTTCTCCGACGAGGTGGAATATGCTGTCGCTAACCCGCGCTGGTATGCGCCGGTCAGCATCGTGAGAAAGGACAAGCTGCCAAAGCTCGCCAACGATCCGACTTACGCATCCCGCAAGAATTTTACCGTGATTGACCGCGCCACAGGACAATCAGTCCCGGCCTCTTCGGTCGACTGGACCGATCCGGCAGCCGCAACGGAGTACCAGCTCATTCAGGGGCCGGGCGCAAGCAACGCGTTGGGTGACCTGAAGATCATCTTCCCCAATCAGTATTCGGTCTATCTGCACGGCACACCGGGCAAGCGCCTGTTCGAACGCGCCCAGCGCACTTTCAGCTCCGGCTGTGTGCGTCTGGAACGTCCGGAAGACATGGCCAGATGGCTTGCGGCGCACGACCCGGAAGTCTCCGCGCGCGACGTGTCTGAGGCCCTGGAAGGGGCCACCCCGGAACGGATCGATTTCAAGTCCGAAACCCGGATCCACATCACCTACATGACCGTGACGGTAAACGAAGACGGCGAGGCCCATTTCTGGCGCGACGTGTATCATGAGGAAGACGGCATCATGATGGTGGACAAGTATGCACCGCTCTACCAGCCTGCCTCCGATGAAGAGCTTGCCCAGGCAGAGCCAGCGCCCCGCAAGGGGTAAGCCTACTGGCTCGCCCACAGTATGCGGGCAATCCAGGCCAGGTCGGAGGGCTTGAAGCTGCGGGTCGGATAGGCCGGGTTGAGGGACGCCAGTTCGACCGTTCGGGTGTTCCGCCGCGCCAGCACCTTGGCCATGACTTCGCCCTCGACCGTCTTCGCAACGACCCGGTCGCCGGCTTTCACCGTTGCCCCCGGCGAAACAATGATCCGGTCACCGGCCCGATAGGCCGGCTCCATGGAATCACCGCTGATTTCCAGCGCATAGACGGACTCTGTCTCTAGGCCCGGAAACCGGACCTCCTCCCAGCCAGAGCCTACCGGAAAGCCGGCATCGTCAAAGAACCCGTCCTGACCGGCCTGCGCGAATCCGATCAGCGGCGCGATCGCTCCGCGACGGCCATCAATCAGCGCGGCAAAATCCTCGAACCGGCTCCCCACCGCATCCAGCACCCGCGCCAGACTTTCCGTCGACGGCCAGCGTGGGCGCCCGTCTGCCCCGGCGCGCTTGGACGGGTTGAAGGCCGTCGGGTCCAATCCCGCGCGGCGGGCCAGGCCAGACGGAGTCAAACCATGATGTGCGGCAAGGGCATCAATCCCGCGCCAGATGTCCCGATGATTCATGGGATTATTTTCCCACCTATTGCTTCCATCGCTAAATAGGAATATTCACCTATTGTCAAGACGGGGGTCGAATTCGATGAAACTGTTCGTTCATGGCGTACCGGACACACCGCTGGTCTGGGACCCGCTGATCGAGGCGCTCGATCTGGCCGAGGGTGACTGTCTCGCCCCGGCCCTGCCCGGTTTCGGGTGCCCTCGACCGGCCGGATTCAGCGCAAGCAAAGACGCATACACCGACTGGCTGATCGGCCAGATGGAAGCTGCCGGAGGAAATGTCGATCTTGTCGGGCATGACTGGGGCGGACTTCTCGTCCTCCGAGCGGCATCGGTCAGGCCGGATCTCGTCCGCACCTGGTGCGCAGCCAACGCCGTCATCGACCCAGACTATCGCGGCCACACAATGGCCCGTCGCTGGGCCACGCCAATCAAGGGCGAACTGGTCATGATGGGCATGCGCAACAAGCCACGCTTTCTCCGTGGCCTGATCGAAGCCGGCATGCCGCCCAGCTTGGGGGAAAAGGAAATTGGCCTGATCGACAAGACAATGCGCCAATGCATTCTCAGGCTCTACCGTTCAGCTGACGGGCTCCGGTTTTCCGGCGACTGGGTCGCTGATCTGAACCAGTTGCCGGAGCGCGGACAGCTGTTCTGGGGAGAGACCGACCCCTTCGTGCCCTACACGTTTGCCCAACGGTTCTCCGAGCGTCGCAATGTCCCGCTTCACATCGAAATGGGTGAGGGCCACTGGGCCTGCTACACGCGCGCCGCCGAGTTTGCCGCCGTACTGAAGGCCCATTGGGCCTGATCAGGCCGCCTCTTTCTTGGGATTGCCGAGTTCCTGTTTGACGCGTTCCGCCAGTTGGCGAACCGTAAAGGGTTTCGGCAGGAAGGAAACCGCACGATCATCATCCAGCTGCTTGGCGATGTCGCGCTCTGCATAGCCGGAAATGAAGATAACGCGGGCATGACCCAGCAATTCCTTCGCCTCGCGGATCAACGTCGGCCCGTCCTTGCCCGGCATGACCACATCAGAGATGACCAGGTCGAAACTCTCGGGATTGTCTTCGAGAATCTCCATGGCCTCCTCGCCATCGCACGCTTCCTCGACCTCGTAGCCGCTGGATCGCAGAAGCGATGCGGCGATTCCGCGAACGCCATCTTCGTCCTCGATCAGCAGGATCCGGCCGCGGCCGGAAATGTCGACGGGCTGACTGGCTGCTTTTTCGGATGGCAGGCTGTCGGCGGATTCCGGAATATCTTCTGCCTTCAGCGCAGGCAGGTAGATGTGGAAGGTCGTCCCCTTCCCGACTGAGGACGTGGTGCAGATATATCCGCCCGACTGCTTGATGATGCCATACACGGTCGCGAGGCCGAGCCCGGTACCCACACCGGCTTCCTTCGTGGTGAAGAAGGGCTGGAAGATCTTGTCCATGACATCTTTCGACATGCCATGGCCGGTGTCTTCCACTTCGATCAGCATGTAGTCGCCATCGCTGACAAAATTGAAGCCCTTGTCATGCGCCTCCTTGCCGGTGGTGCGTGCGGTACGGATCGTCAGCTTGCCACCATTCTTGTGGCTGAGCATGGCATCGCGGGCATTGGTTGCCAGATTGAACAATGCGTTTTCGAGCTGGTTCTTGTCGGCTTTGACATAGGGCACGTCGCGGCCATGCTTGACGTCCAGTTCGATCCGTTCGTCGAGAAGCTGGCGGAGCAGGATCGAGAATTCGGACATGAAATCCGTCACGGCGAACACTTCCCGCTTGAAGGTCTGCTGGCGCGCATAGGCCAGTAGCATCTTCACCAAATCCTTGGCGCGGATGGAGAATTCGTGGATCGACTTCAGATTGGGATATGACGGGTCGCCCAGCGGATGGTGGACCATCAGCTGCTCATTGTTCAGAATGATGCCCTGCAGCACGTTGTTGAAGTCGTGCGCGACGCCGCCGGCTAGCTGGCCGATGGCCTGCATCTTCTCGCCATGCGCCAGACGCATTTCCAACTGGCGCTGTTCGGTAATGTCCATGACATAGGCCACGGATGGCCGCCCGGCCCCGTCCAGCGCAACAAAGACATTGACGTGCTTGGGCTCCGGACCGGCCAGCTTCAGATTGACCGGCTTGTCGATCGCATCGACCAGCAGACTGCTCAGCGCGTCATCGCCTTCGTCGGCCACGAACAGGTCGGAGAATTTTCCGCCCGGCGCAGCCTTGCCTTCGGTCATGTCCATCAGCGAACGATTGGCATCCATGATGATCGCGCTGTCTACGCTGCCACCTTCAAGGCGCACCGCACCGAAGGGCGCATCGTCGAACATGGGATCGCCGTCCGGGCGTGGCGGACGCGAGGCGGTGGAAATGCGAAAGCCTTCCTCGCCTGTGTTCATCACCTGCTGGCTGGCCAGGATGATCGTGCGGCCGGTGGCATCCGCGCCCTTGCCCGACCAGGTGGTGATGGCCTGGACCGGCCGCTCGACACCGTCGCGGCCCCGCAGCTGGATATCGACGCGGCCCGGCACGCCGGACTTGCGGTCGCGCGACAGCATCTTCACGAATTCCGGACGCATGATGTCATCAATCCGGATGCTCTTCGCCGTCTCCGGCAGGCCGAGCATGTCGCGGAGCCAGCTGTTGGCATAGGTGATTGTGCCATCCGGACGGGCTGCAAAGAAGCCCATCGGCGCGTCTTCGACATAGAGCGATTTCAGATCCGCAGCGCCGGTCGCTTCCGCGTCACCGGCAATCGGCCGGATGCGCCAGAGCACCTTGTCCCGCGGCAATGGCGAAACGGAAATCTCGAACTGGGCAGGAACGCGCTCGGGCCCGATGGTGATTGGCGGCAGGATTTCGCGACGCGCATGGCCGACCTTGGCGTCCTTTGACAGGCGATAGACCGGCGCCGCGAGCCCGGGATTGGCGCCGAACAGGCGATCCACCGTAACGGGGGCGCCTTCGGCCTGTGAGCCGATCAGCGCGAGACCGGTCAGTTCGCGATACGCGGTGTTCGCCGCCATCGGCGCGCCGCCTCGATCAGCGATAAGAACCGACTCATCCAGCGCCTCGATCCAGCCAAATCTGGGTGTAGCTGCCTGTGCAGCGCGGGCAATCGATCCGCGTTCCGGGAACAGGCCAAGCATGCGCCCGGCCCCGCGGACACTCCACAACAGGAAAACCAGCCCGCCTGACGCCATGGCAATCAGCAGGATCGGTCCCGGCGCACCGGACGCATTGGGCCAGGCAAGCGCAACACTGGCTGCAGCGATGGACACGAGCAGGCAGACCCAGAATGAGAGCTGCATGAAATCCACGCGGCCGCGTTCAGGAAAGGCGCCCATTTCGTTGGCGGCGTCCTGATCGTCAGCGGGAGCGGCTTTCGCCTGCACTTGAGAATCCATTGGTCGCTTTACACTCCTGTTGCCAGCCGCCAAGGTTGCGCCAGCACTCTACGCCTTTTCCGTCCAGCAACGCTGGCGACTCAGTCATACGGAATCCTAGTTTACCAAATGTGGCACGACAAAGGTTAATGAAAGCGAAAAAGACGTTAAGACAAACGTTGAAAATTGCAGAAATCACAGTGGAATCGGAGGTTTTCATGAGACGGACTTCAACAGCAATCGCAGCCCTTCTGCTGCTCGGCGCCTGCCAGAGCCAGCCCGATGATGCGCTGCCTCCGCCGGTCGCTGCCGTCCCGCCGCCGGCACCTGCACAGGTCGACCGCGCCGAGCTCGTCGCCGAGGAATCTGCGCGCCTCAACGCCTGGTTTGAAGTCAAGTTTCAGGAAACGCTGGCCCGTAACCCGATGTACCAGACGTATCTGGGCGTGAAGACCGATTACGATAAATGGAACGACGTTTCCGATGAGGCCGCCATCGAAGAGATGGAGATCCTGCGCGCCAATGTTGCGGAGATGCAGGCCGCCTTCGACTATGATCTGCTGGATGATCAGGCCAGACTGTCCTGGCGCTTGGCAGAATACGAACTGGCAGAAGCCGAAGCCGCCTTCCCCTATCGCCATCACGATTACGTCTTCGACCAGATGGGCGGCGTGCAGTCAGGCATCCCGGCCTTTCTGGTCAACCAGCACGGCGTGACAAGCCTGTCCGACGCCGAGGCCTATATATCCCGTCTGGAAGGCATCAAGGGGTACCTGGCCGGAAACATCGAGAATGCGGAATATGCCGCCAGCCTCGGAATCCAGCCCCCGGCTTTTGCCTATCCCTACATCCTGAACGACTCCCAGAGCGTCATTACCGGCTATCCCTTCACCTCCGATGTCAGCGACGGCACCGAAGACAGCCCGCTGATGAAGGATTTCCGCGGCAAGGTGGCTGGCCTGGTCGAGTCCGGTGAAATCGACTCCGCCAAATCGGATGAATTGCTGGCAGCTGCCGCCGATGCCCTGACCGGATGGGTTGGGCCGGCCTATGAAAACCTGATCGCCGTGATGACAGAGCAAGCTGAAACGGCTACCACAGATGACGGCGCATGGAAATTGCCGGACGCGGAGGCCTACTATGCGATGCGCCTGAAGCGCATGACCACAACAGACAGAAGCGCCGCCGAGATCCATCAACTCGGACTGGACGAAGTGGCCCGCATTCATGGCGAAATGCGCGACATCATGGCAAAGGTCGGGTTCGAAGGCACCTTGAAGGAATTCTTCGAATTCATGCGGACCGATCCGCAATTCTATCTGCCCAACACCGCCGAGGGACGCGAGGAATACCTCTCCGAGGCCCGTCGACAGATCGAGCTGATGAAAGCTGATCTGCCCGGCGTCTTCAACACATTCCCCAAAGCCGACATGATCGTGAAGGCGGTCGAGCCGTTTCGCGAGAAATCCGCCGGCAAGGCCTTCTACTCGCGCCCTGCGCCCGATGGCAGCCGTCCGGGCACTTATTACGCCAACCTGTACCGGATGCAGGACATGCCGACCTATCAGCTGCAGGCCCTGGCCTTCCATGAAGGCATTCCCGGTCACCACATGCAGATTGCCATCGCGCAGGAACTGGAGGGCATTCCGAGTTTCCGCAAATATGGCGGCTACACCGCCTTCTCCGAAGGCTGGGGCCTGTATTCGGAATTCCTGCCCAAGGAGATGGGGTATTATTCCGACCCGTATGATGATTTCGGCCGTCTCGCCATGGAGATCTGGCGCGCAGCCCGCCTGGTCGTCGATACCGGAATCCATGACAAGAAATGGACGCGGGAAGAAGCCATCCAGTACTTGCTGGACAATACGCCCAACCCGGAGGGCGACGCGAAGAAGGCCATTGAGCGCTACATCGTGATGCCGGGTCAGGCCACCGCCTACAAGATCGGCATGCTCAAGATCCTGGAGTTGCGGGAGATGGCGAAGACCGAGCTGGGCGATGCGTTCGACATCGCCGAATTCCATGACGTTGTGCTGAAGGATGGACCGGTTCCGCTGAGCATTCTGGAAGAGAATGTGCAAGCCTGGGTCGCCGAAAAGCAGGCTGGCTGACCATGCGCGTCCGCCGCCTCGTCCTCGCCGGCCTCGCATCTGCAGCGCTGGCAAGCGCGGCGGCGTGTACGTCCGTCATTGCCCCTATCCTGAAACCGGACGTCAGCACCGATGTCTCCGGCATAGAGGGGGGCGACTGGCAGCTCGATCCGGCGCATGCTGCGATCACCTTCAAGATCGATCATCTCGGCTATTCGACCTTTGTCGGCCGGTTCGAGCGCTTTGACGTCCGCCTGAGCGGGCAGCCGGACTCTCCGGAGACCGCCCAGGCTGAAGGGCGAGTCGACATGACCTCTCTCGACATTGCGAATGACGCATTCGCCGAAACCCTGATGGGATCGGACTGGTTCCATGCCGACAAATTTCCGGAAGCCCGCTTCCAGTCGACCCGCATATTGCTGACCGGGCCGGTTACGGCCGATGTCGAAGGCCTTCTTACCCTGCGAGGCCGGACAGCGCCGATTGTGCTGGCGGTACGGTTCAACGGGGCTGGTCACGACCGGCTGCGGAATGCGGATGTGGCCGGCTTTTCCGCTACCGCCCGTCTGGATCGCACGGATTTCGGGATCGACCGGTTCAGCGGCCTGCTGACGGATGACGTGGAGATCGAGATCGAGGCGGAACTGATAAAGACACCCGGCGTAACTTGATCTGAACGTTTGACCGTCCCTATCAGGGGACTGGACCAATTTGTCATCAGGAGATTTGGGGATGCTGGGTGAAATGTTGGCGGAGGTGTTCTCCGTATCGGGCCTGTTTACGCTGTTGATGCTGCTGATGCTTCAGGCAGTTCTGGGTTTCGACAATCTTCTCTACATTTCGATCGAATCCAAACGGGTTGGCGAGGCCAAGGCACCGATGGTTCGCCAATGGGGGATCGGCCTAGCCGTCCTGTTCCGGATTGTCCTCCTCTTCATCATTGTCGCCCTGTTCGACGCACTGGCAGAGCCGCTCTTCGGGTTCAACTTCAACGGCTTCTTTGAAGGCGAGTTCACCTTCCAGAGCCTGATCACGCTGGCGGGTGGAGCCTTCATCATCTACACGGCGATCAAGGAAATCTCCCACATGCTGACGGTCGAGCACATCGAACACAGCGAAGGCGGGAAAAAGAAATCGGTCATGCAGGCCATCACCCTGATTGTCTCGATGAACCTCGTTTTTTCCTTCGACTCCATCTTGTCAGCCATGGCCATTGCGAATGTCGAAGTCGCCCAGATCGTGAACGCGGCAGGTGAGACAATCGGCACGTTCAAGGGCACCATCACGGACTGCAAGCAGGCGCTGATCGCCCAGCCCATGGCAGATGCCGTCGCCTGCCGGCCCGGCAAGGATTATCAGGTCTGGCTGATGGCCATCGCCATTATCGTGTCCGGCATCGTGATGGCCCTGATGGCCAATACCGTTGCGGAATTCCTCAAGAAGAACCGGATGTACGAAGTCCTCGGCCTGTTCATCCTCTTCCTGGTTGGTGTCCTGCTGGTCACCGAGGGCGCGCACCTCGCCCATATGAAATTGTTCAGCTACACGATCGAGGCGATGTCGAAATCCTCATTCTACCTCGTCATCTTCGTGCTGGTGGTGACCGACATCATTTCGGTTCGCTACCAGCGCCGCCTATGGGCGCAAAAGGAAGCAGAAATCCGCGGCGGCGGGACCGAGGAAGCCTCGATCGCGGGCGCAGAATCGCAGATGCACTAAGTCCGGAGTGCGGCCTGCTGCCTAGCGCAGCAGGGCCGTGCGCCGATTGATGCGCAAGGCCATGCGTGTGCCCTTGCGGCCGATCTCGCCTTCTGCCACCACCGCACCGTCACGACCTCCGGTCAGCAGTTCGACCGGCTGATCGGCCGGCAAGCCGAGCAACAGCGTCGATCCGGGTTTCAGATCCGCCAGGCGCGACAAGGGTACGCTGAGTGAGGCGACCCGCGCGGTCAGAACGGCTGTCATCGCCCCTGCCCCGACGGCCGGCTCGGCAGCAACCGGACGCGCAGGCTTGCGCACCGGCGCCGGATCGCTCGACACGTCGAACAAATCATCTTCCGCAAGGATCAGGCGCGCAGGCAGTCTCGCGTCGTCGACGCGCACATCGAGATCCAGGATAGAGGCCATGCCGGGCCCGGCCAGAGCGGCCGCGAACTCGGCGTCAGTCTCGATGCGCGAGAATTTGAGCGCAGGGGCAATCGCACTTCCCAACGGCCGGACCAGCCCCTCCAGCAACGCGGAATCCATGGGGGTCAGCGGCCGGCTGGAAGCCTCACCGGGCTTGCCGCCACATGCTGTCTCGATCAGGGCGTTGGCCAGCGGTCCGCTCAGCACCAGCATGGCGGCAATCTCGCCGCCTGGCGCGGAAAAGCAGGCAATGGCGGCGCCGCGACCGGCACAATCCGTGGCGAGTCCCTGGTCAAAATCGCCGCGCGCGCTGGCCCGGGCAATGGCGGCGGCTTTCAGCCCGCAACCGTCTCGCAGCGCCAGACTCAGACGGGAGGCAATCCTCCTCGCATCTTCGGAAAGCTCGGTCGGTGTCGCGGCAGGCTTTGCAGGCAGTTCTGCCACCGGCATGGCCGTGATCTGTTCGGGTTCCGGATCAGGTTCCGGCATGTCATCGAGATCCGGTCGCAACAGCGCCTCGATCTCAGCGGCACTGAGCACCCCTCTTGCCGTCGGAATTGGTCGTTCGGGTGTGATCGGCTCGAATGTGGTCGGCATGTCGAGCATGATGTCAGCCTCACGCCGGGGCGACATGTCCCATCCGTCATCGGCAGCAAGAGGCAAAGTGGTCTTCATGGATCGGTCGGCCGGTTCGCGTGTTCCCCGTTGTTTTGCGTCAGATACGGTTAACGACTGGTTAGGAATTTGCGCTTCGGTCACGTCGTCATCAGCCATGCTCAATCCCTGATCTCCGCCAGCGTTAAGATCGGCGCGGTTCGTGTTAAATATCACGTCTTCGCGTTAAGGCCCTGATTACCATGCTGTAAGACATCGTTTGGACCTCGGTGCCATGATGTCTTCAACGCATGAGGCTCCAAGCATAACCGCCGAAGCGTTGGGTAGATGGGCGAATGAAAACGGCGGTAATCCGGGAAAGGATTACCGCCGTTCTTTTTTGCTTTATGGACAGACCGATCTAGTCGTCGCGCAGGGTGCGTTCCTTGCGCTCGTGTCGCTCCTGCGCCTCGAGGCTCAGCGTTGCCGTCGGACGGGCTTCCAGCCGACGCAGGCCAATCGGCTCACCCGTCACTTCACAATAGCCATACGACCCATCATCAATGCGGCGCAGGGCGGAATCGATTTTGGAAATCAGTTTGCGCTGACGGTCGCGGGTCCGCAGTTCGAGGGCCTTGTCACTCTCTGCGGAAGCGCGGTCGACAATGTCGGGCAATGAGCCGGACTCACCCTGGAGATTGTTGATGGTCTGCTTGGCGCCGTCCAGAATGTCGGCCTTCCAGTTTTCCAGAAGCCGACGGAAGTAGGCGAGCTGACGCTCGTTCATGAACTCCTCGTCGTCCGAGGGGCGATAGTCGTCCGAAAGGTCAACACTCATCGCTTCTTCACCTTACTCTGTTTGGGGGCGGATATAGACCGCCTAGTGATTCTCTGCAATTCCCGAGGCTGTGTAATTTTCGTCAATGTTTTCAGACAATTGAGGCAAAATCATGTATTCCTCATGAGATTGTTACCCAATCGGGGGACCCGAAAACGACGAAACCAGTGCAATTTACAGGCCAGCCCTTGATCTTTCGCGCCACGATGCGCTGTATGGTCCCCTGTCCAAAACGCAACAGATGCACTGGTTTCAGCGTAGATGGCCCGACGCCGGAAAACTATGGATAAATCATCCGGTTGGATGCAGGCAGTGGTGTTCAACTCACTGCTGATCCTGATGCCTGTGATCGCGGCGCAAAGCCTAGCCATGGCCTTCTCTGGCGAGGGATTCTCCGACTCTCCGACGATCGAGGCAATCGACCAGACCCGCCGCAACATGGACGAGACCTTCGCCGCGATTGCACCGAGAAGCGGTGGCGACAAATACAAGTTCTGGCACGACATAGTTGAACGTGAACTGACAGATATGGATGTGTCCGCCGCGCGGGGCTTCCTGCTTGCGGCGCCGCAAATGCTTGATCGCGAATCCGTTCGGGAGTTGGAAGCTGATTCCAATGGCGTCAAACTTGATCGCGCCGATGACCGGCTGGCCGCCGCAGCCTTGCGAAAGCTGCCGCTCGACATCGGCCTGAAGTATGAACAGGCGCAGGCTTCAGCCGGTGCCAGCAGCCTCGCCAACCTCACACCGCCCGGCGCGGACCCGGTTGAGACCGCCTCTGAGGATGAGTCTCCCTCGGATCCGGCGGCGTCTTCCGACGCGGTCCCTTCCGCGACCGAAGTCACGGTCGCCGGCAACACGCGGTCGTCTGACCGCCGCTTCGTCCTGCTTGGGACGTTCGCAGATCTCGCCAACAATTCCGAACGCTGGGTGGACGGTGACCGCATGGACCCCATCACGCTCAAAATGACTGCCATCGGCCTGATCGGTACCGAAGCCGGTACAAAACTGGCCGACGGCAATGTACGGGCGGCCTCCATTCTCAAATCGGCCCGGCGGGCACGCCGGATGACACCGGAGTTCACCACCTATCTGAGAGAGCGCCTGAATGGCGCCCTGCCCGATGATGTTCTGAAGCCGGCCCTCGAAGAGGCCCTAGGGGAACTGGCCACCACAAGCGTGCGGGTTGACCGGGTACGAGCGGCCTATCTCGGCTCGATCAATGCCGAAGGACTGAGCGAGTTGGAGCGGGATCTGGCACAAATCGACCGGATCGGCCTGCTGACCAGCACACCGGCCGCGATCACCCTGATAGAGCATGTGAAGGACAGTTCGGACCTGCGGCGTGCCCGGCTTCTCGCCGAGGCTGGCGGCGACCGGGCTGTGGCCCTGGTGAAGCAGGACGGAGCGGGCGCACTGCGCATTGCCGACACCGGCATCAAGTGGACACAGCAATTGATGCTTCAGGTCATGGGACTGACCGCATCCGGCCTGGCCCTTCTTTATGTGATGATTGCCACCTTCCGCCGGAATGTCCGATTGCCGAAGAAGGTTGAACCTTCAGGCATCTGATCGCCGCGGCGCTACAGGTTGAAGGCGCCGCGAATACCATCGATCAGCAACTGAACCGACAGTGCCGCCAGGATCACGCCGAGGATCCGCGTCAGGGCACCCGCCACGCTCGCGCCCATCATACGCACCAGCGGTCCGGCAATGAGAAAGATCACCAGGGTAAGGATCAGGTTCAGGCCGATCGCCGACAGGACGATCCCCTTCTCGATCCAGTCTGATTTGTCCGACATGTAGAACATGGCGGTGGCAATGGATCCGGGGCCCGCTACCATGGGAATGCCAAGCGGAAACACGGAAATATCGTCCGGCTCGGGGTCGGCGGCGTGAGTGCCGAGATGCTCCTCAGCGCGGTTTTCACGCCGCTCGGTGCGCTTCTCGAACACCATGTCGAGGGCAATCATGAACAGGAGAATGCCGCCAGCAGCCCGAAAAGCATCTATCGAGATGTGCATGGCGCCCAACAGCCAGGAGCCGCCAAATGCAAAGCCGTAGATGATGATCGTGGCCACGAAGATGGACTTGATCGCCATGCGCCGGCGATAAGCCGCGTCGCCATTCGCAGTCAGGGTCGCAAATACGGGCGCCACACCCAATGCGTCGATCAGGACGAAGAAGGTGACAAAAGTGGCTGTGAAAAGGGAGATCAGGTCAGCGCTCATGGGCGCGCCCTAATCCTTTTGCGCCGCGGCGTCGAGGATTTCCTGCACGAGCGGTGCCACGATCACGGTGTCGCTCATCGCGGCGAAACGAGACAGGTCTGTCCCACCGGCGGCAAGCGACAACATCATGCGGTGGCCGCGCAGCCTTTGCAGCAGGCCTTCATCGCCCCGATGCCCGTCAGCCATGGCCGTGCGGCCATTGCCGAGATCGACCACAAGGCCCTCGCCCTTCCCTGCCTCCAGCAGCGCGATGGCGTCGTCCAGGGGTACGGGCTTATTGTCTGAGACAGGATTTGCGCGCATGACGTTCACCATCAGCCGGAATCCTGCGGGCTGGCCGCCATGAGTTTGCGGCACCGGCTCAGTGCCCGGTAGAGATTGGCGCCTGCCACGTCTGCGGAAATTTCGAGAACCGAGTCGCGGTCTTCCTGAGTGTCACAGGCGGCAAGGCATGCGGCGAGGGCTTCAGCCGTTTGTGCATAGGCGGGCCCATCGACCTCGCCCAGCAGATACATCTGCATAATCGCAAAATAGGCCCGCCCCGCATGGGTGGTGGCGTCGGTCGGGCGGAGAATGTCCTTTTCCCGAAGCACGCGCGCGCGGGTTTCGAGCAGGAGTACGCCGCGCCGGTCGCCGTTCCGGACGACCGCGCCGTTCACCACGAATGTTTCGCCCGGTTTAAGGGACAGCTTCAATGGCATGGCGTTTGGTTCCACTCCTGCAGATTTCAACAAAATTTGCAGAAAGGCGTTAACGCTTGATTGCGATTCCGTAAGAGGGCGTGATTGGATTCAATCTATTGCAAGAAGATAAATGTGCCATGCGCCCGGTTCCCGAATGCGTAGGATCAACAGGCCTGCGATGGGTTCGGTCCGTCACGGTCCTCAGGGGAACGACCTAACCAAATCCAGCGCGGCGCTCATCTGAAGCTTGAGGCACTGCGGCGGTACGCATGGCTGACTTCCTTGTACCACAAGGGCCGACGCAGCAGAAACAGAATCGATGCTGCAGTGCGGTGCCCCTTTCCCCACGTCAGCGCTTGCCCCTGACTTTCGCGACACTATTGTTGCGTCAGACCCAGATGAGGAAGAGTTCATGCGTTTCGAAGGCACCAAGGATTACGTCGCGACCGAGGATTTGAAAGTGGCCGTGAACGCCGCTATCGCACTTGAGCGCCCCCTGCTGATCAAGGGCGAACCTGGAACCGGAAAGACCGTCCTCGCCATCGAAGTGGCCAAGGCACTCGGCGCGGAACTCATCGAATGGCATATCAAGTCCACCACGAAGGCAAGCCAGGGCCTGTATGAGTATGATGCGGTCTCCCGCCTGCGCGACGGCCAGATGGGCGAAGAGCGCGCCAAGGACGTGGCGAACTACATCAAGAAGGGCAAACTGTGGGAGGCCTTCACCGCTGAAAAGCGCCCCATCCTGCTGATCGACGAAATCGACAAGGCCGACATCGAATTCCCGAACGACCTTCTTCAGGAACTCGACCGCATGGAATTCTATGTCTACGAGACCGATGAGACCGTGAAAGCCAAACAGCGCCCGATCGTGATCATCACGTCGAACAATGAAAAGGAGTTGCCGGACGCCTTCCTGCGCCGCTGTTTCTTTCACTTCATCAAATTCCCCGACGAAGAGACGATGCAGGAAATCGTGGATGTGCATTTCCCGGACATCAAGAAGAAGCTGGTGAAGGACGCGCTGACGACCTTCTACGCCATGCGCGAACTGCCCGGCGTAAAGAAGAAACCGTCCACGTCTGAGCTGCTCGACTGGCTGAAGCTCCTGATGAATGAGGACATCGACCTCGAGACCCTCAAGGAACAGGATCCGGACCGCCTGACCCCGCCCCTGCACGGTGCACTCCTGAAAAACGAGCAGGACGTCGCCCTGTTTGAACGCCTCGCCTTCCTCGCCCGCCGCGGCGACGGCAATGGCGGCGGCCGCAGAGGCCCGGCGGGTTAAGCCGAAACGACCTGAAGGCGCAATTGACAACAATCCAAGATTTACGAATAGTGAGATCTTGGATTGGAGGGTGCCGTTGTGTGGGAGTTTGGACGAGCAGTCGCCACTTTTTGCTTTGCAGCGCTCACAGCCTGCGCGCATCAACAGCCTGCCTAGCGGCCTCCGGCAATTGAACTCTGCGGTGCTCCGGATGGATGGGCAAATGTCGCCGAAGCCGCCGAACACAAGGTTTTGATCTTCGGAGAGGCTCACGGAACAAACGAAATTCCGGATGCCTTCGCGCGTTACGTCTGCGCCGCCTCAGCACGCAACGGACGGACTTTGGTACTTCTGGAAATCGACGTCTCTCATGAAGGTGCCCTTCAGTCGGCATCGGACGCTTCCGACCCTCGCACGGTGCTCACAGAGGCAATGCAGAAACACTGGATGAGCAAAGACGGCCGTGGCAGCGAAGCCATGCTGGACATGATGGTCAATCTCATTCGCCTTCGTCAGGCAGGTCGAGATCTCGACATCCGACCTATGGACGTGATCACTGGATGGCCCGAAACGGAAACTCCTGAAGAACGATCCGCTTGGCTGGCGAGACAACCTCGCACTGCGATCCAGCAAATGCGAGATGCCGGAATGGCCGAAAAGATTCGCGTCGAGTCAGAAGGTTTCGACCGCACAATCGTTCTTGTTGGGAATGTACATGCGCGCAAGAAAGAGCTGCAGGCACTGCCGGGCGTTGACCTCATGGCGATGCTCATTCCGGACGCAATCTCCCTGCTGGTTTTGGATGATGGAGGAACCGCCTGGAACTGGACCGAAAACGGGCCCGGCATAAATGAGCGTTCGCCATCGAATCGCGAGCACCGCGCGCCCAATTCCATGGCCCTGACGACGGAAAAACTTCCGGTATATCCTGGCGATCAGCCGAATTTTGACGGCTATGTCTCGGTCGGTCCGATCACCGCGTCAGAGCCGGCGATTTCATCAGGGGATGCGCCGTAGCACTCACTAGTCCTTCGCTATGTCGCCCAGCGGCTCAGCCTTCGGCCGCCGGTTGACGTCTTCGCGGCTTTTCAGGAAGTCGGCCATCTTGGTCTTGTCCTGGCGCTCGTCGAACCATGTTTTCCAGGCCAGCGTCATCCAGGCGGCGTGGAACAGGAGTCCGCAGACAATTGAAACCAGACCCGGGATCGGGCCGATATGCGCGCGCCGGACAAACTCGCCCAGCGTCAGGACGTCGGTGGGATGGATCGCGATCTTCGCAAAATAGGCTGCCCCCTGGATGGCGAAGATCCAGCCATAATTGCGCCGCAGGCGCCGGCCGATCGCCCGCGCCATGGAAATTCGGTATTGGGGCTTTTCATAATCATCCGACAAGGCCGTGCCGCGGTCCAGCGGGATGCGGGCGCCCTTCCCGCGCAGCATGGGCACGTAGAAGGCGATCTCCAGCACGCGCGCCCGGAAGCGCCAGACATAGAAGAATCGATACCGCCGGGCTTCCAGCATCAGGAACATGATGCACAGCGCACCGACCAGCACGATAGGAAAGGGAGATGCGCGATCGCTGGCAAAGGATACTGACAGGCCGATCCCTGTCGAAATCACGGCCCAGTTGGTCGTCTGGTCCAGACGCTGGCGCCAGATGGTCGAGCGATAGACTTCCGCGCGATACAGGTGCGCCAGCGCGCCGACTTCCTTGCTCCCGACAATGGCTTCCGGCGGATCGCCGTCCGGGTCTTCACTGAATTCGATATCGCTCATGCAGACATTGTAGAGCGCGACTCTCTCCCGCGCCAAGGGGCAATGCGCGGACCCCTAGCCGGCATCATTCGCCGGTTCCCGGCCATCTGTGCTGCGGGTCTGCAGCGGAATGGGCACGGCCTCGTCCCGAAAGGACAGCGTGGATTGCGGAAACGGAATGGTGATTCCGGCGGCATCGAGCGCATCCTTGACCGCAAACGCCACCTCATCATACGTCTCGCGCTGATCTGCCGGCCGGCTGCCGGACCACCAGAGCAGTTTGAAGTCTATGGATGATCCCCCGAAGGATACGCACTGGACATCCTTCGTTTCAGATTGTTTCACCGTGTTGCAGGAATCCAGCGCTTCCTGAAGTACGGATTTCGCCTGGCGCATGTCAGTGTCATAATCGACCCCCACGACCAGCTCCTGCCGTTTCAGTCCGCGATCTGTTTCAATGTTCACCGGATTCTTGAACAGGTAGGAGTTTGGCACGATTACCAATTCCCCATCCGTCTCGCGCACATGGGTTTCCCGGATGAGGATGTTTTCGACGCGGCCATAAACGTCCTCGCATTCGATCACGTCGCCAATGCGCAGTTTTTCCCGGCCAAGAATGATGACGCCGGCCAGGAAGTTCTCGAACACATCCTTGAATGCAAAACCGATGGCAACGGATGTAAGGCCCAGACCGGCAATGATGTCGGAGGGAGACACGGACGGGAAAATAACGGTCATTGCGATCGCAATGCCGACAATCCACGCGGCTATCGAAATCAGGTTTCGCGCCAGTGTGACCAGTGCATCGCGGACATGGGCACGATGCATCGCTGCTGAAACCACTGCTCGGACGATCCGGCCCGCAATCAGCGCAGCAATCACGACGACCAGTGCGATGGTCAGGTTCGGCAGACTTTTGAAAAAGGCCGTCGCCATGCTTTCGATTTCGGATTCGAGATCCGCAATGGGTGTGAATTCCATAGCGGTTCAACGCGAAACCAGTCCGAGGGTTCCGATCAGGGACAATAGCCCCGTTCGAGGATGGGGGCGTACCCATCCAGAGCTGACCGGACATGGCGCGTATCTTCGGCATCGGCCTCGTTGAGTATGCGTGCGGAAAGCGGTCTGGCATCCCCTGTGATCCGGCTGCGCCAGAGGGCATGCCGCAGAGAATCCGGCTCGGCCGTCAGCGCAACAGCGCGGTCGAACCCGGCAAGGTCGCAGGCTTCCATGGCCAATTCCGCCAGAACATGACCGAAATCCGCCTGTTCGAAGGACCGGTCGAGCCCCGTGGCCGTCTGGGGCGGCCCGGCCAGATCGAACATCGCATCGATGACGCGTTGCCGGGTCTCTGTGTCCCGCGCGAGGCGGGCACCTTCAGCCATGATTTCCGGGCGGCCGATATTGAAGGGCGGTCGCCCGGAGCGAGCGTCAGAAAGGAAGCGGTCCCAATCTCCGGATGCTATCGCCAGCCGTGCTTTCTGGCGGGCATAGGGCGTCTCACCGAGCGGTGCGGGCGGCGCGGCTTTCAGGCGCTGGCGCCACGCATATTCAAGGTCTGCGTCCCCACTCAGGGCGACGGTTTCCAGAAACGGCTCCACCAAACGGTCCCGTTTTTGGGTCGGCAGGATCGAGGCCGCAGTCCAGATCGCCTCAAGCACGCAATCGCCGGAATTGCTGGTGCCGCAAGTCAGGGGAGCCCGCGCATCCACCGGGCCGGACACCAGTCCGGCCAAGCCCAGGAAAATGCTGATCCCAATACCCTTCATGGGGCGCTTCTAATCAAGCCGACCTGAACCGGGCATGAGTGCGCTGGTCAGGAAGCCACCACGCGCAGTCGCGAGAAGTGCTGGTCCCATCCTTTGTCATGACTGGTCAGCATGTCGAGCACATCGCCTGTGAAGTCCTCGAAACCTGAATGCACCAGCGTCACGCGTGTACCCCCGAGTACAGGTTCCAGCGTCCAGTCAACAATGGTTTCGTGACCATCGAGAAACGCATGGGTAAATGTGTAGCGCAGCCTGTGGGGTGGTTCGGACATGAGCACCCTGCCCCAAATCAGTTTCGGGTCCGGTTTGTCGGGATTTTCCCTCAGCAAGGCATACTCGGTGTCTGCAGAGAGGGGCTGATCTGCCTCATGAAACCAACGGGCAAGCTTGTCCGGTTCGACCAGATAGGTCCACACGCGTTCCGGCGCGGCGTTGATAAAAATAGTCTTGGTAAGTGTCGCATCAGTCATCAGATCCCTCCACGGCCCGTTTCAGTCTGGTGAGCTTGTCGTCCCAGAACATGTCAAAGATGGTCAGCCAGTGCGCAACAGGTTCCAGACCATCCGGATTGAGTCGGTTGATGGTTTCACGCCCCTGCCGTTCGACCTGAATGAGATTTGCCGATTCAAGCAGCGCAAGGTGCTTCGAGACAGCCGGGCGAGTCATCTCGAACTGGCTGGCGATTTCGGACACGCGCAGATCACCCTGCGCCAGCATGGTCATGATCTGCCGGCGGGTAGGATCTGCAATGGCGCGAAAGACATCCGTCTCAGTCATCTCAAATGAAACCTTTTGGTTTCCATTTAATAGGAAACCAAAAGGTATCCTGTCAACCCCCGCTTCGCTTTTCCCAGCGTCATCTTGGACACGTGCCCTTCGCGACGCTATCTTCCCGTGAAACGCCAGAAGAGAGACACTCCATGTTCCTGAACTTCTTCAATGAGCTGCGCGAAGCCAAGGTCCCCGTGACGCTGAAGGAATACCTTCTGTTGATGGAAGCCATGGACAAGCAGGTCATCGATATGGAGGTCGAGGACTTCTATTATCTGGCCCGCGCTGCGCTGGTGAAGGATGAGCGCAACATCGACAAGTTCGACAAGGTGTTCGGGCATGTCTTCAAGGGTCTGGACAGCCTGGCGGATGCGGTCGACGTGCAGGACCTGCCCGAGGAGTGGCTGCGCAAGATGTCCGAGAAATTCCTGACCAAGGAAGAGATGGACGAGATCGAGGCCATGGGCGGGTTCGAGAAGCTCATGGAGACGCTAAAAGAGCGGCTTGAGGAACAGAAGAAACGCCATGAGGGCGGTAACAAGTGGATCGGCACGGGTGGTACCTCGCCCTTCGGGGCCAATGGATACAATCCCGAAGGCGTCCGGATCGGCCAGGAGAAGTCCCGTCACCGCCGCGCCGTAAAGGTCTGGGACAAGCGTGAGTTCAAGAATTATGACGACTCGGTCGAACTGGGCACACGCAACATCAAGGTGGCGATGAAGCGCCTGCGCAAATGGGCCCGTACCGGCGCCGATGACGAACTTGACCTGGATCAGACCATCCGCAACACGGCGCGCAAGGGGTATCTGGACATCGAGATGCGCCCGGAAAAACGCAATACGGTCTCGGTGCTGCTGCTGCTGGATGTCGGCGGGTCAATGGACCCTTATGTCCGCGTGATGGAGGAATTGTTCTCCGCCGCCCGGTCCGAGATCAAGAATCTGGAATACTACTATTTCCACAATTGTCCCTATGAAGGCCTGTGGAAGGATAATCGCCGCCGGATGAACAATCGCATTCCGACCTGGGATGTGCTGAACAAATTCCCGTCCGACTACAAGGTCATCATTGTCGGCGACGCGACGATGAGCCCCTATGAGATCACCTATGCTGGCGGATCGGTTGAACACTGGAACGAGGAAGCCGGCGGCATCTGGATCCAGCGCTTCGTGGAACGCTATCCGAACCTGGTGTGGCTGAACCCGGTCAAGGAAGGTGCGTGGGAGTATACCGGCTCCATCAAGCTGATCCGGGAACTGATCGGCGGGCATCGCATGTTCGAGATGACGCTGCAGGGCCTGGATGAAGCCATGAAAGAACTCAGCCGCTAAGGGAGGTTCCGATGCCGAGAGTTTCCGCGAACGGAATCGAGATCGAATACGCGGAAACCGGATCACCCGCGGATCCCCTGATGCTGCTTGTCTCAGGATTTTCCGGACAGATGACCCGCTGGCCGGACGCGTTCGTGCATGGGTTGGCCGATGCAGGCCGCCGCGTCGTCGTGTTCGACAATCGCGACATCGGCCTCAGCACGGAGCTGACAGACAGCGTTCCGCCGTCTCCCCAGGACATCGTCAAGGGCATTGCTTCCGGCGAGCCTGTGCATGAACAGGTTCCCTATCTGCTGGATGACATGGCCGCCGATGCAGCAGCGCTGATTGAGGCGCTGGGAGCAGACACAGCAGATGTGCTCGGCGTGTCGATGGGCGGCATGATCGTCCAGCTGCTGGCCCTGAACCATCCGGAACGGGTCCGGGCCCTGATCCCTGTGATGACCACATCCGGTGACCCCGCCCTGCCCCCGTCAGACCCGGTGGCCATTGAGGCGCTGACCAATGTGCCGCCCGAGCGAACACCCGAAGCCATTGCCGAACAGGCGGTAAAATCCGCTGCCGCTTACGGCTCTCATCCCGACATCCGCAACTCCGATGATGATATCCGGGCCTTGTCGAAGGCCGCCCTCGCCCGGTCCGACCGGCCGATGGGCGTTGCCCGCCAATATGCCGCCATCCTGGCGCAGCCTCGCTGGCATGAGCGCCTGGCCGATGTGACCCATCCGACGCTGGTGCTCCACGGAGACGTTGATACGTTGATCAAGCCTGCCGCAGGCGAAGACATTGCCCGCCGCATTCCGCACGCAGAATTTCAGCTGATCGAGAAGTGGGGCCACGACATGCCGAACGCGATGGTTCCGGTGCTTCTGAACCGGATCGTGCCCTTCCTTGGCCGGGCAGCACCGTCCGGCCCGGCTTGACGAATGTCAGGAGGCCCAGAAATGAGCAGCGTGCATGTCAACCAGAACGGCGCTGTACAGATTATAACGATTGACCGGCCGAAGGCCCGCAACGCTGTTGACGCGCCAACGGCGCAAGCGTTGTATGATGCCTTCAAGGCATTTGACGCCGATGACAGCGCTCATGTAGCCGTACTGACCGGCGCAGACGGAAACTTCTGTGCAGGCGCGGATCTCAAGGCCGTTGCAAGCGGGAATGGAAACCGGATCGAGGCCGACGGAGATTTCGGACCGATGGGACCGACCCGTCTGGAACTCACCAAACCGGTGATCGCTGCCGTGGATGGATATGCTGTGGCCGGAGGGATAGAGCTCGCGGCATGGTGCGATCTGCGCGTGGTTTCGCCCTCTGCGCGTTTTGGTGTTTTCTGTCGCCGGTTCGGCGTGCCCCTGATTGATGGCGGCACCATCCGCCTGCCCCGCCTAATCGGCGCATCCCGAGCCATGGACATGATCCTGACCGGCCGCGAAGTCGACGCCAAGGAGGCACTGGCGATCGGCCTGGCCAATTACGCGACGAATGAAGAAACCGCGCTCGCCAAGGCTGTGAGTGTGGCGGAGCACATTGCGGCTTTCCCGCAACTCTGCATGCGCACCGACCGGATGTCCGCGCTGCGCCAGTGGACCCTGGATTTGCCCGAAGCCCTCAGGATCGAAACGCTGGGCGGTCTGGATGTCCTGCGCGCCGGCAGTGCGGTGGACGGCGCGACCCGGTTTGTGTCTGGAGAGGGGCGCGGCGGAAAATTCGACTGAACGCGGCGCGGCCTACCAGCCGCCGCCGCCGCCGCCACCGCCGCCGCCACCTGAGAATCCCCCACCGCCTCCGCCGGAAGAACTGGAGCTTTGCGGCAGGGAACTGCTGACGCCGGTATTCATGCTGGACATGATCGCATCATTCATGCCGCCCACATTCCCGAAGGACCGGCTGCCGAAATGTCCCCAGGCCGGCGAGTAGTCTGCTGCTTCTGACGGCAAGGCCTTTTCAAAATACTTCGTCCACGGCTTTTCCACATCCAGTGCAATGGCGTAGGGCAGGAACTTCTCGTACCGCTCAAGGCTCATGGGAGGTGGAGCCTCGCTGCCCACCTCGACCTCGTTCAATTGGAGCTTTTCGGCTGTCTCGAGATACAGTCTGAACCCTTCTATTTCAGTGCGCACTTCCTGCCCTTTGGGGGTGGGTGCAGGCATCAGGTACATGAACAGGCCGTTGAGACCGGCCAGAGCCAGAATGATGCCGATATGCCACCAGGACCAGTTGATCGTCTGGGAAATGGCAAGGGCGATACCGGCGATGGTAAGAACCACAGCCACGAGCGTATAACCCAGATTCCAGCGGAAATAGGGCTTGCCATATTTCCGATACAGCGCCTTGCGGAACAATTGGTAGGCGGTGGTGAAAGTGGCATCGTACTTTCCGCCGAGTGTCTTTGTATCCTTGTACTTGAACAGATCGCCGTCCAGCAGTTTCTCGTCAGCTGTCAGGCTTGCCGCAGCGCCCGTCTTTCGGGTCAGGATTGTTGACTTCTTCTCGGACGCATCAATGTCCAGCGCCCCTTTCGTGCCCATGCTGATCAGGGTGGAAATCAGTGCGCCGTGGCCGCGCAGCCCCCGGAAGAAAATATGGTGCACAGCCGCCGGCGACAGACCTTTTGGGGGTTCGTACCGCGCGAAGACCGGCCCCTTGGGCGGGTCTTCGCCCACCTTCCGGAAGCTGCGCACCAGATAGGTGAGAACGCCCAGAAAGGAGGCGATCAACACGCCAAGCGATCCATAGCGGAACCACCAGAGCGTGCTCTTGTCCGACAGGGATGGAGGCTCGATCACGCCCTTTTCCAGACTGACCGATACGGTCATGCCCTCGCGGGATTTGAAGGGCCGGGTTGCTTCGAACACATGCGCCCCCCCGCTCTGGCGATAGGCATAGTCATGCCCCGTGTCCCCGAACCCGCCGGTATAGGCATCGTATGACACAATACGCGCATCGTCCGGCAGGGTGATGCGCGCAGCTGCCTGGTCGATGGGAAAGAGCCAGTAATTGCCGGTAACGTTCCAGTAGAGCTCGTCATGGGTGTCGAAATACCGGATCTGGTTCTTCACCTCATATTCGATCTCGTATGTGTGCGCGCCATGGGGCAGGAAAACGTCCGCATCCCCGATACGGATGCGGAAGGCATTGCCGTCCTGCTCAACCGCATAGGGCTCGCGCCGTCCGTCACGGGTCACGCGTTTCACCTGGTACTGATAGGGCAGCTTGTCGCCGTCGCGGCCGTTATCATCGGCATAATAGCGCGGCAGGTCGCGGAAAATTCCCCGGCGAATCCTGACACCTTCGGAGGTGACCTGGATTGTTTCCGACACACGGATATCACCATCCCGCTCAACCTTGATCGCCACGTCGAAGCTGTCGATCTTCTCTTCGGCCTGGCCGCCTGCTGCGATCAGGCCGGCCACCAGCAAAAGGGTCAGGACGCGGAAGATCACGATGCGCCCCCAAGGTCGACTTCCGGCAGGGCACGGCTCGCCATGTCGACTTCGAAATAGGCCCGCTCGCGAAATCCGAATGCCCCGGCCAGCAGATTGGCGGGAAAGCTCTGCACGCTCGTGTTCAGCTCCCTCACCGCGCCATTGTAGAAGCGGCGGGCCATTTCGATCTTGCCTTCGGTTTCGGAGAGTTCCTTCTGCAGTTCCAGGAAGTTGCCGCTCGCCTTCATGTCGGGATAGTCTTCTGCCACCGCCATCAGACGCGCCACCGGCCGCGACAGTGCGCTCTCGGCTGCGCTCCGGCTGGCAAGGTCATCCCCGGCCGCCAGCGCCCTGGCCCGTTTCTCGGTCACATCCTCGAACAATTCGCGTTCATGGGCGGCATAGGCCTTCACCGTATTCACCAGTTGAGGGATCAGATCTGCCCGGCGCTTGAGCTGGACGTCTATGTCGGACCAGCCATTGTTCGCCATCTGGGACCGGCTGACGAGCCGGTTGTAGATCAGCACGCCAAAAACGATCAGGATGGCCACGAGGCCAATCAGGAAATAGGTCAGCACAGTCGAGGTCCCTCCCGGTAGACCTCCTATCCTTATCCGCCCTTCCGGGCCCTGTTAAGGCTGTAACCTGCCCCAGCGTGCCCGCCAGTCATCGCGTGTCATTTCCCAGACGAGCGACCGGCGGTGTGTGCCGTCCGGACGGATACTTTCGATCTTGCCCCTGCGCGCAAAGCCCATGCCGTCAAGCATGCGCTGTGTCGGCACATTCGACAGGCTGGCGGTCTCACACAGCAGATCCAGGTCCAGCGCCTCGAACATCCAGTCAAAACTGGCCACGGCGCCGCGGGTTCCCTGTCCTTTTGCGTGCTGCGACGGATGCAACGCCCCTCCCAGCTCGCCGGCGGCCCATTGCGGCCAGACCTGTACATCACTGTAGCCCATGATCCGGCCATCCTGATCCTCGCGCACAAAGAGGAGACCCGTGCCCGCGCGGCGTTCCGCCAGGTGCTGGTCGATGAAGGCTTCGACGCTGGCCAATGTCAAAGGCCGCGGAAGGGTATAGATCGGCGCGTGAACGGCCGGGTCCGACAATAGCGCGAACAGGCCGCTGGCGTCGTCCAGCCGGGCGAGGCGCGATGCATCATTGTCCGTGCCGAGCCGCTCGGCCCGTCGCACATGGCCGCGTATGCGCTCTGCCCGGTCCGGCGGAACGTCCTGCCGCGTGAGGGGAATGCCATCAGCCATAAAGGTGATTGGGACACAGGCAGGCGCTGCCCGCAAGCTGTCACCCGGCGGCACACGGGCCGGTGGCGGCAATACGCGCATTGACCGGGACGGCGGCTGAGGCCAGATGCGCGCATGACGGAAACCGCCCCCGATATGCCCCGGCACGGCAGCAATGCCTTCATGTTCGTGATCATCACGGTCGCGATCGACATGCTTGCCTTCGGTCTGATCATTCCGGTCATTCCGACGCTTGTGCAGGAGTTGGGGCACATCACACCGGAACAGGCCACGCTGTATATTGGTGGACTGGGCGCAACATATGCGGTGATGAACTTCCTGTTCGGCCCGGTACTTGGATCGCTGTCGGACCGGTTCGGACGGCGTCCCGTCCTGCTTGCATCGATCGCGACGCTGGGGCTGGACTTCCTCATCATGGGATTTGCCGGATCGATCTGGCTATTGTTCCTCGGGCGGGCCCTTTCCGGCATTTCCGGCGCGACCTATTCGACCGCCAACGCCTACATCGCCGATGTGACCGAGCCGGAAACACGCGGCAAGGCCTTTGGCATGGTCGGAGCAGCCTTCGGTTTCGGTTTTGTCTTCGGCCCGGTTCTGGGCGGGTTCCTGGGAGATTTCGACGCGCGCGCCCCCTTCTTTGCGGCGGCGGTGCTGGCACTGCTCAATTTCGTCTATGGAGTCTTTGTGCTGCCGGAATCGCTGGCAACGGAGGATCGTCGCCCGTTCGACCTGCGCAGGGCCAATCCTTTCGGCGCGGCAAAGCACTTCTCCAAATTGCCGCAAGTTTCCTGGTTCCTGGCTGCGGCAGGGATCTTCTTCCTGGCACATACCGTGTTCCCGGCGACCTGGTCGGTGCATGGCGAGATCCGGTATGACTGGACGCCCAAGGATATCGGCCTTTCGCTGGGCCTTGTCGGCGTCGGCGCCGCCGTGGTGCAGGCCGGGTTGATGGGGATGGCCCTGGACAGGTTCGGCACGCTGCGCACGGCAGCCTATGGCATCATCATCAATGCCATCGCGCTGTTCCTGTATGCTTTCGCGGATGCCGGGTGGATGGTGTTCTTGATCATCCCGTTCGGCGCTCTTGGCGGCGTGGCCAGCCCGGCCCTGAACTCGCTGATGTCGTCGGTCACCCCGCGCAATGCGCAGGGCGAGTTGCAGGGCGCCTCGGCCAGCCTCAATTCCTTCGCGATGATTTTCGGCCCGCTTCTGATGTCTGGGGCACTGTATTACTTCACGGAGCAAGCCTCCCCGGTCCACTTCCCGGGCGCGGCCTTCCTGCTCGCCGCCGTGCTGACGGCCCTGGCCATCGTGCCCTTCCTGCGGGGCGTGCAGGCCAACAAGGCGGCACTGCCGGCCGCAGACTGAAGCCGGCCCGGGCGGTCCCGAACCGGCTTCAATCCAGGTCCGCCTCGGGCAGTCTAGCCTTTCGGCTTCATCAGCAGGCCGGCCAATACGCCGACAATGCCACCCCCGACACCGCCTTCAAGCAGCGAATTGACAATGTTCATCAAGGATGTGGCGCTGGCAGCAGGATCGCCCAGAACCTGAATGCTCGCTGCATCCAGTCCGAAATGGGCCCCGATGCCACCGACAATCCCTCCGAGCAGGCCGCCTGTCCCGCCACCGCCGCCAAGCCGTGACACCAGCGGACCGATCACGAGTCCTCCGATCGCGCTCAGAATGAGCGGAAGAATACTTTCCATATTTTGCCCTCCCTTAGGCGTTTCGGGGGGCTCTTTCGGCCCCTCCATCTCCGAGACAATCCGGTTTCGGCGGGCAGGTCCAGAACATTTACCATCGGGGAAGGTGTTGCGCTCGACCGGAACGACGGGCAAACAGCGCCGGAATGACTGACTTGCGCCCTGCCCTGTTCCTGGATCGAGACGGTGTGATCAACGTCGACAAGGGCTATGTCAGCCGTGTTGAGGATTTCGAGTGGATCGACGGCGCCGCAGAGACCATCGCAGCCTTCAATTCACGCGGGTGGTATGTCTTCATCGTCACCAATCAGTCCGGCATCGCCCGCAATTACTACAGCGAAGCCGATATGCACATTTTGCATGAGTGGATGCAATCCGAACTGAAGACCCGCGGCGCACGCATAGATCGGATTTACTATTGCCCCTACCATGATGAGGGAGAAAACCCCGCTTATCGAAAGGCAAGCTTTGACCGGAAACCGAGCCCCGGCATGCTGTTGCAGGCGATGTCCGACTTTCCCGTAAAGCGTGAGCAGAGCTTTCTGATCGGCGACAAGGAAACCGACATCTCAGCCGCCCAGGCGGCCGGGATCGCCGGATTCCTTTTCCGCGGCGGGAATCTCGCGGAATTCGCCGAATGGACTCTTGCCAGCTTTGAAGATGGCAATCGCGGCTAGGCGGCCGGCGCCTTGCCGCCAGGAATTCGCAGTACCTGTCCGGGATAGATCAGGTCCGGGTCTTTCAGCATCGGCTTGTTTGCCTCGAAGATGTCGGGATATTTCATCGCATTGCCCAGATAGGTCCGTGCAATCGCAGACAAGGTATCACCTTTCTGCACCGTATGGAAAACCGAGGCTTCACCGGCCTTCTCGACTTCAACGCCGCTCACATCCACTTCCGCAACACCCTCGACATTGCCGGAGGTCAGGACGATCTTCTCCAGCGTCTCCTGATCCGGCACCTTGCCCTCAAGCTTGACAGTCTCACCTTCCACTACGGCCCGATAGTCTCCGCCAAGGCCCATATCGCGGGCTTCCTTCGTAATCACTTCAGCTTTGAGTGCCTGCTCGTTGGCCTGCTCGTCATCGCCATCAAACACATCCTTGATCGCATCGAAATTGCGCTTCTGCATGTCGATGTATTTCTGGCCGGCACTTTTGAGAAATTTGAACATATCCTTCGTCGTCCCCTCTTCTGGAATGTTCTGAAGAGCGTACCGGGTTTTGCCCCAGGGGAAAGTCCGAACAACAGTTCCCGTCAAACGCGGCAGAGAGACCTGCGCACTGCCGCACCGTAACCCCTAGCGTTCAGATGAAGCTGTCACTAGTGTGCGCCGCAACAACGACGCTTACTTTGGAGGAAAGCTCATGCGCGAAGCCGTTATTGTATCCTACGCCCGGACCGGCATGGCGAAAGCCAGCCGCGGATCCCTGAACAACACGCACGGCATCACGATGGCCGGCCATGCCATCAAGGGCGCCATCGACCGCGCCGGCATTGAAGCCGCGTCCGTGGAAGACGTGTTCCTCGGCTCTGCCCAGCCGGAAGGCGCAACCGGCCACAACGTTGCCCGTAACGCCGCGCTGTGGGCTGGCTGCCCGTCCACCACGTCCGGCGCGACGATCAACCGTTTCTGTTCGTCAGGGCTGCAGGCCATCGCGAATGCGGCGCACACTGTGATCAATGAAGGCGCTCCGGTAGCCATTGGCGGCGGAGTCGAATCCCTGTCCCTCGTTTCCCGCAGCGGCCACATGAATTTGCACCGCTACACCGAAGACGAGTTGATGAAGAAATGGCCGGCGATCTGGATGACCATGATCGAAACCGCCGAAATCGTCGCGGACCGGTATGGCGTCAGCCGCGAGTATCAGGACGAATATTCCGTCGAATCCCAGAAGCGAACCGCCGCGTTCCAGGAAAAAGGCTACATGGCCGAGGAAATCGTTCCGCTGAAGACCACGATGAAACTGGTCAACAAGGAAACCGGTGAAGAAACCTTCCAGGAGGTCGTATGCGACCGCGACGAGTGCAACCGCCCCGGCACGACCTATGAGAGCCTTGCTGGCTTGAAACCGGTCTTCTCCGGCGGAATGGTCGTCAAGGAAGGCAAATACGTTACCGCCGGTAACGCTTCCCAGCTGTCGGATGGCGCCGCTGCTGTGGTGGTCATGGAAGCCAAGGAAGCCGAAAAGCGCGGCCTGAAGCCGCTCGGTCGTTTCGTGGGCTTCAACGTTGCTGGCTGTGACCCGGACGAAATGGGCATCGGCCCGGTCTTCGCTGTTCCGCGCCTGCTGGAGCGCCATGGGCTGAAAGTCGACGACATCGACCTGTGGGAGCTCAACGAAGCCTTCGCATCGCAGTGCCTCTACAGCCGCGACCGTCTGGGCATCGACCCGGCAAAATACAACGTCAATGGCGGCTCGATCTCGATTGGTCACCCGTTCGGAATGACCGGTGCACGTTGCACGGGATCGCTTCTGATGGAAGGTCAGCGCCGGGGTGCGAAATGGGGCGTGGTGACCATGTGCATCGGCGGTGGCATGGGCGCTGCCGGCCTGTTCGAAATCTTCAGCTGATCCCCTTCAGACTGAACGCAGCGAACGCCCCGAACTTCGGTTCGGGGCGTTTTGCTTTTGCAGACAAGGCCTTATGTTGAAGGGGTCACGCCAATTCGCACTGGAGCCGCCATGATTCGCCCCCTTCTGTCCGCCGCCTGCCTGGCTGTCCTGGCCGCGTGCACACCGGCATCAGACACTGCCAAACATGGTGTCAGCACGGATCCCGATGGTGCAACAGGTTTCATTACGTCTCACCTGGTTCCGCCGGAAACCGCCACGTTCCGCGACGGCGAGAGCGTGCCTCGCGATTCAGATGGCCGCCCCTATTCCTACGCGCTGCTGGGTCAGCCCCTGCCGGCCCTGACGGGTCAGATGGCGGATGGCAGCATGTTCGACCCGACCATGCTGGCTGGCCGCTGGACGGTGATCGATATCTGGGGCATCTGGTGTGGAGACTGTATGGCAGACGCTCCCTATGTCGCCGCGCTCGTCACGGCGATCGAACAGGACCCGGACCTCGGTTTCCTGTCGATCCACACGCCAGCCAATCCCAATCGCGCAACGCCTGAAGACATGTACGGCAAGTACGGATCGGTCGCGGCGTATTTCGCGGCGAAGGGCTATGCCTACCCCACGCTTCTGGACGAGGATGCCAGTCTGCGGGCAGCCCTGCAGATCAGCTGGACGCCGTCCTATCTTCTGGTCGATCCGCAGGGCGTGGTGCGCGGGTTCCGGACAGACCTGTCGGTCGCGGAGGGCGAACCGGTGAAGGATTTCCTGAAGGATGTCGCCGCCGTGAAGGCGCAGGCCGCTGCAGCCGAGCCCGCCGCCCCTGTCGGGCCCTCCGGGATCGGCCCCGACGGCGCAGGGCGCCTGTCCGGTGCGACCCCGTTCAACACCAATGCCATCCGGGCGGCCTTTCCAGGGTATGAAATCGTGCCGGGCCAAATGACGGCCGAAGGCGAGACCTATCCGGTCTTCCACGCTGTCCGCGCCGCCGACGAGGCCCCGGCCTTCACGATCGAGCCGGACTGGTCACGCGGCCAGGTCCATCGCGTATCGACCGACAATCCTGCGATTGCCGGCCCTGACGGCGAACAAATTGGCGCATTCAGGCTGAGCCAGTTGGACGCGGCGGCCCGTGCCCTCTGCATGCCAAGCGCGGACGAGGCCAGCGACCTTCTGGTCTGCACCGAAGCGCATGACGGGGCCCTGTTCCAGCGCCTGTTCACCCCGGACAAGGATGCAACGGACCCCACGCTGAGCGGCATGGCCTACTATCCGCCAGAGGCCGAACCGGCAGATTAACCCAGCGGCAACCACAAGCTGCCGGTTTTACCATCATTTCGACCGTTTTGGGCTGACAGGGCGTTTGATCATTCGCCTGCCAGCTTGTAACTGATAGAAAAAGGCATGGTGGATAAACAGAAAGGCGGGTCCTGATGCTGCACCCATCGACCAAACGGCTGATCGACAAGCTCGGCGACATGACTCGTCGCCAAAAGGTTGCCTGGCAGGAAGCCGATGACGGCAGCATCACGCATGACACAGAGGGCTATCGGGTGACGCTGACCCCCGAACCGCATGCCGTCCTGCTGACCGACTCCCAGGGCCGGGAGATCGAGACCTGCACCCCCGCCGAATTTGCCGATGACATCGACAAGGATGGCCGTCCCTACACAATGTTCGTCGAAGAGCTGTACCGGGAAGCCAAGCGTCATGCGCGCGGGGCAGAAGAAGCCATCAATGCGGTGCTGGCCGGGCTGGTGGCCGCAGAAACCGTCCCGTCCGGCGAGGATGTGGCGGACGACACTCCGGACGCAGAGACGGTTGATGTTCCGGACGCCGCGCTTGGCGCCGAGGATGCCCTTGAGGAAGACGCCACCATCGAGGACCCGGTGGATGACAGTTCCCCGCTGGAGCCCGACGCCTATCAGGAAATGGACAGCCAGTCCGACATCACATTTGCCGTCGCCTCCCTGGCCGATCAGGTGAATGGCGAGTCGGCCCGCATCGCTCCAGCTGCCGATGATGAAGCGGCGGAGGATACCGTCCCGACCGAAGACGATGTGCTGACAGATGAGAATACTGCCGTCTCGACCATGGTGGCCCTGCAGGAGGCCGACATCGAGGCGGATATGCCTGAAGAGGCCGCCGCAACCGACGATTATTCCGAAACGGAGCCAGCAGCTGAGCTGGAGACATTGGCGGAAACACCCGCCGCCGAAGACCCCATCACCGGTTTTGGCGTTTCGTCTGCCGAGGCCCCTGCTCCGCTTGAGCCCGCCGAGGATCCGACCCCGCTGAACGAACCCGAGGGCGGTTACACGCCGACCGGGTTCATCGATGCCCCGGATGAAGACTCCGCGCCCCAAGAACCGGCCGAAACGGAGATGTCGCCGACCGGGAGCGACGCGGCGGATCTGCCCCCCATGTTCACGGCTTCTGACACTGAAGCCCCGGACCCGGTGGAATCAGAGGTGGAACACGCCGCAGACGAGATGACCGAATCCGCTGGTGCCCCGTGGCCTGCAGCCCCCGAAGCAGATGCGGACTTGCCCGCCCCCGTGGACGCCGAGACGTATGAGGCGCCATCGCCGGAAGCAGCGATGGAGTTTGGTGCCGAGGAGCCGGTGGCAGAGACCGAGCCCGACACAGCCGGGACCACAGACCAGCCGGAGCCCGCCCCGCAGAGCAATTTCACGAGCAGTTTCTTTGGTGGCGGGTTCGGCGGTGGCCTCGGCGCCTATCGCAGTAAGCCGGCCCCTGAGCCCGCGAGCGAACCGGATGCAGGAGAAGCACAAGAGATCGCACCGGCGGAGACTTCTGAATTCGGCGAGGCGGTCTCGGACCTGGCGTCCGCGGACCCGGCCGTCGAGAGCCAGCCCGACCCCGCCGAGCTGACCGAGCCGCCGCGCTCGTTCAGCCTGTCCGGTATCGGCGCGCGGCAGGACCCTGAGCCTGCCCCCGCGCCGCTGGAGGCCAGTGCACCCACCGAGCCGGAGGCTGAGGCACAGGTCATGATCGATGGCACCAATGACCTGCCGGCCTGGCCCGGATCCGATCCCGCCCCGGTGATGGACAACACGCCGGAAACGGGCATGGTGTTCGAAGCCCCCGCAGTCGATGATGTTGTGGAGGTGACGCCGGAGCCGGAGCCTGACCCTGAACCGGATTTCACACCGGACGCGCCGGAAGCGAGCATTGCTGCAGATGCCGAACCGGAGTCCGGGGATGCCGCCGCAGAGGACACACCGGCCCGGCCTGTGAAACGGTTCAATCCCTGGAACTGATGCCTAGCCGCGCCAGAACCGGCGGGTAAGGACCACGAACACGGCGACAAATTCCAGACGTCCGAGCAACATGGCCGTGGCGCAGACCCATTTTGCGAAATCCGGCAGGAGCTGGAACGTGCCGGACGGCCCGATCATCGGACCAAGCCCCGGACCGACATTGGAGACGCTGGTGGCGGCCCCGGAAATCGCGGTGAGCGCATCCACACCTGTCAGGCTGATCAGGGCGGCGGCGACCAGGAAGGTCAGCAGGTAAAGGCTGACAAACACCATGACGGATTGCAAAACTTCCTCGTCCACCGTCTTGCCGGCATAGCGGATGGGCGTGCGGCGATGTGGCTGGATCATGCGCTGGGAATAGGCAAGGATCGTCTTGGCGGCGATTTCCAGGCGGAACATTTTCAGGCCGCACGCGGCCGAGCCCGCACAGCCCCCGACAAAGGTGGCCCCAAGGAATACAACCATGACGGGTTGGCCCCAGGTGTCATAGGGCGCCGAGGCATAGCCGGTGCCGGTCATGATCGAGATGATGTTGAACAGCGCTTCCTTGAAGCCGTGGAAGACGTGATCAAAGATCGGCGGGTCAACCACAGCTTCGTGATAGACCACAATGATCGTGGAAAAGACCAGCGCCAGGGCGAGATAGAGCCGGGGCTGGGGATCGGTCAGCATGGGGCGGATACGTCCCTGCAGCATCAGCATGGCAAGCAGGCTGAACGGCAGACCCGCGATGAACATGAACACGGTCGCGACATAGGGCGCGTTGGTGTCGCTGAAATAGCCGAACGAGGCATCATGCGTGGAATAGCCCCCTGCCGACATGGTGGTCATGGCGTGTGTGATGGCGTCGAACCAGCTCATGCCGGTCAGATAGTAGAGCAAGGCACACAGCATGGAGATGAGCAGATAGGTCAGGCCGAGATAGGCCGCGATATCGGTGATACGCGGCAGGAATTTGCCGGACATGTCCGAGCTTTCGAGCTCGAACAGCTGCATCCCGCCGACCCGCAGCTGGGGCAGGATCGCGATGGCGGTGACAATGATGCCGATGCCCCCGATCCATTGCAGGATGGCCCGCCACAGCAGGATGCCACGCGGCGCATCATCCAGCCCGGTCATGACGGTGGCCCCGGTTGTGGTGAGGCCGGAAATCGATTCAAACAGGGAATCGGTGATGGTCATGCCGAATGCGAGGAACGGGATCGCCGCAATCATCGGCAGGAACACCCAGACCAGCACGGTCAGCAGGAACCCTTCCCGCTGGCCTGTCCGTTCGACCGCCCCGCGCGAGAGCACCCACATGCAAGTGCCGATCAGGATGGAGCCGAAGGCCGAGACCTCGAACACCACAGTTTCCTGACGCCCATCGGCCAGATCGATCAGCGCGCACGGGATCATCGCCATGCCCAGAAGGACGGTCATGATGCCGATGGCAAGAAAGATGGGGCGAAGTTGCATGGCGTTGGCGGGGAAGATACGCCGCAAATCCTGCTGAGGTGTCAACGCATTGCGTGGTTAAGCAGGCAGCACGAAAGGGCGTGTTCAAGGCAGGTTGCAGGAAAGGTCCGGACGCTCCTGACGATAATGTGAAGGCGGTGGTGGCCGGCAGCAGGGCAGATATGCCATTTTCGGGCCAGATCAAAGGCCTTGCGCCAGTTGACGCGGCGCTTGGCATGGGCCTAAACGCCCCCTTCGTTTCATTTGTAACGGACAACCTACGCATGTTCGACCATTCTTCCTTCGACGCTCATGAAGGTGTCCATCTGTTTCATGATGCCGACAGCGGCCTGAAGGCCATTGTCGCAATTCACTCGACCGCGCTGGGACCGGCCGCTGGCGGGTGCCGGATGTGGAATTACGACACCGGCGAGGCGATGCTGCGCGACGCGCTGCGCCTGAGTCAGGGCATGAGCTACAAGAACGCCATGGCGGATATTCCGCTGGGCGGCGGAAAAGCGGTCATCTGGGGCGACGCCAAGACCGACAAGTCGCCAGCACTGTTCCGGGCATTCGGCCGGGCGGTCGAGAGCCTGCAGGGCCGCTACATCACGGCTGAAGATGTCGGAATCAGCGTTGCCGACATGCAGATCGTGCGCGAGGAGACCGCGCATGTGGCCGGCCTCGACCAGGGTGCAGCAGCCAGCGGCGACCCCTCCCCGATCACCGCGATGGGAATCTATCTCGGCATTCGCGAGACGGCTCAGCGCGTGTTCGGCACCGATGACCTGAACGGCCGCACCATTGCCGTTCAGGGCGTCGGATCGGTCGGGGGGCATGTCTGCGAGCATCTGGCGAAGGCGGGCGCCCACCTGATCATCACAGACATCGACCAGGCTGCCCTGTCCGACATTTCGCAACGCACCGGCGCGCAGATCGTGTCGCCAGACGAGATCTATGATGTCGAGGCCGACATCTTCTCTCCCAACGCGCTGGGCGCGATCATCAATGAGAAAACGCTGGACCGGTTTCGCGTGAAAGCGATTGCCGGGGGAGCAAACAACCAGTTGATCGTGCCGGAAATGGGCGAATTGCTGCGCCGGCGCGGCATCCTCTATGCGCCGGACTATGTGATCAATGGGGGCGGCATCATCAATGTCTGCGCAGAGATCTCCGGCACCTATTCGCGCGATTGGGTGGACCGGAAGGTGCATGCCCTGATGACGACACTGGGCGAAGTGCTGGACACGGCCCTGTCATCCGGAGAGCCCACCAATCTGGTGGCAGACCGGATCGCCCGGGAGCGGATCGGCCGGGGCGATTAGGTAGTCTCACCTAGTTCCATCGGGGCGATCAGTGTTACACACATGTATCGAACCCGATGACACGAGGATTGAGCCCATGTCTGTAGTCGCCATGCTTCAGGGAACGGTCGAGACCGATCTCTCCACAATGCGGACCGCACTGTCCCTTGCCCGGCGCATGAATGCGCCGCTGCGCGGATTGTGCGCCCTGCCCGACCCCAATTCCGCCCTGATGGTGATCGCCACGCCGGAAGCCGCCGGCCTGACCAGTGCAACCACACAATCCGTGTTCGACATGCAGGAAGAAGTCCTGTCCAATGCCCGCGAAGCGTTCCGCACAGCGACCGAAGGCGCGGAGAGTGTGACCTGCGAGTTCAAGCATGAAGTCAATACGGTCGAGCGTGCCGCCGCAAATGCAGCCGCTCTGTCGGAAGCGGTTGTGTTCCCCCGCATCGCCGCAGACGGCTCCCAGCCCCTGAACCCGGCCTTCGAACACATCCTGATGGACGCGCATTTGCCGTTGGTTCTGGCAGGCACGGCAACAGATGTTGCCGGCCCGGCCATCATTGCCTGGGATGGCAGCAATGGCGCGGCCCGGGCAGTGCGTTTTCACCTGCCCATCCTTAAAGCCCTGGGCGACGTGATTATCGCACAGAATGCTGACGATCTGGAGAAGGACCCGCAACGCGAAATCTCCGCACCGGAGGCCCTGTCGGACTGGCTGGTGCTGCAAGGCATTTCCTCCCGCGTGATGGAGATCGAGGGAGAAGTGGCCGCCGGTCTGCTTGCCATGGCAAAAGGCTCAGGCGCCGGACTGATCATCGCCGGGGCTTACGGACATTCGCGGCTGACCGAACGCCTGTTCGGAGGCACGACCCGCCGCCTGCTGAAAGCCGACAGCGCGCCAGCCCTGGCGCTGGCCCACTGAGGAGATACCGTGATGAGCCTTTCAAAGATCGTATTGCAACTTGCCCGCAATCCGGGCCTGCCTGCCGGGGATGCGAGCCAGGGATATACGCTGGTTGCTCCGCTGACTTCAGAAGGGCAGATTGATGTGGACGCCTGGCGCGCCCACAGGGCCGAGTGCCGCGTGGTGCGGTTCAGCCCGGACCCGCACGAACACGCCACGGGCCTGCTATCCCATCGTGGCAGCCGCTGGTTCTTCCACTATGACGAGGATGACGAGGGCGATGACGAGGCCGGCTACAAGCTGGGTGACCATGTCTTCAAGGAGGGCGAATACGTCACCATCGCCAGCCATGGCGAAACGCCGATGACGTACAAGATCACCGATATCAGCCCGGTCTGACCTTCCCGAGCGTCAAGCTGGACAGATTCGCCGTAACGGCGCACACTTTCTCCCATAAAGGGCCGGCAAACAGGCCCATGGGAGGAAGACATGAAAAGATTTCTGGGCGTCGCCGTTTCGGCGATAGCGCTGGCTGCCTGTGGCGGACCGGAACCGGACACGTCGGCGCAGCACGCAGAGACGGGTGTAGCCGGCACGGAAAGCAGTGCTGCGGGGGAGACGCGCACCGCGGGATACAATGAGGACCGGAATGCCTATTTCGGCGACCTCCACATCCATACCCGGTCCAGCTTCGATGCCTATATCTTCAATGTCCGGCGCACCGCCGATGATGCCTACCGGTTTGCGCGGGGCGAAACGGTGACCCACCCCTCCGGCTTCGACATGACGATTGCCGGCGGACCGCTCGATTTCTACACCGTCACCGACCATGCCGAGTATCTTGGCATTCTGCCCGTGATGGATACACCCGGCACGGAACTGTCGGAGCTGCCACGAGCCAAGGCAATGTTCTCCAATGACCCGCAGCAGATCACGACGGCCTTCCAGACCGTCGGCGCCTCTGTCCGGTCCGGCGAACCGATTGACGAGATGTATGATGAATCCATCATCAACTCCGTCTGGCTGCAGAATATCGAGGCGGCCGATCGGCACTATGTTCCGGGCGAGTTCACGACCTTTGCTGCCTATGAATACACATCCGTGACTGTGAACGAGGAGAAGAATTCATTTGCAGGCGGCAATCTGCACCGGAATGTCTTCTTCAAGGGCGCAGCGCCGCTGCGGGCCTTCTCCACACTGGACTCACCCAATCCGGAAGATCTGTGGGACTGGATGGACCAGAAGCGGGCAGAAGGCTTCGAGTCGATTGCCATTCCGCACAATCCGAATGTGTCCGACGGGCAGATGTTCCGTCTGGAAACATATAATGGCGACCCGCTGGACGCGGCCTATGCCGAACAGCGGATGCGCAACGAGCCCCTGGTCGAGGTCACGCAGGTCAAGGGCACAAGCGAGACCCACCCTGCCCTTTCCCCAAATGACGAGTGGGCCGATTTCGAGATCTATGACCGGCTGCTCGCATCCTATGAAGTGTCAGCGACGGAAGGCAGCTATGTCCGCGAAGCCTATCGCAACGGGCTGAAGCTTCAGGAGGAAGAAGGATTTGACCCATTCCGCTTCGGCCTCGTGGCAGCCTCCGACAGCCATGTCGTCGGCGGGGCCTATGCCGAGAATGACTATTGGTCGAAAGTCGGCATCGTGGACGGCACACCCATGGCACGCGGCTCAGTTCCCTTCATGGGCACCAAATCCTGGGACGCCCAGCCGGACAATCCGATCGTCACCAATGCCCGGGAATGGTTCTCGCGCTGGGGCGCGTCCGGCCTGACGGGTGTGTGGGCAGAGGAAAACACGCGCGAGTCCATCTTCGACGCGTTCCGGCGCAAGGAAACCTTTGCCACGACCGGCCCCCGCATGAAGGTTCGCTTCTTCGCGGGGTACGAATATTCCGACGAGATGCTGGACGCACCGGACCTGACCCGGCTGGCCTATGATGGCGGTGTGCCGATGGGCGGCGACCTGATCGGCACCGGCAACGCCCCGACCTTCCTGGCCTGGGCGCAGCGGGACCCGAACATGGGCGCACTGCAACGGGTCCAGATCATCAAGGTCACCTCAGACGGTGAAGCGGTCTTTGATGTGGCCTGCCATACCGGCACGCCGGACCCGGAGACGCATAGATGCCCGGACAATGGCGCGGCTGTGGACATGGAAACCTGCACACCGACCGGAGACGGCGCGAGCGAACTGAAAACGGTCTGGCAGGACCCGGATTTCGATCCGGCCCGGCGAGCAACCTATTATGTGCGCGTGCTCGAAAACCCGAGCTGCCGCTGGTCGACCTGGGAGGCCATGCGGGGTAACGTGCCCCCTCGCCCGGACGTGCCCCAGACCATACAGGAGCGCGCCTACACCTCGCCGATCTGGTACATGCCGGCCAATTAAGGGACACGCAGCTTCGTGAAACTCCTGCGAGATCCGCTCGTGCACTTTGTCGTGGCGGCTGCCCTGATCTTCGGCCTGTACCAGATCTGGCAGACCCGTTCGGACGCCGCCCGGTCGACCATCTTCATCTCGGCTGAGGAATTGGAGCGCATGGCGGCGCTCTACACGTCCGAGGCTGGCGCGCTGCCGACCGAGACGGATATGGCGGCCATGGTGTCCGACCATGTACGGGACGAAGCCCTGGCCCGCGAGGCCCGGCGCCTTGGTCTGGACGAGGACGACACGATCATCACGCGCCGGCTGGCACAGAAGATGAGCTTTGTCGTGTCCGATCTTGATGACACCACGGAGCCGGACGAGGCCGCCCTGCGTGACTGGATGGCCACGCATCCTGACAGGTTCTCCGTGCCGGCCACCGTCACCTTCAGCCATGTCTATTTCAGCCCGGATGTGCACGGGGCCTATACGCAGCAGAACGCTCAGGTCGCGCTGGACCAATTGATCGCGGACCCGGCCATCGACCCGGTACGCATGGGCGATCCGTTCATGATGCAGCGTCAGTATGGAGACATTCCGATGCGGGAACTGGCCCGGCAGTTCGGCGGCGTATTTGCCGAAGCGGTGTTCGCCCTGCCCGTCTCTGACACCTGGCAGGGGCCGGTCGAGTCAGCCTACGGTCTCCACCTGGTCAAGGTGACCGGGGCGACTCCCGAAACGCAGCCGCCCTTCGAGGATATTGAAGCGCAGGTGCGAAAGGACTGGACAGAGGAAACCCGGCGCGCGGCAAACGAGCAGGCGATCCGCGACATTGTCTCGAAATACCGGGTCGAGCTTGAGGGCATGGAGTGATGCGGGGCCTTCTGGCCCTGTTGACGGCCATCCTGATCTGCGCCGGTGCAGCCGCGCACGAAGTGCGCCCTGCCTATCTCGAACTGACAGAAACCCAGCCGGATGAGTATGAAGTGGTCTGGAAACAGCCCGTGCTGGACGGTCGCCGGCTGAAACTGGACCCAGTTTTTCCCGATGGGTGCGAACGGCAGAATGAACGACTGAGCCGACCGGGCTCAACCCTGGTGACGCGCTGGACCATGGCCTGTGACCTGGGCGCAGGCACGCTCGCGGTCGACGGGCTGGACCGCACCCTGACCGATGTCTTCCTGCGCATTGACCGGCTGGAGGCCGAGGATTTTTCCGCCCTGCTGAGGCCCGGGGCCAGTTCCATTGATCTGGGCGGACCGCAGGGCGCAGCGACGCTGTCCTATTTCCGGATCGGCGTCGAACACATCATTTTCGGGTATGACCATTTGCTGTTCGTGCTGGGGCTGGTGCTGCTGGTGCGACCGCGTCAATTGCTGGCAACTGTCACCGCCTTCACGGTGGCTCATTCGATCACGCTGGCTGCGTCAGCGCTGGGCGGAGTGAGCCTGCCGGGCCCGCCAGTCGAGATCACCATCGCCATGAGCATCGCGCTGCTGGGCGCAGAAGCGATTTACCGCATGCGGGGCCGGGAAACGCTGGCTCAGACAAGGCCCTGGCTGATCGCGTTCGGCTTCGGGCTGGTGCACGGTTTCGGATTTGCCGGGGCCCTTTCGGAAATCGGGTTGCCGCCCGGCGCGGAAGTGATGGCGCTTCTGCTGTTCAATCTGGGTGTTGAGGCAGGCCAGGTGGCATTCGTTCTCGTCCTTCTGGCACTCGCATGGATCGGCCGCCACCTGTACCGGCCCGGCGGCCCGACGGTCCGGACTGCGGCGGCCTATGCCATCGGCATCACCGGCAGCTATTGGGCAATCGAGCGGATCGCCGCCACATTCTTCTTCTAGAGACCGATCGCCTTCCAGAGCATGCGGGCAGCAACAATGGCCAGCAGCACGGCAAACCAGCGTTTGAGATTGGCTTCACCCAGCCGATGCGCCAGGGCGGCGCCAACCGGAACCATGGTGACCGTGAAAATGGAGATCAGCGCGAAGGCGGCGAGATTGACATTGCCCAGAGAAAACGGCGGCCGGCCTTCGGTTCCCCACCCCACCAGAATGGCAGCCAGTGCCCCCGGCAAACCAATGGCAACGCCCCAGCCGGCCGCTGTGGCGACCGCCTTGTGAATGGGCCGTCCGCACAGAGTCATCAGGCTGACCCCGAACGTGCCGCCCCCGATGCCCATCAAGGCAGACAGTGTGCCGACGGATGTCCCGAGCGCCGCGCGGACGGGACCGCCGGGCATGTCATCGGCAAGCCGCCAGGTCGGTCGACCGAAATAGAGCTGCGCCGCGAGCAGGAAGGCCAGTGAGCCGAAAATGGCGAGCAGCCCCCGGTTCGAAAGATAGCTGCTGATCCCCATGCCAATGAGCGCGCCGACCACGATCCAGGGTGCCCAGTCTTTCAGGATCTGCCAGTCCACGGCGCCGTGCCTGTCATGTGCAAGGACGCTGCGGATGGAGGTGAGAATGATCGTGGCGAGCGAGGTCGACACGGCGACGTGCATGGCGGTTTCGCCATATCCCATGCCTTCAAACAGGAAATAGAGCACCGGAACGATAATCGCCCCGCCCCCGATACCGAACAGACCTGCCGCGAGACCGGCCACAATCCCTGCTGCTGCCAAAGCGAGCAGCATGGGCCCATACTGAGCAAGCATTTCCATCAGGTGACTATGGCCCTCTCGCGATAGGCCTCTGTATCCCAGCTGCGGGTTTCGACAATTTCTGCGAGTTCCGTCATCGCATCCCAGATCTCGGCATAACCGAGAAACAGCGGCGACAGACCAAACCGGATTGTGTGCGGCGTCCGGAAATCTGCTTCGATGCCCCAATCCGACAGGGCCCGTACCAACGGATAGCCATCGGGATGGCACAGGCTGACATGCCCGCCACGTCGCTCCGGATCCTGTGGCGAGGCGATGTCGAGCCCCATGCCTTCGGCCATCATCAGGCACATCTGGCCCAGCGCCCGGGCCTTCGCCTGAACATGCTGCATGGACACGCCGTCAAACACGTCCAGCGCGCCATCCAGAGCTACGAGAGACAGGATCGGGGGCGTGCCAGCGGCGAAGCGTGCCGCACCGGGCTTTGGCGTGTATGCGGACGAAAACTCGAAAGGGTGCGCGTGTCCCATCCAGCCCGGAAGAGGCGATGTCAGCTCAGGAGCCAAATCTCTTTGAGCATAGATGAAGGCGGGCGCACCCGGCCCGCCATTGAGGTATTTGTAGGTGCAGCCGGCTGCCAGTTGCGCGCCCTGTTCGGCCAGCCGGACATCCAGCACGCCGCTGGCATGGCTGAGGTCCCAGACGACAAGCCCGCCACAGGCGCGCGCACTGGCTTCGTGCGCCGCCATGTCCGCCAGTTCGGCAGAGCGGAAGTTGACCAGACTCTTGACGAGGACACCGCCCTCAAGACGGGCTGCCCCCTGCCCGGGCGGGACGCGGACGCATTCGGCTCCGTTCAGCCCGGCGAGTCCTTCGAGAATGTACTGATCGGTTGGAAACTCGTCCTCTTCCACGACCAGACGTCGCGACCGGGCAAGCGGCAGGGCGGCCGCGGCCAGTTTGAACAGGTTGACCGAAACACTGTCGCACAGGCTGACCTCATCCGGTCGCGCCCCAAGAATGGCCGACAAGCGGGCCCCGACCCGATCCGGGAGATGTATCCAGTCCGCCGAATTCCACGCACCGACACGGTCTGCCATCCAGGCGCCTTCCGATGCCTGGCGCAGGGCCGACAAGGCCCCTTTCGTGGCAGGCCCGAGGGAATGCCCGACCAGATAGGTCACACCCTCCGGCAGCGCGAACGCGTCACGGCATGGCGCAAGCGGGTCGCAGGCATCAAGCGCCTCGGCTTCCGCGCGGGATTCCGGAAGGGATATCAAGGTCATCGCCTGTTTGTGCATGACACAGCGCGCTGACGCTAGTAGCAATTCCCGTATGCGCCTGCCTTCCCTCGCTGCCCTCGCCTGCCTGACCCTGACCGCGTGCCATGCCCCGCCGTATACGACGCCTGCGGCGGAGTCGGCACAGCAAGCAGGTGACCTGGACCTGATGACATGGCCGGACCTGCTGTCGCGGCCACGGCCCACCACGCCGCATCAGGTGCGTACCGGGCCGGGCGAGACGGATATTGTGGATGTCTGGCTGCCCGATGGCGACGGGCCCCACCCGGTCGTGATCATGGTACATGGCGGATGCTGGCAGAAATCGATCGCCGACCGGACGCTGATGGATTTCGCGGCAGATGCCCTGCGCCAGCAAGGTCTGGCCGTCTGGAACATCGAGTATCGCGGTGTGGATGAGACAGGGGGCGGCTATCCCGGAACATATGAGGACGTCGCACGCGCTGCCGACGCGCTGCGCGATCATGCAGACACATTCAACCTGAAGCTCGACAGGATCGGAGCATTCGGCCATTCGGCCGGCGGTCATCTGGCCCTGTGGCTGGCGGCCCGCCCGAAACTGCCCAGGTCCAGCCCGTTGTGGCGGCCTGATCCCCTGCATCTGGACATTGTCGTGAACAGCGGCGGTCTGGCCGATCTCGAAATGTCTGCACCCGTGACGCAGGAAGGATGCCTCGCCGCGATCCTGGACACATTGACCGGTATCCCTTCTGGCGCGCGGCCGGACGTTTTTTCCGACACGTCCCCGGATCGAATGCTTCCGTTTGCAACGCGGCAGGTGAGTGTGAATGGCGAGCAGGACCGGATCGCCCCGCCCCGCCTGGGACAGTTATTTACGCAGGAAGCCCAAGAGGCGGGCAGTCAGGCAGCGTTCGAACAGGTCCCCGAAACCGGGCATGTGGAACTGATAGCGCCGGGCACTGACGCGTTTGCGCTGCAAACGGCGATCCTCGCCGATGCCTTGTCAGACTAGAATTACCAGACGCCCGCCTGCTTGAGGGCGGCGTCCAGGGAGGGCGGGATATCGACGGCCGCCTCCTTGCTGTTCAGGTCCCGCGGGGCGTCACCGGGCTTGAGATACCGCCAGCCCTGAAACGGGCGTTTCTGCTTGGCATAGGTGCGCACCAGATCCGGGCTGAAGACCAGTTCACACATGGAATGCCCGTCGCCGGCAACTTCCCGAATATCCAGAATGCGCTGACGAACCCGAATCGCGCCCTTGATCACCCAGTAGATAGAGCCGCCATTCAGTAGCTGGTCCTTCTGCTTCGGCATCATCCGGGTCTGATGAAAGGGTTCACGCCCCTGTTTCATAAGGCGTTTCTGCCAGTTCACCAGATCATCGACATCATCCGCACCGACACAGAGTTTCACCATGTGAATCGTCATGGCATCAGTGTAGCGGCCTTAACGCGGCAATCCAGACATCAGCTGCGGCGCGGCGTCGCCCGTTTCGAAATCCGCTTCGGCTTCCGGACTGGAAAAGAAGAATTCCGTCTTCACGATATTCGCCGAATAACGGCGCGAGATCGTCCGGAAGGCGGCGCGGGCTTCGAGGTCGATCGAGAAACCAGACACATAGCTCATGCCCCAACGTGGTTCGGTTCGGATGAAATAGCTCTGCTCGTACCGGGTCAACTTTCCGCCCTCGGGACCGGCCACGGGCCGCGGCAGATGGTAATCGATGCGCAGGAACCGCTCGCCGACTGGATCGAGCCAGGCCGATGCCTGAAGACGCTGGGCGGCCCAGACATCAAACTCGCCATCATTGGTGGAGGGGTGGTGACGGAAGGCAATACGCCAGGCGTGCCCCATATCCTCCACCCGGACTTCCCGCCCCATGCTGGCCCGCAAATCATCCGGAAACAGCCGCCCATCGGGCGCAGGTTCGCTGGCCCAGTTGGCCGCGACTTCCTCAAGTTCGTCATCCTCCCCCTGCCAGGAGACAACCTGCCAGCGGCCCCCCTGCTCGAGGCGCGGATCATAGGCATACACGCGGCTGGCCGACTGGCTGCTGAGCTCTACGGTGAACGCGGCGCGGAGGGTGCGGGGCGCTTCCGTCGCCGTCAACGCCGCATCAAGTGGCGGCGCGCCCGTCATCATGAAGAAACTCGCGAAGAGTGCCAGAAGCATGTCGTATTACCGTCCCGTAATCCCAATAGGTCCGAAATGCGGCTGATCTTTGGCGAGGCCGAGCCGGAGCTTGCCGCCACGCCAGAGCCGCTGCTGGGCCAGTGTCGGACACCAATGCTTTACGGGACTTGAACGGGACTGGGGCCTCAGGCCTTGTCGTCCTTCTTCAGGGGAATGCCATAGAGTTCGAGCCGATGATCGACCAGTTCGAATCCGAGCTTGCGGGCGATCTCGACCTGAAGTCGCTCGATCTCCTCGGAATGGAATTCGACCACTTCGCCATTCTTCACATTGATCAGGTGATCATGATGCTCGTCGGGCACTTCCTCGTAGCGGGCGCGGCCGTCACGGAAATCGTGCGCCTGGATAATGCCGGCATCCTCGAACAGTTTCACGGTGCGGTAGACCGTAGCCAGCGAGATTGACGCATCCATGGAGTTGGCGCGACGATGCAGTTCCTCGGCATCCGGGTGGTCATCGGATTGGGACAAGACCCGGGCTATGATGCGCCGGGGCTCGGTCATCCGCAGGCCTTTTTCGGCACAGAGTTTTTCGAGTCGATCCATGATGTTGTTTTGCCCTCACATTTCGCGGAAGTCCAGTCGGCTTCCGCCTCCCGCTATCGCAAGTGCAGATCAAAAAATTCCACTGTGCGCGACCAGGCCAGCGCCGCGGCCGTCGCGTCGAAACGGGGCGTCGTGTCATTGTGAAACCCGTGATTCACGCCGGGATAGATATAGGCTTCGTAATTGGCATCATGGGCGTCCAGCGCCGCCTTGTAGGCGGGCCAGCCGGCATTCACCCTGTCATCGAGGCCTGCCAGATGGACCTGCAACGGCACTTTCAGCCCGGCGGCATCCGCTGCGTCTGGCCATCCGCCATAATAGGGCACGGCAGCCGACAGCCAGGGCTGGCGGACGGCCATCAGGTTTGACACAGCCCCACCAAAGCAGAAGCCAACGCAGCCTACCTTTCCGGTCGTGGCGACATGCCCTTTCAGGAAATCAGCGGCTGCCATGAAGTCCTGAACCATCGATTCACGGTCCCGGGTCGCCTGCATGGCGCGGCCGTCATCGTCATTGCCGGGATAGCCACCAAGCGGGTAGAGCGCATCCGGCGCGAAGGCAACATAGCCCGCCTGCGCCGCGCGGCGGGCGACATCGCGGATGTGTGGATTGAGCCCGCGATTCTCGTGGATCACGACAATTCCGGGCAGCTTGCCGTCCGCATCGGCCGGGCGCACGAAATAGCCCTCCATTTCGCCCGCCCCCTGCGGAGAGTCATAGACCAGCATCTCTTCATACAGGCCGTCCGCCCCGGATTCGGTCTGCTGGCGGGCATAGTCCGGCATGACACACGCGGCGAGCGCGGAGACGGACAGGCCGCCGACCGCATACTTTCCGAGCCGCTCGAAGAATCCGCGTCGGGAGAGGTCTCCATGGCAATACGCATCATACAGGTCGAACACTTCCTGCGGGATGAGTGCAGCGTCGCCAGATCGGTCCATCGTCAATTCCTCCAGTGGCAGTGCAGAAGAACATAACCCGTTTTCCCGCGGCGCACAGCGCAAACCGACCGTCAGAATCCGAGACCGAGTGTGCGTGACATCAGGATGGCATCCACCGGGATGTCGCGTTTCGCCTTGTAGTATCTCGGCCGACGGCCATCCTCTACAAATCCGTGGCCGCGATAAAGCTCTCGGGCGGCGACATTGTCTTCGGCGACGTCGAGCGTGATCCGGCTTACGCCACGTTCTCCCAGTCGCCGCACGAGGGATTCGATCAGTTGACCGGCAAGCCCGCGACGGCGCTGATCGGGATCTGTCGCCAGCGTGAGAATGTCGGTCTCGCCTGCCACAGTCTGTCCCATGATGAATGCGCAGATCCTGCCAGATGACTGAACCCCGAGCGCGAGCACATTGGGATCCTTCAACAGGCCGCGCATCGCTTCGGCACTCCAGCAATCATCGAAGCACCGGGCGTGAAGACCGGCGAGACTCGCAGCATCATCAGGTGCCAGTACCAGCAAGCCCGGACTCATTTTCGGGGCTCTGGCAGAGTCGCATCGGGGTCCCGCGCATAGACCGGGGCCGGCGGATGCCGCTCGGCATCAAACAGGGGAGCCTTGAGGGCCGCCGTGACAGCTGATGGCACCAAGGGCCGAAGATCGAGCGTCGCAGCCTGCTCGCCGAGCGCGTCAGGATTTTGCATGAACACCGGTGCATGAAAGCCTGCCAGCATCGACTGCAAGGCCTCGAGGCCAAGTTCGACGGTTTCGGCAATGCCTTCATCTGCCGAGATGCCCTGGACCCACCAGGTCTGGTCAGGCGGGCGTTTCTGAGCCGCCAGTGCTGCCATAACGGTGCCGGCCATGCCGACGGGAATCGCCGCCTCGAGACTGGTCACGCCGATACAGGGCGCCCCGGTGACAAGCGACAGGCCACGCGCATAGGCAACACCGATACGAATGCCGGTAAAGCTGCCCGGACCGGTCACGACCGCGATCCGGTCCAGTTGGGCAAGCGTGACACCAGCCTGCAACAGCAACCGGTCCACGAAACCGGGAAGCGCCTTGTCCTGCCCACGCGCCATGGTTTCGCGTGCATCGGCGAGGATCTCGCCATCGCGCACGAGCGCGGCTTCCATCGCAGTAAAGGCAGTATTCAGTCCAAGGACGAGCATGAAGTTCAGACGATCCGGCACGCCTCGTCAAAATGCAGGCGCGGGCTTCGGGCAAAGATGGTGGACCGGTCTCCATATCCGAGATTGCAGATCCAGTTGGCGCGCCAGTGCCTTTCCTCGCCTTCCTGATTCTCGAAGAATTCCCGGTTCACTCCGTCCATGTCGAATCCGGACATCGGGCCCGTATCGAGCCCCAGGGACCGGGCCGCCATCAGGAAATAGGCGCTTTGCAGCGTGCCATTCCGGAAGGCCGTTTCTTCGCGACTGTTGTCGAACCAGGTTTTCGCGCTCGGATTGTGCGGGAAGAGTTTCGGGATTTTCTCCTGAAATTCCATGTCATACGCGATGATGACCGACCATCTGGCTTCCTTTACCTTCTGCTGATTGCCCTGTGACACGAGCGGCAAGAGGCGCTCCTTCCCTTCCGGCGACGCAACGAAGACAAAGCGAGCCGGCGAACAATTGGCGCTGGTGGGCCCCATCTTGGCAAGGTCATACACCGCGCGCACAAGCACTTCCGGAACTTCCTTGTCCTCGAACCCGTTGAAGCTGCGACCGTCCCTGAAAATGACGTCGAGCGCATGGTCGTTCACCGGATGAGCCATGTCCTGTTTCCTTCTGCAAATGGAATTATGTTCAGAAAAGCCTGCCGGGAAACGCCCGCACAATCAATGCGGTGGCGGGGCTGGCAGACAGAATGCCTCGTTCTAAAGCACCGCTTCGACGGCAGTGACCTCCGGGACATAGGTTTTCAGCATGTTCTCGATCCCCTGCTTAAGCGTCATCGTGGACGACGGACAACCGGCACACGCGCCGCGCATCGACAGATGCACAATGCCGGTGTCTGGCTCGAATTTGTGGAAAATGATGTCGCCGCCATCCTGAGCCACGGCCGGACGGACGCGGGTTTCGATCAGCTCGCGAATTTCCTCGACGATTTCAGCTGCTTCGCCCTCATAGCTGATGTCAGCCTCGGCATCGGCTGCGGGTGCAGCCCCCTCCTCAACCACGGGCAGGCCTGCCATGTAGTGGTCCATGATGGCCGCCAGGACCATCGGCTTTACATGTTTCCAGTCCTTGTCGGGTGCCTTGTTGATCGACACGAAATCGCTGCCCAGAAAGACGCGCTCAACACCGTCCACCTGGAACAGGGCGCGCGCGAGCAGGCTGATGCGGGCACTGGCCGCGTCCGGAAAATCAAACGGACCAGCCTCACCGGCCACCGGATGGCCAGGCAGGAACTTTACGGTATCCGGGTTCGGAGTCGGTTCGGTCTGGATGAACATGGCCGATCGGGCCCTTTCTGGATTGCGGTTTCACCGCTCCAGATGGCTTGCCGGGCCTGAAGGTTCAAGGGAATGCGTGAGATTACGGCGCAGCTGCCAGACGGGTTTCAAGGCTTGCGATGTTCTCAAGCGCACCTTCGGGCACCTCACCAAGCAAGTCTGCCAGATTCCGGGATGCGTCCTGCGCCTCTCCCAGATGGAACCCGATACTTGCCAGATGGTTGGCCATGAAGGGACCGTCACCACTCTGATTGGACACAACCAGCGGCTTCATCTGTGCGGCCCGGCCCCAAGCCAGTTCCGCCCGGTCAAAGGCGGCACTCACCGCCGGCAAACGTGCCAGGCGCGGTTCCGACAGACGGGCCGCGACCAGCATCTGCTGCGCCACATGGGCCCGTGCCTTGGCCCCGTAAAAGGTTTCGATATCCGTGCGGCTGGCCGGCCATTCGACAATGTCCTGATTGATCTGGACGGACAGGTCGATCCGGTCAGCCTCGGCCCAATCGGCGAACAGGACAGCCTGCGCCTGCAGTTTCGCAAGTTTGTCTGGCGTGGCTGCCAGTCCGCGACCTGCACGGGAATCATACCGGTTCAGCGCTTCGGCCGCTGCCGTTAGGCGCGGGCGCATGTCTTCGCCTTCCACCCCGCTCAACAGGCGGGCAGCTGCCTTCAGGTCGGAATCGACTTCTTCGCCTTGCGTCGTCAGGTCTGCCAGCATGCTGGTATGCCGGGACAGGGCCTCAGCCGTGGCACTCTGCCAGGCAGGCATGGCGGTGAGCCGCGCCTGGGGATGCCAGTTGGCCCGATCACCCGCCCAGCCGGCGCCTTCCAGTTCCCGCGCAATCTTCACGATGGATACGCCGACTTCCGGCAGAGTCCAGTTCTGCCCCGTGATTTCGATGGCGCTGTCGTCGATCCGGTTCGAGGCAACGGTCATGATCGGGTAGGCTGCAACGGCCCCGACGACCACGCCCACTTTCAGCAGGGTCACCGTTCGGCGCCACCATCTCTGGGCAAACAACATGATGGGGCTGGGCTCGGCATAGTCGAACGTCACGAGATGATCAGAACCCAGCACGGTCACGACAGGACCTTCCTCCTGGTATGCCGCGGGGAGGCGACTATCAAATGCCATTCACTCTACCCTGTTTCAAACCCTGACGGCGCGCGACCTGTTGCGGTAAAGACACTATGCAGGGATTGCCCATATTTTAACAGTCTATTTACTGTTAAATATATGCAAGCAACATGCCTGCCCACCAATTGGACGGGAAGCCGGAGCAATGATCAGGGTCTGGCCGGGCGAGGCCGGTAGAATCAGTCGCCCAGACCGCGAATCTCGGCGACCGTGGTCAGGGTCGATTCTTCGCCATCGGCGGTCTTCAGTGTCAGGACCAGGTCTGCCGTCTCGCCAATTTCGATGTCCTGGCTGACGCCGAAAAGCATGAGGTGCGCACCGCCGCTTTCAAGCACCAGCGGTGCCGCTTCGGTGGCCTCGAGCTGATCGACCTTGCGCATCTTCATCACACCATCCGTCATCTCCATCGTATGGAGCTCGACCGTATCGGCGATGTCGGTGTCGGCCCCGACCAGGTAGGCCGGTGCGCCTTTCACGGTGAGGGTCAGGCCTCCGCCCGCCACATCACGGCCAGGAGTCGGTTTGACGATATAGGCATCCGTCACGGTGACGGTGTCGCCTTCAGACGTGGCTGCGGGCGAACAGGCCGCGAGAGTGGCGAAGCCGAAGGCGGCAATCAGGGAAGCAACACGCATGGGAAGGTCTCCAACCGTCTGAATGGTGCGAGACATTTAGCCAGACCGGCGCCGCGGTCAATCGATCACAGCGCCGCAGCCTGTCCCGTTCAAGTGCCCCAGAACCCGACGCGTTCGCGTACGTCCCGGATAATCGGCGCTGAGATGGCATCTGCACGCTCGGCCCCGTCCCGGAGCACGGCATCGATTTCCGACGGATTGTCCAAGATTTCGCGATAGCGCTGCGTGATCGGTGCGAGATGGTTTACGGTCACTTCGGCCAGCGCCGGCTTGAACACGCCAAAGCCCTGACCGCCATATTGTTTCAGAACGGCTTCCACGGACTCTCCGGACAAGGCGGCATAGATGCCGACCAGGTTTTCGACCTCCGGACGGCCTTCCAGCCCTTCCACCTCACTCGGCATGTCGCCGAGCAGGTCAGTCTTTGCCTTCTTGATTTTCTTTGCAATCGTATCGGCATCGTCCACCAATGCGATACGCGAGAGTTCGGACGGGTCGGATTTTGACATCTTCTTGCTGCCATCCTTCAGGCTCATCACGCGCGCGCCCGGTCCCTTTATCAGCGGCTCGGGCAGCGGAAAGAAGCCCGGCGCATCATATTCGCGGTTGAACCGGTCAGCGATGTCGCGGCTGAGTTCCAGATGCTGTTTCTGGTCCTCGCCCACCGGTACATGCGTGGCCTTGTAGGCGAGAATGTCTGCCGCCTGCAGGACCGGATAGGTGAACAGGCCGACCGAAGCGCGCTCGGCATCCTTGCCCGCCTTGTCCTTGAACTGGGTCATGCGCTCGACCCAACCCATGCGCGCGACACAATTGAAGATCCAGGCCAGTTCCACATGCGCCTTCACCGAGGATTGCGCATAGATGATGGATTTCTTCGGATCCACGCCACAGGCCAGGAAAGCCGCCGCAATCTGGCGGGTCTGGCTGATCAGGGCGCCCTTCTCCACCGGCATGGTGATCGCGTGCAGGTCAACCACCGCATAGACCGCATCCCAGCCCTCTTCCTGCAGGTCCACAAACTTCTTCAGGGCACCAAGATAATTGCCCAAATGAAGATTGCCGGTTGGCTGGATGCCCGAGAAAATGCGCTGCGGGCCGCTATAGGAGGCAGGTGTATCAGTCATGGGCAGGCGCTTTAGCGCGTTTGCCTAGCGCCGCAAAGCCTGTCGAATGTCAGAAATGCGGATTGCGCCCGTCAAAAGCGCGGCAAACCCGTATATCACGCCGCCGGCGAGCACGATCACCGCCGCGGAGGCAATCCGGGAATCCCAGAGTTCCGCCCGGATCAGCGCCAGCTTCTGCAACATGTACCAGACCGCACCAGACATGATGGCCGTGGCCAGTGCAGCGCGCAGAATGCCGGAAACGAGCCGAGGGCCCGGCCTGTACCAGCCGCGCACCAGAAGGGTAAACGCCAGAAGCGCCGTGTTTACCCAGGCCGCCACCGATGTAGCGATGGCCAGTCCGATAAAGCCCGCCTGGCCATTCGACTTCATCCAGAAGAACAGGCCCGCGCCAAGCGCCGTGTTGATCACAACGGACACTAGCGCATAGCGCATCGGCGTCTTCGTATCCTCGCGCGCGAAGAAGGCCGGCGCGAGGACCTTGATCAACACAAAGGCCGGCACACCCCAGGCGAAATGAAACAGCGCACTGCCGGACATGGCCGCATCCGATGGCAGAAATTCGCCGCGCGTGAAGAAGGCGTCGATCAGGAAGACCGGCGCGATCATAAGCGCGGCCGCCGCCGGCAGGGTCAGCGCCATGGCCAGGCCGATGCCTTCATCCATCGTGCGGCGACTGGAGCCGTCATCGCTGGCCCGCGCCGCCCGGCTGAGCCGCGGCAGGATGGCCACGCCGACCGCCACGCCGACCAGTCCGAGTGGCAACTGATAAAGACGGTCTGCCGCGTAAAGCCATGACTTCGCCCCGACTTCGAAACTGGCGAGCGACTGGCTCACGATGATGTTGATCTGCGTGCCTGAGGCGGCAATCGTTCCGGGAATTGCGAGTTTCAGCACCTTCTTCACCGCCGGTGTCAGGCGGGGCCATCCAATCAGGCTGAGGCGAACCTTCTGTCGATTGACCCCCCACCAGAGCACCCCCGCCTGCAGCAGCCCGGCCACGAAATATGCCATCGCCGCAGCCAGGGCGGTCCCCTTGGCATCCGGCGCGACAAAGGCAGCCGGGATCAGCGACAGGTTCAGCAGGGTCGGTGCGCCGGCCGACAGGATGAACCGCTCGGCCGAGTTGAGGACCCCGGACAAAAGGGCCGCGATCGCCATGAAGGTGAGATACGGCATGGTGATCCGGGTCAGCAGGACAGCAAGGCTGTAGCTTTCCGGATCGTCCGCCTGCCCACCATGGATCAGCAGAAGAACCCAGGGCATGAAGATCTGGGCCAGAATGGTGAGCACTGCCGTCGCCGCAAACAGCACGCGCAAGGCCTCCTGCGCGACTGCGCGGGCTGCTTCGGCGCCGTCCGCCTCCAGCGTCCGGGCAAAGGTCGGCACGAAAGCAGAGGCGAACGCCCCTTCCGCGAAAATCCTGCGGAACAGGTTCGGAAATTGTTGCGCCGTCGCCCAGGCATCCCCGATCGGACCCGCCCCGATCTTGGCGATCAGAAGGATGTCGCGGACCATGCCGAGGATGCGGCTGCCCAGGGTCAGCGAGGATTGCACGAGTGTGTTGCGGGCGACGCTCATGCGGATTCCCCTGCTGGAATTCTCAGAAACTGTCCACGGCGCGCGACCGCTTCAATTTCCGGGCCGGCGTTTCCGGCGCATCCGGTTCATGCTGGCCCAATGCGTCCAGAAGACGGTCCTTGAGTGTCTCTATCCGGGCAGTATCGGTCAGCTTTCCGCCGGTCGCTGTCTGCACATAGAAGGCGTCGAACATGCGCTCGCCATAGGATCCGACATGAGCGGAGTGGATCGACAGGCCGCTGTCGGCAAGCACGCTGGCGACATCATAGAGCAGGCCCGGCCTGTCACGGCCGGCAATGTCGACCACAGTGTATTCGGTGGACACATCATTGCGGATCTGCGCCGAAGGCTGGACCAGGAAAGCCGCTTCACGCCGTCCCATCCGGGACGCCCCGGGTTCCTTGACGCCCGTTCCCGCCAGCGTGTCCCTGAGCGCCGCTTCCAGCCTTTGCAGGCGCGAGGCATCTTTCTGGCCAAACGGCAGCTTGGCGCTGTCCTGCAGGATGAACAGGTCGAGAATCCGGCCGCTGCGATTGGTGAAGACTTGGGCGGAGACGACGTTCGCGCCAAGATTTGCGAGCGTGCCGGCCAGGTCTGCGAACAGACCCGGACGGTCCTTGCCGCACACCATCAGGGTCAGAGCGCCTCCCTCCGGCGGGAAACGATAGCACACGACATCGCCGCCATCCTTCAACGCGGTAGCGTGCCAGGCGAGGTCCGGCACATCGAATCCCGTCCAGTAGGCGGTTTCCATCTCCAGCAGCGTGGGCGGAATATCGCCCAGTTCCTCGACCAGCGCTTCACGGCGGGATTCGGCACGCGCCTCGAGATGGGCCTGAACGCCGGATTCGTCTGCCCGCCCTCCGCGCAGGGCGGCGGCGGTATTGTGATAGAGATCGGCCATCAACTGGCCCTTCCACGCATTCCAGACGCCCGGACCGACAGCGCGAATGTCTGCTGCGGTCAGGATGTACAGCAACCGCAGCCGTTCGAGGGATCCCACCAGGTTTGCAAACTGGGTGACCGTGCGCGGATCGGAGATATCCCGCTTCTGAGCAGTTTCACTGAGTTCCAGATGGTTTCCGACCAGCCAGGCCACGAGTTCGGTTTCGTCTTCGGGCAGGCCAAGCCGCTGGCAGGCGCGCGTGGCCGTCTTCATGCCCTCGACCTGCTGGTCGCCCCTGCCCTTGCCGGTGTCATGGAGCAGCATGGCAAGGTACAGCGCGCGGCGATTTTCGATCAACGGGAAAATCTCGCTGGCAAGCGGCACACGTTCCGCATTGTCCTGCTCCATCTCGGCAATGGCCTCGACTGCACGGATCGTGTGCTCATCCACCGTATAGTGATGATACATGTTGAACTGGGTCTGCGCGACAATGCCGCCGAATTCCGGAATCGCCTTTCCGAGCACACCGGCCTCGTTCATGCGGCGCAGGATCAGGCCGGGATCCTCGCTGTCGAGGAGTATATCGAGGGTCAGCGCGCGCGCCTCTTCCGTATTTCGAAAGTCCTCATTCAGGGTCCGCAGATTGCGCGTGATCGCCGACAGGGCATCCGGATGGATATCCTTGCCTTCCCGCCGAGCGATCAGGAACAGGCGCAACATATTGAGCGGATCATCCTGCATCACGGCCTCGGACGTGATGCTGACGCGTCCGGCATCAATCACGAACCCCGGATCTGCCAGGGGCTGTGGCGTCTTCTGCGGAAGCAGGCGGCGAAAGCCTTCCGGCCGCTTTTTCTGTTCCGCCTCAAGCTTGGCGGCAATGATGCGGGTCAACGCCCCGACATCCTTGGCGACGAGGAAGTAGCGTTTCATGAAACGCTCAACGCCCAGCTGGCCTTCCCGATCACGATAGCCCATGCGGGCCGCGATCTCCGGCTGAAGGTCGAAGCTGAGGCGTTCCTCAGCGCGGCCGGTGACAAAATGCAGGTGGCAGCGCACGGTCCACAGGAAACGGGCGGAGCGGATGAATGTGCCATACTCACTGCGCGTGAATGGCCCCCCCTTCATCACGTCTTCCAGCGTTTTGCCGCCATAGATGTGTTTCACGATCCAGTAGAGCGTCTGCAAGTCCCGAAGGCCACCCTTGCCCTCCTTGATATTCGGCTCGACGACATAGCGCGCATCCCCCTGTCGTGCGTGGCGGGCGTCGCGTTCGGCCAGCTTGTCAGCGATGAAATCCGCATCCTTGCCGTCGATTGCGTCCTTCTTGAACTTTGCCAGCATCTCGTCTGACAGGGCCTGGTCACCGCAGATGAAGCGGGAATCCAGAAGCGACGTCTTGATGGTCACATCCTCGGCGGCGAGTTTGACGCATTCGGCGGGCGTCCGGAAGGCATTGCCGACTTTCAGGCCCATGTCCCAGAGCGCATAGAGCATGTATTCGATGACGCTCTCCGTATGCGGAGAGGCCTTGTAGGCGCGCAGGAACAAAAGATCAGTGTCGGAGGACGGTGCCATGACGCCGCGCCCATAGCCACCCGTGGCCAGAACCGCGAGACGTTCGGCTTCGGTGGGGTTGCGCGCGCGATGAATGTGGGTGGTCGTGAAGTCATACAAAGCATGCACGACCTCATCCTGAACCGCCGCCAGAAGCCGAGCCGTATCAAGGCCGTCGGCTCCCTGCTGCAACCTTTCCTGCGCGATCATGCGGCCGCGAAACATGGCCCCGTGGAGATGGTCCAGCGCGGCCTTTCGCGTCGCCTGCGCATCGCCGAGATTGTCCAGCGCCGCAGCAGTCAGTTTCACGCGCAAGGCACGGCCATCGATGATGTTGGAAATGCGCCATTTCCCGGGCCGCCGACCGGGCTGGCTGCGGGTTTCCACGAGGGTGGGCGCCTTGCTCGGCGGAACAGTCGATTCTTTGCTCATTGCCAGTCTATATAGCAGGTCCGGTTCGCGCGCCTATGGCAGGATCACTGCTGAATCCTGCGGATTGGCCGCAATCTCCCGCTTTTCGGGCATTTCCCGAGCCGCTGCCTTGACCACGGGCCTTGCCTCCCTCAGGGATTGCCGGGCTTATCCCAGCTGACCCGATATCGAGGACATTGCCGATGCCCGTTTTCACCCGAACCGTTTGTGCCTGCGCCCTCATACTTGGGGCGGCATCTTGCGGCGGCAATGATGAGGTGACCGCGGCTCCTTCCCCTGCGGATGCCCGGACGGACAGCATGATCCAGCTTGACCCCTACGATACGGCGGTCACCTGTTTTTCCATCGCACAATTGATGCTCACCGGCGCCGACGGAGACAGCACTGCGGACCCGGTGATCGTGCAGGAAGCCCGGCTCATGTCGGACAATTCCCGCATCGCAATTGAAGAAATGGCCGACGAGACGGGGAAATCAACTGACACGGTTGAGGCCGATATCAGCGCCAAGCGGGCCTTGGTCCAATCGGGCGACCAGACCGATTTCGCCATGAATCTAACTGCTTGCTCGCAACGGTACGGCTCATCGCATTTCAAGCTGTAAGCCGGTCAGACCGTGCGCCCCCGTCTTACGGACTTTACGGGCAACACCCTGGACTTCTTCACCACACCATAGGCGAAACTGGTTTCCACGGACGAAATTCCAGGAAGCTTCTGGAATGTGTTGCGAACCAGCTCTTCATATTCATCGAGACTGCCTGTCACCACGCGAAGCTGGTAATCCGATCCACCCGCCATGAGGTAGCAATCCAGGATTTCCGGGGTGTCGTTCACGATCCGCTCGAAATTGTGCACCGTATCGACCGTGTGGATCGACAGGCGAATCCTGACGAAGCAGGTGATCGGATATCCGCAGGCCTTCTGATCAATCGTGGCGCAATAGCCTTTTATGATCCCGGCCCGCTCCAGGTTTCGGACTCGCCGAAGACATGGCGACGGCGAAAGCCCCACCTTTTCGGCCAGGTCCTGATTGGTCAGCCGGCCATCTTCCTGAAGAGCCCGCACGATTTTGGCATCTATTTCGTCCATAACACACCTAAGAGACATTGAATGCCAAAATGCGGGAGCATATTAGCATAATTTGACAGCACATGTCCCCTGAGTGCTGCTATATTGCGCTCAATTCATGAGGCAAACTAATGGTTGACGAGTCCCCCCGTTCTCACGGTCCCGCCACGCGAGCTATTCACCACGGATACGTACCGTCGGACAACATGCTTGCCCTAACGCCACCCGTGCACATGTCCTCTACCTTCGTTTTCCCTGATACTGCAACAGGTTCAGCACTTTTTGCAGGCGAAACCGAGGGCCATGTCTACTCGCGTATCTCCAATCCGACGGTCAGCCTGCTGGAATCCCGCATGGCAAATCTCGAAGGCGCGGAGGCCGGTCTCGCAACCGCGAGTGGAATGGGTGCCATTTCGGCAACCTTGTGGACGCTGGTGAAGCCCGGAGATGAAATCATCACCGACAAGACGCTGTACGGGTGCACCTTTGCTTTCATGCGCGACGGGCTTTCCCGTTTCGGCGTCCGGATCACCCATGTCGATCTGCGCGAGCCCGAGAACCTGAAATCCGCCATCAGCGACCAGACCCGGATCGTGTATTTCGAGACACCGGCCAATCCCAACATGCGTCTTGTGGACATTGCAGCCATTGCCGCCATCGCCCGGGACGCCGGCGCATTGACCATTGTGGACAACACATATGCAACGCCTCTGCTAACCCGTCCGATCGAACTTGGAGCCGATTTTGTGCTGCATTCCGCCACCAAGTATCTGGGCGGTCATGGTGACCTGGTCGCAGGCATTGTGTGCGGCCGGGCCGAACCGATCCACGACATCCGGATGATCGGCGTCAAGGACATGACAGGTGCGGTGATGGCGCCGCTCACCGCCATGCTGGTCATGCGCGGCCTGAAAACGCTCCAGCTTCGTGTGGCCCGTCACAGCGAAAGCGGCCTGAAGATCGCCGAATGGCTCGAGAGTCATCCCGCTATTGCGGCCGTCCACTATCCGGGCCTGCCGAGTCATCCCCAGCACGACTTGGCGCGTCGCCAGATGAGCGGGTTCGGCGGCATGATCGCCTTCGAGCTGAACGGCGGCTTCGATGCCGGTACGGCCATGATGGACCGACTGACGCTGATCCATCGCGCCGTCAGCCTCGGCGATGCGGAATCCCTGATCCAGCACCCGGCCAGTATGACCCACTCGACCTATTCCCGGGAAGAACGCCTGGAACACGGAATTTCCGATGGCCTGGTTCGCTTGTCTGTCGGCCTCGAGGATGTCGAGGATATCATCTCGGACCTGGACACGGCGCTTTCCGTCAGCTGACCACGTCGAACTGGTCGCCGAACCAGAGCGGTGAGTTTGCAAGGTCGATGAATTTCCTCTCGTCTTCCAGCAGTTCGGCGCTGGCTTTTGCCGCCGCTTCGCCGGTGTTGGCGGCCATTACCTCTTCGCTTTCGAACCAGAGCTCGGCGACGCCGTCATAGGCGTCCGGCCCGCCGCGGCTGCCCTGCATGGCAGAGTTCAGCGCATCATGGCCAGTATGGGTCTGGACATAACGGAGTATGCCCAGAATCCCGGCATGCCGCGCGACAAGCGGGGCATGCTGCTCGCGCCAGTAACGCTGAAACTCCTCGCGGGTGAGATGCGGCAGGCGTCGCAGGCAGAAGGTCAGCTTGATCACAATAGGTCTCCTCCCGCGGCCGCCGCAGTCGTGCCGTCCTTCTTGAAGGCGCGGATGACATTCTTTCCGGTGATCCATTTGTGCACTTCATCCGGCCCGTCGACGAGGCGCTGTGACCGGATGTGCGTGTACCAGGCGGCGAGTGGTGTATCGAGCGAATAGCCGAGCGCACCATGAAGCTGGATCGCGGTGTCGACCACCTTGTGAACCATATTGGCGAGGTAGACTTTGGCAATCCCGTTTTCCTGACGCAGATCCATGCCATTCTCGGCCTTGTAGGCAATGTGCATCAGCATGAGGCGGGCGATGTAGAGCTGGCTGGCGCATTCGGCGAGCATGAACTGGACGCCCTGACGATCCTCGAGGGGCTGTCCGAACGTTTCGCGATTGGTCACATGCTCCGTTGCCAGATCGAGCGCGCGCTGGGCCATTGCCACATTGTGCATGCCGTGGCGCAGGCGCCCATAGGCCAGCCGGTGCTGTCCCATGGAGAAGCCACCGCCTTCCCCGCCGAGCAGGTTTTCTTCCGGTACGACAAGATTCTCAATCTTCACCTCGGCATGACCACCGCCCATTTCGACATAGTGCGGCCCGTGTACCGCCATGGTGGGAATGTCCCGAACAATCCGGTATCCCGGATTGGGTAGCTCGACGATGAATGTCGAGAACTGCTGATGGCGCGGCGCATCCGGATTGGTCTTGGCCATGATCACAGCAATGTCGGCGGCAGATGCCGCACTGGAAAACCATTTCTCTCCGTGCAGGACGTAATTGCCCTTGCCATCCTTTTCCGCCCGCGTCTGCATGCCGGTCGCATCGGCACCCGCTGCTTTTTCGGTCATGGAGTAGCAGATCCGCTTCTCGCCATTCAGGAGCGGCTTGAGATACTTCTCTTTCTGGAAGTCCGTGCCATGCGCCAGCAGAGTCAGCATGGTTGCGTCATCCGGCCCCTGCGAGTTCATCGACAATGCTCCGAGGTGGCTCTGGCCAAGCTCCATCTGCACGAGCGCATTCGCCAGTGGGCCAAGCCCCATGCCGCCATGCTCCTCGGGAATGAACGGACACCACAGGCCTTGCGCGCGCGCATTCGTGCGCAGCTCTGCCAGCACCTCCTTGAACGGGCGACCAGAAGTCATTTCCCGTTCCGCCGGCAGGCACTCCTCCTGCACCCAGCGGCGCACGCGCTCGCGCACTTCCCTGGCGTCTTCCGGTATTGTGAAATCAATGGCCATCGTCTCGCTCCCTTGTGTTTTCCGGGAAGGCTAAGGCCAAAGCAGGTGGACGCACAGACTGACTTCGCGTCAGGCTGGCTCAGTCATAATCGACTTTCTCGAGATAAAGACCGTCTGCCGGCGCGATGGGACCGCATTGCGTTCGATCGACGGCGGCCAGAATATCGGCGAGCCAGGCCGGGTTCCGCTTGCCACGGCCGACTTCAATCAGGCTGCCGACCATGGACCGGACCTGTCGGTGGATGAAGCTTTGGGCGCGGCAGGTGAATTCGATCCGCTCACCATAGCGGGAAACGGTGAATTCATTCAGCGTTTTCACCGGCGTGCGTGCCTGGCAATCAGTATCCCGGAACGTGGTGAAATCATGCGTGCCGACCAGCGCCTGCGCTGCATCATGCATCCGCACGGCATCCAGCTTCGAGGGCACTCGCCAGGCAAGCCCGCGGTCGACCGTCAGATCCGCGCGGCGATTGATGACAATGTAGCGATAATGACGCTGAGTGGCATCGAAGCGGGCATGAAATGCATCGGTTACGCGCTCGGCCTGAAGCACAGCGATTGGATGCGGGCGCAGATGGAAGTTCATGGCGTCCGCGACCTTGCTCCCCCGATCCGTCTCAAGGTCCATATGGGCTACCTGGCCTGTGGCATGCACACCACTGTCTGTCCGCCCTGCCCCGAATATGTCGACGGGCCGACCGTCAAGCTGTGCGGCCGCCTCCTCCAGCATACCTTGCACAGTCGGCTTGCCGGGAAGTTTCTGCCAGCCCTGGAACGGGCCGCCATGATATTCGATCAGGAGACGATAACGCGGCATCGCCCTGCCCTAGCCAAATGCCGCCGGATAGGTCAACCGCCCGTCTGCCGGTGCCCCGTCCGAGAGGCGCAAGGCCATGAAGGCATCCCCCGACCATTGACACTCGAAAGGCTTTGCCAGTTCGGCAGAAAATCCAAACCGCGGATAGTAGTCTGGATGACCCAGAACAAACACGATCTGCTCTCCTGCCCCCTCCAGCGCCATCAATCCCATCTGGATCAAGCCGCTGCCGATGCCGGTTTTCTGGAAGTCGGGATGAACCGACATCGGCCCCAGACCGACGGCGGTGGGCTGGCCATCGATCTTCATCCGGAAAAACTGGATATGCCCCGCAATGATGTTGTCGTCGCTGGCGACAAGCGACAGCACATTGTCGTCGCTCTCGGCCAGCTGGCGGACGATGCGCCCCTCTTCCTTGCCGCCGAACGCCAGATCATTCAGCGCGACGATCTCTTCCAGGTCGTCTTGCCGGGCCGGGCGGATCCAGAAACTCATCAGGCAAGCACCGTGTCCGGAGCAATCGCCTGCCCCTTCAGAAACTGATCGGCATCCATGGGTTTCCCTCCCGGTTTCTGCAGGCGCAGGATACGCACGGCGCTGCCATCGCCACAAGCAACGAGGAGATTGTCATCCAGCACCATGCCGGCGGGCGCTGATGTCTCGCGCCCCGATCGCCGGCTCATGAGGAGTTTCAGGCGAACCGGTTTGTCCTTGCCGGGGGGTGTCCACAGGCACCAGGCTCCCGGAAAGGGCGACAGGCCACGGATCTGACAGTCAACATCGCGCGCCGGCCGCGACCAGTCCACGCGCTGATCATCGGGGCCGAGCTTGGCGGCATAGGTCATGCCCGCCTCGGTCTGGGGAACCGGAGAGAGGCTGCCATCGGCGAGACCGGCAAGCGCACGGGGCGCAAGTTCCGCCGCGAGGGTGGCCAGACGGTCATGCACACTGCCGGCAGTATCCTCCTCGGTAATCGGAGTGCGGGATGAAGCGAGCACCGGGCCGGTGTCGAGACCGGCTTCCATCATCATCGCATCCACGCCAGTTTCAGCGTCACCGGCCATGATCGCGCGCTGAATGGGTGCCGCCCCCCGCCAGCGCGGCAGGATCGACGCATGCATGTTGAGACAGCCGAGACGCGGCGCGTCGAGGATGGCCTGAGGCAGGATGAGGCCATAAGCCACGACCACCGCCGCATCGAGATCGAGCGCGGCAAACGCCTCCTGCTCCGGCGGCTTCTTCAGGGATTTCGGTGTGCGCACCTCGATGCCGCGGGCTTCGGCATAGGCATGAACTGGTGTCGGGGTCAGCCTCTTGCCCCGCCCGGCAGGCCGGGGCGGCTGGGAATAGACACATGCAATGTCGTGACCGGCCGCAATCAGGGCCTCAAGCACACTGACCGCGATATCGGGGCTGCCCATGAAGGCAAGACGGAGGGGATGGGTTACCGTATCAGGCATGACCGGGATCCCGTCTCTGTAGGAACTGCCTGGACCCGCGCCGGCTCCACGCGGCTCAGGCCGTTTCGCGAGCTTGCAGGCGCTTGATCTTCTTTACCTTGTCGACGGCGCGCTGGCGCTTCAGGCGCGACAGGTAGTCGATGAACAAGGTGCCTTCGAGATGGTCCATCTCGTGCTGGATGCACACCGCATACATGCCGGTGGCAACTTCCTCGACCTGATTGCCGTCATAGTCGAGATAGCGCACCCGGCATTCGGTGGGACGCTCGACTTCCTCGAAGATATCCGGCACCGACAGGCACCCCTCTTCATAGGGCGCCTTGTCTTCGGTCAGCGGCAGGATTTCGGGGTTCACGAAATAGCGCGGCTGGGCCTCTTCTCCATCCTTCGCCAGATCCATGACGATCACGCGCAGCGGCACGCCAATCTGTATGGCCGCAAGGCCGATACCTGGCGCGTCATACATGGTTTCCAGCATGTCATCCATCAGCGCGCGAATCTCGTCGGTGACACCGCCTTCGACGGGTTTCGACACTTCCTTCAGACGCGGATCCGGGACGGTAAGGATTTCTCTGATAGCCATGAAATGGAGATATGCACGGGCAGGCCCCGGGTCAACTCTTCCCCCTCATTCTGCGGCGATGGATTTCTTCGGGTCGCCAAAATCCAGTTCCCCAGTGTTTTCAGGCACATTTGCGCGAGATTCGATGCGCTTGGGCTCTGCCGGTGCCTTGGCGGGTGGCGCGATCTTCATATCCTCAAACTTGCGCAGCGTCGGCAACACACGTTTGTCGAACGATCCCATCATGGAATTGAAGTGATCCACTGAGCCGTTCAGGGATTTGCCAAGTTTTTCGATATGGCCAAGCATGGCCCCCATGCGCGTATAGAGTTCCGCACCAAGCTCGGCGGCTTCCATCGCATTTTCATTCATTTCGTGCTGACGCCAGAGATGCGCCACGGTACGGGCAAGCGCGATCAGGGTCGTGGGCGTGGTAACGATGACCTGCCGGCTCATGGCCTTTTCAATCAGGTCCGGCGAGTGTTCCAGTGCGGCGGCAAAGAAGTTTTCGCCCGGAATGAACATGGCGATATAGTCGAAACGTCCACCGAGATTGGACTGGTAATCCTTTGAAGCCAGCGTGTTGACGTGCCGCTGGACGCTGGAGGCATGCGCCTTCAAATGGGCAGCCCGTTCAGCCGGATCGTCCGCATTGACGGCAGACATGTATGACGCAAGCGACACTTTCGAGTCGACCACGATCTGGCGTCCACCCGGTAAATGGATCACCGCATCAGGGCGTTGGCGGCCGGCTTCGGTCTGGTCGTTCACCTGCTCGGAAAAGTCGCAATGCGCCGATAGCCCCGCCTGTTCCATGACGTTGCGGAGCGTCATCTCGCCCCAGCGCCCGCCGCCCTTCGGCGCGGTCAGGGCGCTGACCAGCTTGCCGGTTTCCTGCGTGTTGGTCTTCAGGCTTTCATGGATCGCCTTGACCTGTTCCTGAATGGCGGTCTTGTCCTGCGTGCGGACCTTTTCGATTTCGTCGACCCGCTTCTTGAAGGCATCGAAATTCTCGCCAATGGGCTTCATCAGCTCTTTCAGATGGCCCTGCGCCCCTTCCTTGTGCTTTTCAAACGTCTCATTCGCCAGTTGCAGGAACTGCGCGTTGGCCCGCTGAAGGACCCCCTGCGCCATCTCTCCGAACTTGCGTTCATCCTCGGCGCTGCGAGCCTCCGCAGCGGCCAGCTTCAACTTTGCGTCTTCAGACACCTCTTCCAGCGTCCGGACGCGCTGGCGAGCCATATCGAGCTCGTCGGTGGCCCGTTCAAGATCAAGCGTCAGGCGTTCGGATTTTACGCTGGATTTGCTCGCGATCCACCACGCTGTCCCGCCCAAGGCGAGCACGATACAGAACAATCCGAGGTGCACGGCGTCGAACGGCGCGCCGCCAATGATGATAATGGGTTGCATGCATTTACCTTCGCACGATTCTCCTCAGAACATATAAGGAACACACATCCTTGTCCATCAGGATGCTCTTCACTCTCCAAGCTTGACTTACCGCCAAGGGTGAACTTCTTTCCACCCGTGTGAGGAGGGCGACTGCATGGTCCGGTTTGCTTGGGTGGTTTTGTCGGTGATGCTGGCTGCCTGTGCCTCCGCACCTTCTGAAGCCCCATTAGCACCTCCCCCACCGAACAGGCCCGTGATCTATCTGCCGCCCGTGGCGGAAATGACCCTGGTGACGGCAGCCGGACTGCGCGAGCATCGCCCAGACTGGTCCGACCGGGCGTCCATCAACCTCACGGATGCCCTGCGCCTGACGGTACAGGAGGATCGGCGCAACCTGTCTGCCGCGGCCAGATCGGCCGCCATAGCCCATGCCGGGCACATACGGGATTTGGTTGAAGGGGATCCGGGCAATTCCAAGAACCAGAGGGATGCGACCACGCCCCTCGAGGCCGTGATCCTGGTGGAGTACGATGTCGAAAGCTCTGCCAGCCGAGTGGTCCAGGGCGGGCTCGGATTGGTGTTCGGCGGCGTGCCAGGCCCCGACGGGATGATCCGCAGGGCCCATCTGGTGCTGTTCGACATCGAATCCGGTGAGGCCGTATGGTGGCATGAAGCAGAGGCTCCGGATCCGCGCGAACCGAGGGCAGCGCGCCGCCTGATCGAGCAATTACTGGAGGCAATCGAAAGGGAAACAGGTTCCTGACACTGTTTTCCCCTTGAGGAATCGCGCATCCGTGGCATGGGAATTGCTGACCCGCATTCTGTTATGCTTGCTGCTCCACACGCCCCGCACGAGGTTGCCGAATTGAAAGTCGACATCTGCGTCTGCACCTATCGCAGGCCTTCGATCGAGGACACGCTCCAGTCGCTTGATCGTCAGGCCTTGCCGCAAGGGGTCGTGGCGCGGGTGATCGTGATCGACAATGACGATACCCCGTCTGCGCAGGAGCGGGTGGAAGCGATTGCGAAGACGCTCACCTTGCCGCTGACCTATATCCACGCGCCGGCCAACAATATCTCGATTGCCCGGAATGCCGGACTCGATGCAGCGACGGCTGAATGGATCGCTTTCATTGATGACGACGAAATTGCCAATCCGGACTGGCTTGCGTCCCTGCTGCAGATGGCGCGTATCAATGATCTGGACGCCGTATTCGGCCCGGCCATCGCCGTCTATCCCGATACGGCACCCGACTGGATGCGCCAGCAGGACTATCATTCAAACATTCCGGTGCGCCGCGGCGGCGTGGTTCAGACCGGACATACCTGCAACGCATTGATGCGAGCCACGTCTCCGCTTGTGAAGGGGCAGCGCTTCCTTCTGGAGAAGGGCAAGACCGGCGGTGAAGACACCGAATTCTTCTTCCGTCTCTGGTTCAAGGGCGCGAAGTTCGGCATCAGTGAAGCCGCAATTGTGCACGAGGCCGTTGATCCGAAACGCATGAATGCGAAATGGATCCGTCAGCGCAAATTCCGTTCCGGGATGAGTTTTGGATACCATTCCCTTACAACGCGTAACCGGGTCACGCTGGGAATCACGGTCCTGGCTTCGCTGGCCAAGATCACATTCTGCTACGCAATGGCCCTGGCCTTCTTTTGGTCAGCGCGCCGTCGAAACTACTGGCACATGCGCGCTGTGTTCCATCGCGGCTGGCTGGCCTCCGCCTTCAGCACGCAAGAACCGGAATTGTACTGATTTCGGTCAGAATGGCAGCTTGAAGCCAGGCAGCATGCCGCCGCCCAGGCCTTGAGTCGCCTCTTTCATCGCCTTCTCCATGGCCTCGTCCAGGCGTTTGCGCGCGTCTGCATGCGCGGCCTTGACCAGATCCTCGACGATTTCGGCGTCATCTGCCATCAGGGACGGGTCGATCCTGACACTGACCATGTCACCCTTGCCCTTCAGACGAACCGATACAAGACCGGCCCCGGCCACGCCTTCGGCCTCGGTGGCCTCGATCTTCTCCTGCGCTTCCTGCATCTTGGCCTGCATCTGCTGGGCCTGTTGCATGATCTTGCCAAGGTCTTTCATGGGAAGCGGGCCTCCTTCAGGCCAAACGTCTGGAATTCAGGTCAATGACATTGCCGCCGCCTGCGGCGGGCTCCGTCACATCGACAATGGTGATACCGGGAATACTCTTCAAGGCATCCGCGACAGCCGGATGAGCGGCTGCAGAGGCGAACAATTCCTCTCGTGTGCGGATCTCCGTTTGCCGCATGGTTTCGGCGTTCGTTCGTATCTGCTCGACCTGCCAGTCATCGCCGGTATCCCGCTCCAGAAAGGCTTTCAGCCGGGCAAGCAGATCATTCGGGGCAGCGTCTTCGAGTTCGCAGGAGAAATAGCCGTATCGAACGGGGCCAGGGCGGACATAGCGTTCCAGTTCCACTTGCAGATTGATTTCGCGATGCTCGCCCAGATAGGCGACAATCTGGGCAAAGCTCTCCAGCCCGCCGGCGGGAGACGGGGCCATGCCGTGTGGTTCAGGCTTTCCCGGCGCACCGCCCCTCTCCGCGATCATGCGCGCGGCCTCTTCCGGTGACGGAAGGTTGGCAGCGGCCGCAAGACGAAGGACGATCATGTTGAGCGCCGTGGCCGTGTCCGGCGCGGTCTGAAGGTCGTTGAAGCCGGAGAGCAGGATCTGCCAGTAGCGCGCCGCCTGGGCTGCCGTCAGTTTCTGTGCCATGGCCAGGGTGCGCTCGGTCCATTCCGCCGGCCCGGCAGACTGGAATTCCCCGCCGGTTGCCTGCGCCACCGAAACATCTGCGCAAACATCCATCAGGTCTTTCAGAATGACAGCCGGATCCGCCCCGGCATGGATCTGGTCCTTCACTTCGGCCAGCGCTTCGGATGCATTCCCGGAGATCGCCTTTTCAAACGCATCAAGCAGCCGCGCACGGTCTCCAAGTCCCAGCATGTCGCGCACGGCGGCGCCAGTCACTTCCTCGCCATCCATCGTCTGCACGATGGCCTGATCCAGTATCGAGAGACCATCGCGCACAGACCCTTCAGCGGCGCGCGCAATAAGCGCCAGCCCCTCTTCCGAGACCTTTGCGCCCTCATTGGTGGCAACCCGTCCGAGATGGGCAGCCAGGTTCACAGCATCCAGCCGTTTCAGATCGAACCTCTGACAGCGCGACAGGACAGTGATCGGCACCTTCCGGATCTCGGTCGTTGCGAAAATGAACTTCACATGCGGAGGCGGCTCTTCCAGTGTTTTCAGCAGCGCGTTGAACGCTGCGGTCGACAACATGTGAACTTCGTCGATGATGTAGACCTTGTGGCGGGCCGAAACCGGCGCGTAGCGCGCCCCGTCCAGCAGGTCCCGCATGTCGGCAACACCGGTGCGGCTGGCGGCGTCCAGCTCCAGCACGTCAGGATGCCGGCTGGCCATGATGGCGTCGCAATGTTCGCCCTTCGGGTCGAGCCGGATCGACGGGCCATCATGATCGCCGGATTGATAGTTGAGCGCACGGGCCAGAAGGCGGGCTGTTGTGGTCTTCCCAACCCCGCGCACGCCGGTCAGCATGAAGGCGTGGGCCACGCGGCCCGTCTCGAACGCATTGGAGAGCGTCCGGACCATCGCCTCCTGTCCAATCAGATCCTCGAACCGGCGCGGCCGGTATTTGCGCGCAAGCACCTGATAGGCTTCCGATTTCGGAGCCTCATCCTCCCCGAACATGGAGAAGGTCTGGTCGTCGCGCTCTTCGGGGAGTTCGGAATCGCTCATCGGGCGAGACTTTAGCGAGTCTCTGGGTGCGGCGGCAATGGGGCGAGTGACGAATCAGCCGCCCGCATCTGCTCATGCCTCGAGCAATTGCGCCCGCAGCTTTTCCTGCGCTGCCTCGTCCACCCCCAGCACGTCAGCCAGATAGGCGTCCACCGTGCCATGCTTGTCATGGATCACGTTGAAGGCCGTATCGAGGTAACGCAGACGGACCCCCAGGAAGGGACGGAACACTTCCGGTTCATATACTTTTCCGACCTGCTCATTGAAGAAAGCGGCGGCCTGGGGCAGGAATTCGTCCACATTGACGGCCGTGTTGGTCAGTTCATAGTCCGCGCGGAGATCTGCCTCTTCCACCCCCAGCACATGATGGGTCAGGGCGCAGAGAATGCCAGTGCGGTCCTTGCCCGCAGCGCAATTCACGAGACCGGCGGACTCTCCGTCCAGACCGGCAAGATGTTCGAACCAGCTTGAGAACAGTTCTGCGTGGTGCGTCTTGAAGGGGGCCAGCGCGTAATAATCATTCATCCAGTCATCGGCCTTCTGGGCATCTGCCTCGACCTTTTTCAGGAATTGCGCATGTGGCGCCTCATGTTCACGCCCGCCATCATGCGTCAGCGTGTTCGGGGCGGACCAGCGGGCGACGTTGCGTTCCCGCTCGTCCGGGCGGCGCAGATCGGCCTGCAAATGAATGCCCAGAGCGTCCAGCGCGTTCAAATCGTCTTCGGTCGCCTCGGCATAATGGCCAGAGCGGAACAAGCGTCCGCGTTTGACTTGTCCCCCGTGACGGGATTTGTAGCCGCCGAAATCCCGGAAATTGCGAACGCCCTGAAGCGAGTAGATTCTGTCTGTCATCCTCGCGACCTAGCCCGCCTGCGCCCCCGCGTCCAGATGAGCGTCAGGGAAGGTTTTGTGACCCCCCCCCAATCGCCGCGCCCTATTCATTCACGACGATGACCTTGCGATGCGGGAACGGGATTTCGATGCCGGACGCATCCAGCGCCTTCTTCACCTGCTCAGGCAGTGAATAGCGCACATCGAAATAGTGGGCGCCATCGCAGAATGGGCGGACCAGGAAGTCGACCGAACTGTCATTCAGGGTTTCGACTTCCACAAAGGGGGCCGGATCCTTCCGGATGTGCGGGTGATCTGCCAGCACCTTGTCAATGACGGCGCGGGCCTTGTCGATGTCCTCGCCATAGGCCACGCCGAAATGCATGTCGACGCCGCGCACCGGATGATGGCTGTGATTGATGATCTGGTCACCCCAGATCTGGCCATTCGGAATGATGATCTGCTGATTGTCGAAGGTCTGCAGCACTGTTGTGAACAGCGTGATCTCATCCACCTTGCCGAATTTTCCGGCCGCATCGATGAAGTCGCCAGCCTTGTAGGGCCGGAACACCATCAGCATGACCCCGGCGGCCAGGTTCGACATGGCGCCCTGCAAGGCCAGCCCGACGGCAAGGCCAGCGGCACCCAGCAGCGCCACGATGGATGTCGTCTCCACGCCGAACCGGTTCAGGACCGCTATCGCCACAAAGGCCAGGATGACATATTTCGCGACACTCCCCAGGAAGCGGAACAAGGTGTCGTCCAGCCGTTCGTTCCGTTCGCCGACATTGCGAATCGTCTTGCCAACGCGTCCGGCAATCCAGAACCCGACAATCAGGATCAGGATGGCCAGCAGGATGTTGGTGGCCCAGGCGAGTGCTCCGGGCAGGTATTGGTTGATGTCGATTTGGTTGAGCCAGTCTTTCATGGCACTCTCCCCCTCAATTAAAGCCTGAAGCCCATCTGGAACCCGATCACGGCTGAATGAATTCCGGTCAGGCCGTTCAGCCAGCGTTCACATGGCCAGAGACACGGGGCGCGTGAACAATGAAAATCGTCCGCTGACGACGTTCAGGCCGGCGGGATTTGTGTCTCCCACGTCCCAAGCGCTTGCAGAACCTCTCTTTTCTTACAATGCGCGTTCGCCCCCGCAATCGACCGGACCGACCTTGATGGGGCACCCACCCGGCCTCTGACCGAGAGATTCCAACGCCAATACAGCAACCAATTTCCAAATTGGTGTCAGGAGCGTCTCACGCCGCCGCAGCGAGATATGCCGCATCCTCAAAATGAACGTCCACGCTTAACCCTTGAGTAGTACACCGCACACAATCTTTCCGTGAACCGCTCAACTTTCACGAGCCATCATACCCGCAAGCACCAGCCTGCAGGAACGAAGAGTCAAACCGAGGAGCTATTCCATTGCGCGCGCTCATACTTTTCGCAACCCTACTCACCTCAAGCTTGCACGCTTCGGCCTGCATAAAGGTATCTGTCCAGAATGGATCGAACCAACCCATAAGCCTGGGCTGGATCATGAGCCTCTCCCCTCCCCAAAATGATCCCTGTTACCCTAAACACATGGCATCTCACCGAAACAAACTCACTTGCCCTGTCAAAGAGGTGCTTCCGGGAGAATCTTTCGACATCCACGCCAACATGAGTCATTTGATCCAACGCATTTATATTGGTCTGTCTTCTGATAATCCTGAGACGGAGGCATATCTCAAGAAGCACTGGTCAGCCACCTACTACCTCGCGCGCGTCAACGATTGGCACCTGAAAATCAAACGCGCCAAGACCGGCAAGGAGCATTCCGCAGCTCCGGTGAGGTGCAATGAAAAATACCAATTGCTCTACACGCAGGCTGATCTGGATCAGGACATGCGAAAGGCAGAAGCCGCCGCCGGGAAATCCTGAGCTTGGCCGTCGCGCCCGCCGGCACCGACCGCGCCAAGATGTCCGCCCCCATTCTGCCCGCACTCGAACGCTCATCAGCACTCTAACAAGACAGTTGAAACAGAAACGCAAGGAAGCTCGATCATGACAATACCTCGCCAACTCGCCTCCCTGATCGCGGCCAGCTGCATGCTCGCCGCACCCGCATCGGCTTACGGCAACTGCGGTCGTGTCACCTTTAGCAATACGTCAAGCCACGCAATTGATGTGAGCTGGACCGCAATCGAGACGTGCCGCCAGTACCACGGCCAGATCAAGAGGAAAGAGCGCCGAGGTGAATGGACTTGCGCCATGAAGACACTCCAGCCGGGCGAAGCCGTTAAATTCGGAATTCCGTGGGACCAACTCCCCCAGATTTTCGTGGGCCTGGAAAGCTCCGACCCCGGAACTCAACCTTATCTGGAGGCACACTGGGCCGCCAGATACATATACGATTTTAGACACCGACATTTTGCGAAAGCAAAGACCGGGAAAGAGGCTTATGGTCCGCTCCCTTATTGTCCACTTAAGGCCCACCTCTCCTACACTGACGCGGACTATGAAGAAGATCTGCGCAAAGCGAAGAGTGCGGCAAACAAAAATTGAACCGCATAGTATTGCGCATAACTTGCACCATCGTCCCGGTACATACCTTATCAAGCCGCCACAAACCTGAATCCTGAGAGATCAAACGTCATGAATTTCCGCCAACTTACCGCCCTGATCACCGCCGCCTGCGCACTCGCGGCGCCAGCTTCCGCCTGCTACAAGGTCAGCCTGACAAACGAAACACAGGCGGACCTCGCTGCCGCCTGGTATGCGGTCGGATGCGACTTCTACTTGAAAGAACATCGGTGCCACCACGCAGCCATCCCTTCCGGAGACACGGCACACTATTCCTATGATCTGTCTACGGTCGCCCCAGAACTGAAAATCAGCATCAAGGGGAAGGATCTTGGTGAAACGCGACCAGATTATCGCGACCTTACCATGACGACCGTATACACGCTGCATCACGGCGTGTTTGCCATCGAAACCAAGAAGGAACTCATCCCCGAATCCGCAACCGGCTGTCATTCGGCCTACAGTATCAAACTCACACAGGAGAAGGCTGAGGAGCTCTGGGCGACTTTTGTCGCGTCCCGCGCGTCCGATTGATTTCGAACTGGATCATCCGTTGCGCCAACCGCTCCAAAAGCAGTTTGCTCCGCCCACCCCTTGACACAGAATCTTGACCTCACTCTGGAACCAAAAGGACATCCATCATGAAACTCGTGGCAACACTCGCCCTTGCGTTGGTTTCGTGCCAGCCAGCAGCAGCAGCATTCCTCGACTGTTACTCAGCACAGGTCTACAATAAAACCAATGTAGACCTGCTTGTCACGTGGAACGCATTGCCTTGTAGTCAAGGTACGGACGACTGGAGATTTGTACGCTCCTGCAAAGCACATGTCATCAAGGCGGGAAAGGACTACAAGTACACTTATCGATGGGGAACAACAATTCCGCACGTGTACATATTTGGCAAAGGCGCAGCGATAGCCCCTCACAAGAAAGACCTCCGGGATGTCGAGACCTTTGCGGGATTTTACATACACAAGGGACACTTCCGTAACGAAGACTCCTTTTCGGGTGGCGGCGAGTCCGCACCGCACTGCAAAATTCACTATCACATCACCTACTCTCAAAGTGATCTGGAGAGAGACTGGCAGGAAGCCCTGGATGAACACGCCAAGGCGCAAGACAAATAGCCGAAAATTTCACTGCGGAGTCTGCTTTGCCGGAGGAGATCAATGATGAGATTCGGTGTGCTCGTGCTCTAAACGGGCTCTGCCGCCGCCCTGGCGAGTCCGGCCACGGCCTCCTACACGGCAGATTTCAGAAATAAAACCAGCGCCCCTGTCTTGGTCGATAGACGTTCCGTCCCGACCCGCTCACCGGCATGGGCATGGCCCGGGTCGATATCTGTTCGATCAGGCTGAACATGATAAGCTCCGCTATACGGAACCCTGGTCGCCGTTCGGCGTTGCAGATTTCCGGATATCATGAAGGAGCCTGTCCATGATGAAGTTTCGTTCTGCCCTGCTCGCTGGCTGCCTTGCCGTCAGCACCTCCCTTGGCCTCAGCGCCTGCTCATCCCTGCCGGATGAAGTGGATCGCGCCCAGATTGATGCTGGCAGCCGCGCCGCGCTCAACAAGCTGGTCAGCGAGAATTCCGCCGCGCGCGCGATCAACAATCAGGCGCGCGCCGTTCTGGTATTCCCGTCCATGGTCAAGGCCGGTCTGGGAGTCGGCGGCGCCTATGGTGAAGGGGAACTGATCCGCAATGGCGCGACCGTGGACTATTACAGCTCCTTCACGGGCTCCTGGGGCCTGCAGGCAGGCGCGCAATCCTACGGCTATGCGGTATTCCTGATGAATGACGAGGCTGTCGAGTATCTGGAAGAGTCGGATGGCTGGGAGATCGGTGTCGGCCCGACCGTCGTGCTGGTGAATGCCGGTGTCGCAGAGAACCTGTCGACCTCCACCCTGAAAGAAGACGCGTATGCCTTTGTCTTCGACCAGAAAGGCCTGATGGCCGGTATCAGCATCGAAGGCACGAAGATCACCAAGCTGCACTAGACGCGGCCTGAACGACATCTGGAGGAAGCGCAGGACCGGGCCGGTCCTGCGCTTCCTTGATTCTTTGCGGCCCCCTTTATCTGAAGGGCGGCTCGTCGAAGGCGCGAAGTTTCCGGGAGTGCAGCTTGGCCCCCTTGTCCGCCGACAATCGCTCGAGTGTTTCGATTCCGATGCGAATATGCTCCCCAATTGCGCGCTCATAAAAGCGATTGGCCGCGCCCGGCAGCTTGATCTCACCGTGCAGGGGTTTGTCCGACACGCATAGCAGCACCCCATAGGGCACGCGCAGGCGGAACCCGTTGGCAGCGATCGTGGCGCTTTCCATGTCGATCGCAATCGCGCGTGACTTGTTGAACCGACGCGCGGTGGCCGAGAAGCGCAATTCCCAGTTCCGGTCATCGGTAGTAACCACCGTACCGGTTCTGAGGCGCCGCTTCAGCTGTTTTTCATCCTCGCCTGTCACGGACGCGGCAGCCTGTTGCAGTGCCACCTGGACTTCGGCAATGGGCGGCACCGGGATTTCGGGCGGCAGGACTGAATCCAATACATGATCCTCCCGCAGATAGGCGTGAGCCAGTACATAGTCCCCGATGGACTGACTGTGGCGCAGGCCGCCGCAATGGCCCACCATCAACCAGACTTCCGGACGGAGGACGGCAAGATGGTCGGTAATGGTCTTTGCATTTGAGGGCCCGACGCCGATATTGACCAGCGTGATCCCTGCCCCGTTCGGTGCGCGCAGGTGATAGGCGGGCATCTGGAATCGCCGCCAGGGAGAGGCATCGATTTCCGCGCGGGTCGTCTCGGTTGGCTCGGACACTTCCAGCCCCCCAGGAACAGACAAGGACGTGTAGTGATTATCCTCGGTCAGTTTCTGGAGCGCCCAGTCACAGAATGCGTCTACGTATCGGTGATAGTTCGTGAACAGCACATAATGCTGGAAGTGCTCTACCGGGGTCCCGCAATAGTGCTGCAGACGCTTCAGTGAAAAATCAACGCGCTGCGCATCGAACAGGGCCAGCGGATGAGTTTCATAAGGGTCGTACAGCTCTCCATCAGCCACCTCGTCACCAATGTCGGCAAGGTTCGGGCTTGGAAAATGCCGCGCCAGCTCGGCCGGCGAGATCTCCTCAAGGCCGCTGGCCTGCCCCTGCTCCCAGACATAAGCATACGGAATTTCGGAATCCGACGCTTCGACATGGATCTCGATATCATAGTCCCGCATCAACAGGGCCAGCTGTTCCATCAAATAGGCACGGAAAAAGTCTGGACGCGTAATGGTCGACACATATGTGCCGGCTTCCGACATCTTTCCGAATGCTCTTGAGATAGGCGGGGGTGGACCGTCGGGATTGTAGACAATGCGTATCTGCGGGTAGCAGAATGCGCCGGACGCGCGCAGATCTGGCGAGGGCGGCGTGCCCTTGTGCAGGAAGATGTTCAGCGCAGATGACAGGGCAGAAACAGAATCGGAATACAGCGCTTCCAGCGCATCGACGACCTGTTCGGGTGTGGTGAAATTTGACATGGCACCAAATGGCGGCATTGCGGCCATCTGTCAATCTGGCGGCCCATACGCGCCCAGCAGCCGGTTTCCCAAGTGAAAACAGGCTGGTGTGAAAGATCGCCGGAGACGCAATGCAGCTATGAGTTTTTGCCGCGCATCTTTCGCTTGAGTTATGCGCAAACATGCGGTTTTGTTGCAGCGCAACATGACGCGTCAATCCCGCGCGGAAAGGCCATGACGCTTCGGCGTCACTGCGGGGAGAACACAGAACTGACGTGGTGTGTGGCGGGAGGAGTTCCTGTCGGCAGCGATGCCGTCTCTAACTCTGAAGGTAATTTCATCATGAAAAAGCTCATCATCCCGGCCCTGCTGTCTGCCGCGATCCTCGCCCCTGCTGCAGCTTATGCAGACGGCACTCCCATCACTGTAGAAATCGCATACGACAAGGCCCTGCTCGCCTCCGATACCGGTGCGGCAGTCGTGCTCAAGTCCATCGAAGGCCAGGCACGCGATGCCTGTTCCGCACGTTCCCCGGTCACCCAGCAGCCCTATGTCGACCGCACATGCGTGAAAAACATCAAGAAAGCCGCGATCAAGAAAATCCTGGCTGAACAGGAAGTTTCCGGTGTCGTCGTTGCGCCGACCTTTGCGCGCCAGAATGTAACCCTCGTCGCTGACGCGGGACAACGCTAGGCCAATTTCCTCCCGGAATAGCGTTGGAGGGGCTGCCCAGGGCCACGGGCAGCCCCTCATTTGCATGCGGCTGTGACACGGCGCAGAATCCCGCATAAAAAAGCGCGCCACTCTTTCGAATGGCGCGCTCTTGTCCTCAAATCGTCTGGACGGGCTAGCCGGCCGTGGCATCCACGAGCTTGCGCTGATCGAATTTCGACCAGACCCCGTCATCACCATGCCAGTCGCCGCTGGTGGCCCCTTTGGAATATTCGGTCGCGCGCTGTTCGAAGAAGTTTGCGTGCTCCACACCATTGAGGATTTCCGTCAGCCACGGGATCGGGTGCTTGGTAATGCCATAGATCGGCTCCAGCTTCAGCTGCCCCAGACGCCAGTCCGCGATGTAACGGATATATTGCTTGATATCGTCAGCCGTCATGCCTTCGACAGCCCCCATTTCGAAGGCCAGTTCGATGAATTTATCCTCCAGGGACACGACTGTGCGGCAACACTCGCGAATGCGTTCGCGCAGTGCGTCGGTCATGACCCCAGTCTCGGCGCAGAAGGTATGGAACAGCTTGATCATGCCTTCGCAGTGCAGTGACTCGTCGCGCACCGACCAGGACACGATCTGTCCCATGCCCTTCATCTTGTTGAAACGCGGGAAATTCATCAGCATCGCGAAGCTGGCAAACAGCTGCAGCCCTTCCGTGAAGGCGCCGAATACGGCCATGGATACGGCGATGTCCTCATTCGTGTCCGTTCCAAACTGACCGAGATAGTCATGCTTGGCGGCCATTTCCTCATATTCCATGAAGGCCGAGAATTCGGAATCCGGCATGCCGATCGTCTCGAGCAGCAGCGCATAAGCTGCGATATGGATGGTTTCCATGTTCGAGAACGCTGCCAGCATCATGGACACTTCGGTCGGTTTGAACAGGGGCATGTAATGCTCCATGTAGTTCGCGCCGACTTCAACGTCTGACTGGGTAAAGAAACGGAAGATCTGGGTCAGCAGGTTGCGCTCGGAATCATTGAGCTTCACCGCCCAGTCCTTGCAATCCTCGCCAAGCGGTACCTCTTCCGGCATCCAGTGGACCTGCTGCTGGACCTTCCAGAAATCATATGCCCATGCATAGCGGAACGGCTTGTAAGCCCGGCTCGGCGTCAGCAGTCCAGGCACTTTGGAATTTCCGTCAGCCATTACGGCCTCCTACGTCTTTTTGATGCTGTATCGGGAACAATCTACACCACATATAGTGCTTCAATCGCGTTAATGCCGCAAGATGTTTGACTGTGACAATGCGTACTTGTTCACAGCCTTGCTCACAGTTTTGGCATAATTGCCGCTTAGGGGTGGCGCGGCCTGCACGACTGCCGCAAGGATCGGCACCAATGCCGCCTTCACGCGTTCACACCCTGCCCTGACGAGACAAGACTTCATGCGTTACCTGACTTCCCTATTCGTGGCCCTGCTCGCCGCAGTGACGCTCGCCTCTCCTGCCGCCGCAAAGGTGGTTCGCGACGTGATCTATGCCGAAGCCCCCGGTCTTGATCCCGGTGATGTCCGCGCCGACATCTATATGCCTGCCGAAGCCGAAGATGCACCGATGATCATCATGATGCATGGCGGCGCCTGGACTTTCGGGAACAAGCAGAACGCCCTTGGCATGTTTCAGGCGAAGTATTTCACCGAACAGGGATTCGTGTTTGTCGCCATCAATTACCGCCTGGCACCAGCGCATCCCTTCCCTGCCCAGCAGGAAGACGTCGCCGCAGCGATTGCCTATTTCCACAAGCACGCCGAAACCTATGGTGCCGACCCTGACAAGATTTTCCTGATGGGTCATTCGGCGGGGGCGCATATGGCCGCCCTGGTCGCGATCGATCCGGACTATCTCGACGATGTCGGTCTCTCGCCTGATGTCATCAAGGGTGTCGCTGCCCTGGACAGCGCGGCCTACAATCTCTCGCGAACCGGTAGTGACGGGGACATTCCGGAATTCTACCACGCGACGTTCACCGCCGACGATCCGGATGTCTGGGCGGCCGCATCGCCGACCCTGCTCGTTGAAGAGACAACCCCTATCCCGCCCTTCCTTCTGTTGTATGTGAACCGGGCCGTTTCACCCAGCCGCGCCAAGGAACTGGCCGAAGCGCTGCGCAGTGCCGGCCATGAGGCAGAGGCACGACGCGTGAAGAACCGCGACCACAAGAGCCTGAATGACCGTATCGGAGAGAAAGGCGACAAGGTCGGACCGATGATCGTCGACTTCTTCAGGCAGCAGATGGATTAGTCAGCTCCGGCAAAGCCTCCCATCGCCATATCGGCATGAATCTTGCGAAAAATCCGGCGGGGCGGCGTGGAGCCTCCTCTGCTCAGACCATCGGAGGCAGATGATTGCTTTATTTCGGACGATTGCACGCCAAGAAGCTGCTGTTCATTTTCGGGTGCCAGAGATCGGGCACAAATGCCACGCTCGATACGCTCGGTACGCTGCCTGGCACGATTCACTTCCCCGAAGTGAATTCTCCTGTCACCAATCTTGATACGACCGAACTGCCGAAACAGACCATTCGCCTGAACCCGCTTGCGGAGGTCGCCCGGACGGTGAAGTGGCGGCGCCACAAGAACATCGTCATCAAGCCCTTGGTTGAATGCCAGAGCGCTGCCGAGATTCTCGACTACTTTCCCAACGCGAAAGGCTTGTGGATGTACCGCCACTACAAGGATGTCGTGGCATCCATGGTACGCAAGTGGACCGCTGAACGGGGATTGGAGGAAGCCGCAGAAATCCTGTCAGGCGACCCTAATAATTGGCGCGCCGACAATATCGACGGACCGCTTCGCGAGACGGTTCAGGCGGCCGTTGACCAGGGAATTACCGGCCAGGATGGCTGGGGTCTGCTCTGGTACACACGCAATGCACACTATTTCCGGCAGAATCTGATGGAACGGGCGGACCTGGCGCTGGTCCGGTATCGGCACCTGGTGGAAAATCGTGACCTGTTTGATGCAGTCATGCACCATCTGGATCGCGACGAACTGAAATTCGGCGATCGCTGGCCCTACAATGCGAAATCGCTGAATGCAGGCAATGACGTGCAATTCTCACCGCACATCACTCCCATACTGGAAGACATGATGGCACGGCTCGACGCCCACGCCTTCACCGCGGCTCCTGTCGAGGCCGCAAAATAATTCCTCGCTCAGGGTTCAACGACCCGGAACCAGAACTCCGGGGAGTCCAGTGCGGCAAACCACGCCATCAACGCGGCCGGGTCTCCGTCCATGCTGGCTTCCCCCTCAGTCATGATCTCCCGGAAACTGCGGGTCTGCAGGATGAGATCGTTGAAAGCTGACCGCGTCAGTGTGACAGATGCGGCGGCCGCGTCCGACTGGACGCCGACCCTTGGGAATGCCGTTGCCTTGCCAACGTCGATCACGAACTCCTCACCGGTGTCGGTGAACGCGATATTGAGTTCGAATGGGTCCCGCGAAAGCTTCTCCGGGGCGTAGCGAACTGCCATGGCATTGAACAGTTCGATCGATGGCACGCCTTCGATGAATTCCCGGCTGCGGGTCCGCACAGCCCCCTGGTCAGCCGCGGCCACACCCTGCCTCAATTCCTGAGCGCCGGTAAGATAGTAATCACGCCACGCACCGCTCTCAGCCTGAAAGCCGAGTTGCTCGTAACTCGCTGCCAGCCAGTCCCTGGCCGGCTGGTTGGACGGGTCGGAAAACACCAGATAATTCAACACTTCAGCCGCCCATCGGTAGTCACCCTGCTCGAATGCTTCCCGGCCAATCGCCAAGGCAGAGTCGGGCCCTCCAACCGCCTTGACGAACCGCCCGGCCTTTGCGTCCAGCGGATGCGCATTGAACGTGGCCGGCACGCCATCCCACCAGCCGAAGTAGGTCTGGAACACAGCTTTCGCGTTGTGATTCAGTGTCCCGTAGTATCCACGCGTGTCAAAATGTTCCACCTGAAGGTCAGGCTCCGCCAAAGCTTCCGCAATTTCGAACTGGGTTTCGCCCCGATTGGCCCGGCGCACTGTCTGGTCATGTGTGTAGCGGTAGATGTCTCGCTGGCCGCGCAAATAGGATGCAACATTGTCCTGTCCGAACGTTGGCCAATGGTGCGAGGCGAACACCACGTCGGAACGGTCACCATATTCCGTCAGGACATGATCGATCACGCGGCTCCACTCAAGGAGGTCCCGCACTTTGGCTCCTCGCAATGTCAGGGCATTGTGAAAGGTCGCCGTGGCAACTTCAGCGGTGCAGAGCGCCTTGAAGTCCGGCAGGTAGAACATGAATTCCGCCGGGGCCTCTGTTCCGGCTGCATCCACGAATTCGAACGTTACACCATCGATCACACGCACGGTGCCGCGCCCCGCAATTTCCTCGGTTGGCTCGATCAGGCCAATCGTGCCCTGTGACAAGGCAGGCCCTAGCCCGACACCCACCTGCCCCGTTGGTCCACTGGGCAGCGTGTTCCCGAACATCAGTACGGCCCGGCGACTCATATAATTTCCGGCCAGCAAATTCTCGGCCACGGCCGCCTCGGTGAATCCGACCGGTGCAAGCACAGGCACGCCTCGCGCTTCAATCTCGGCCTCGTCAATGACGCCGCGCACGCCGCCGAAATGGTCACCGTGCGAATGCGTGTAGATCACTCCGGTCACCGGCCGCTCGCCCAGCGTGTCATTCACCAGTTCCAGCGAAGCCGCGGCCGTTTCCTGACTGAGCAGCGGATCGACAATAATCCATCCCGTTTCGCCACGGATCACCGACATGACCGCCAGGTCGTAGCCCCGAACCTGATAGAGACCGTCCATGACTTCGAAGAGGCCGTGTTGGGAATTCAGGATCTCCTGCCGCCAAAGCGAGGGATTCACCGTGTCCGGGCTGTCGCCATCGATAAACTCGCGGCGACTGACCTGCCAGACGACGTTCCCGTCAGCATCGGTGATCGTGTCCTGTTTCAGCTGCGCCAGCAGGCCACGGGTTGCATCCACGAAATCCGATGTCTGATCCAGTGGCAGGCGTTCCGCCAAGGCAGCATTCGCACTGCGCGTCGCCTCGGTCGCAATGCCGACCGGTGGCGCCGTGATGTCAGTTTCGCGGGTCTCTTCGGATGATTGCTGAGAGCAGGCCGCCAGCAGAATGGCGGCGGCCAAGCCGGTAAGTCGCTTCATGTTTTCCTCCATGCCGGTCTCTGCGTACCGCTTCGTCGCACTGTGCGATGCGGTCACCACGCATGCAAGCCGGTCACGAGGGAAACGAAGGCCTAGCGGGAAATGCTGATGGAGAGCGCGCCAAAACGTTGCGGACCGTCCTGGCGCACGAACTCTTCGGTCCGGTTCACGAATGTGAAGGCCAGCTGGACACTTCGGTAATGGATCGCGACGCCGGCTTGCAGGTCGCCCACCACTGTGCGGCGGTCTTCGACCCGGGGCCCGTCTCGCCAGAGGTTTCCATCAAGGAACATGTCCCGCGCGATCGCCCGTCCGTCCACACCGACAAAGAAATAGCCGCCGAACGGATCATCCGCCGTACCCGGCACAAACTCCCCTGCCCCTGACAGGGCCGGTCGAATGCGTGGCGGGCCGAAACTGGAATCGAGATCCCAGCCGATCCGGGCCGTCAGTCCGGTTGCCCCATAGGTCCGCACATTGCCGAGCGCGACGGCGACGTGTGCGCCAAAGTCGGTCTTTAGCCCGAGGGGCAAATCCGGTCCGTCGAACAGCTGGAGGCGCTGCGCGATAATCTCCACGCCCGGCTCGTCCTTCAGCTGATAGTCCCAGCCCTTCGCGGTGGGCGCGCCAATGATCTCGTGCCAGGTATTCTGGACGAACTCTCCTGCAGCGGAGGGACCGACAATCCCCAGATTGACCTGAAGCGTATCCTGCGTATGCGCACTGCTGGCGGCCACGGTCGATGACAGGGCGAGCCACGCGGCATAGGGCCGGTCGGTCGGGTCCGGAACAAAGGCCTGCGTGTCTTCCGGCGTGAAAATGGCGTGGGAGAGTGCGAACCCCTGCCGCAGCTCCGTCCTGTCCAGATCGATCCAGGGCAGCCTGTGGGCGACCCATTCAAGGCCCGGATGGACATTGTCTGCGCCAGACACGCGCTCGATGCGCAAGCCATTGGAATAGTTGCGGTCTGTTCCGCCACCAAAGAAATCATTTTCGGTGGAAAAGGACACGACCGCCGGTTTCCGGGGGACGGTTGGCTGGCTGTCCTCAGCATGCGCCACGGGCACACTCAGGCACACCGCCAGGAATGTCATGGTTCGGAGGGTTGGGAATCGAGCCTGCATCGGCTCCGATTACCAGTTAACGACGCATCGTGAAACTGACACCTGCGAAATCTTCTGTTTCACTGATGCTCACATTGCGGTCAGAATATTTCACTTCGCGGCGGATATAGCTCAGCGAAAGCTCGCCACCGCCGCGTTGGACAGACACGCCTGCCTGCATATCACCCACAGTGACCTGGTCGGTCAGGGACATGTCCCCCAGGCTGGGCCGGAACCCGCTGGCATCAGCGTCCCAGACAAGCGCCTCACCGTCCGCTCCAGCAAAGATATACCAACCCTGCGGCTGACCGTTGCGGTCAAGAATGTCGAAATCCTGACCGATCCGCACTTCACCGCCGACGCGGCGAGTCAGGATGTCCCCCTCCTCCCGGACCGCGATGCGCGGCGCAACGCCGACATCGAAATTCAGGCCGGTGACTTCCTTCGGTGCGGAAATGGCGATTTCGGCTGCGATATCTTTCTCAATCTGGCCGGGCCGCGACAGTGCAGCCCGACTGCGTTCGGCGGCGACTGCGACCAGCGTGTCATTGCTGCCCCAGTCGATGCGCGTATTGTTCGGTACGCTCAGGCTTGCAGCCGTGGACGCGCTGAAATCAACCGGCTCTTCGGACAGGATCTGGCTGGCGATGGAGTTTGTCGTGCCGAGGGGCACGCCGCTGAAACGGGTCGGCTCGGAGCTGTACACATGAACAGAAGGCGCTGCTGGTACAGTCGCGCTGGTTCCGTAATTGGCGGGTGCCGCCATCTGCATGCCCAGCGTAGGCGGGGCAACCGGTTCGGACCGCACCTGATCGTGCGGGGAGGTGGAAACACATCCCTGGCACGCCATCGTGACGACTGCGGTTGAAATTGCAAACACCATCTGCCTCAAACCTCGCATGTCTTAATCCCTGAGCCGTCTCTCTCAAGAATTAGACCGTTTGACGCTTAACTTATCATAAAGAGCTCGCCAGCCCCAAACGCCATTCGGTCGAAAAACATTAATTTCCACGCTCTCAACTCCGCTCTGTAGTTTTTGTTCCAGAACCCGGAAAAATTGCGGTTTTTGGGAGGCATGTCGCCTTATTTCAGATCGGATTCGCGTTAACGCACTGTAAAATATCGGGAAAACCAATCGGGCTTCGCGATCAGGCGCGCGGCGCGCCCACGCCGTGCACAAAAAACCGGCGTCCCGAGGGGGACGCCGGCTGATTCTCAAGCGCTATCCAGCGTTGAACGCCTACTGGCAGGCCAGACACTCGTCATAGTCGGTGTTTGGCGTGTCCATCTTCTGTGCGGACGACTTTTCCGATCCTGCAAATGCGGCCCGCTGCACCGATTTGGAACGGCAGTAATAGAGTGACTTCAGCCCCTTCTCCCATGCCGTCCAGTGCAGCATGTGAAGGTCCCATTTGGCGATATCACCCGGCAGGAACAGGTTCAGCGACTGCGACTGGCAGATATAGGGCGTACGGTCGGCAGCGAGTTCGATGATCCAGCGCTGATCGATCTCGAAGGCCGTCTTGAACACGGACTTCTCGTGATCGTCGAGGCAGTCGAGATGCTGCACCGAGCCTTCATGTTCGAGAATAGAGGTCCAGACTTCGTCGGTATCCATGTCCTTGCTGGCCAGCAGGCGCTGCAGCTGCTGGTTCTTCACCGTGAAGGAGCCGGACAGCGTCTTGTGCGTGTAGACGTTTGCCGGGATCGGTTCGATGCCGGCAGACGTGCCGCCGCAGATGATCGAGATCGAGGCCGTTGGCGCGACAGCCATCTTGTGACTGAAGCGGGCCATCATGCCCACATCGCGAGCATCTTCACAGGGGCCACGCTCCTTGGCGAGCTTGACCGATGCTGCGTCGGCGCCCTGACGGATGTGCTTGAACATCTTTTCGTTCCAGACTTTCGACATGGCGCTTTCCAGCGGCACATTCATCGTCTGCAGGAAGGAATGGAAGCCCATAAGGCCGAGGCCGACCGAGCGCTCGCGCTTGGCGGAATAGACGGCGCGGGACATTTCCGGCGGCGCACGCTCGATGAAGTCTTCCAGGACATTGTCGAGGAAGCGGAAGATGTCTTCCAGGAAGTTCTCGTCCCTGGACCATTCCATGAATTTCTCGGCATTGACCGAAGACAGGCAGCAGACGGCCGTCCGGTCCTGCCCGGCATGATCGATCCCCGTGGGCAGCGTGATCTCGGAGCAGAGATTGGACTGCGTCACCTTCAGGCCCAGCTTGCGCTGGTGGGCCGGCATCGCATTGTTCACCGTGTCGGTGAACAGGAGATAGGGCTCACCCGTCTGCATACGCAGCTCGAGAATCTTCTGCCACAGCTTGCGTGCATTGATCGTGCGGATCACCTCGCCGGATTTCGGGCTGATCAGGCCGTATTCCTCATCATTCTTCACGGCTTCCATGAAATCGTCCGTGATGTTGATGCCGTGATGCAGGTTCAGGGATTTGCGGTTGAAGTCGCCCGACGCCTTCCGGATTTCCAGGAATTCCTCGATTTCCGGATGGTGCACATCGATGTAGCAAGCAGCCGAACCACGGCGCAGCGATCCCTGGCTGATCGCCAGCGTCAGGGAGTCCATGACGCGAATGAACGGGATGATGCCGGACGTCTGACCGTTCTGGCCGACCTTTTCACCGATCGAGCGGACATTGCCCCAATAGGTGCCGATGCCGCCACCATTGGACGCCAGCCAGACATTCTCTGTCCAGGTTTCAACAATGTCGTCGAGCGAGTCACCAACCTGGTTCAGGAAGCAGGAAATCGGCAGGCCGCGCGCGGCGCCGCCATTCGACAGGACCGGCGTGGCCGGCATGAACCACAGCTGGGACATGTAGTCATACAGGCGCTGCGCATGCTCGGTGTCGTCGGCAAAGGCCATCGAGACGCGCGCGAACATGTCCTGATAGGATTCACCGGGCAGAAGATAACGATCCTGCAGCGTCTTCTTGCCGAACTCGGTCAGCAGGGAATCGCGCGACGGATCAATCTGGATTGGCGTGCCCTCAACAAGGCGCAGCATGCCTTCCGCACCCGCCTTGGGCTTTCCCTTGCGCGTGGCGGCTTCAGACACAGTTTTGGCCTCGGTTGCAGACATAGAGCAGCCCTCCAGAATCAATAGATAAATATAGGTCCGGAAGCCCCTGAAAGCCAGATATTGCTCTCAACCCCGTTCCTGACACAACATATAGTGTCTGAAGGTTAATATCGGGTCAACGGGACAAGTCTCAAATTCGTCAAATTTGCCGTGGAATTCTGGTTAACGAGTGGTTAACACACCCATCGATTGCCCGCCACCATTGGCCTTTTTGCAACTGCACAAATCTGTGTCAGGGACACAGGTCCGAACCGACCGGTTTGTGTCCAGCCAAGTCCCAAGCGACCGCGATTCCGTTAACGCAATCTAACCGGATCGCAACCGATTGCCCGCCAGTATTGGGGCAATCGCTAACCAGCCCCGTGCATTGTGGGGATATCCACAATTCAGACCCTCGAGGCTGTCATGCTCAACTGGCTCAAGAATCACACATTCCAGGACTGGGCCAACGCGCCGATCGTGAATGATGGGGAGACCATCATCGACGCCAGCGCGGCGGCGATCTTCGACAAGCTGGATCTTGCCTCGCCGCGCAACGCCCTTCGTGAACGCGGCTTCGCCTTCGGTGACGGCAATCCGGCCTATGATATCTTCGAAGCGTCGGCACCGGACCTGCCCGATACGCCGCTCGTGTTTGAGGTGACCGAGTCGCGGCCCAACAAGCGGTATTGCTATCGCACCACTCCCCGCGCCTGGAGCGAGGGTGTGGCGGTGCTCGAATCGGCCAGCGAATTCACCATCATTCCCCAGAAGGATGGCCGTCACTTGCTGCACCTTCAGGAGACCAGCCTGCTCGCCCCCCGGCTGAACCGCGACCAGTATGTGCTTGAACGCGCCAAGCTGAGTTTCTCGGTGTTCCGCACGCTCGCCCGCCTGAGGCTGAACCTCGAAAGCGGCGTCGACCTGAAGAGTCTCGGCTGATACGACACGTTGAAGGCGGAGACAGGCGAGCGACCCGGGCGAAAACTCGTTGGGGCTGCTTCGTTCCCGACCTGACCCGGTTGGCGAGCGACCCGTCCGCCGCCTGCCTCCTGTGGCCTATATGCTTCCGGCGGCGCCACAGCGCAAGGCCTGGCCACACCCTGTTTCACTTACCCCCTCTGCAAATCCCGTGTTAGCGTCGCGCGACAGGGTTTTCGGAGGACACATTCATGAAACGACACCTGACTATCACGGCGGCCGCGCTGGCGATCGCCCTGGCGCTCCCATCCGCCCACGCCGACGAGACGACAGCCGACAGCAAGCGGTTCACCGCCGAGCGCGTGTTCGACATCGAGTACGCAACGGACCCGCAGATCTCGCCCGACGCCAAATCCATCCTGTATGTGCGCCACAGCATGGACAAGATGAAGGACCGCGACACCGGTCATCTCTGGGTCATCAATACCGAAACAGGCACACAGCGCCCCTTGCTGGGCGCGGAAGGCAGCGCTGGCGCGCCGCGCTGGTCGCCGGACGGCTCGCGCGTGCTCTATACCAGCACGGCCAAGGGCAAGCCCGAACTGAAAGTGGTCTACATGGATACCGGGCTTTCCCATGCCCTGGCCCAGTTGCCGAAGTCGCCCTCCGGTGCGACCTGGTCACCGGATGGTCGCCACATCGCCTTCTCGATGTTCGTACCTGGCGAAAAGCCGGGCTTCGCAACGCCGCCCAAGGCGCCCGAAGGGGCCGAATGGTCGGATCCGGTCAAGGTGATTGACGATCTGACCTTCCGCTTTGACGGTCAGGGATATCTCGAGGATGGCGCGACCCATGTGTTCGTGCTGCCGGCCGAAGGCGGAACACCGCGCCAGGTCACGCAGGGGGACGCGGATCTCTCCGGGCCCGCCTGGCTGGACAATGACACGCTGCTCGTCTCGGGCAATCAGGCCGAAGACCGCGACATGGACCCGGTCGAGAGCGAAATCTATGCGGTCGAGCTGTCGGACCTGTCGATCCGGCCGCTTACCTCTCGCAATGGTCCGGATCATTCGCCCGCCCCCTCCCCGGATGGGCAGATGATTGCCTTTCGTGGGTATGATGACGAAGAGAAATCCTATCAGCAGAACAATCTCTACCTGATGGCGGCCGACGGATCGAATGTCCGCGAACTGGCGCCTGACTTCCCCGGTTCGCCGAGCCAGATCGAATGGGCACCGGATGGCAAGAGCCTGTATGTCCTGTTTGAGGATCATGGGGTCCTGACACTGAACGAAACCGACCTTCAGGGCCGGATGACCCAGGTGGCAACCGGTATCGGCGGCACGAGCATTGGCCGCCCCTATGCCGGGGGCAGTTTCTCTGTCGCCCGGGATGGCCGCCGGGAGCAGATCGCCTACACGGCCGGTTTCTCCGACCGCCCGTCCGAGATCGCCGCGATCCGTTCGGACGGCCGCGAGGGCCGTGTGCTGACAGACCTCAACTCCGATGTCCTCCCCTATCTCGACATGGCCCCGCTGGAAGAACTCAAAGTGGCTTCAAGCCATGATGGCCGCGAGATCGAGGCATGGGTCGCCCTGCCCCCGGATTTCGACGCAAATGGATCCTTTCCGTTGATCCTGGAAATCCATGGCGGCCCGTTCTCGATGTACGGCCCCTTCTTCGCCAGCGAAATCCAGAGATACGCCGCTGAAGGCTATGTCACGGTCTACGTCAATCCGCGAGGATCAACCGGGTACGGAGAGGAGTTTGCCCAGGCCATTGATCGCGCCTATCCGGGGCATGACTATGACGACCTGATGAGCGTGGTCGATGACCTCGTCGCACGGAACTATGTCGATTCTGACAGACTGTTCGTCACCGGCGGATCCGGTGGCGGCATCCTGACGGCCTGGATCGTCACCCGGACGGACCGGTTTGCGGCCGCCGCGTCGGTCAAGCCTGTCATCAACTGGATGACCATGGCCATGGCCAGCGACATTTCGCAATATGTGCGCAGGCACTGGATCCGGGAAGATCCGTGGACCAATCCGGAAGCCTTCCTGTCCCTGTCCCCGATTTCCTATGTCGATCAGATTGTCACCCCGACCCTGGTCATGGTGGGCGAGGAAGACTGGCGCACACCTGCCTGGGAGGCGGAGCAATTCTACACGGCCCTGAAGATGAATGACGTCGAGACGGCATTGATCCGGGTGCCCGGCGCATCTCACTATATTGCCGGTCGGCCGAGCCGCCTGATCGCCAAGACGGATAATATCATGGGCTGGTTCGCGAAATTCGATCCGGCAAAGGCAGAGTCCAAATCCGGCACAGACGAATAGGTCATGCCCGCATACAGACAGCGCCCGAGGGTCGGGCGCTGTCCTTCTTTCCAGAGACTTCCCTCTCCTCCTGCATAAATCCTTGCAGTTTCAAGGATTCCTGAACGCCCGCCTTCTCCGGCACCTGTCTTGCATGATCCGTGCGAACATTATCGGTGAGGGGAGCGGTCATGCTTAACAGCATCAACCTGCTCAGGACGCTGTCCTGTTTTGCAATCCTGATTTTTCACATCCGTGAATTCGTCAACGCGCATTCCGACACGGTCCATCTGTCGTTTTCAGCCGCACCGGGATTTCACCTGTTTCTGGCGATCAGCGGGTTCATTCTTGTCTACATTACACGCCCGGACGACACGCCCCTGAACTTCATGATGAAGCGGACCGTCCGCATTGTCCCGCTGTATTGGGCGACCACGACCCTGGCGCTGATCCTGGCCCTGACACGGCCCTGGCTGTTCCATGATGCGGACACGGGTCTGTCTTCCATCATCAGCAGCTACCTGTTCCTGCCCCACTATGATCTGGGCAGCGACATCCAGCCGATCCTGTTTGTTGGCTGGACGCTCGGCTATATCATGCTGTTCTATCTGCTGTTCTCGCTGTCCCTGCTCATTCCGGAACGGTTCCAGGTTCCCGGAGCCATTGTGATGACGCTGGGCGTAATCGCCGGGGCCAGCCTGTTACCGGCCGGTGCGTACCGGGCCTTTTATGGCGATCCGATTCTCCTGGAATTTGCGATGGGCTGCATCATCGGCCTGCTATTGCGTCAGCCCGAAGTGCAGGACTTTGTCCGGCGCACGCCAATGTGGCCGTTCATCCTTCTGGGCATGGCAGGCTTTGCCCTCGCCATGAAACTGAATTGGACGGGCTGGGGAAAGATCGCCACCTACGCTCCCCCGAGCGCGCTCGTTGTGTTCGCCTGCGCCGGGCAGGATTTGTTCCGTAAGCCGCTGACAAGCCAGATCGTGTCGATCGGCGGCAAGATCAGCTATGGCGTCTTCCTGATCCATCCGCTGCTGATCCCGGTGGTCGGTGTGGTTGCCTTCAAGATCGCCGGCAATGACTGGGTCGCCACGTCGCTGATGTTCCTGGTGATCCTGCCTGTCACAACAGCGCTGGCCTATCTCAGCTTCCGCTATTTCGAGACACCGACGAACAGTTGGCTGAGGAAATCACTGCACCTGTCCAACCTGCCGCCAAAATCCGTGCGCAATACTCAGCCGCCACCGGGACAGGCAGCGGCCTGATCGGGCGGGATCACTCGCTTGTGGCGGTCTCGTCACGCCGACAGGTCCGGGCCACACCGCTGATGATGCCGAACCCGATCAGGATGATGGCCCCGACGCCGATCCAGACGGGCGGCGCGCCAACAAGATAGGCGGCATAGGCCAGCCCTGCGATCAGGATAATAAAGCCGATCAGGTAAAGTCCGAAAGATGACATTGTGTGCTCCAGTGCTGTTGGCAGACCTGGAGACACAACGTTGACCGCCCCGCCCGGTTCCCGCCGGGCCGGCGGCAATTACGCGCCCGCGTTCGCCTTGGCCGCACGCTTGCGCTCGTGCGGGTCCAGATGGACCTTGCGCAGGCGGATGTTCTCGGGCGTCACCTCGACGAGTTCATCATCGGCAATATAGGCCAGCGACTTTTCCAGCGTCATCTGCAGTGGCGGCGTCAGGCGCACCGCTTCATCAGTGCCGGATGCACGCACGTTGGACAGCTTCTTGCCCTTCAGAACGTTCACTTCCAGATCATTGTCGCGATTGTGCTCGCCGATGATCATGCCGCCATACACCTTGTCGCCGGGATGGATCATCATCGGGCCGCGATCTTCCAGATTCCAGAGCGCAAAGGCGACAGCCTCACCCTGATCCATGGCGATCAGAACGCCGGTGTGACGGCCCTGGATCTTGCCCTTGTGTGGCTGATAGTCATGGAACACCCGGTTCATGATGGCTGTGCCCCGCGTATCGGACAGCAACTCGCCCTGATATCCGATCAGGCCGCGGGTCGGCGCGTGGAAGATCATGCGCGTGCGGCCCACACCGGACGGACGCATGTCCAGCATGTCGGCCTTGCGTTCCGACAGCTTCTGGACGACGACGCCTGAATGTTCGTCATCGACATCGATGACCACTTCCTCGATCGGCTCCAGACGTTCGCCATTCGGGCCTTCCTGCATCACGACCTGAGGACGCGAGACGCCAAGCTCGAAGCCTTCACGGCGCATCGTCTCGATCAGAACGGCCAGCTGCAGCTCACCCCGGCCGGACACTGTGAAGGCCTCGGCGTCGGCAGCGCGCTCCACCTTCAGCGCAACATTGCCTTCCGCTTCCTTGAGCAGGCGATCCCAGATCATCCGGCTGGTGACCTTGGACCCTTCCGTGCCGGCCAGCGGGGAATCGTTGACGCGGAACGTCATGGAGATGGTTGGCGGATCAATCGGCTGGGCCGCCATCGGTGCGGTAACAGACGTATCGCAGAACGTGTCGGCCACATTGGCCTTGGTCGTTCCAGCCAGCGAGACGATATCCCCGGCATTGGCCTCATCCACCGGCACCCGCTCGAGCCCTCGGAAGGCCAGCACTTTCGAAACGCGGCACTGCTCGACCAGTTCGCCTTCGCGATTGAGAACCTTGATCGACTGGTTCGGCTTCACCGTACCCGATGCGACCCGCCCGGTCAGGATCCGGCCGAGAAACGGGTCGGATGAGATCGTCGTGGCCAGGAAGCGGAACGGCCCCTCTTCCACTTTCGGGACCGGCACATGATCCACGACCAGTTGGAACAGGGCGTCCATGTTTTCGGTCGGATTGTCATAGTCGAGCCCCATCCAGCCCTGCTTGGCTGAACCGTAGAGGATCGGGAAGTCCAGCTGCTCGTCCGTCGCATCAAGATTGGCAAACAGGTCGAACACCTCATTCACCACCTCGTCCGGACGACGCTCGGGCTTGTCGATCTTGTTGACGGCCACGATCGGGCGCAATCCGACCTTCAGCGCCTTCGACACAACGAACTTCGTTTGCGGCATCGGCCCCTCGGCCGCATCGACCAGCACGATGGCACCATCCACCATGTCCAGGATACGCTCGACCTCACCGCCGAAATCGGCGTGGCCGGGCGTGTCGACGATGTTGATGCGATAGCCATTCCACTCGACCGACGTGGTCTTTGCGAGGATCGTGATCCCCCGCTCTTTCTCCAGATCATTGGAGTCCATCATGCGTTCGGCGGTCTTCTCGTTCTCGCGGAACGTACCGGACTGTTTCAGCAATTCATCAACGAGCGTGGTCTTGCCGTGGTCAACGTGGGCAATAATCGCGATGTTGCGCATTTTCTCGATGGGCGTGGACATGGGAAGGTATGCTTTCGGGAGGGAGGCTGTTTTGCCGCGCACATACACGGGCCCGCCCCGATTGGCTATGCCTTGTTGTCAGGCCGCCGCCTGCCGTTGCGGACCGCATTTACAAACGGGGCCTCCGGCGGCTAGTCAGCCAGGCAGGAAGAGGACCGCTCCATGACCAATTCGAACGACATGCCGCTTGCCGCAAACCCCATTGACCGGGCTGCCCATCATCGCAAGGACGACGCCTGGCTCGATTCTGCGTTCAAACAGGATGATGTTCTGATCCTGATGCTGCGCAACGGCGATCCGTTTGTGTCCACGGAAGGCGGAATCGTCTGGATGGGACCGGAAATCGAACAGGTATCTCCAGGATCTCCCCGGATTTTTCTTGGCAAGGACAGGAATGGAGCGCCCGTCTTTGCCGTGAACCTTCCCTCAAAATTCGATGTCGAGACCTCGCTGGTGGCGGGCGCGGGCGACTTCATCGAATTTCGCGCCGCCGCCGGACGCATGAGTCCGCTTGAAGCGAATTGCGCCTCGACCGCTCGCAGCATCTTCATGTGGCACGGGTCTCACGGCTTCTGCGCAAAGTGCGGATCAGGCACGGCTCTGGTCGAAGCGGGCTGGAAACGCGAATGCCCCTCCTGCGGCACGGAACATTTCCCGCGCACGGATCCGGTCGCTATCATGCTGGCCGTGAAAGGAGACCGATGCCTGGTCGGGCGCCAGGCCAACTGGCCTGCCGGATTCGTCTCCAGCCTTGCCGGTTTCTGCGAGCCTGGAGAAACGATTGAACAGGCCGCTGCCCGCGAACTGGAAGAGGAGGCCGGGATCGTGTGCGATCCTGCCAGCGCCGAATACGTGGCCTGCCAGCCCTGGCCATTCCCATCCTCGCTGATGGTTGGCCTCATCCTTGAGGCCCAGAATGAGGACATCACCATTGATCCTGCCGAACTGGAATCGGCCGAATGGATCAGCCGCGACGACGTCAGACAGATGCTGACCGGCACACATCCGCGTCTGTTCTGCCCGCCTCCGATGGCCATCGCGCATCACTTGCTGAAGACATGGGCCGAGCGGCCCTGAAGCGCTGATCTGACCGCAGACTATCCCCTTGCGGACTGACACGAATTTGGAGTTGATTTTGGTCGAATCAATCTAGTCTGACGGTTGCCATTTACAGGAGACCCGACATGGCAACAGCAACTCTGAAGAAACCGGCAAAGAAAGCCGAGTCAAAGAAGGCAACGGCGAAGAAACCCGCCGCCAAGACCGTGGCCAAGCCAGCTGCAAAGACGGCAGCGAAGCCCGCCGCGAAAAAGGCCGCTGCAAAACCGGCCGCCAAGAAAGCCGCCGCACCCAAAGCTGCAACTACGGCAAAGAAGCCGGCTGCAAAAGCAACCAAACCGGCAGCGAAGAAGGCTCCCGCAAAGAAGAAATAGGGTTGCGGCCTTCAGCACCAGGAACGGGCGGGCTTCCCGCCCGTTTTTTTATTGATCCAGTCTATTTGTTGATGTCGGACCATTCGGTATCGGCACGTTCAATGAAGCCAGGAATGTCTGCGTCCCATTTCTTCTGGATGCTCTTGTTGTAGTTCAGATACAGCTTGCCATCGACAATTCTCCAATGGCGCGCATCTCCCTTTGCATGCTTGCCGTCCGCCATGGCCCAAGCGCAATAACCGCCATACTGCGGCGCATAGGCTTGGGGATCCGCCAGAAATGCATCGCGATTGGCCGCGCTCGCAAACCTGAACTCGGCCCCCATATATTCAGTCGTGAAGGCCTCATCGCCTTTCACCGGTTTACCCTCGGTGAAATAGGCGACCGGATCATGCCCCTGAAGGGCGGTGTTGGAAAACACACCCGTATAGATCGGCGGTTCAGCCCAGGCGGCAGGGGCGGCGGCGATCAGGGGCAGGCCCGACACGGCCACCGCAAGAAACATGGATCGGATTTTCATGGAATGGGACTCCCGGATTCGAGGGTTTCAGACCGCCGCCAGCGGCGGACGGGAGGGGTTGGTCGGCAATTGCGAGGGATGCCGTGAAAGGATCGCTGTCCCGACGCCTTTCAGGATCGACACAAGCGTATCCCGGTGGAAGACCAGATAGGCAATCGACGCCAGCCACACCGTGACCGCCATGGCGAAAAGACCCCCGCCATCATTGTTCGGATCAATCCCCAGAGGCGTGAACATGTGGAAGCTGACCGCCCCGGTCATCACGGCCACCGCAATCAGGGCACCGAGTGTCTGCAGACGGCGCAAGACGGGAAAGATGCCCAGCAACAACAGGGCGGACGCAACAAATTCCGCAGATCCGATGACATATTGGCTGAACAGGCCCGTCTGGTCGAACAGGCCCCCTGCCCCGAAACCGGCCGCCCAGGCATCAAGTTTTCCGAAGATGACCTGCGTTTCCGGGGCATTGGTGAATTTGAATCGCAGACTGTCCAGAAACACCGCGCCGGCGATCACTGCGTACGCGACCGGAGCATATGACTTGATCTTGTTCAGCATGACTTGCGTCCTCCCTTTCGGTGCTCCGTATCTCACGGATCGTGGGACGCCTCAAAACAATGCACTGTGAGCCCGACCCACTTTTGCGTGAGCCACGCGGACCGATTTTGTGAATTGAAACATCAGGCCTCGCGAAACCGTCCGTGCGTTCCTAAATGGTAACGGTCTGGCAGGAGGGATCGTGATGGACCGGATCGATGCGATGAAACTGTTCGTGCGGGTCGCCGAGGCGGGCAGCTTTTCGAAAGCGGCGGTGGCGTTGGGCGTGGGCCAGCCAACGGTGTCCCGTCGCATTCAGGATCTCGAAGCCCAACTGGACGTCATCCTGTTCCAGCGCACCACGCGGGCCCTTAGCCTGACGGAGGCTGGTGAGCGGTTTTATCGGCGTGCGGTGGACCTGATTGCAGACTATGAATCGGCAGAGGCCGAAGCCCGCGGCCTGCAGCATGAACCCGTGGGCCTGCTGCGCATTTCCTGCTCGAACTCGTTTGCCCGCCGGGTGATCATCCCGTCCATCCCGCCATTTCTGGAAAAATACCCGAAAATCCGCTTTGACGTGATTTCCGACGACGCGCTGACTGACCTCGTGGAGGAAGCCATTGATCTGGCCTTCCGCTTCGGCCAGTTGCGCGACTCCCGCCTGATGATGCGCAAACTGGCCGATACGCCTCGCGCGCTCTGGGCATCCCCGGATTATCTGGCCCGCCGCGGCACACCAACCGCGCCGGCGGACCTGGCGGATCATGACGCCGTCCTGTTCCGGAAAGGCCTGTATTCCGACTGGACCCTGTCGCGCGGTGAAGAAGAGGTGACCGTGCGCGTGGATGGCCCGTTTGCCGCTTCGGGCGGAGACAATCTGGTCCAGGCAGCGCAAGCCGGGCTCGGCATACTGATGGCGCCGAACTGGCTGGTATCCGGATGCGTCAATGAAGGCCAGCTGGTGCGCATCCTGCCCGATTGGGAAATGGAAAGCCTGCCGGTCAATTGCGTCTGGACGGCCGGACGCCTGCGCGGAAAGACGAAACTGTTCGCCGATCATGTTACCGAGGCGCTGAAGGCCGCGATGACCTGCGACTAGTCCGCCGTGTGCCCGGCGCTTGGGAAAACGCCCAGAATTTTCAAGGATTGCGAGAAAAAGCCCAGTTCTTCCAGGGCGAGCTGCACATGCCGCTCGTCCGGATGGCCCTCGATCTCGGCATAGAATTGCGTGGCCGTGAACGAGCCCCCGACCATGTAGCTTTCGAGCTTTGTCATGTTGATGCCATTGGTCGCAAAACCGCCCATCACCTTGTAGAGCGCGGCCGGAATGTTGCGCACCTCGAACATGAAGGCGGTCTTGGCCGGACCGTCCTTGGCTTCCACATCCGAATGATCCCGCGACATCAGGACGAACCGGGTCGTGTTGTGGGCAGCATCCTCGATATCCTCGGCCAGGATTTCCAGCCCGTATACGTCCGCCGCCAGCCGCGGCGCGATTGCAGCGATGGAGGGATTGCCCAGTTCGGCCACTTCCCGGGCTGCGCCCGCCGTGTCGGCCGCAGTGACCGAATCAATGCCATGCTCCCGCAGGAAATTCCGGCACTGGCCGAGGCCCATGATGTGCGAGCGCGCCTTCTTGACCTCTTCCAGCCGGGTGCCGGGCAGTGCCATCAGCTGAAACCGGATCGGCAGATAGTATTCGCCCACGATCTGCAGCTCGGTATTGGGGAGCAGGTAATGGATGTCGCCCACCCGACCGGCAATCGTGTTCTCCACCGGGATCATGGCCAATTCCGCCTCGCCGCGCTCCACAGCAGCAAAACAGTCTTCGAAGGTCCGGCACGGCATCGGTTCGAGATTCGGATAGGCCTCGTTACAGGCGATGTGTGAATTCGCACCAGGTTCGCCCTGGTACGCAATTTTGCCGGTCATGGAATTTCTGCCTCTTTTGGTCAAAACATGTGCGTCGGATCGCCGCGACGAAAGGGGGAAGCCCCTGTGACGCACAGCCTTTATATTGTGTGCTTCCCGTTAGCGTGCCAAAAGGCGCGCGCCAAGACGTATGACCAGACAGATTCGAAGGAATACCTCCATGGGAGAACTCGGTCTCAACAAGATTTTCGGTGCGCTGCTTGCGACAGCCTTGGGAGTCTTCGCCCTGCAGACACTTTCCAGCATTGTTTTCAGCGGTGAAGGCGACGGCGCCCATCATGGCGAAGAGCATGCTGAACCGGCTTCCATGACGGAAAAAATGTGCGAGAAATTCGCATATTGCGTTGAAGTCGCCGATGCTGGCGGCACCGGCGGCGAAGAAGAGGACGTCTTCGACCTGGGCCTGCTGCTGGCCAGCGCCGATGTCGCGCGCGGCGAACGCACCTTCAAGGGCAAGTGCACCACCTGCCATTCGATCGAACAGGGCGGCCCGAATGGCACCGGACCGAACCTTTACAATACGGTCGGCGCCGAAAAGGCCCATCATGACGGCTTTGCCTATTCTGCGGCCCTGTCCGGCATGGACGGCACGTGGACCTATGAGGCGCTCAATGACTGGCTGTACAATCCGTCGGCCTATGCCCGCGGCACGACCATGTCCTTTGCCGGCCTGCGCCGCGACGATGATCGTATCAACGTGATCGCTTATCTGGCGTCCTACACCGATAATCCTCCGGCTTTCCCGGATCCGCTGCCGGCAGCGGGTGAAGACGCCCCAGAAGGCGACGCCGTCGAGGCTTCGATCCCGGCAGAAGGTGTCGACGACATGGAGAACCCGACCCTGGCCACGGGCGAAGTGGAAACCGTCGACTCCGTCGATGGCACGGGCCCGAATGATGGCGATGTCGGCGAAACCGTCACCATTCCGGCAGACATCGCTGAAGCTGTTGAGGAATCCGCAGACTCCGCCACCGAGGCGGCCGAGGACGCCTTCGAAGAACTGGCTCCGACGGAAACCGAGGAAGAAAACGAATAGGGACTCCGCGCTATTGGCCGGACAGCCAGTCCGGTCGGCGCTGCCTTTCCGAAGAAACATCAATACGCCGGGCCCCAATGGGCTCGGCGTAATAGTTTGCGATGCGGGTGATTGCCGATTCCAGTGGTTCGACAGCCACCGCCATGTGCCAGGCATTGGCGTGCAGCAGACGCTCACGGTCCGCCATGATGCCAACATGGCCCTTCCAGAAGACGAGATCGCCCCGGCGCAGCGCATTCGGCGCGCGCCAGTCCGGTATGGCCGTCCCGCACCATGCGAACTGCATGTCGCTGTCGCGTGGCAATAACACGCCGGCCGCCTCAAATGCCTGCTGGGTCAGTCCGGTGCAGTCGAGACCGAGGCTTTCACGCCCGCCCCACAGATACGGCGTCTGGAGAAACCGCTCGGCGACGCTGGCCGGGTCATCCTCAAGCGCTTCGACCGGCGCGACGTGACGGGCATGAACCCAGCCGGCCCGATCAGCATGCAGCCAGTCCCCTTCCCGGCCGCTGATGCTGAGTCTCGCGCCAAGGCTCAACAGGAAGCGTGGCGCAGATTTCAGGTCCGGATCGACATAGCAATGGGTCTTCAGCGACGAGACCTTGTGCGTCACGGGCAACACTGGCGCTGACAACGCCTCCATCAGGACCCAGCCGCAATACCTGTCGCGGCGGCACTGAACGAGGCCGAACTCGCCCTCTTCACGGAACACGTCCACGATTTCGCCATGCAGAGCCTGTGTTGCCAGACGTCCGTCCGGCATAGGCGTTTCCCGCACCGCCACCATTCCGGCTGTCACCTGGTACGGCATCGGCTGCCCGTCCGGGCGTGTCAGTCGCTTGTCGTCAAAGGTCGGCATGCCTGAAGTCCCGTGTCGGGCGCATCAGGCAGCAGCGGTCGCCTTGCCGCTGCGCTTGGGCGCCAGTTCTGCATCATCCTTGCCGGAAGCTGCGGCAAGAACAAGGCCGGAAAAGGACCTCAAATACTTCATGCCCTCGGGCGTGCGCTCGATGAAGATGTTCCGCAGATCGGTATCGTCCTTGATGCGACGAATGAAGTCGAGCCGCGCCAGCGCGTCCAGCGCCCGCGTGACGGCCGGTTTGGCGATATGGAGGTGTTCCGCCAGTCCGCGAACCGTATGCGGCCCCGGGGTCAGCGCAATTGTCATCAGGATGGCCTGCTGGCGCGCTGTCAGGTCAGGCGCATCGGAGCGGACAGACGCCGTGACGGCGCGTCTCCACAATTCAAGACCTTCGCGCTCGGACAATTGCATCCTGAAACCTCTACTGTTCGCCTGTCCGGAGAATCTCGGGTGATTTGCGACACCCGTCTAGGGGCCTTGTCCTGTAAAGCTGGAGACAGGGGCCTTCACAATTGATCCGAAACGCACGACATTGGCCACATGGCCAAGTCGCACCGTCATATTCACGCCAATACGCCCTGCAGCCCGCAGGATGTGGATGCCTTCCTGAAGGAAGCGGAAACGCTCGTCGCGCGGCGCGGACAGCGCATGACGCGTATCCGCCGCAAGGTGCTGCGGCTCTTGCTGGAATGTTCCGCTCCGGCGAAGGCCTATGATCTCCTGGCCAATCTGGACGGCGAAGGCTCTGCCAAGCCGCCCACAATATACCGGGCGCTCGACTTCCTGCAGGAAACCGGCCTGGCCCACAAGATCGAGAGCCTCAACGCCTATGTCGCCTGTGGACATGCCAGCCACAATCACTCTGCCGTTTTCCTGATCTGCGACACCTGCCACGGGGCAGAAGAACTCCACGCCACGGCCACCAGCTCCGCCCTGCGGTCCGAAACCGAGGCTGCCGGGTTCAAGATGGAGCGCGCCGTGATCGAAGTGCGCGGCACCTGCCGGGATTGCGCCGCATGATCACATTGTGGAGGGGGAGCTGCAATCAATGGGATTGCGACGAGATGGGGCACATGAATGTGCGCGTCTATGTCGAGAAGCAGGTGGAAGGACTTGCCGCCTTTGCGCCTGAACTGGGCATGCCGCATGCGTTCCGGGAATCATCCCCCTCCACCATCATTCCCATCGATCAGCATATCCGCTTCGTCCGGGAAGTGCTGCCTGGTCGACCACTGACAATGAATGGCTGCGTGCTGGAAGCCGACGAGGACAGCGCGCTGATCTATCAGGAACTGCGGCATGGTGATGGCACGCTCGCCGCCTGCATGCGAACGCGAGTGCTGCATGTCGACACGACCATGCGCAAGCCTTTCCCCTGGAGTTCCCGCACCCGGGCGGCCTTCCCGAAATTCATCGATACTGCGCCGGAAGAATCTGCGCCGCGCTCGATCAACATGTCCGTGGCGGGGCTTGCAATTGAAGATATCACGATGGACCGCGTCAAAGCCGTCGGCGCACCGCTGGCAGGACGTGGCGCTGTCCCGCCCCAGCACCTGGACGTGCATGGACGCATGTATCCCTACTGGATGCTGGGCCGGACGTCGGACTCCGTGCCGAACATCCTTTACAACTGGCGCAAGAAGGTGGCTGAGTCTGCCGGCGACCTGCGGATGGGTGCAGCCGTACTCGAATACCGGCTGCGCTACCACGCCATGCCGGTCGCAGGGGATGTCTATGAACTGTACACGTCCTTTGGCGGCGCACAGGGCAAGACGCACAATCTGATCCACTGGATGATGAACCCGGCAGATGGCACGCCTTGGGCCACCATGCAGGCCACTGCGATTACGCTGGACCTTGATGCCCGCAAGGCCATCCCTGCCCCGCCGGAAATGATCAGGGAGCTGAGCGAGATGGCCGCGCCGGGGCTGGAGATCTAGGCTTCGCTGGCGATGATGCCGGCCACTGCGGGAATATCTTTCAGGTTCAGACCCGCAATATTGATCCGTCCGGAATTCGGCATGTAGAGGCCGCTCTTTTCGCGCATCGCCGTGATACCTTCCCTGGACAGGGGCAGCTGGCTGAACATGCCATTCTGGTTTGCCACTGCGCCGAGACGGTTGGACCCGGTCTTCTCGACCAGCGCGTCCGCAAGCGCCTTGCGCAGGGAGATCATCCGCTCGCGCATCCGGGTCAGCTCGGCTTCCCACTCTGCGCGCAGTTCAGCATTGTTCAGGATGGTCGCGACAATGGCTGCGCCATGGGCAGGCGGCATGGAATAACTTGCCCGGGCCAGTGCAGCGACATGGGTCAACGCCGCTGAAATGCCTTCGGCTGTCTCTCCGACCGCGAGGAAACACCCGGCACGCTCACGATAGAGCCCGAAATTCTTTGAGCAGGAATAGGAGATCAGAGCCTCGCCTGCTGTTTCGATGAAGGCGCGTACGCCTTTCACATCCTCGTCGAGACCTTTGGCGAAGCCATGATAGGCAACGTCCAGCATCGCAATCAGGCCCTTCTTCTTCACCAGTTCGCCAACAGATTTCCAGTCCTCGACCGTCAGGTCGATTCCGGTCGGGTTGTGGCAAGGCCCCTGAATGATGATGCCGTCGCCGCGCTCAGCCTTGTCGATTCCGGCCATCATGGCCGCAAGGTCCAGCTCGCCCGTTTCCGGATCGGCATAGGGATATTCCGCCACATCAAGGCCCATGAAGCGCACGACATTGGGGTGGTTCGGCCAGGTCGGGTTCGACACCCAGACGGTCTTGACGCCCATACGGCTCATCAGTCCGGTTCCGAGGAACAGCGCGCCACATCCGCCCGGCGCGGTAAAGGACAGCGTGCGACCTTCCGTGACGGCGGCAGCCCCCTCCCCGAACACGAACGCCTCGATGGCGGCGCAATAATCTGTATTGCCGCGCGGGCCTTCATACACTTTCGTGGTCTGCGATTCGAGGAGGATCGCCTCAGCCTTGGCAACGGCTGACATAACCGGCGTTTCGCCCGCATCATTCTTGTAGACGCCCACGCCCAGATCGAATTTCTCCGCGCGATTGTCTTCGCGATAGGCAGCCATCAGGCCCAGCAGCGCGTCTGCGGGCATCGGGGTCAGGGTCGAGAATTGAGACATGTCGGAGATCCGTTTTTCTGGAAAGTCGCGGCGGACCCTATGCATTTGCCGACGTGTCGGCAACCGCCACGCAGGGAACCGATTGTCGCGCAGCGGCTTTTATTGTCACACGCGGAAAGGACCTCAATGACTGACCATGCCAATACAGCGATCGAATGGCTCATGCGCGCAGGCTATGGCGCGCGCGGTGTGGTCTACCTGATCGTTGGCGGCCTGGCATTTTTTGCGGCGCTGAATGGCGGCGAGGCCGAAGGCACGTCCGGCGCGCTGAATTTCCTGATCCGCCAGCCATTGGGGTCTGTCCTGCTGGGCGTCACGGCGGCCGGGCTTTTCGCCTACACACTCTGGCGGCTTGTGGATGGTGTGCTCGACCTTGAGAATGAAGGCGACGATCTGGAGGGTTACGCCAATCGCGCCGGACAGATCATGTCTGGCCTGACCCATGCCGCACTCGGCATCTCGGCGATCATCATCCTCATGAAAGGCGCGCAGGCGAGCGGCGGAGATTCCTCGGCCGAGAATTGGAGCGCCACGCTGATGCAGCACCCGGCAGGACGTCTCATTGTGATCGCTGCCGGTATCACCACGCTTAGCGTCGCCATCTACCTCTTCATCAAATCCTGGAAGGCCGCCTATCGGAAAGACATTGTCCGCAAGGGGATGGCCCCGAAGCTGGAGCCCGCAGTGCGCTTCGGCCTCGCTGCGCACGGCTTCGTCCTGCTCATCGTCGGAGGACTGATCCTGTGGGCAGGCATTTCGGCCAACCCGGAACGTGCAGCAGGGCTCGGCGAAGCGCTTCGCATATTGGAGACGCAGGCTTTTGGGCGCATCCTGCTCGCCCTTGCCGGAGCAGGACTGGCGGGATTTGCCGTCTATTGCTTCGTGATGGCGCGCTATCGCACTGTGCCGCGACTGACAGGCGACACGCTCAAGACGCTCGCCTCACCTGCCAGCTAGGCACACCCCTATTCGACAAGCGTTGCCTCGGTCTTGGATTTCACTTCATCCATGGTCACGCCGGGCGCGAGTTCGACGATCTTCAGACCACCTTCAACCACATCCATCACGCAGAGGTCGGTAATGATCCGGTCGATCACGCCCAGCCCTGTCAACGGAAGTGTGCATTGTTTCAGCACCTTGGACTCGCCACGCTTGTTGGCGTGGTCGGTCACCACGACAACCCGGCCCACTCCGGCCACAAGATCCATCGCGCCGCCCATGCCTTTGACGAGCTTTCCGGGGATCATCCAGTTTGCCAGATCGCCATTCTCGGCCACTTCCATCGCGCCAAGGATCGCCATCGCGATCTTGCCACCCCGGATCATGCCAAAGCTGGTCGCGCTGTCGAAATAGACAGACTGCGGAAGCTCCGTAATCGTCTGCTTGCCCGCATTGATCAGGTCCGGGTCTTCCTCGCCATCAAGGGGGAACGGCCCCATGCCCAGCATGCCGTTTTCCGATTGCAGCGTGACGTTTACGCCTTCGGGAATGTGGTTCGCCACCAGCGTCGGAATGCCGATACCGAGGTTCACATACATGCCGTCTTCAAGTTCCTGAGCGGCCCGTGCCGCCATCTGATCACGATCCCAGGGCATCAGGCGCTCTCCTTCTTGCGGACAGTCCGCTGTTCAATCCGCTTTTCAAATGTGCCCTGTACGAGGCGGTGCACATAAATGCCCGGCAGGTGGATCGCGTCAGGGTCCAGTTCGCCGGGCTCGACGATCTCTTCGACCTCCATCACGCAGATCTTGCCACAAGTCGCGGCGGGCAGATTGAAGTTGCGGGCCGTCTTGCGGAAGATCGCATTGCCGGTCGTATCGGCCTTCCAGGCTTTCACGATGGCGAGGTCTGCAAAGATCCCCTCTTCCAGGATATAGGTCTCGCCATTGAAGACCTTCTCTTCCTTGCCTTCGGCCACCAGCGTGCCAACACCGGTCTTTGTGTAGAAGCCCGGAATGCCAGCGCCACCGGCGCGCATGCGCTCAGCCAGCGTGCCCTGCGGGTTGAATTCCAGTTCCAGTTCGCCGGAAAGATATTGCTGCATGAACAGATCATTCTCGCCCACATAGGACGAGCACATCTTCTTGATCTGCTTTGTCTGCAACAGAAGACCGAGGCCGAAATCGTCCACGCCGGCATTGTTGGAATAGACGGTCAGATCCTTCGTTCCAGCGTCCCGGATCGCTGCAATGGACAGTTCCGGAATGCCGCACAGGCCAAACCCGCCTGCGGCAATCGTCATGCCGTCAAACAATACGCCATCCAGCGCGTCTGCGGCCGTCTTGTATATCTTGCTCGCCATGAAGTGCGGGCCTCCCCTTAGGTCATGCTGCGGTGCAGCAGACCTTCTAGACCTGCTCGACGGTTTGTTCAATCGCTCCGAAGATCGAATGGCCCGATTTGTCGAACATCTCGATCCGGACCGTATCCCCCGGTGACATGAAGGGTGTCTTGAAGTCGCCGGTGGCGATCTTCTCGATCATGCGGATTTCGGCGATACAGGAATAACCGAGACCGCCCTCGTTGACAGGTTTTCCGGGGCCACCATCGGCGCCCTTGTTGGACACCGTGCCGGAGCCGATCACCGTGCCGGATGACAGGGGCCGCGTTTTGGCCGCATGTGCCACCAGACGCGCAAGGCTGAACGTGGCGTCTTCTGCGGCCTCGGCGCGGCCGAAAGGCTCGCCATTATAGTCCACGCGCAGCGGCAGGTGCACGAGGCTGTCCTTCCACGCATCGCCCAATTCGTCCGGCGTCACGGCAACCGGCGAGAACGCGCTCGGCGGCTTGGACTGGAAGAAACCGAACCCCTTGGCCAATTCGCCGGGGATCAGCCCCCGCAGGGACACGTCATTGCACAGCATGACAAGCTTGATGTGACCGGCGGCGTCGGCCTCAGAGATGCCCATCGGCACGTCATCAGTGATGACGGCAATCTCCCCTTCCATGTCACAGCCCCAGGCCGTGTCTTTCAGCGGGATGGCGTCGCGCGGCCCCAGGAACGCATCCGAGCCGCCCTGATACATCAGCGGGTCATCATAAAAGCTTTCCGGCACTTCGGCGCCGCGCGCCTTACGCACCAGTTCGACATGATTGATATAGGCCGACCCGTCCGCCCACTGATAGGCGCGTGGCAGCGGGCTTTCGCAATCATGTTCGTGGAAACGCGCGGTCGGCACGCTGCCAAGCTCAACCTGTTCGGCTAGTTGCTGCAGTTTCGGCGCGTAGACGTCCCATTTGTCGAGCGCCGCCTGCAGCGTCGGCGCAATCGACGCTGCATCCGTGTAGCGGGTCAGATCCTTCGAAACGACAACGAGGCGGCCGTCACGGGCGCCGTTCTTCAGTGTGGCGAGTTTCATAGTATTGGTCCTGTCGAGTTAGCTCGAAAGCCAGAGTAGAAAAAACAATTGCGCCGGAATAAGTAAGACCGTCGTGACAATCAAAATCTGAAAGCCAAGCCTTCGTGTTCGCTCGTATATGGACATACTCGCAGACAGAGGAAGCATGCCAAACACGGCGATGGGTCCGGAGAGGATAGTTGCCCAGTAGGCGGTCATGACAAGAGGCGATTTCAATCGCGCGCCGGCTTCAGCACTAAATCCCAATCCCAGTGGGGACATCCATACGAGAACGGAAGACAAGACGATAAGTGGTCCACAAAACAGCAAGATAGCTGTGAACAGGCCATTTCGGCGAACCACCTAGCTTTCCTCCGCGATCTTCTCATGTAGCCAGGCCGCATGCCTCGGCGCTTTCTTCGTTTCGCTCCATTCGTCGATCATCGGCTGGGCCACCTCTTTCAGCTGCGCCATCTGTTCCGGCGTGCCAATGTCGGCAGCCAGTTCGATGCGGTGGCCGTTCGGGTCAAAGAAATAGATCGATTTGAAAATGCCGTGATGCGTCGGGCCGAGCACGTCGAGCCCCATGCCTTCAAGGTGCGCCTTGGTGGCCATCAACTCGTCCAATGAGCCGACCCGGAACGCGATATGCTGCACCCATACCGGCGTGTTCTCGTCGCGGCCCATATCGGGCTGCTGGGGCAGTTCGAAGAAGGCCAGCACATTGCCGTTCCCGGCGTCGAGAAAAATGTGCATGTACGGATCATAGGCGCCGGTCGAGGGCACATGGTCTTCTGCAATGGCGAGCTGGAAATCCATGCCGAGGGCATCGCGATAGAATTCCACCGTTTCCTTCGCATCCTTGCAGCGATAGGCGACGTGGTGAACGCCTTTCAGCGGGGCGGGAGTGGTCATTACGCGTCCTCCTTTTCGTCGATCTTCAACGCACCTCGCTGGATTTGGTCACGTTCCATGCTTTCGAACAAGGCCTTGAAATTGCCTTCGCCGAAGCCGTCCTTGTAATCGCCCTTGCGCTGGATGAATTCAAAGAAGACCGGGCCGATCTGGGCCTGCGCGAAGATCTGCATCAACAGGCGCGGCTCACCCCCCTCGGTCGTACCGTCCAGCAACAGCCCGCGGGCCTTCAGGCCGTCGACATCTTCGCCATGGCCGGGCAGGCGCTCATCCAGCATTTCGTAATACGTCGCCGGCGGCGCAGTCATGAACGGCACGCCGCGCGCTTTCAGGCGGTCGTAGCAGGCATAGAGATCATCACAGATCAATGCGATGTGCTGGATGCCCTCGCCATTGTACTCGCGCAGGAATTCCTCGATCTGGCCCTTGCCGCCCTCGCCTTCCTCGTTCAGCGGAATGCGGATCTTTCCGTCCGGCGCCGTCAGCGCCTTGGAGGTCAGGCCGGTATATTCGCCCTTGATGTCGAAATAGCGGATTTCCTGGAAGTTGAAGAGCTTCTCGTAGAAGTCCGCCCAATACTTCATCCGGCCACCATAGACATTGTGCGTCAGGTGATCGATCAGCTTGAAGCCTGCGCCTTCGGGGTGCTTGTCGACACCCGGCAGGTATTCGAAGTCGATGTCATAGATATCGAGATCATCGCCATAGCGGTCGACCAGATAGATGATCGAATTGCCGATGCCGCGAATGCCCGGAATGTGCAGTTCACTGGGTCCGGTATTCACATTCACAGGCTCAGCGCCCTGCGCCAGCAAATGTTTGTAGGCCTGGCGCGCATCGCGCACACGAAAGCCCATGCCACAGGCAGACGCGCCATGCTCGCGCGCAAAGTACCATGCGGCGGATTTCGGTTCGTAATTGGTGATCAGATTGATCCCGCCCTGGCGCCACAACTCGACATCCTTGCTGCGATGGCGCGCCACCTTGGTGAAGCCGATCAGCTCGAATTCCGGCTCCAGGATGCCTTTCTCGGGCGCCGAGAATTCGATGAACTCGAACCCGTCGAGGCCGGCGGGGTTTTCGAACAGGTCTGCCATGGGTGCGCTCCAGTCGTGATATCGGGGTCAAAACTATTAGTTTCATATGTAACTAATTGACAGCCGGAGTTCAAGGCTGAATCAATGATTCATGCCTGATACCGAAAACACCTCCCTGCTGCGCCTTCGTGAATTCCTGCCCTACCGGCTGTCCGTTCTGTCGAACACGATCTCGACCCGGATCGCCGCCCTGTATGATCGCGAATTCGGCCTCTCGATCTGGCAATGGCGTGTCATGGCGGTCATTGGCGACCGGCCGGGCATCAGCGCGACGGAAATCGGACAGCTGACGGCCATGGACAAGGTCGCCGTCAGCCGCGCCATCGCAGCGATGATCGAGATGGGCTATCTGGAGCGCAAGACGTCGGAGACCGATGGCCGCCGCTCGCAGCTCTTCCTGACCCCGGCCGGCCGCGAGGTCTACGAAATGATCGTCCCCATGGCATTGGGCGAAGAGCAGGAATTGTCCGGCAGCCTGACCGAGGAAGAACGCCGCGAGCTTGATCGATTGATGGTCAAACTCGCCGAGGCCGCCTCCCCCGACCGACCGCTCTGGTAAGGCTCAGGCCAGCGGCCAGAACATCGGGATGACGACCATCGACGCCACAAACATGACGAGGTTCAGCGGCACGCCGATCTTCAGAAAGTCAGAGAACCGATACCCGCCCGCGCTGTAGACCAGCGTGTTGGTCTGGTACCCGATCGGGGTCGCAAAGCTCGCACTGGCGGCAAACATGACCGCCACCACAAAGGGCCGGGGATCGATGCCCAATTGCGTGCCGAGCCCGATGGCAATCGGCGTCAGCAGGATGGCCGCAGCATTGTTGCTCATGATCTCCGTCAGGAACGACGTCACCAGGTACAGCACCGCCAGAACGGCCAACGGCCCCATGCCGGACGTGAGCCCGGCCAGATGACCAACGAGGAGAGCGGCCGCGCCGGACTTCTCCATGGCGAGGCCCAGTGCCAGCATGCCGAAGATCAGCATCAGGATATCCCAGCGAATCGCCCGGTAAGCTTCCTGATGGTCAAGGCACCCCAGCGCCACGACCGCCGTTGCAGCGATCAGGGCCAGCGCAGCAATAGGCAGCACGCCCATGGCAGCCAGCGCCATTACGGCCACCAGCGCAATGATCGCAATCGGCGCCTTGTCGCGTCGAATGGCCCGGTCGGTCGACTCTGTCAGATTGTTCAGAACACCGTCCTCGAACAATTGCCGCATGCCCCGCGCCGGACCTTCCAGGAGCACCGTGTCACCGACATCGAACCGGATGTCGTCGGTATCGGTGACATTTTCGCCGCGCCGGTGAATGGCCAGAACATAGACGCCATACAGACGCGCCAGGCCCAGCCCTGTCAGGGAACGACCGATCAGGCGGGATTGCGGCCCGATCACGCCTTCCATGATCACGGTTTCGCTGGTCTGGATCGGCTCGAAGGCCGGTCGGGCGTCTGCAGCTGTGGCGCCAATGGCGATACTGCCGGCTTCCTTCAGGGTGAGCATTTCCGACACGGGCGACCGCAGCACGACCCGGTCCCCGGCCTGCAGAACCAATTGACGCAAATTGGCGCGCAGCGACAGGCCCTCCCGGAAGACATCAATCACCTTGAAGCCTTTTTCCGGGCTGAACCCCGTCTCCGATACGGTCTTGTCAATCAGGGGCGATCCGATGGGGATCAGGATCTGGGCCAGGAAGCGGCGATTGCGGGTATCCGGCAACAGATCGATCAGCGAGTCCCGCGATGGCAGGAGAAAGGGCGCCGTAATGGCCAGATACACCGCCCCGACCAGCGCCAGCAGGACACCGGCGCCGGTGATCTCGAACACGCCAAACGGCTCCAGCCCCGCGCTTTGCGACACCCCATCAACCAGCAGGTTCGTGGACGTTCCGATCAGTGTTGTCGTGCCGCCAAAAATGGCGGCGAAAGAGAGCGGAATCAGCAGTTTTGATGGGGAGATTCCAAGTCGTCGGGACAACTGGATCACGATCGGAATGAGGATCACGACAATCGGGGTGTTGTTCATGAAGGCCGACAGCAGCATCACCCCTCCGACCATGGCCAGCATGGCCAGGACGGGCGACGCCCCGCCGGCCAGCCGGGACACCCATCGCCCGGCAGCGCCGATGACGCCTGTGCGTTCCAGGGCCGCTGACAGGACGAACATGGCGGCAATCGTGATCGGCGCAGAATTCGAGAAGACGGCCAGCGTCTCGGGCACCGACAGGATCCCGGTCAGCAGCAAGGCGCCCATGGCCAGCAGGGCAACCACATCCGATGGCAGCACCTCGCGGATGAAGCCAAAGAACACAATGGCCACCAGCAGCAGCACGATGGCGATCTCTACGCCCGGCAAGGCCAGGATGTCGGCGGGCATGGGTCAGCTCCAATGGCAACCGCGCATCATTATACGACACGCGAATGTTCCGCTACTGAGCTTTTCTAAACCGACGTGCCGGGTTCCCCTACCCTGTGCGGCGGCGGCGCACTTTCAGGGACCGCTCGACAAAGGCGTCTTCCTCGAGCGTGAACCGTTCCACCAGTCGCGCCAGGAAGGCCGACAATTGGTCACGCACTTCATACGGGGCTTCCATGGGCAGGAAATGTGTCGTGCCCCGAACAGCCTTCATCATCATGGCCGGATAGGACAGGATCAGCCGCGCGCGCACCTTGTCAGTGATCACCGAATCCCGCGTCGGTCGCAGGATCGTCATGGGAATCTTGTGCTTCTTCACCTTGCGCAGCGCACTCCAGGGCCGGTTGCGCTGGGCCGCGAACGTTGCGGATTCCCATTTCGGTTCGCACAGCAGGCTCCAGGTCTGGTCCTCGCTGTCGGCAGAATTGTGGTCGGTACGCTCCAGCCCGTCCAGCAGATAGTCGGCCAGGAACGGCTCGCGCCAGGTCTGGAAGGCGCCCCGCCCGGTATAGGATTCCAGCGCCTCCCGGAAAGAACCGAACTCCGCCCGGCGCTTCTTCGCCCGGCGTGCCATCGCATTCTTCGGCAGCAGAAAGGATATTGGCGTCAACATGTGCTGCCAGAAATAGGTCGATTTCGACATGATCACCGGATCAACCAGAACCAGGCCCTTTACCAGGTCCGGGCGCTTGCCGGCCACCATCAGCGCCACGCACCCGCCCATGGAGTGCCCGCCCAGGATCACGCCGTGCGGGGCCTCCTTCTCCAGCCACTCGATCACATCGTCCCGATGGCGTTTCCAGGATTTCATCCGGGAAGGTTTGGCCGGAAGCGTCGAGCGGCCATGGCCGCGCAGATCGAGCGCCGCCACGCGCTGGCGCAGACCAAGCGGCGCCAGCAGGGACTGATAGGTCATGGCGTTAAAGCCGGTCGCATGCAGCCACAGCGCCGAGAATGGCTTGATCGGATCTCCGAATTCAATGCCAGCCATGTCACCGCCGGCCTTGGCCTCATACGTAAAGCGACGCATCAGCCCCTCGATCCGAAGACCCGCCGCAGCAGGTCAGTTGTGCGAGCCACTGGGTTCTCACGAATCTTCTTCTCCTCAAGGGCCACATAATGGAACATGCCATCCAGGCCGAGTGTGACTGCGTGGTTGGTCAGGTCATTCTGCAGCGACGACGTGACCCCGCCCACGCCATAGCTATTGGCGACCTGTTCAAGAGAGGTAAAGGCACCCGCCTCTGCAAGAGACGTTTTGACATAGGGCGTGAATGCCGCGCGCAGCTGTGTTTCCGTCTTTGAGCGCAGATAGTCGGTTGCGGCCGTGTCTCCGCCATTCAGAATCTGCACGGCGTCCTCGATGGTTATCTGGCGAACGGCACCCAGGACAAGCGTCCTGGCCTCCGGCACGGCAGCCTCGGCGGCCCGGTTCATCCGCAATTCCAGATCATCCAGCGGGCCGCTGGCTCCGACGCGGGACAGGCCCGACTGGATATCGCGATAGGTCTTGGGCAGCGGGATGCGAATCTGGCTGTCGCCGAAATAGCCATTCGTCTGCCCGAGTTGCGCCGCGACCAGGTTCGTGCCGACCGTCAGCGCTTCCCGCAGGCCGGCATCGATTTCCGCCTGGGACAGTGCGCCCTGCGTCGCGGGCTGGCCGATCACTTCGCCCAGGACCCGCCCGAAATCGCCCGAACTGCCGGTTGTTGCACATCCTGTCAGCCCCATGGCCGCCAGCCCTGCCAGTAATACCGCCCGTCTCATCGCCGCTCCTCCTTTATCTGATCCGACAAGCGTACTCGACGGCGGGGGGGAATAGAAGACTGCCCCACAGCTATTCGTGCAGGCCGCAGCGACCTTACCAACGTGTCATGGAAAAGATGTTGACCACGACTGTAGTCATCGCTTACGACTACGCTTGTAGTCCAGAGAGGGGTTCTACAGAATGAAAATTTCCGACGCAGAACTGGAAGTGATGAGCGTGCTCTGGGCACGGCCGGGCCTTGCGGCTTCGGACGTGCATGACGCGCTTGGCACGGAAAAGGACTGGACCAGCCGCACCGTGAAGACGCTGCTGGCCCGCCTTGTCGAAAAAGGCGCCCTCCGTACCGAGGAAGATGGACGGCGCTATCTGTACTTCCCGCTGATCGAGGAAGGCACCTACAAGGCCGGCGCCGCACGGCAATTTGTCGACCAGGTGTTTTCCGGCCGGGCCGCCCCCCTCGTTGCCCATCTGGCAGATACGCGCGGCCTGACGGCAGATGACATCGCCGAACTCGAAAAGCTTCTGGGGGAGTTGAAGAAATGATTTTCGATCTGAACAGCCTCAATTTCGGGTATGGCGTGCAGACCGTGATTGCCGTCTCGGTGCTGATGGCGCTGATCCTTGTCGTCCGCGGCCATGTGGCCCGCCAGTTCGGCGCCGGCGTAGCCTACGCGCTCTGGGCCCTTCCGGTCATCCGGCTTGCCCTGCCCCCGCTGTCCATGCCCACCCCGATGGCGGACATTCTTGCCGGTATTCAGAGCTGGTTGCCCACAGCCGCCAACACAGCGGAGGCAGCCCCGGCTGCAATGCGTACGGCAGACCCCGCCGGGATCGCCCCTCCCGTCATCAGTGCGCCGCCCGTCCCAGGCTCCGAGCCGTCGAGTCCCCTGCTCGATACCGCTCAAGGACCCGTGGCATTCCCCGAATTGTCCGCAGGCATGTTCGACGGGATGCTGTTCGGGTCCCTTCTCACCATCTGGGCGGGCGGGGCGCTGTACATGCTGATCCGCAGCAGCTGGGCGCATCACAGCTTCATGCAGACCCTGCGCCGGGAGGAAATGGCGCCGTCTCCACACCTCGCAACCCTGGCGATGGAAGTGGCGCGCCAGGTCGGGCTGAAGCATGTTCCGCGCGTTTCAATCAGTTTCATTTCGTCCGGCCCGCTGGTCTCCGGCCTGCTGCGCCCGACCGTGCTGCTGCCAGCCTGGTTCGAGGATGACTATTCGGTCCCGCAACAACGCGCCGCCCTGGCGCATGAACTGACCCATATCAAGCGCGGCGACCTCTGGGCCCTGCAGGTGTCGGAAATCTTCGTGTCCCTGCTCTGGTTCAATCCCCTGGCCTATCTGGCACGCCGGGCCTTCCGCACGGACCAGGAAGCGGCCTGTGACAGCGATGTGCTGAAGTCCGGCGCCTCGACCCCGCACGCCTATGGCCAGACCCTGCTGAAGGCGGTGCAGCTTGCCCTGCCGGAACGCCTCACCGCCGCGGCCAGCCTGCCGCTGACCCATGCCCTGAAAGAAAGAATGATCCGCATGACCACGCCCAGCCCGACCCGTTCCCGCCGCCTTGTCGGTGCCGGCCTCTCCGGTCTCCTGGGCAGCACCGCGCTGTTTGCTTCCGGATTTGTCACATCCGCCTGCGCATCAGCAGAAGTCGACACGCAGGTCGACAGGGCGGAACTGGCGGGCGGCGAAGACGACAGCGAAATCGTCAAGGAAACGCACAGCCTGCGCTTCAATGATGGCACACTGTTCATCAATGGCGACGAAGTGAAGGACCGCCAGGTCGTGCTGGTTGGCGAGCCATTCCGGGTAGACCCGATGACGCCCCAGCTGGAGCGCGAGATCGAGATCCTCACCCTGAAGATCGAGAACGAAACGGCCCACCTGAATGCGATGCTGGAAAACATGCCGGAGATCGACATGGCCTTTGACGGCTTCGACGAGGAGCTGAACCGCAAGATGGAGCTTGCCTTCAGCTTCACGGAAGAGACGATGCCGAAGACCGAGGCCGAATGGGAGGCCTGGGCCCACAAGGTCGAAGCAGAGGCCGAACGCTGGGAAATCCACGCCGAACGCATCGCGGATCAGGCCGAAGCCCGCGTCGAGGCCTGGGAAGCACGCTTCGAGCCGAAACTGGACGCCATTGAAGCGCGGATCGAGGCCCACGCCGATGCGCTGGAGCGCAAGATCGAGCTGGCCTATGGCGACGAGTTCGAGGACGAGATCGAGACCACTCATCTGGCCCTGACCGAACTTGTCGAACAGTGTCGCACCGCAGACATGGCCGAAGGGGAAACCCGCGTGCTGAAACAGCAGGTTGGCGAATCCCGCAAAAAGGACGTGAAGATTGTCTGCGTCAAAGGCGACAAGGACACGCTGAAGGCCAAGACCACGATCAAGGCCGTACTGTCGAGCGACAAGCTGGATGCGAAGGAAAAGACATCCTTCAAGAAGCAGCTGAAGGGCACGTCCACGCACACGATCACGATCGACACCGAGACTTCGGACGAAAAATAGGTTCCGCCCGGGCTTTGCACGGAACGCCCAGTGGAAGCTCCCCGGCGCAGGTCCCTATGCGCCGGGGCTTTTTCCTGCCCGCTGTGTCCCGCGCCTTGCGAGGCGGGCCGTGCGCTCTAGGGTGGCCTGCAAGGACTGGACTCCCGGAGGGACAAGATGAACCGCCTGCTTGCCATGATCGCCCTGGCCACCTGCCCGCTGGCTGCCTGTGTCACGGCACCCGAACCGTGCACGCAGGCCTGGGTGGAATACAAATCCGACCAGATTCTCGGACAGTTCGCATCGGACAATCGTGGCCTGATCAATGATCTGCGCCGCCTGACCAATGATGAGGGCGATCTGAACACGTTCACCACCATGCGGCTGATGTCACGGGCGGACGATCTTCAGGCCTTCGCGGACAGTTTCCAGAACCAGGTCATCCCGGATCTCGAACTCGCCCTGGCGGAATGCCACCAGAGCGACCAGTTCGCCCCGGCCCTGATCGGTTTTCTGCGCGATGAAGGCGTGGACGAGGCCGCCCTGGAATGGGTCGCCCCGATCCTCGGGCTGATGCAGCAAATGCGCGAGGACAATGTAGGCAATCCCCCGCGAACCCTGTAAGACGGCCGCCATGAAAACGCTGATCGTCGTTCCCGCCCGCTATGGCTCCACGCGATTTCCCGGAAAGCCGCTAATCGAGATCGCCGGACGCACCATGGTCAGCCGTGTGGCCGCCATGGCGGCCCGCGCCGCGGACGCGCTGGACGATGCGGAAAGCGTGGTGGCCACCGATGATGCGCGTATTGCCGACCATTGCCGCGCATTGGGCATTTCCGTCGTCATAACCGATCCTGATGTGCCCTCCGGCACGGATCGCGCGCTGGCCGCAGTCGATGCGCTCGGCGCTGATCCGGACGTTGTGGTCAATTTGCAGGGAGATTCGCCGTTCACGCCGCCCGACCATGTCGTGGCTGTTGCGGAAGCCGCGACCAGTTCAGGCGCAGATGCGGCGACGCCCTATGTCCGCCTGACCTGGTCTGCGCTGGACGATCTGCGCGCCCACAAGCAGGCCACGCCCTTTTCCGGCACAACCCTGACCCATGACAAAACGGGCCGGGCCCTCTGGTTTTCGAAGACGCTGATCCCGGCGATCCGCAAGGAGTCTGCCCTGCGCGATGCCGGAGACATGTCACCCGTGTGCCGGCATATCGGCCTCTATGCGTACCGGCTCGACGCGCTGCGCCGCTATGTTGGCCTGCCGGAAGGGCATTACGAGCAATTGGAAGGACTGGAGCAATTGCGGTTTCTGGAGAATGGCATGAGCATCCAGTGCGTCGAGGTCGCGTCAGACACGATTGCCATTCCGGGCATCGATACACCCGAAGACGTCGCGCTGGCCGAACGCCTGATCGCCGAACATGGCGATCCGCTGAAGGACTGATCCCGGCATGGCGCGTCTCATCATCGTCCGGCATGGCAATACATTCGACAAGGGCGACACGGTCACGCGGGTGGGCGGACGCACCGACCTGCCGCTTTCCCAGTCCGGCCAGGCACAGGCCGCGGCATTGGCACGCGCCTTTTCGGACACGCATTTCGTGGCCGCCTTCTGTTCACCGCTGCGGCGCACACGGGAAACCGCCCGAGCCATGATCGGCATGCGGACGGGCAGCCCCGCGCTGATCGTCCTGCCGTTTCTGACGGAAGTCGATTACGGCCCGGACGAGAACCAGCCAGAGGAACAGGTGGTGGCGCGCATTGGCGATGCCGCCCTCGCCGCGTGGGAACGCGACGCCATACCGCCCGATGGCTGGCAGGTGGACCCGGACGCGTTGAGGCTGGGATGGCGGAACCTGATCGCCCGCGCGTCAGAGCTTGGCCCTGATGAGACCGTCCTGATCGTCACCTCGAACGGCATTGCGCGATTCCTGCCGGATGTCGTGAACAGCGCACCGGACGGGCTGGACCGCAAACTGAAGACCGGCGCCTGGGGCGTCGTGGAGCTTCACGATGGCAGCGCACATATCAGCGCGTGGAATGTCCGCCCCTAGGCGACGTCGCGCGCCTTGCTTTCCTCGACGAGTTCGCGTGCGCCGGTGATCGGAAGGGTGAATGCAACCGTGGTGCCCTCCCCCTCGATGGACGACAGGATCATCCGTCCCCCATGCATTTCAGCGAAGGACTTGGTCAGGGCGAGGCCGAGACCGGTGCCTTCATAATTCCGGTCCCGCGTGCCGGACACCTGTTCGAACGGCGTCGCCAGGCGCGGCAGGTCGTCTGCCGGAATCCCGATGCCTGTATCGGTCACGCCGACATAGATATCCGGGCCGCGCTGTTCGACGGCCACGGTAATCTTTCCTCCGGCATCCGTGAACTTGATGGCATTGGATACGAGATTCAGCACCATCTGCCGAATGGCGCGATGATCCGCGTCGATTTCCGGCAGGTTTGGCTGCGTCTCCAGGGACATCTCGATATCCTTGTCTTCGGCCTTGCGCCGGATCATGCGGACGGCGGCATCGACCGGATCGACCGGGTCGATCGGCTGCGGATCAATGGTCATCTTGCCGGCTTCGATCTTCGCCATGTCGAGAATGTCGTTGATCATGTCCAGCAGGTGCTGGCCCGAGGTGAGGATATCCTGCGCGTACCCCTTGTAGCGTTCATCGCCAAGCGGGCCGTACAATTCATTGGACAGGATTTCCGAAAATCCGTTGATGGCATTGAGCGGCGTGCGCAGTTCGTGGCTCATATTTGCCAGGAAGGCCGACTTGGTGTGGGCCGCATGTTCCGCCTTGGCCTTTTCCTCGGAGTATTTGCGGGACAGTTCGCGTTCGCGCCCCTCGGACCGCTCGAGTTCCCGCGCGGTACGGTGCATCTTAGCTTTCTGCTTCTTCAGCTCTTCCTCATTGCGGACATTCTCTGTCACGTCCACGCCGACGGAAATCAGGCCGCCATCCAGCGTCGGCCGTTCGACCAGCTTGATCCAGCGTTCGGAATTCAGTTCGAGGACCGTGGTCTGAGGATCTTCCAGCGAGGGGTGCTCGGACCGCAACGCGCCCGCGCGGGCGATGGCGACCGTATGATGGGCCATGCCGGGACGCAGTGTCTCCTCCAGCTGGAAGTCTGCCGCAAAGGCCCGGTTCCAGTAGAGCAGCCGTTTGCGATTGTCCCATAGCGCAAAGGGACCCGTGAAGCCTTCGATGGCCGTGCGCAGGCGCCGTTCGGCCGCCTTGATCCTGTCTTCAACCTGTTTGCGCTCGGTAATGTCCAGGATCACACCGCCATAGAGATTGGCGCCGGTCTTGGGATTGGTCGTCACGCTGCCGCGCAATTCCATCCACCGGGCCGGCTGGAAACTGGTCACGAAATTCGTCTGGACCCAGCCATCCTTGTAGCCCTTGCGAAAGGCCTCCTCGATCCGGTGCTGGTGTTCCGGGTGCACCTGCGGCAGCAACTCCGCAATCGTCATTTCGCCATCGCCCATCATGCCGAGCAGCTCGGAGGCCGCGTCGCTGAGATAGACCGCGCTGGAATCGTCCGACCATTCCCAATAACCGGCCCGCACACCCAGCATGACCGGACTCATGAACCGGTCGGCTTCCACTTCCCTGGCCCGCTCCACCAATGACAGGTCCTGTTCGCTGGCCAGACGGTTCATCAGGCCGAGAATGACCAGGATGGGGGCAGCCAGCAGCAAGCCAAAGATCAGGATCCTGACCAGGTCATCAATCGTGAAGAGCGGTGTCGACCGGCTGGAACAGACTCTCAGGCCGCTGTTCTCAACGGGTGCACAGCCGGTCGCCGCGCGGTCCAGAAGGCTCAGCGACTGGAAGCCCGTGCGGGGGCGGACGGAGGATTGGCCCGGCAAGAACTTGCCGGCGGTCAACTGGCCGTCAGCCAGGTAAATACCCGTCCCGGACGGCATGGCGGGCAGCCACGTCCCTGCCGGGGCGAGTGCCAGAAAGGCCTGCCCGTCCGGCCCCTGTGTGCGCACGACAATGTCGCCTTCCGAGGTCAGGCCCAACCGGCGATCCGAACCCTCCATCGCGTCCGCAACCGGCACAGCAGCGCCGATACGGCTGTCTGCGGGGGCGCTGCGGGCTTCGTCCAGTGACACGACGATATCGACGCCTGGTGTGCCCGACGCGATGGCGGTGCGAGAGGCGCCGGAACCGGCAACCAGGCGCAGGGCCATGTCAGCGGTCGCAGCGTGGCCGGACAGGCGGGCCGCCGCCGCGCGCGAATTGGCTTCAAGGGCTGCCAGCATGCCGGAATCGGCGGTCTGGCGTTCTTCCCAGGCCTTCAGGCCGAGCGCGCCGGCCAGCAGGAGAATGATTGCCGCAATGGTCCAGGTCAGGCGCTGTCGGTCGCGACCGGCGACTCCGGATGCAACGGCATCCGCCTGTGGTGGGATGGCCGACTTGGACAAGGTGGTTCCTGTTCGCCGATTCCTTAGAAAAACAAGGGCTCAGTCTGGTTTTCCGCCGTAATCCTTGCCCAATCCTTAACAGGGATACAGAAATCGTTAACCATCGCAGCGGGTGTCGGGCGCCCTAGCCGAGGGCGCGCGACACAATATCCGCGGAATTCTTCGACAAATCAGCCGCTTGCAGCCGGCGGAGGCTGGCCTCAGCCTCGGTGCGCGCTTTCGGCTCCAGCACGCGCCACTGTTCGAACGCGGTCAATAGACGGGCGCCGAGCGCCGGATTCACCGTATCCGCCTTGAGGATGATTTCCTCGACCACCCGATAGCCTGACCCGTCCGGCGCGTGGAAGGCCGGCAGATTCTGCATCGCGAACGCCGCGGCGACGGAGCGAACCCGGTTCGGATTGCGCAGGTCGAAGTCGGGATGCGCCGCGAGGCGGGCAATCGTGTCGGCCTTGCCGGTCGATGCCTGCGCCGCGAACCATTTGTCCATGACCAGCGCATTGTCTTTCCAGGCCTGTTCGAAATCGGCCAGCGCCGTGTCGCGCGCAGCGCCATCAAGGCTTGCCAGACCGCGCAGGGCCGCCAGTTTCTCCGTCATGTTGGTGGCCGACTGGTAGATGGCGAGCAGGCGCGGCGCGGCATCTTCGCGGCCCGATGCCGCCAGAAGCGCCAGAAGCGCCGTGCGCAATGCCCGGATCCCCGCCTGTTCCGCACCGGGATTGTAGGGCTCCGGCGCGGGCGCCGACAGAATGTCGTCTGCAAAGTCCGCTAGTTTCCCGAACAAGGCAGCCTGAAGCTTCTTGCGACCGGCCTGCAGCGCGACGGCATCCGCCGGCTGGCGCTCGAGGAACAATTCGCCGACATCCGGAAGCCGGGTCAGCAGGGCCGCATAGGCCGGGTCTTCTGCCGACGCCTGAACCGCAGCCGCAATGGCGTCCACAAGGGCCGCATCCGGCTCCGCCTGGGTGCCTTCAGACAGGGCAAGGATTTCAGCTTTCGCCAGATCCTGTACCGCGTCCCACTGATTGAACGGGTCAGTTTCGAGACGGATCAAGGCGAGATGATCGTCGCGGCTGAGTGTGCGGCGGATGCGGACGGGCGCGGTAAAATCCCGGTTGATCGACACGAGCGGCCGGGGCGTGCCCTCCGGCAGATCGAAGGTCAGCGTGACGTCTTCGTCTTCCAGATGCGTCGTCCATTCGGCCAGATTGCCCTCCGCATCGAGCAGCGCCATCTGCAGCGGGATCAGCATGGGTTTCTTGCCGGACTGGCCGGGCGTGGCCGGAACGGACTGTTTCAATGTGATGTCGATTTCGCGCGTCTCGGGGTTCCAGCGTTCGTCCAGCGTGATCTCCGGCGTGCCGGCCTGGGAATACCAGAGACGGAACTGGGTGAAATCCTCGCCGCTAACCTCCTCGAAACAGGCATAGAAATCCTCGATCGTGACAGCCTCGCCGTCATGCCGGTCGAAATACAGATCCATGCCCTTGCGATAGGTCTCCTCGCCCAGCATGCGGCGCAGCATGCCGATCACTTCGGCGCCCTTTTCATACACAGTTGCCGTATACAGATTGTCGATGGCACCATAGGTTTCCGGGCGCACAGGGTGTGCCAGCGGACCGGCATCCTCGGCAAACTGGCGGGCCCGCAGCCGGATGACATCCTTGATCCGCTGCACCGGGCGGGACCGCATGTCGGCAGAGAAATTCTGGTCACGGAAGACCGTCAGGCCTTCCTTCAGGCAGAGCTGGAACCAGTCCCGGCAGGTGATGCGGTTGCCGGTCCAGTTGTGGAAGTATTCGTGGGCGACAATGCTCTCGATGGCCTCGAAATCCGCGTCCGTGGCCGTCTCCTCGTCGGCCAGAACATAGGCCGAGTTGAAGATGTTCAGCCCCTTGTTCTCCATGGCGCCGAAATTGAAATCGCGTACGGCCACGATATTGAACACGCCAAGATCATATTCTCGGCCATACGTCTCCTCGTCCCATTTCATGGATCGTTTGAGACTGTCCATGGCCCAGGCAGCGCGGTCGGCATCGCCCTTGTCGACATGGATGGCCAGATCGATCTGCGTGCCGCTCATCGTCGTGAATGTGTCGCGATAGACATCATAGTCTCCCGCACACAGCGCAAACAGATAGGCTGGCTTCTTGTGCGGATCATCCCAGACCGCGAAATGGCGTCCGCCATCGACATCTCCGGATTCGCCGGGCGTGCCGTTTGACAGGAGGATCGGGTACTGCGCCTTGTCCGCCGTCATGCGCACGGTGAACCGGCTCATCACGTCCGGGCGGTCCGGATAGAAGGTGATGCGACGGAACCCGATGGCCTCGCACTGGGTGCAGAAGCGTCCACCGGACATGTAGAGACCGGACAGGGCCGTGTTCCGGGACGGGGCGATCTCGACCTCCGTGACCAGTGTGAACGCATCCGGCACCTGTTTCAGAGTCAGGCCCGCCGGAGTGAGTTCATATGCCGCCGCCGGGACAGGCTCGCCGTCGATGGCGATGGATTTCAGTTCCAGTGCCTCGCCATCCAGTTCCAGCGCCGCATCGGCCGCGCCCGTGCGCCGGATTCTCAGGTCTGCCCGCACCAGGGTCGCGTCCGGATGCAGGTCGAACCGGAGATCCACCTGCTCGATCTCGAACGGATAAGGCGTGTAGTCAGACAATTGAACGGCGATGGGGGCTTCAGTGCGCATGTTTTCTCCGGCAGACAGGCTTCCAGTCTTCCAGTTAGGGAGTCGGACCGGCAACGTCGAGGGCTTGTGCCCAGCAGCTTGAAGGAAGCGGAGCGAAATGAAAGCCCTGTTGCGACATTCAGCCGTCAGGATATTCGGTGCGCTCAGCGCTCTGGCACTTGCGGCGCTGATTGTCTGGCTTTCGGTGATCCCGGCGGCGGAGACCCCTGCCCCCCAATGGTCGGACAAGCTGAAGCATTTCATCGCCTATGCGGCGCTGACCGCGCCCCTGGCCGTGGCGCTGGGCCCCGGGGTGAACCGGCTGGGCGCAGCGCTGGTCCTGACCGGCGTTTATGGCGCCGGACTGGAAGTTGTGCAGATGGTGGGCGATGCCGGGCGCGAAGGGTCCCTGCTGGACATCGCCGCCAATCTGTCGGGCGCGCTGGCCGGCTTGGTCCTCGTGGCGATCCTCAGGGGTGACCGGCCGCTATTCCGCGGCGACAATTTCTGACGGATCGGCCTCGGACTGGTCGAGTTGGTAGACAAATCTCAGAATGGACGCGCAGCGCTGGGCGACCTGTTTCAACTCGCCTGAGAACTGGCCAGGAGTGTCGTCGTGCAGATCGGCAATCTGGCGAGCGGTCTGCAGCAGGTCCGGCGTGCAGGCAATCATGCGCGCCTGATGTTCGACCCGCAGCGGATCACGATCATATTCGCCGCCCGCGACACGCCAGCCGCCCTGGTCATCCTCGTCCGTGACGACGACGGGATAGGTGCCGACTTCGCTCAGTTCGGGGCCGCCGATACGGGCCCGCCACTTTGCCTTGCGACGCACAATGTACCAATGCTCCAGAAGGGACTCGTCCTCATCCGGGCGCTGCAGGTGCGATTCCGAAGAGAAACTCTCTTCCGGCGCCAGTTCATGCGCCTGAAACGTACGCCCCAGGCCGCATTCATAGGTGATGCGGAGGGGTTCATCCACGTCCTTCACCCAATGCGGAATGACCTGTTCGACCAGCGCCCAGGTTCCCACAGGCTTCACGAACACGCGCTGCGATTTATGGAATGCCGCTTTCGCCATCCAACTGCTCCTGCTCCTCTTGGCGAAAAGTGACACCGTCGCCTTTCAGCCCCATGAAACCGAACGATCAAATTTCATGCAGTTCGCGGATTCCGCAATCAAAAGTGGATTTGCGCGTTTCCGTTGGGTGACGGGTTTCCGCGCACGTAAAGCGCGCTATTTTCACCCGCAATGGAGACAAAAGAACGGCCCGACCGGCCATTTAGGGGAGCGCAAGCGACATGAACTTCGACTTTTCCGAAGACCAGAAATTTCTCGGCAATGAGGCGAGAAAGTTTCTCGAGTCCGAATGCCCGATGACGGCCGTCCGTCTCGTGCTGAACGATGATGACGTCAGCCACAATGCCGATGTGTGGAAGAAAGTGGTGGAAATGGGCTGGCTGGGCACCGCCATTCCGGAAGAACATGGCGGCCTCGGCCTCGGCCTTTTGGAGGTCTGTGTGCTGGCGGAGGAAATGGGCCGCGTCCTGGCGCCGGTCCCGTGGGCGTCTACCGTCTACTTCTTCACAGAGGCGCTGAAGATTGCCGGGTCATCCGAGCAGCAGGCCGACATCCTGCCCCGCATTGTCAGCGGAGACGTGATCGGCTGCTATGCGGCCAGCGAAGGCCCCGGCAATCCGGCGGCTGCCAATCTGAAAACCACATTCGATGGCTCCACCCTGTCCGGCATGAAAGTGCCGGTCACCGATGGCGACGTAGCCACACACGCCGTTGTGCTGGCCAAGGAAGGCTCGGGCGCCAGCCTCGTCCTCGTGGACCTGACCGGTGAAGGCGTCACCCGCAAGACGCTTCAAACGCTGGACCCGACCCGCAGCCATGCCGAGATCGTTTTCGACAAGGCCCCGGCCACGCGCCTTGGAAACGCTGGCGACGGCGAAATGCTCAACGACCAGATTCTCGACCATGCCGCTGTCCTGCTCGCCTTCGAACAGCTGGGCGGGGCTTCCCGCGCGCTGGAAATGGCGACGGACTATGCAAAAGAGCGCTACGCGTTTGGCCGTCCGATCGGCGGCAACCAGGCCATCAAGCACAAGCTGGCCGAAATGTATGTGAAGAACGAAGTGGCTCGCTCCAACTGTTTCTACGGTGCATGGGCGGTCTCCACCGGCGCAGCGGAACTGCCGGAAGCGGCTGCTGCAGCCCGTATCGCGGCCTGCGAAGCCTTCTGGTTTGCTTCCAAGGAAAACATCCAGACCCATGGCGGCATGGGCTTCACATGGGAGGTGGACTGCCACCTCTTCTACCGCCGCGCCAAGCTGCTGGCCGTGCAGGCCGGTGCCCCGAAAGTGTGGAAAGAAAAGCTCGTCCGCACCCTCGAAAACAAGAACGCTGCCTAAGGAGGAAACAGACATGGACTTCAACGATACCAAAGAAGAAGCCGAATTCCGCGCGGAAGCGCGCGCCTTCCTCGGCAAGCACCTTGACCCCAAGGGAGACAAGCCGCTGCGCCAGCGCGTGGATGGATCCGAATTCATGCGCCGCGCCAAGGAATGGCAGAAAACCAAGGCCGAAAACGGCTATGCGCAGATCACCTGGCCAAAGGAAATCGGCGGCCGTGGCGGCACGCCGATGCAGCAGGTCATCTGGAACCAGGAAGAAGGCAAGTTCGATGCGCCGACCGGCCCGTTCACCATCGGCCTCGGCATGTGCATCCCGACCGTCATCGCCTTCGGGTCTGACGAGCACAAGAAACGCTATGTCGGCAAGGCGCTGAAGGGCGAGGAAATCTGGTGCCAGCTCTTCTCCGAACCGTCTGCCGGGTCTGACGTTGCAGGCCTGAAAACCCGCGCCGTGAAAGATGGTGACGAATGGGTCATCAACGGTCAGAAGGTGTGGACCTCCGGCGCGCACTATTCCGACTATGGCATCCTGCTGACGCGGACCGATCCGAGCGTTCCGAAGCACAAGGGCCTGACCATGTTCATCGTGGACATGAAGCAGGCTGGCGTCGAAGTGCGCCCGATCCACCAGGCATCTGGCGGTCGCGAGTTCAACGAAGTCTACTTCACGGACGTCCGCATCAAGGATTCCGACCGTCTTGGCGATGTCGGCCAGGGCTGGAAAGTGGCCATCGTCACGCTGATGAATGAGCGCCTCGCCGTGGGCGGATCGCCGGGCCCGGACTGGGCGGAGATCATGGCCTACGCCAAACAGGTCGGCACCATGTCGGATCAGGCCTTCCGCGAGAAGCTGGCTGATTGGTACGTCGCAGCGCAAGGCTACAAGCTGACCAAGTTCCGTACCCAGACGGCCCTGTCACGCGGCCAGACACCGGGACCGGAAAACTCGATTGGCAAGATCATCACCGCCAACCATCTTCAGGATATCTGCAACTCGGCCATCGAGATGCAGGACCATTACGGCATCCTGACGGATTCCGACCGGATGCCAGCCGATGCCATCTTCCAGCAAAGCTTCATGTGGGCCCCTGGCCTGCGCATTGCGGGCGGCACGGACGAAATCCTGAAGAACATCATTGCCGAACGCGTTCTGGGCCTGCCCCAGGATGTGCGCGTCGACAAGGACCTGCCGTTCGACCAGATGAAGAGCGGCTAGGTCAGGCTTCCGGTTCGGCCGCGTGAGCGTTGATGTACTGGCTGACGAAGGCCGCCGCATCGTTCACGCACGCCCGGCCGGCTTCCCCCAGCGCCCGGGCGCGGTCGGCATTGCTGCTGCCCTGGGCCGGGGATGAGGCCGACACGATGACCTGATCCAGAACTTCCCGTGATGCGCCATCCAGCAGGGTGGCGCGCACCCGGCACCTACCCGTCGTTCCCGACAGGGTGAAATCGATCATCTGCCACGACAATTCGTACTCTGCCGGCGCGCCGGTCTCGGGAGAGACTGCGCGGCCAGCCCCCTGCCCTTCGAGGGCATCCAGCATCGCCATCTGCATCAGCCGCGTGGACGAATCTGTCCATTCGACGTTCGGCACGAGCCGCAACGCCCCGGCAGAATCTTCTGCCGCGATTGCCCGGCCAGCGACAAGGCGGGAAGCCTCGGGCTCGCGAATGATGACCGATGCATCAAGATCATAGACGGTTTCCACCGGCGCAAACCGATAAAGCCCCTGCGGCACTTTCGGTTCCGGCAGGACAGAGACACAGGCGGCAAGGCTGCAGGCCGCTAGCCCGGTGGCAAGGATACGGATCATCTATCGGCTCTCCTCATACGGGGCCGGATCACCGATCACGAAGCCCTGGGGGTTCTGTTCCAGTTCGCGCGCCACCCGGTCGAGCCGCGCGATCAACACGCGCAGGTCGCGACTCGCCAGGCGGGCATCTTCCAGTGCGCCGGTTGCCGGACCTTCAATCGCATCGGCGGCGGCCGATACGGCCCGGTTGCTTTGCTCCACTGTGCGGTTCGCATTCGCCGTCACTTCGCGCAGTTCAGCAATCAGCGCCTGCGTCTCGGACCCGAACTGGGTGATCTGCTGGTCGGCATTGCTGCCGAAGGATTGCAGCGACGCAGACGCCTGCTCGAACCGTTCAGCGGCATCGGACACGTCCTGCAGGGTCTGCGTGGCGCGCGCCATGGTGCCGTCCGAGGCGGCCAGACGCGTGCTCATGGTTTCGATATTGCGCAGGGTGGCCGAAAGGGATTCGATGTTCTCATCCGTCAGCACGAGGCTGACACGCTCCATGGTACGGCTGGCCTTGCCAAGCACTTCCGCCCCGCCGGCAAAGATCTCGTCAAGCTGCGTGCGCTCCGCCCGGATGACGGGCACGGGCTGGCCCGGCCGGGCCCGCAACGGAGCGGCATTCGGGGTGCCGGCGGAAATCTGCACGAATGTGATCCCTGTGATCCCGGCAAGCTGGATGGACGCGGTCGAATCCGTCTTCACCGGCGTTTCGGCATCGACGCGGATCCGGGCCCGGACCTTTGACGGATCCCCCCGGTCGATGCGCACCCAGGACACTTCGCCCACCTTGATGCCGATATAGCGGACTGACGCCCCCTGCTCCAGCGAGACCGGTCCTTCGAAGACAATGTCATAGGCCTCGAAATCCTGCCGGAACTGCGACTGGCCCAGCCACAGGGTGAAGGCGGCCACCGCCATTGTGGCAATGATGACGAAAGCGCCGATCAGGGCATAGTTTGCGCGTGTTTCCATCGTTTCCGGGCTCCTGTTCTAGTGTCCCGCTGCGGCCCGCCCTCGCGGACCTCCGAAATATTCCTGGACCCAGGGATGATCAAAGGCCCGCAATTCCTCAATTGTTCCGACCGCCAGCACGCGTTTCTCGCCCAGCACGGCAATTCGGTCACACGTCGCATGCAGCGTATCCACATCATGCGTGACAAGAAAGACCGTCAGGCCCAGCGCCCGCTGCAATTGCCGGATCAGCGCGTCGAAACCGGCCGCCGTGATTGGGTCGAGCCCGGCGGTCGGCTCGTCCAGGAACAGGAGTTCCGGATCCAGCGCCAGCGCCCGGGCCAGCGCGGCCCGCTTGCGCATGCCGCCCGACAGGTCGGACGGGTATTTCGGCCCGGCATCGAGGTGCAGGCCGGCCATCAGGATCTTCATGTCCGCCAGTTCGCGGCACAGCTGTGGCGACAGGTCCGTGTGCTCCTTCATGGGCACCATGACATTCTCACGAACCGTGAGGTTGGAGAACAACGCCCCGTCCTGAAACATCACGCCCCAGCTGCGCTCGATTGCGGCGCGCTCGTCCGGATCGAGATTTTCCAGCCGTTTGCCGAACACTTCGATGCTGCCGGCGGCCGGCTGCTTCAGGCCGGTGATCGCGCGCAGCAGCACGGATTTGCCGCAGCCAGACGGCCCGATGATGCCGATGATCTCGCCGCGGCGGATGTCCAGGTCCAGATGTTCGTGCACCACATGGCTGCCATAGGCGGTCTTGAGGTCACGAATGCGGATCAGGATGTCGTCGGTCATATGCCCATCTCCATGTAGAAGACAGCAAACAGGGCATCGATCACGATGATCGAGAAGATGGCCTGCACCACGGAGGTAGTTGTCTTGTCGCCGAGCGACTGCACGCTGCCGCCAACATTCAGGCCCTGGCGGCAGGCAATCAGCGCCACGACGAACCCGAAGACCGGAGCCTTGGACATGCCGACCCAGAACTGGTCCAGCGGCACATTGGTTTGCAGGCGATCCAGGAACAGGGCCGGATTGATGTCCAGCGACAGCCAGCCGACAATCACGCCGCCGGCAATTCCGGCAATTGTCGCGACAAAGGCCAGGACCGGCGTCGTCACGACCATGGCAAGGATGCGCGGTGCCACAAGCACATCCATCGGCTTCAGGCCGAGGGTCTGCATGGCGTCGATTTCCTGACGCATCTTCATCGTACCGATCTGCGCCGTGAAGGAGGAATTGGTGCGGCCGGCCAGCACAATGCCCGTCATCATCACACCCAGCTCCCGCAGCATGGCAAAGCCGATCAGTTCGACCACGAAGATTTCCGAGCCGAGGTCCTGAAGTGTCGACGCGCCGATGAAGGCCACCACCATGCCAACGAAGAAAGAGAGGAAGGCGATGATCGGCATGGCATCAAGGCCCGCCTCCTCCATCACCGAAACGATGGATGTCCACCGCAGCTTCCAGGGCGTCAGCACAAGCCGGAACGTCGTCACAAGTGTCTCGCCCAGAAAGGCCAGCATGGCACGCGATTCCGAAACGAGGTTCATGAAGCCGCGGCCGGTGCGTTCCAGCAGGTCGACCAGCCCGCCATGCGGGGGGCGCTTCGGCTCCTCCACCTCGGTGACGGCATGCACCTGTCCAATCAGGTTCTCGGCGCTGGGATGCTCGCCTTCGATGCGGGCGGCCTCGTCCGACAATTGGCGCAGCGTCCGGTCGATCACGAAGGCCCCGGCCGTGTCGAGCCGGCCAAGCCCGGCCACGTCCAGCACGACGCTGCCGGTGGCCGTCAGATCCCGCAATGCCTCGTCGACCGCCTGCACGGTGCGGACGGTCCAGTCCCCGGACACACGGAGCCGGGAGTCTTCGCCACTGGTTTCCAGTGCGAATTCGGGGGTGCTAGGATTGGCCATGCGACTGCTTTTCTACCTGACCACCCTACTCAAACATGCTTAAGACCTGAAAAGCGAGATCGATCAAATTTTATCTTTCAGGATCCCTTATGGCCGAGCGCACCCTTGAAATCACTGATGTTTCCTCGCCCCTGAAAGCCGCGTTTACCATTTCGCGCGGGGCCAAGACGAGCGCGGACACGATCCGGGTCAACCTTCGCCAGGGCGAAGCCGTCGGCCGGGGCGAATGCGTGCCCTATCCACGATACGGGGAAACCCTGCCCGGCGTGCGGGCGGCCATCGAGGCGATGGCTCCGCAGATCGAGGCGGGACTGGACCGGGAGGCGCTGCAGGCCGAGATGCCCGCCGGTGCGGCACGCTGCGCGCTCGACTGTGCCCTGTGGGATCTGGAGGCGAAGATGACCGGCAGGCCGGTCTGGCAACTGGCCGGATTGCCGGAGCCGAAACCGGTGGAGACCGCCGTCACGGTGAGCCTCGACACGGCAGCGGCCATGGCAGAGGCGGCAAAGGCGACCCCCAGCCGGCTGCTGAAACTGAAACTCGGCGGGCCGGAAGACCTCGACCGGATCGAGGCGGTCCATGCAGCCCGCCCGGACGCGCGCCTGATCGTGGACGGCAATGAAGGCCTCCTGCCGGACCAGTTCCCGGCCATGGTCCGCCGCGCGGCCAGCCTGGGCGTCGTGCTGATCGAGCAGCCCTTCCCGGCCGGCAGGGACGAGGCATTGCTGCGGCGTCCCGGCGCGGTCTCGGTGTGCGCCGACGAAAGCGCGCATACCAGCGCCGAGATCCAGGAGCTTGCCCGCCGGTATGATGCGGTGAATGTGAAGCTCGACAAGACCGGCGGCCTGACCGAAGCGATCCGCATGGTCCAGGCCGCCCGCGCCAGCGGCATGGGCGTTCTGGTGGGGTGCATGGTGGCCGGCTCGATCTCGATGGCACCGGCCGTGCTTCTGGCAGGCCTGGCCGATGCGACCGATCTCGACGGCCCGCTCTGGCTCGCTGAGGATGTGGCGCATGGCCTGACCTATGCGGACGGCATGATCCGCCCGCCCGCTCCGGAACTCTGGGGCTAGGCCGCACCGTCCAGTATGTCCCGGAAACCGCTGGGGGCGTGCGGGCCCATGAACAATTGCTCGAAGGCGCCGATGCCTTCGGATGACAAGCCGTTCGGCCCTTCATGCCGTGCGCGGGCTATGGCCTGGATGTGGAGATTCTCCGGCTGCTGCCACGACATCTTCTCCGGCTCGTAATCCTCGCGGAGGACCGATAGCTGGTCGCCATGATAGGAGCCATGCTTGCGCTCGGGATGGCCATAGCCGATGCCTTTCATCAGGAAAGTCCCGAATGGCTCGAAACTGACCGTGTGCGGATTTCCCTGCCCGTCCTCGACATGAAGCTTGGCGGATTTCATGCGCCGGGTGCCGGACGTGTACTGGATATCCATGTGCGGCTTGTTCAAATGGATCAAATCGCCCTGCCCCGCGCCATCCATCGCCAGCACGGCGCGCGTGTTCCACGCCTCACCTGCCTCATCATGGTTCACATGATAGAACATGGACAGGTTCGGGAAATTCGTCGGGGTCCAGATCCAGTAGAATTGCGGCGGCAATGGCGGGATCAGGGGCTGGGTATCCTGCGCCCCGATCGGGCGCACGCCCCAGCTGCGGTCCCGCGTGCCGGTCCAGGTTTCCGGCGAGACGTCGATCTCGGTGCCGTCAATGCGCAGCTTGCCCGCCCAGCGGCCATTCTGCGTCATCCGCGTCACATCCATCAGCATGCGGGGGCCCTGACGGCGCGTGAAACGCGGCTCCTCGATCGGGAAGGCCCGGCCTTCGAATTCCAGGTCGAGAGCGATGCCCTCGGTCTCCTCGACCTTCAGGCGGATGCGCTTCAGCGGTTCCAGCACCTCCACCGAGAAGCCGCCGACATAGGTGTTCATCCGTTCCATGTTCAGCGGGCGGGAGAAGAAGACCGAATGCTGTTTCCCGTCTCTCAACACCGACACGGCCGCATCGATGATGTTCAGATGCGGATAGATGCCCATCGCTGCGGCGAAGAAGGTCTCCCCATCGGGAGAATAGCCATTGAAGAAATAGCGGTCATAGAAATTCCGGTCCGAGCCCGAAAAGGCAATCGGTTCCGGTGTCTGGTGGATCGGATATTCGTCTCCGGCGGTGAGCATGGCATTTCCTTCCTTCGCGTCACCACTTGGCGGGCAACGTCCTGCAGCTAGGGTGTACGACACGAACAGACGGTTCAAGCCGTGACGCAAAGGGAGCCCACGATTTCATGACCAAGATGACGGCTGAGGAAGCCAATACATTCCTGCGCGGCGCATTTGCGACGCGAGACAATCGAACGGAAGTCACGCTGATGGAAGATGGCCGCGCGGTCATGCGCCTGGTCGCAGATGAATCGAATTTGCGCCCCGGTGGCTACATTTCGGGACCGACGCAAATGTCGCTGGTCGACTCCGCTGCCTATATGGCCGTGATGACGAAGACAGGGCATGAGCCCATGACAGTGACCAGCAATCTCAGCATCAACTTCCTGCGACCTTGTATCGGGGATGTGGTCGTCGCGGATGCGCGTATATTGAAGATCGGTCAGGCTCTGGCCGTCATGGAAGTGGATGTACGGATCGAAGGCGCGGACAAGCCGTCAAGTCATGCGGTGGTGACCTATGCGATCCCGAGAGAACCGAGTGGAATGGCATGAATGCACTGGGACTGATCGCAGGCCTTCTGGGCTTTACCGCCGTGGCGCTGGGCGCCTTTGGCGCGCATGGCCTCGAAGGTGTGCTGACGGCAGAAGGCACTGAATGGTGGCACACGGCAACGCTCTATGCCTTGCCGCATTCTGTCGCCGCCTTGGCCATTGCCCTGCACGGTAATACCGGCCTGCTCCGCAAGGCGGGCTGGGCGTTTGCGATTGGAACGATCATCTTTGCCGGAACGCTTTATGCGATGGCGCTGGGCGCGCCGCGCTGGTTCGGGGCGATCACGCCGATTGGCGGCGTTTCACTTCTGATTGGGTGGGCCCTGTGCGCAGTCGGCGCGCGACGGACCTAGGAGATCGAGCTGTTCAGCGAGGCGTATTTGTCGGCAAGACCGTCTGCGGTTTCGCGTGCCTGGTCGATCGTGTCTGCGAAGGATCTCAATTCGCGGTCAACCGGCGCAATGTCCATATCCATGTCATTGCGCGTCGTGACTTCGCCCAGGGCACCCTGGAAATTGCGATAAGCCATCTGTGCCCGCACCAGTGCGCGCTCATAGCTCATCACGTCGGCGCGGCTGGTCGTGCCGTCGCCGCCGGTCTGCAACACGTCTTCCGCTTCCCGGCTGACATCGGCCAGACCATCGCGTGCCGCCTGGGCATCCGACACGATGCGGGCAAGCACCAGCGACGGGGCATCCGATTTCGCGCCAATGCGGGAAGCATAGTCGCGGGCGTCGTTGCTGTCGGATTTTCCGTTGATGAGCGTGGAGGCAAAGCCGGCAAGGCCACCGGAGGCTTCGACCCAGCCATTCTGGACGGCGCGGGTACAATATTCAGCGGAAACCTTGCGCAGGGCAGACTGGGATTGTGTCAGGCTCGTCTCCACGGACGCCTGACCGGGAACCATCGAAACGGTTGCGCATCCCGCCAGAAGGCATAGGGATGCACCCAGAACTATACTACGCATTTGACAGCCACCTGCACACCTGATTGGGACCACACCTGTAATAATGTTTACGGACGCAATTGGACCAAGTCCAGCGATGGCTGTGAATTTGACTGAAAATAAGTGAAGACTGCATGAACAGACGCCCAAACCGCCGCATTTTGTACCCGAGACTGGAATCCAGACGCTCCGGACGCCTGCGAGTCACCGATATTCACGAGATTTACTGGGAAGAATCGGGGAATCCGGCCGGAATCCCTGTCATTGCCGTCCATGGAGGCCCCGGAGGCGGCTCCAGCCCGGAAATGAGGCGCTTCTTCGATCCGGGCAAATATCGCATCATCCTGTTTGACCAGCGGGGCTGCGGACGCTCGACGCCGCATTCGGAATTGCGCGAAAACACGACCTGGGACCTGATCGACGACATGGAAGCGATCCGGGACATGCTGGGGATCGACCGATGGCTCGTCTTTGGCGGCTCCTGGGGGTCTACCCTGTCCCTGGCCTATGGCGTGACCCATCCGGAACGTACGCTGGGCCTGGTCCTGCGCGGCATCTTTCTCGTCTCGAAGGCCGAGATCCAGTGGTTCTACCAGGCTGGCGCCAGCCGCCTGTTCCCGGATGCCTATGACCGCTACATCAAGCCGATTCCGGAGGATGAGCGCGACGACCTGCTGATGGCCTTCCATCGCCGCCTGACCGGGGATGACAAGCAGGCCCGCGTCGAGGCCGCCCGCGCCTGGTCGCGCTGGGAAGGCGAGACACTGTCGATCAAGGGGCCCACAACGACCCCTGCCCGGTTCAACGAAGACGATTTCGTGGACGCCTTTGCACGCATCGAGTGCCACTATTTCGTCAATCGCGGCTTCTTTGCGCATGATGCCTGGTTGCTGGAAGAGGCCGCCACCAAGCTGACCAATGTGCGTGGCGTGATCGTGCACGGGCGATATGATGTGGTCACCCCGCTTTCGACCGCCTGGGCGCTGTCCAAGGCGTGGCCACGGGCGGACCTGCACGTCATTCCGGATGCGGGTCATTCCTCGATGGAGCCGGGCATTGTCGACAAGCTCATTCAGGCAACGGATGATTTTGCCACCATCTATTCCGACCTGATCTCCAGCTAGCACCAAGGGCCGGACAGGCGGCGCCTTCCGGGTATCTGGCAGGTGTAGCGGGCGGAAGATGCATGGCCGCGCTGGGATGTGTGTTGGGAAAAGTCCGGTTGCGACCCTGAACCTTCCGCCGCCGGAATGACGGCTGAGCCGTCCGCCATTCCCCCCGGCGCGTTGAGCATCCGTTCCGGGGACTGGCAGATGATGCCACAGGAAGACATGCGCCGGATTGCGCGGCCCGGCGGTGCGGTGCGGGCACGAAAAAGGGGGCGGACAGCCGCCCCCTCTTCCCCGATGTCGCGGCCTGCCGCGTTAAATGACGCCAAGCTTGGTCAAGGTGCCCAGCACCAGGATAAAGGCCAGCGCAGGCGGCACGACCCAACGGCACATGAAGCGCCAGAGGTTCATGACTGTCCCCTCGCCAAGTTCGCTAGTCAGCATTTCGCGACTGAGAATCCAGCCTGCGAACACGGCCAGAAGCAGGGCGCAAAGCGGCAGCATGATGTTGCCGGTGATGATGTCTGCGAAATCGATGAAATCGGTGGAATAGACATAGCCCATACCGATCATGAACAGGACAAAGCCAATGCCCATGGCCGCGCCGGGACGGGTAACGCCCTCGCGCTCCTCCAGCCAAGCTACGCCCACTTCCATCAATGAGATCGAGGAGGTGAAGGCCGCAAACAAGGCGAGCAGGAAGAAGGCTCCGCCCACCCAGATGCCCAGCGCGCCCATCTGGCTGAACGCGATCGGCATCGATACGAAGAACAGGCCCGGTCCGCCGGCCGGGTCCGCCCCGAACGCGAACACGATCGGGAAGATGGCAAACCCCGCGATCAGCGCCACCATCGTATCGGCGCTGGCCACGATGGCAGATGAGCGCGGAATATTGGTGTCGCGGCTGAGATAAGCGCCATAGGTCACCATCAGACAGGAGCCGACCGACAGCGAGAAGAAGGCTTGCCCGACGGCTTCCAGGAAGGTCGCCATGGTGACCTTGCTGAAGTCCGGGGTCAGCAGGAAGCTGGCAGCCGCGCCGGCATCCCCTTCCACAAGGGCAAAGCCGACAATGCCGATGAGCAGGATAAAGAAGGCAGGCATCAGGAAGGTTGCCGCCTTTTCGATGCCGCCCTTCACACCTCGCGCCACAATGAATGTGTTGAGCGCGATGAAGCCGGCCAGCAGGGCGCCGATCATGAATTTGTTGCTGATCGTTTGGACAAAGTTGCCGGAAGAGACGTCTGCGAGGGTGACGGTCTCGCCGGTTTCAGCCGACAGGCGCGCAGCCTCGTCTGCGAAGCCGGCAAAGGTTCCGTCAAAGGCCTGCGGGATAAACGCCAGGACCCAAGCGGAAATCACGATGTAGAAGGTCAGGATGAAGAAGGAGCCGAGCGTTCCGATCCAGCCGACGACCTGCCAGTTCTCGCTCTTGCTCTCGGCCCGGGCCAGAGAGTGAATCCCCTCGATGGCCGACATGCCCGATTTCCGCCCGACCGCATATTCGGCCATCAGAACGGTAAGACCGAGGAACAGGACACAGACAAGATAGATCAAGATGAAGGCGCCGCCGCCATTCTCTCCGGCCGTGAACGGGAAACGCCAGAAATTGCCGAGTCCCACCGACGAACCCACGGCCGCCATGATAAAACCGAAGCGCGACCCCCAATGGTCCGTCTTGCGGCCAATTTCTCCTGCCATATGCCCTCTCCCCGGGTAAAAGTTTTGCGCGAACCTATCGACGGCAAAACAAAAATCAACAATTGTTATGGTTTGGGGCTAAAACAGCCCTCGGGCGGTCAGTTTCTCATCACGGTGCATGTGCGCCGCAATGATCAGGCCGAAACACGCCATCGTCGTCAGCATGGCTGTGCCGCCATAAGAGATCAATGGCAAGGGCATTCCGACAACCGGCAACAGGCCGAGCACCATGCCCACATTGAACACGATGTAGAAGGCGACCGTCGCCACCGCCCCCGCAGAGGCGAGCCGGCCGAACCAGCTGACCGAACGCGCCGCGCTGTAGAGCGACCAGCCCAGAATTACGGCAAAGCAGACAAGCAGCGCCGTCGAGCCGAGGAAGCCGAACTCCTCGGCGATCACGGTGAGGATGAAGTCGGTATGTTGTTCGGGCACATAATCCTGCTGGGACTGGATGCCCTGCAGCCAGCCGCGCCCGTTGAAGCCGCCGGCGCCGATCGCGATCTTGCCCTGTTCGATCTGGTAGCTCTCTCCCAGCGCGTTTGTGGACCCGCCGAACAGCTGGGCCAGGAAGGTATCGACCCGCTCTCTCTGGTACGGAGCGAGCACGAATTGGTACACTGGCCAGACCGATGCCACGCCGCCAATGATGGCCGTCGCGATCACGCGCACGGACAGGCCGGCCAGGAAGATGACCACGCCGCCGGACGCGACCAGGGCCAGTGTCGTGCCGAAATCCGGCTGCTTGAAGATAAGCGCGGCGGGCAACAGGATGATCGCCAGAGCGCCGAGATGTACCAGGATGCGCCCGGTCTGGGGTTGCAGGACCATCTGGTAATAGCGCGCAAGCGCCATGGTCACCGCCAGCTTGGCAAATTCGGACGGCTGGACGGCCACTGGCCCGATCTGCAACCAGCGTTGCGCGCCGCCGCCGGTGACGCCCATCAATTCGACCAGAACCAGAAGCACGATCGTGCCCGCATAGGCCGGGAAGGCCAGTCGCATCCACCAGGACAGAGGCAACAGGGCCAGACCGATCATCATGAAGAAACACACGATGAACCGGACCAGCTGGAGCTTCCAGAGATGGGCCTCGGCGGGATTTGTGTAGGCGGAAGAATACAGCATGGCGAGCCCGGTCAGGGCCATGGCCACGATCAGCAGGATGAACCCCCAGGGCAGCCGCATCAGCTTGTCCAGCGGCCCCTGCGTGTCGAAATTCAGCGACGTCGCCGTGCGGGTACGCGCCTCTCCGCGGGAGAATCCGGTAAAGCCCTCGCGGCTCATGTCGGGGTCCCGTCCTCATCGAGTGCGGCACTCTGAGAGAAGGCCGGCTTGCGGCGGCTATCGGTCTTCATAGCGAAGTGGAGAATGTCGCGCGCCACCGGCGCCGCCGTGCGCGAGCCCCCTTCCCCGTGTTCGACGACGACCGAGATGGCGTATTTCGGATTGTCCGCCGGCGCATAGGCGACAAACAGCGCATGGTCGCGCAGCTCGCGGGCGATGTCCTCGCCGCCGCGAACGCCCTTCAGGCGCTCTTCCCGGGTGATCCGGCGCACCTGCGCGGTGCCGGTCTTGCCGGCAAGGCGTGGGCCGCCCAGGCCAAGATCGCCGGACCGGTAGGCCGTCCCGCCGCCCTCGGAGGTCACGCCATACATGCCCGCCTTCATCAATTGCATGATATCCGGGTCCAGCGGCGCATCCAGCGCGTGATCGTCTTGCGATTGCGGCCCGATCCCGATCATGCGCGGCTTGAACGGCCTGCCTTCCGTGGCGATGCGCGCGGTCATCAGCGCCAGCTGCAGGGGCGTGGTGCCGAGCTGGCCCTGGCCAATGCCGAAATTGAGGGTTTCGCCCTCATACCAGTTTTCCTTGCGGACGCGCTGCTTCCATTCACGGTCCGGAACGAGACCGCCCCGGCCACCGGTCATGCCGAGCACCCAATCCTCGCCAAAGCCGAACTTGCGGGCCACTTCGGCGATCTTGTCGACGCCGGTCCGGCGGGCAATCTCGTAGAAATAGACGTCGCAGGATCCCTTGATGCCGGTGTGCAGATTCACCGAGCCATGCCCGCCCTTCTTCCAGCAATGCCAGGTCCGGTTGCCGAAATGGTAATAGCCATTGCAATGCACCCGGTCAGTCGGCTTGACGACGCCTGCCTCCAGCGCGGCGGTGGCGACCACCATCTTGAAGGTGGAGCCCGGCGGGTACACACCGCCATGGGCGCGCGGATAGAGCGGCGAGCGGGTATCATCGCGCAATTCCGCATAGTCTGCCGTCGAAATGCCGTTGACGAAATCATTCGGGTCGAATGCCGGGGTCGACACCATGGCCAGCACGTCGCCGGTTTCCACATCCAGCACCACGGCTGCTCCGCTTTCACCCTCGAACCGCTCAATGGCAACGCGCTGCAGGTCGGAATCGATGGTAACGAACAGGTCACGGCCGGGTGTCGGCGCGAGGCGCTCGTCCGGGATTTCCTCGATCACGCGGCCATGGGCATTGGTCACCAGTTTGCGATAGCCGGGCTTTCCGCGCAGCCATTCCTCGGCGAAGCGTTCCATGCCCTGCCGCCCGGTGCGCATGTCCGGATGCCGGAACATGGTCTGCAGCGTTTCGGTTTCCTTGTCCGTCATGCCATCGGTCAGGCGAACCAGATCGTCCTGGCTGGCCCGGGCGACATAACCGAGAACATGCGCAAAATCGCGGCCGCGCGGATAGGAGCGGGTCAGCGCCATTTCCACGTTCACGCCCGGCATTTCCGCCTCATGCACATTCATGCGGGCGAAGTCTTCATAAGTCAGTTCATGCGCCACGGTGACCGGCACGAACCCGGCATTGCGGCGACGGCTGAGGGCGATTTCCCGGGCGATCCGTTCCAGCCGCTCTTCCGGCAGTTCGATCAGCGCAGCGATCTGCGCCAGGGTCTTCTGCGGATTGTCAGCCTGTTCCGGAATGATCGACACACGGCCCGCGCGGCGGTGGGAGGCCAGCGGTCGGCCGAACCGGTCGAGGATGCGACCGCGCCGCGGCGGCGCGAGTTCGAGCTTGATATGGTTGGCTTCGGCCTGCGCCTGGTAGCGCTCCTTGTCGAGGATCTGCAACTGGAACAGACGGGCCACCAGTCCGGCCCAGACGAGTCCGCCCGCTGCCCCGGCAATCGCCGCCCGGCGGGTGAATGCGTGTTCGAGATCTGCGCTCTTCTTGCTCATCCGGCCTGCCCCGCCATTTCTCCCGGCCGGCGGCCAAGGTCGAACATGCGATGCAGCACCGCATAGGCGGCGCCAGTGGTCAGCAGGGAGGCAAACAATGGCATGGCCCGCACCGCATGGTCTTCCAGCGTCGAGGCCATCAGCCACAACAACAGAAAGGCCCCCGAAAACAGGAGGATGGGTGCAAGGATGGCAATCAGCGGCTCGTTCATGACATCGAACATATCAGCAATCGCCGCGCTGGCCCCATAGGCAAGCAGGTTCAGGATGACGAAACAGCCCAGTGGCGCGTGGAAAGTCACATCCTGCACCAGTCCGAAAACGATGAGAAAGGCCATCGGGCGCAGGGACAGTCCGACCCTGCCCCATCCTACGGCGCCCCACAGGGCCGCATAGGGCCAGGCAACCGACAGGCCGAAAAACTCCCGCGGGGTCAGGCCGAGCAGGCCGATCGCCGCAATGGCGAACGCCCCGAACAGGAGGCGGGGCGTCGGGCCGGTCTGCGACCACAGGCTTCTCGTCTTGCGGGCGGGCGAGCGGGACATGGCTATTGACGCGCCCCCTGCGCCGGGCTGGCATCCAGGGCTGTTGGGTCCGGTTCCAGGGCGACCGGCTTTTGTATCTCGGGCGGCGGGATCATCTGCACATATCCGCCATCGCGGTCTGCCATCGAGAACTTCACGCGCCAGTCCCCGCCGACCTTGCGGGCCTCACCGACCACCAGACCGCGCGGGAACGCCCCGCCCTCGGCAGAGGTCAGGATACGCTCGCCTTCGACGAATTCGTCACGCTCCGGCAGGTCTGTCAGCCCGCCCAGGCCGTCGCGCCCCCCATAGAGAATGGCGCGCACGCCGCTGACTTCTCCCATGACCGGCACGCGGCTGTTGAAATCGGTAATCAGCAGGATCCGTGAGGAATACTCGCCGAGTTGGATGACCCGGCCGACCAGACCGCCCTCATTCAGCGCCACGGCGCCCGGTTCGACCCCCTGGGCCCGCCCGGCATTGGCCAGGATGGTCTGTGCAAACGGGCCGTCATTCTCGGCCGTGACCCGCGCCGTCACACCCCGTGCCGGCGGCTCGCCCATAAGATTCAAAATTTCTTCGTAGGCCTCCAGCCGCTCTGCCATGGATATGGCCGCGGCCTTGTAGCGCGACAGGTTGCGCACCTCCGCCTCAAGTTCACGAATGCGACGTTCGCGCTTGGCCTGGCCGGTCACCCAGGCCCAGGCATTGAAGCCTTCATTGCCGCCCAGCCGGTCACCAACCGTAGTGCGGACGGGATTGAAGAAGGCGCGGACTTGCGGCGCAGATTGTGCGAGGACGAGCGCGAGGGCCGCAAAAATGAACACACTGAGGACGAGACGCTTGGGGGAGCGTTTGCGAGTTTTCGATCCTGATCGGCCGAGGCGTGCCATTGGCCTGGTTCCCTTGCGTTGATCCCCTGTCAGTTCATCTCATCAGACTTCGGGTGAAAGCACGGTCCGCATCTTCGAGAAGTTCTCAAGCACATGGCCGCACCCGTTCACGACACATTTGAGCGGATCGTCTGCAATCATCACGGGCAGCTGTGCCTGTTCGCGGATGACGGTGTCCAGATTGCGCAACAAGGCACCCCCGCCGGTCAGCACAATCCCGCGGTCCACGATGTCCGCCGCGAGTTCCGGGGGCATCGCTTCCAGAGCGATCTTAACAGCGTCGATGATGTCCGTCACGGGCTCGCGCAGCGCTTCGGCGATCATCGCTTCGGTGATTTCGGTCTCTTTCGGCACACCGTCCAGCGTGCCGCGGCCACGAACGGTCAATGCCATGCCGGTGCCGTTTTCCGGCGGCTGGGCGGTACCGATTTCCTTCTTGATCCGTTCAGCCGACATTTCGCCGATGAGGATTTTCTGTTCGCGGCGCAGATAGTTGACGATGGCCTGGTCCATCTTGTCACCGCCGACGCGGACGGACCGCGAATAGACAATGCCGCCCAGCGACAGGACAGCCACTTCGGACGTGCCGCCGCCGATATCGACCACCATGGACCCGGCCGGGTCGTCAATTGGCAGGCCGGCGCCGATGGCGGCGGCCATGGGTTCCTCGATCAGCTGCACTTCGCGAGCACCGGCGGCCAGGGCCGACTGGTGGATGGCGCGGCGCTCAACGCTGGTCGCGGAACTGGGCACGCAGATGATGATAAGGGGAGACACGAACGCCCGGCGGTTATGAACCTTCCGGATGAAATGCTTGATCATTTCCTCGGCGACTTCGAAATCGGCGATCACGCCATCGCGCATGGGGCGGATGGCTTCCATGTTCACCGGCGTCTTGCCGAGCATGTTCTTGGCCTGCTCGCCGACCGCATAGACGATCTTGCGGCCGCCCTGGGTCATGTAGGCGACGACGGAAGGTTCATCGAGCTTGACGCCCTGCCCCTTCACATAGACCAGCGTGTTCGCTGTGCCGAGGTCAATGGCCATGTCCGTGGACAGCATGCCGAGGAGGCTACCAATCATGTCGTACCCGAGCTCTTTCTTGAGCGGCCGGACAGGGTTCGCCCGGCGCGCATGTGCAATTCTTTACACAGCCCCATACACCATGTGCCGTTAACGCGGCTTTAATGCAAGGCACATGCCGCAGATATACGGTACGCCTCGTTCACAACAAGCATACCCACTGATTTCACTAGCTTTTTCCGGAATTCCGCCTCGCTGGCTTAACCTTTTTCGGAACGCTCCGTACGGCGATCCTTAACCTATGGGCACCGGATATTAAAAATCACCTTCCGGCGAGTCTTTCGACACGACGCGAAAGATGCGCGACGGGAGGTCCATGTCACCCCGCATCGGCACCGGAACGAGATAGTCCGGCACCTCATCCTGCCTCAGGCGCGCCGCCAGCCCTTCCGGATCATGCGCGGACAAAAGCAGGGTTTCCGCGTCCGCAGGGCATATCACCACATAGTCAATTCCGTTCACCGCCAGCAATTCCCGGCTCTCCCCTTCCCCGGAGAGGAGCAGATCGATTGCGCGCGAAATCCCTTCATGGTTCCGGTGATAATTGCCCTGCAAGACGCTGTGCCGGGTCTTGTTCAACAGGATCGGGCCGAAATCGGCAGACGCCAGAATATGGCCCGGCGGCAAGGCGTTCAACGTGGTGAACAAATCGTCCTGCAGGCAATCGGCCTTGTCGCCCGCGCGATTGGCCTGAACCTCCGGCGCGAGGAAAACGCCCGGGAGCGCCCACAAAAAGGGCAGGCTGAGCGCCAATGCCCCGATATAGGCGACACTGGATGGATTGCGGGCCTTTCCGGAGCGATAGACGTCCGCAATCCAGAGGCCGAGCGGGATGACCGCGAACAGATGCCCGAACACGTAGAACCGCACCTGATATACACTCATGCCCAGTGCGACGACCAGAAGCAGGATGAAAAGCAGGTGCGCCCGCACCTGGCGCCGGCGGTGGAGGCTCCAGAAGCTGATCCCCAGCGCGAGCAAGGTGATACCGAGACAGAAGCCGAGCCGTGCAATCAGATCATCCCGGCCGCTGAAGACGGACCGCGCCTCGTCCACACGGTCGAGCCAGAGCGTCTTCACTTCCGGGGACAAGTCATCCAGCGGATTGGACAGGCATTGCGGACCTGCAAGAAGGAGGGCCGCAACACATATCGCGCCCACAATGACCAGCGCGCCGAGTCGCAGCGGCCAGGGGCGGCGCGACGCGACAAGAGCCGCCGCAACCAGCCCGAGCCCTCCGGCAAGCCCGGCCAGCAAGCTGACCGACGACAGGGCATCGCACGCCACCATTTCATACTGGCCGGGTGGAATGGTGGCGAAGAAGGCCAGTTCCAGTCCGGCCGCCAGGCCCGCGCCGAACCCGATTGCCCCGCGCCGGGCTGCCGCGCCAGCGATGAGCCAGTCCAGCGCCACGAATCCGCACATCGCAGCAACGAACACATAGACTTCACCGCCAATGGCCACTGATGCCGCCAGAGCAAGGCCCGAACCTGCAAGCCGGGCAGCGCGCCTTTGCGGATCCAGCGCGAGTCCGATGGCAAGAGCCAGAAGGCCCAGCTGCAGGCCATGATGATCCAGCGCGCCCGGTGCGAAACGATAGTGGGTAGAGAAAACGAACACGCTGAGTACGAGACAGGCGAGCCCCCCGCCCTTCCCGGCAAGATGACGCGCGCCGACATAAAGGCCTGTCACCACGACCAGCACGCTGAGCGGCGGCCAGGCCGAATAGGCCCAGACCAGTGCGGAATCGGCAGACATGAACAGGCTGAACAGGGCGTACAGAGCGAGTACCGGCAGATCGGCAAGGCGGGACCAGTGCATCGGCGTTCCGCCATCGGGACCCATGCGGTATTGATGCATGTCGAACCAGGCCTGACCGGCCAGCAGATCCTTGATCTGAACCAGACGCATCACATCGTCGCCGTCAGGCCCGATTGCGCCCAGACTTCCCTGCACCATGCTGCTGACTACGAGCGAAACCGGAACCGCCAGGAAAAGCAGGACCGTCCGGAAATCCATCTGTCGCACCTAGAGCCCCTCTCCCGCCAGTCTGTCCGCGCAAGCGGCGATCCCGAAAGGCAACCTTAACCAGTGCCGGTATAGGAAACCCTAAAACGGGAGGCATTCGGCAACCATGACGCACGCAGATTTTCCGCGCCTGAACATCGCCGTCCTCCTGCCCTGTTACAATGAGGGCAAATCCATCGCCTCGGTGGTCATCGGGTTCCGAAAGGCCCTGCCTTCGGCCCGCATCTATGTCTATGACAACAATTCGAGCGATGACACGTCGGCACAGGCCGCGTTCGCCGGCGCGACGGTTGTGCCCTCGCGCCGCCAGGGAAAGGGCAATGTCGTGCGCCAGATGTTCGCCGACATCGAGGCCGACATCTATGTCATGGCCGACGGCGATGGCACCTATGACCCGACCGCGGCCCCGCGCATGATCGACACGCTGCTGGCAGACCGGGCCGACATGGTGGTGGGAACCCGCCGCAACGTGACGGAAGATGCCGGACGCAATGGCCATGCCTTCGGCAATCGCCTGTTCAATGTGATTTATCGCACCCTGTTCGGTAGCGATTTCACGGACATCTTCTCCGGCTATCGCGCATTCACCCGCCGGTTTGCAAAAAGCTTCCCGGCGTCTTCCCCGGGATTCGAAATCGAAACGGAAATGTCTGTTCACGCCTCGACGCTGCGCCTGCCGGTGTCGGAGATCGAATTCGACTACGGTCGCCGCGTGGAGGGATCCGAAAGCAAGCTGTCCACATTCCGCGACGGGTTCCGCATCCTCCGCATGATGGGCATGCTGATGAAAGAGACCAAGCCATTCGTGTTCTTCAGCGCGGTCTCTGTCGGCCTGTTCGGATTGGCCGCCCTTTCCAGCGCCCCCGTACTGTTTGAGTATTTTGAAACCGGTCTCGTGACCCGCATGCCGACCTGGATGCTGTCCATGACGCTGCTGCTGGGCGCGATGATGACCTTCACTGCCGGCATTATCCTGGACTCGCTGTCGCGCGCCCGGATCGAGCAAAAGCGGATCCACTATCTGTCAATCGCCCCGGCCCGTGGGGAGAAATACTTCAACACGGCAGGCACGGCGGCAGACCGCAGCGAGACCGATCCGCTGCTGACCCCCGCCATGCGGAAGACAGGCGGCTGAGCCTGTCACCTTCCCGAGACAGATCGGGAAGATCCCATTCGCCATGCGCCATCCAATAGATTGTGGCACGCCGTATACTTGTCTTTTTACGGAATAGTGTTGCCGACCGCCTGCAAGTGACGGGCTGGGCCGGCCGGGTCTAGCCAGTCTTCTTCTGGAGTTCCGGCAGATCATTCACGGCCACATCGACTGCGTCCGTCTTGTCCTGCGGCACGGCGCGGCGAACCAGCGTTTCCGGCACGGTGATGAAAGCGGTCGTCCCCCGCCCGGGTTCAGAGCGCAGCTTGATGCGCAGCCCCTGGGCATCCGCCAGGCGGCGCGCCACGCTGAGGCCAAGCCCGACCCCGGTGGAGTGATCATATTTCTGATGCGCCGGGCGCGAATGGAAGAAGGGTTCAAAGGCCCGTTCGAGCACATCCTGGGTCATGCCACGTCCACGGTCCCGCACCATCACGACCAGTCCGACACCGGACACCATGCCAGCCTTCACCACGATCGGCGCCGAGGACCCGGCCTCGAGCGCATTCTTGATGATGTTGCGGACGATGATTTCGAAACTGTTCTCGTCCATGTCTGCCGAAAGGTTCTGCGGCACACTGACCTTCAGACGATCTGCGAAACGGGCATACTCGCCCTCTGTGAACTTCCGGACAACATTGTTGATGACGTCCGACACCGAGACTTCCGAGGACTGCGCCAGATAATCGTCACGCTCCATCCGGGTGAAGTTGATGATCCCGTCGAGCGTGGAGGACAGGATCATGGCCTGCTCCCCGATCTTGTCCGCATAAGTGCTGACTTCTTCCTCGTTGCACGGAATATTGGACGATGAGCCAATCACGCCGGCACAGGCCGAGATGACATCGAGCGGCACCTTGAGTTCGGCGCTCATGGAGGCCAGGAAGCGCGTCTTGGCCTCATTGGCCGCCTCGGCTTCGTTCCGCGCATTCTCGATCTCGAAACGCACTTCTTCCATGCGTGTCACATCCGTGTAGACGACGACCGTGCCGACACCGGTGATATGCTCCACCGATTTCTGCCAGTAGACGCCATCGCGCCGGATCGGCTTGTCGATCGGCTCCAACGAGTCTTCACGCGACGAGAATACTTTCTGGTGCAGCTGGTTCTCGACGATGACGTCGCCGGCTTCGCTGAAGATGGCAAAAGCCTGATGGCTGGCTTCAAGCGCCCCGATCAGCAGGTCCCGGGATTCTTCCGCCTTGATCGTGGCGTCGATATCGGACCGGTAAACGAGGTAACTGGACCGGGCGCCGAGATAGAGCGCAAACTTGAAGAAGATCATCATCGCGCAGATCGTGGCACCCGTGACTGACTGGTAGAAGGCGCTGTAGGCGGCGCCTGCGACGAAGGCGGCGACGGCATAGCGCAGCACAATGCGCGGCACACGGGTCAGCATGCTGGCCATGCCTGCAGACATCGGCGTGATCATGAGGCCACCCATAATCATGGCGGCGTTCTCGTCCGGACCGACGAAGAATGGCAGGGATCCCCAGGCGAGGCCGAATGCGATGGCAAGGAATTCGGACCGGCGGAGATACTTTCCGCTGACCTGTTTGGGGGCCGGACGGCCGCGCTTCAGGAGGTAGTCGATCACGAGCAGCAGGGCCAGGCCGAGATTGATCGTGATCCAGATTTCGATATGCGTACCAGGTACCCAGCGGTGCACAAGGAAACTGGCGCCGATCGTGTTGACCAGCATGATGAGCGCCATGACCAGCTTGTGGCGGGAAAAATCCATATGCTGCTGCAGCAGGATCAGGCGGTCGACCGCCGTCTCCCGGGGAAGCGCGTTCCCGGTCACATAAGACAGAAATGATTTTTCCTGCTTCGCCATGACACCGCTATACACAGGGCAAGTGAACATTCCGCTCCAAGGTCGTGATGGGATTGAGAGACTGTGGAAACCTGTCGTTAACGCGTGTGTTAACCAAAAATAGATGTTAGGGGGCGGTTGCCTTTCCGGCCTCCGGTTCTGTAGCTTGCGTTCCGGTAGAGGAGACGATCTCGCCCGTGCCACAACCCGCTGCGCCCTTCAGGATAGCCGTCATCGGTGCCGGTCCAGGTGGACTGAGCACCGCACACTTCATCCAGCAGGCTGGCCACAAGGCCACCGTGTTCGAGGCTGACAGCCGCTTGGGCGGCAAATCCTTCTCGGTCGTGCGCGGCGATGCCATGAATGAAATGGGCACCTGCTACACGACACGCTCCCACAAGCTGGTGAAACGCTGGATGAAGGAACGCGGCATCACGCTGACCCGACTGGGGGAAGCGCGCTATGACGGCGTGAAGGTGGTCGATTATGTGAAACAGGGCGATGGCCCTCCCCTGGCCTGGCAGGCCCTGAAATTCATTCGCGCCGCCGGACGCCTGCGCCGGGACATTCGCGACCGGCCGGACGACCCCGCCGTGTGCGAGGAAGCCGCCATGACCACGGCGGAATGGGTGAAACGCCTGAACCTGCCGAAAATCGACCTCGCCTCGCACCGCATCCAGACCACGCAGGGCTACGGGTTCACTGATGAGGCCACCATCGGCCAGACCGTCCAGTGGTGCGACCTGAACTACCTCTTGTCCGGCGTGCTGAACGACATGCACATGCCGGATCAGGGGTGGAGCGAATTCTGGAGCCGGTTCGCGCAGGACAAGGATGTGCGCCTGGACAGCCCGGTGACGCACCTGGACCGGTCCGGCCCGAAGCCGGTCGTGACCGCCGCAGGCAAGAGCGAGGCATTCGATGCGGTCGTGTCCACCGTGCCAATGCAGAATTTCGTGCAGTTCTGCGCAGCCACGCGCGACGAGATGTTCATTCGCAATGGTATCGAATGGCAGAACTACACGACCACTCTACTGACCTCACCTGACTGGTTCGACGACCACATGATCATCGGCTATTCCGAAGCCAGCATGGACAGCAGCCGCAAGGGCGCCGTACTGGGTGGACGCCGCGAAGGTGAAAGCGAGGAATTGGGTGGACGGCTCTATGTGACCGGCCAGTTCTCGACCGGGCTGACCCCGGCAGAATTGCGCGAGATCCTGATGGCGGACGCCGAAAAGCACGGCTTCACGATCGAAAGCGTCATCCAGCAGAAAGTCTGGCAGTATTTTCCGCAATACACTGCCGACGCCGTGCGCAACGGCCTGTTCGGGGCCCTGCGCCGGGTGCAAGGCCACAAGCGCACCTGGTTCAGCGGATCCAGCTTCTCTCATGAACTGGTGTGCAGCGTCGTGGAACAATCGCAGGGCATGGTGGGCCACATGCTGCACGAACTGTCTCGGCAGCCTGCGCAGGCCACGAGCACCCACCAAGTCCGGACGGCTGAAACCGCCTAGACCGTTTCCGGCGCGGCGCAGTACCGGTCTACGAATTCCTGATGGGACGGCATTTGCGAGACGGCCCGGGCGATGCCCGCCTGCAATCCCCCGAGCGCGGTTTTCAATTGTTCATCCGTCATCAGATGGCCCATATGGTGATAGCGGGCCGGCGCCAGACGCTGTCCCATCATGACCTGCAGCCAGGAATCCACCCGGAACAGGTCGTCCGATGCCTGATAGACCAGGCCGCCATCGCGGAACAGCGCGATCCTCTGGGCTAGGGATTCCGGAATCTCCATGTCACGCCGCGCGCGCCAGAAATCGGAATCATCGCGCTCGGTCAATTTGTAGTGGAGCACGATGAAATCGCGAATCTTTTCCAGTTCGCGGTCGGCCTGTGCATTGTAGTGATTGGCCTGAGCTTCTGTCACGCCAGCGAAGGGGAATTGCTGGACGAGCCGCGTCGCCCCGACCTGTATGAGATGGATGCTGGTGGATTCGAGTGGCTCGACAAATCCGCTGGACAGGCCAAGCGCCACACAATTCCTGTTCCACACCTTCTTCCGGCGACCCGTCTTGTAGCGGATCAGGCGCGGCTCGGTCAGGGCCTCCCCTTCCACATGGCTCATCAAATAGGCGTGTGCCTCGTCCGGCGTCATGTTCTCACTGCAGAAGACCAGGCCGTTGCCGACCCGGTGCTGCAGCGGAATGCGCCATTGCCAGCCGGCATGGTGGGCGATGGCCCGTGTATAGGGAATGGCCGGGCCCACGGACTTCGTCTGGACCGCCAGAGCGCTGTCCGTCGGCAGCCAGTTTGTCCAGTCTTCATATCCTGTTTTCAGGGTCTGCTCGATGAGCAGGCCGCGAAAGCCCGTGCAGTCGATGAAGAAATCCCCCTCGATCCGCTCGCCAGATTTCAGCTTCAGGGCCGTCAGGAAGCCGGTCTCGCCATCCTGCTCCACCTGTTCGATGAGACCTTCCACGCGCTTGACGCCCTTCTTCTCGCTGAAGCTGCGAAGGAAGCGCGCATACAGGCTGGCATCGAGATGATAGGCGAAGTTGAGACCGGACTTTTCGGACGTGTAGAAACGTTCTGCCTCTGCCGCCTGAAGCTCGAGACAATAGGCGTCCAGATGTTCTCCGATGCCGCGTTCACGCGCCCGCATCCAGATATGGTAGAATTCCCCCATCCAGCTCGGCTTGCCGACCTGTCCGAAGGAGTGGATGTAGCGATCGCCGACGCCGCCCCAGTTCTCGAAGGCAATGCCCAGCTTGAACGTCGCCTTGGTGGCCCGCATGAAGTCCCGCTCGTCGATCCCCATCAGATGGTGGAAGGTACGATGTGTCGGGATCGTCGCCTCCCCCACGCCAACCGTGCCGATATCATCGGATTCGACCAGCGTGACTTCCAGCAGCGGCCCGAGGAGCCGGGACAGGGCGGCCGCGGTGATCCAGCCGGCCGTGCCGCCGCCGGCGATGACAACTTTCCTGATCTTCTGCGTTTCCAAGTGAACCCCCGGTCTGTGTTGTCCGTATCAGCGATTGAGTCGGTTGAGCAGCATCGCCCGCAACCGTCGGGCGCTGGCCGCATCCAGCGGGGCCAGATTGCCCTGCGCCCTTTCCGGCAAATGCGCCGCCGGCGCGTCCGCTGGGCCGAAGATGTAATAATCGAACAGCGCCTTCCAGGCCTGCTTCTCCGGTGCGGGGCGGTCCCGCAGGCTGAGCATGGCATGCAGCAGCGTGTTCTGGGGCGTATCCATGAAGGCCGGGGAGGTGTTCCACCAATAATTGATCATCGCCGTGAACGCCCCGCCCCCTTCGACATTGTGCCACCACAGGGCCGGGTAGAAGAGCACATCGCCCGGCTCCAGCTCGGCCACCTGTCCGGCCGCCATGGCCTCGGCAAAGCGCGGATAGCGATCAAGGTCCGGAGCCCGGAAATCGACCATGCTGACCACTTGTCCGCCCGGCGTCGGCTCCAGCGGGCCCGGATATAGATTGGCCACCTGTTCCGGCGGAAACAGGGTGAAGGTACGTTTGCCAACCATACAGCAGGCCAGATTGTGAGACATGTCGTAATGCGCCGACGCAATCGTGTGATTGCCCATCCACAGGCTGACGAGCGGTCTGTGCGTCTCGAACATGGGATGGTTCAGGACCAGGTCATTCGCTCCGCGCAGTCCGGGAAAGAAGCCGTCCAGATCCGTTGAGCCGACATAGGCGGACGATCCGTCCGGGTGCGCCATCATTTCGCGGATGCGGGCGAAGAACTCCTGCAGCGGCACCCGGCCACGTTCGAAATTGAAGCCGTCGACTGCATCGGTATAGAAGTAGCGCCCGCCCGCTTCAGGCCCGCACCTGTACTCGACGATGGGGCGTCCATTGTAGAAGGACTCAATGTGCTGCATGGCGGCATCGGGCGATTCCTGCCCCTTGCGCACAAGGGGCCAGTCCCGCGCGACACCTTTCAGGATCACGGGCGTCTGTTCCTGCATCAGACGGTCATAGGGGATGGCGTCTGGTGCGACGCCTTCGAGTTCGACTGTCCTGCGCGTGATGTCCAGTCCGGACACGGCGTCCTCCCTGAATCCCTAGTTGCCGCCCGCGCGCTTTGCGTTCTTCATCATGATCAGCCGGTTCACATTGGCGAGCGATGCCAGCACAAGATAGGCCGCGCGCAGGAAACCGCCACGATGCAGTTGTTCCAGCGCCGGGCCCTGCAAGGCCGCGAGACGCTCCTCGCTGAGGGTGAACAGGTCAGGCACCTTGTATTCGGTATGGTCATCCAGCTTGATGTCCAGAGAGACCGGCTCAATCAGGCCCGCCGCATCAAACGCATCGAACATCGGCTTCATCATGTCTGCGCCGACCGTGATGACTCGCAGAGCCTGGCTGACATGCTGCAGATACGGCGCGTTTCCGCCCTGCGGCAGGAAAAGCGGTTCGCCTTCTGTCTTGCTGATGCGCGGATCGTCCAGATTGACGTGAATGACCGGCTCCCGGCGGGTCTCCCCGTCCACGGACTGGTCCTGGAACCCGATCAGGAACGGGCCGCGCTGCAGCATTGCCGGGATGTAGCGTGCGATCCAGCGATCTCCGTCGAGATACAGATTCTCTGCCTTGTCGAGCCCCAGCAGGACAACGCAGAAATAGTCTCCGGCCTCATTCTTCCGGAAGAAGACCGGATAGTCGCGCTGCAGCTCGGAAAATTCGGTGGGATAGACCGCAACCTGATTCACGCTGTCGCCGAACTCGGCGCCCCGGCGCGCAATCACCTTCAGGTCTGCGTGGTCTATATTATTGAGTAGTGCCGTATTGGCCATGATCCGCCCTTTGATGGCTGGCGCGTATGGCGGGCCCACCTGCCCTGCGCCTTCCCGTTTTTATCATGATGGAACAATCCCCTGCCCCGGACAAGCGAGGCAAAAAAGGCCGCTGCAAGCAGCGGCCTTTCCTGAAGTTTCAAGTCTGGTTCAAATCGTGTCCGATCAGAACTTGTAGCGCAGGCCCAGCAGGTAACGCGGGGACAGCTCGTAGACATAGAAGACCTGCTCCGGCACGCGGTGATAGATCCGCTGGTCTTCGCCGGTCAGGTTGATGCCCTCGAACGACACGGCCAGTTGCTCGTTGATGTCGTAGCTGACGTTCAGGTCGTACTGACCATAATCCTCGACATAGGTACCAGACCGGTCACCGCCCTCATTGGTCGTGAGCAGGAAGGTGTCACGCCAGTTGTAGGCCAGACGCGCGGAGAAGCCATACTTCTCGTAGATCGCGGTCAGGTTCGCCGTGTCGGACAGACCCACCAGAGCAAACTGGTTCTCGTCGATGCTGGCAGCCGGGTCCAGCTCAACATCCCCATTCACCATGGTGTAGTTGGCCTGGAAGCCGAAGCCCGTATCGCCGAAGAAGTGTTGCCAGGCAAACTCCATACCGTCGATATTGCCTTCACGGTTGTTGATCGGCTGGTTGACGCTGAAGATGGCCAGCGGGTCATTGGCGTCCGAGGAGACGTCATACTGACCAAGGATCTGGTCAACATAGCTCTGCGGCAGGGCGCCGCCGACGAGTTGCGATTGGAACTCTGCCTGCGCAGCTGCCAGATCGCCACCATTGGCTTCGATCAGGGCCGTCAGCGTGAAGAGGTTCGCCTCGGACTGGTCAACACCGAGCGTGTTGATGATGTCCAGGGCATCGCCCGACCGGGAGCCTGCAGCACCGGAGGCCGGATCCCGCAGACCGAAGAGGTTGCGCTCAACCACACCGTTACCGATGAAGTTCTTCACGCGCTTGTCGAAGTAACCAGCCGACACATAGCTCGCATCGCCATAGTACCATTCGACGGACAGGTCGAAATTGTCCGATTCAAGCGGCAGCAGACCCGGGTTCTGCGAGCTGCCGGTCAGGGAGCCACCAAAGGCTGACGGGCGGTTCGGAGCATCGGTCGTGGTGGATGCAAACAGGCTGCTGTAACCCACGCGGCCGATCGTCTTGCTGTAGGAGGCACGGGCAACAATGTTGTCCGTCACGTCCACCTGGAAGTCGACATTCGGCAGCAGGTGATCATAGGACCCGCTTCCGGACACGTCCTGCTTGTCGCCGGACTGTACAACGAGGAAGTCGTTGTCAGCCGTCCACAGGATGTCAGACGGCACGGATTGTTCCGTGATCGACGTGACTTCGGTCTCTTCGTACCGGATACCCAGATTGATACGGGCCGGACGATCCAGGAATTCGCTTTCCATCTGGAAGGCTGCGAACAGGGAGGTGATTTCTTCCTGAACGGTGTCAGCCGTCTCGGACACGTTCACCGAATTGCCCGGATACGCTGCCTGCAGCAGCGGGAACAATTTGGCCGCATCCGCGCGGAAAGCGACGTCGGCCTGGCCAACATTTACATCGTCGAACAGGCAGGACAGGCAGTAGGTATCGACCAGCCCCGGAGCGAACTGTTCAACGTCGCCCGGATTGGAAATACCCCAGGACCCCAGGTCCTGCTGAGTGGTGCGCGTCCAGCGGTCCATTTCGGTATCGCGATAGTTACCGCCGACCGTCAGGCTGCTATTGTCGAAATCCCAGACCACGCGCAGGTCGATTTCGTCAACCTGGTGCTCCATGCGGGAAGAGTTCGAGCGTTGCACCTGGGTGCCGAGATCACCGACGTCCAGCACGCCATTGCCGTTGCCGCGAACGCTGTCATCGATCGTATAGGACTGGATCGGGTAACCGCTGCGATAATCAACAGAGTGCTGAAGGATGACAGGTGCCCCGAAGGTCACGAAGGTTGCCGTGTGGCCAAGCGGGTTGTTGCCGCCGGATTCCGACTTGGAGCTGTGCGCGTCGAAGATCACGGTCGCCCGGTCGTTGACTTCCCATTCGGCATTGAAGCCGAGCGAGTTCAGCTCATCCTTCGTAGCGCGGTTGGTTTGCTCGAAACCGATATCCTTGGAGCCGTTATTGTTCTCCTGCATGAAGACCGCAGTTGCGACCGGGCCATCATTGTCGAAGATGATCTGGTCGAGCGGCGTGGCAAACCAGTTGGTCTGCTCATAGCGCAGCTCATCATATTCGTTCTTCGCGTAGGTATAGTCACCGGTCAGCGTGAGATTGTCCATCGGGCGGAACTGGAGAACCAGCTGGCCGTTCAGGCGCTCGCGCGACAGGTCGGAGAAATCGTACCGGCTGTCCTGCGCAATGGCATAGAGCTGGCCAGCAGCGGGCGGGTTGGTGATCTGCGTGGATCCATCGCCGCGCGTATAGCTACCATCGATCGAACCATCAGCAGACTCACGAACAATCCAGTCATTGACCTGTTGGGTCGGCGCGCCGGAATCCCGCTTGGAATAGGATCCGAAGAGACCGATGCCGAACCGGTCGGAATCGTCGGTCCAGCTGGCAAGACCGGACAGTTCCGGCGTGAAGTCATCGCCGGCTTCGACGCTGGTATCGTTCATCGCCTTGGCGGATACCGAGAAATTCGTGCCCGGATCATCAAACGGCGTACGCGTCTTGATGTTCACCGTGGCGCCGATACCGCCGGAAGGCAGGATGGCCTGGCCGGTCTTGTAGACTTCGAGCCCGTTCACGCCTTCGGAGGCGAGGTTGGCGAAGTCGAAGGCCCGGTCACCGCCAGCGCCGTAGTTTCCGCGCGTACCAATCGCGCGAACCTTGGCTGTCGGCATGGTACGGCCGTTGAGCGTGACCAGGTTGAAGCCCGGTCCGAAGCCGCGCACGGTGATCTCGGACCCCTCACCATTGACGCGGTTGATGGACACGCCGGTGATCCGCTGAAGCGATTCAGCCAGGTTCGTGTCCGGGAACTTGCCGATGTCTTCGGCGGAGATGGCATCGACGACACCATTTGAGTCGCGCTTGATGTCCATGGCGCGCTCGAGCGATCCGCGGATCCCCTGCACGACCACGACATCCTGGGTCAGGGTCTCTTCACCCGCATCCTGTGCCTGCGCTGCCAATGGCAGGGCTGACAGCAGAGACGCCGCGGACGCGCTGCACAGCAGCGTTCCCCATTTTGTTTTCCGTGCAGAAGTCGCACGGATCTTGTCCGTGGAAACAGTCATTACAATCCTCCCTGAGACAGGCCACTCACAACGGTGCCGGTCTTCAATGCTTGTCTCGGCCAGGTGGACTGCCCCTGCACTCCGACCTACCCGGAGAGCAATCCACCATCAAATGTTTGCGCTATCAAGTGTCAGCGATCGAAAAATCCTGTTTCCCGATTGCCGGACTACGCCGGATGAAACCGTTTTCATGGCGAGGTTTACAGAATTTCGTACGTAATAATCGGGACTTGGCGGGAATTCGACGCGTGTGAGCAGGTGCAGCAGCAAAATTTTCAAAGAAAGGTTTTTCGAGAAAAATGACAAGGTTGGCATTTTGGCCACACTCCATGATCACGCGGAACCGATTCCGCGCCGAAAAAACCTAGTGCGGGCTGGATCAAGACTCGCCGCCCAGCCTTCGCAAGACTGACGAGGTTGCAGCGAATTCGGCTGATTCCCTGCGCCGCGTGGATATATCCAATTCAGCCGGGAAAAAGTTTCACATGACCTCTCCCTCCCCTGTCGACCTGCTCATCCGAAATGCCTGGATCGTGACGATGGATTCCGGACGCCGGATCCTGCGCGACGGGGCCCTTGCGATTCGGGGCAACCGGATCCACAGCGTCGGACCGGATGAGGAGATCAGCCCCGGCCTCGCGCCGCGCGAAACGCTGGACGGATCCGGTTTCGTGATCACGCCGGGCTTCGTGAATTGCCATGTCCACATCACGGGTGAACCGCTGACCCGCGGCGTCGTGCCGGACAACACCGACTGGGCCGAGAATGTGTTCGGCTGGCTGATCCCCCTGTACATGACGCAGACCCCGGAAGATGAGCGATTGTCTGCGCAGTTTGCGGCGCTGGAAATGCTGCGCACGGGCACGACCTGTTTCATTGAGGCCGGGACGATCCTGGATCTGGGCGCTGTGGCCGATGGGCTCGCCGCCACCGGTATACGCGGTCGCATCGGTCAGTGGCTGCAGGACCGGGCGTTTGCGCCGGACGAGGACCAGGCCGCCCTGACCCGGTCCGCCATTGACCGCATGGTCGCGCAGGCCGACGCCTATCCCCAGGCCGATGACGCGCTGATCGCGGCCTGGCCCCTGCTTGTCGGTCACAATACGGCGACGGATGATCTGTGGCGGGCAGCGACCGATCTTGCGCGGGCGCGCGGACTGGGCGTCAGCGCGCATATGAGCGCCGACCGCGCGGATCCGGACTTCTATCTGCAGACCGCCGGCAAGCGGGCCATCGCCCATCTGGCGGAGATCGACGCGCTCGGCCCGCACCTGTCGCTGACCCATGCAGTGCATTTGGATCAGGCGGAAGTGGACCTGCTGGCCTCTACCGGCACCCATGTGACCCACTGCCCCATGACTGCGATGAAGGGTGGATATGGCGCCAGCTCTGTCGGCTTGTTTCCGGAAATGGCCGCCGCCGGCGTGAACATCCAACTGGGCACCGATGGCAACAATAACGGCAATTCGGGAGACCTGATGCGCGCCATGTTCGCCATGGCGGGCCTGTTCAAGGATGCGCGCCAGGACGCAAACCTGTTTTCGGCCTACAAGGTTCTGGAAGCAGCGACGATCAATGGCGCCAAGGGCGCGCAGATGGACGACCAGATCGGCTCGCTTGAACCCGGCAAGAAGGCCGATTTCGTCCTGCACGATCGCAACCGACCGGAATGGGTGCCGCTGTTCAACCCCGTCAACCAGCTGGTCTATTCTGCAGACGGGCGGGGCGTGCACAGCGTCTGGGTCGATGGCCGCCGCGTGGTGGACACGTATCGATCCACGTTGATCGACGAAGACCGGCTTCTGGCCGACGTCCAGGCAGCTGGCATGGCGCTTATGTCCCGGGAGGGCCGCGCCATCCCGTCCGAATGGCCGGTCGTTTGATGCCGCAGTATCAAGGAAACTGGTGGGCGGTAACGGGCTCGAACCGCTGACCCTCTCGGTGTAAACGAGATGCTCTACCAACTGAGCTAACCGCCCCAATCCCGCTCAAATGCACGGGCTTGACGGAAAAAGCAAGACGGCCGCTCAGCATATGAACGGCCGTCTGCAGATCGGGATGCCGGAGGCTAGTGCGGCCGGGCCGGATCCGTGGTCGTGTTGCCGGACTGGCCTGCCAGGGACGCCTGCAGCGCCGCCTCGTCGGCTTCAGACCATTCGATCGGCGACAACGGCCGCGTCAGGGCAATTTCCAGCACCTCATTGATGTCCGACACCGGCACGATGCGCAGGCCCGTCTTCACATTCTCAGGAATGTCCTCGAGATCCTTCTCGTTCTCGGCCGGGATCAGCACGGTCTTGATACCGCCGCGCAGGGCCGCGAGAAGCTTCTCCTTCAGGCCGCCGATCGGCAGGACACGTCCGCGCAGGGACACCTCGCCCGTCATGGCCACTTCCCGGTCCACCGGATTGCCGGTGAGCAGGGACACGATGGCCGTGGTCATGGCGATACCGGCCGACGGGCCATCCTTCGGGGTTGCGCCATCCGGCACGTGCACGTGAATGTCCGTCGTGTTGAACACGGTCGGCTTGATGCCAAGCATGACCGAACGCGAGCGCACCAGCGAACTGGCAGCCTGGATCGACTCCTTCATGACGTCACGGAGATTGCCCGTAACTTTCATGTTGCCGCGTCCCGGCATCTTGACCGCCTCGATGGTCAAAAGGTCTCCGCCCGTTTCAGTCCATGCCAGACCGGTCACCGCGCCCAGCTGATCGGTTTCATCGGCGAGGCCATAGCGGAATTTCCGGACACCGGCGAACTCGGCCAGATTGTCCGGCGTAACCGTCAGCACTTCGCCTTCCTTGTCCGCCAGGATCCGAACGGCCTTGCGGGCCAGTCGTGCAATCTCGCGCTTCAGGCTGCGCACACCGGCTTCACGCGTATAGTAGCGGACGAGGTCGCGAATTGCAGCCTCCTCAACCACCCACTCCCCTTCCTTCAGGCCGTGATCTTCACGGACCTGCGGGATGAGGTGACGTTTGGTGATCTCCACCTTTTCGTCTTCGGTGTAGCCAGCGATACGGATGATTTCCATCCGGTCCAGAAGCGGCTGTGGCATGTTGAGCGAGTTCGCCGTCGTCACGAACATCACATCCGAGAGATCATAATCGACTTCCAGATAGTGGTCGTTGAACGTCGAGTTCTGCTCAGGGTCCAGCACTTCCAGCAAGGCAGACGCCGGATCGCCGCGATGGTCCATGCCCATCTTGTCGATCTCGTCCAGCAGGAAGAGCGGATTGCCCGTCTTTGTCTTCTTCAGGGACTGGATGATCCGTCCCGGCATCGAGCCGATATAGGTCCGGCGGTGACCACGGATCTCGCTTTCGTCGCGCACGCCGCCCAGCGACACGCGCACAAAGTCGCGGCCCGTGGCTTCGGCAATGGAACGGCCAAGCGAGGTCTTGCCGACGCCCGGAGGGCCAACGAGGCAGAGAATCGGCCCCTTCATCTTGCCGGTGCGTTTCTGCACGGCGAGATATTCCAGGATCCGCTCCTTCACCTTGTCGAGACCATAATGGTCATCGTCCAGCTGTTGCTCCGCCTTGCCGAGATTGGTCTGAATGTCCTTGCGCGTGCCCCAGGGCAGAGCCAGCAGCCAGTCGAGATAGTTCCGCACGACGGTGGATTCGGCAGACATCGGCGACATCTGACGCAGTTTCTTGATTTCGGCTTCGGCCTTGGCACGGGCCTCTTCCGACAGCGGGGCATCCGCGATCTTCTGTTCCAGTTCGGCCAGTTCATCACGTTCGGCACCATCGCCGCCCTGCTCGCCAAGCTCGCGCTGGATCGCCTTCATCTGTTCGTTCAGATAATATTCGCGCTGGGTCTTCTCCATCTGCCGCTTCACGCGGTTCTTGATCTTCCGCTCCATCTGCAACATGCCCATTTCGCCTTCCATGAGGGCGAAGACCTTTTCGAGGCGGTCCTTGGCATCCGGCAGCTCAAGCAGTTCCTGCTTTTCGGAGAGTTTGACCGACAGGTTCGACGCAACCGCATCAGCCAGGCGGCCGGGCTCTGTGAGCGCGGCGATTGTGGTGACGGATTCCGGCGGAATCTTGCGGTTCAGTTTGACGTAATTCTCGAACTGCTCCTGCACGGCACGCATCAATGCCTGCACGTCGCCATCGGCGCCGGCCGGCTCGTCGAGCGTTTCCACTTCGGCCTCGAAATACTCGCCGCGGTCATGCAACTGGCTGAGCCGCGCGCGCGACTTGCCCTCGACCAGGACCTTAACGGTCCCGTCCGGCAGTTTCAGCAATTGCAGGATGGTCGCGATGGTACCGACCGAATGCACGTCTTCGGAACCAGGATCATCGATCGCGGCATCGCGCTGGGCCACCAGCATGATTTCGTTTTCCGCTTCCTCGATCATCTCGAGGGCGCGCACAGACTTGTCCCGCCCCACGAACAGGGGCGCCACCATGTCTGGAAACACAACGATGTCCCGCAACGGCAACACCGGAAGGTTCTTTATGCTTGGCATATACAATGCCTCCTTCGTTGAATTGAGCCCCGGCTTGGCGGCAGCTCTGGATACCCTGCCTGCCGATCATGGCAGGAGTCGGGCCTTGAACCGAATGTGGCGACCGCAGCAGGCCGGTTCAAGCCGCCCCATGCGCAGGAAAGCGCCCCAAATTGTGGAAACCTCCTGCAATCAAGGCATTGCGGCCTTGCGGGCGGCTTCGGTGCGCTTTTCATTCTTCTGGTTTGCCAGGAAAGCGGACAGAACACCCAGCTTCACATCGGGCGCCTCGCCTGCACCCAGGCGCCGAAGCTGCTCGTAATACCAGCCGATCACGCCGAACCCGTTCAGCGCCTTGACCAGCTTGATGGGAGAATTCGGCCCGAAAAGGCCCGGCCCGATGCGCAGGCGGCTTTCCCACTGATCGGCGGCCGCAAGCTCTCCGGACAACAGCTTGCGCGGCGTTTCCGTGTCCACGCAGAGCGGACGCCCGAGGCCAATCAGGTCCGCCTCCCCGTCTGCCAGCGCGGCATTCATCGCGTCCACAGTCCGAAAACCGCCGGTCACCATCAGGGGCAATTGCGTGCGATCCTGCACCGCCCGGGCATATTTCAGGAAATAGGCTTCGCGCTTTCGCGTCGACTCCCGCACGCCAGGCTCGAACACAGGTTCCAGCCCGTCAGTGTCCATCATGCGGGGTTGCTCATAATTGCCGCCGGAAATCTCGATGAAGTCGACACCCATGCCATTCAGCATGTCGATGACGGCAAGACAGTCCTCGAAGCTGAATCCGCCCTTCTGGAAGTCTGCAGAATTCAGCTTCACCGAGACGGAAAACCCCGGCCCCGCCGCGATGCGGGCTTCCTCGACACATTCGACCAGCAGGCGCGCGCGGTTTTCGAGAGAGCCGCCATATGCATCATCCCGCTGATTGGCGCGCGGGGACAAGAAGGACGACAGCAGATAGCCATGGGCGGCGTGAACCTGAATGCCGTCAAAACCGGCCTGTTTCGCAACGCTGGCGGCATTTCCGAACCCCTCGACCACGGCGCGCACTTCCTGCCCGGTCATCGCACGCGGCGCACCGAACTGACCGCCCGGCAGGCCGAGCGGCACCGGACTGGGCGCGGCGGGGCGCGGATTGACCAGTTTCGGGGTCTGGCGGCCGGCATGGCTGACCTGCATGATCATGGCCGCCCCGCCGGACTTTCCCGCCTCGGCCCAGCGGGAGAACATGTCCATCTCTTCATTTGACGGTGTGCCGTCGATGACCACATTCCCGGCACGTTCGAGATGATTGCGGTCAATCTGCACGTTTCCCGTGATCATGCCGCCGATTCCGCCTTCCGCCCAGCGGCGGTACAATGTCAGATGGGCCTCAGTTACCCGGTTGCGGGGATCTGCGAGTCCCTCTGTCATGGCCGCTTTCACAAGCCGGTTGGGGAATGTAAGCCCGCTCTTCAGGGTTAACGCCGTATTAATCGAGGCCGTCATCTTATGTTCTCCCATATCGACATTGAGTCGCCCGCCCTTAACGGAGACATCATATGGCAGCCGCCAAGCAAGCAAAGCTGTTTGACCAAATGAGTACAGAAAGTACCGGCTATTCCGCCAAGGATATTGAAGTCCTTGAGGGCCTCGAACCTGTCCGCAAGCGCCCGGGCATGTATATCGGCGGCACGGACGAGCGCGCCTATCATCACCTGTTTGCCGAAGTCCTGGACAATTCCATGGACGAGGCTGTCGCCGGGCATGCCAGCCGAATCGAGATCAAGCTGGACGCCGAGGGCTTCATCACGGTGACCGACAATGGGCGCGGCATTCCGGTGGACCCGCATCCGAAATTTCCGAAGAAGTCCGCGCTGGAAGTCATCATGACGACCCTGCATGCGGGCGGCAAATTCTCCGACAAGGCCTATGAGACGGCTGGCGGCCTGCATGGCGTCGGCATTTCCGTCGTCAATGCGCTGTCGGAACTGGTCGAGGTGGAAGTTGCTCGCGACAAGGTGCTGTACCGGCAGACCTTCTCGCGCGGCATTCCGCAGGACAAGCTGAAGAAGGTGGGCACAGCGCCGAACCGCCGCGGCACAGCGGTGAAGTTCAAGCCGGACTTCCAGATTTTCGGCGAGAAGATGCGATTCCGCCCGGCCCGCCTGTTCCAGATGGCGCGTTCGAAAGCCTATCTCTATCGCGGCGTCGAAGTACGCTGGAGCTGTGATCCGGCGCTGCTGCCGGAAGACTCCAAGGTGCCGGCCGAAGCCACCCTCTCCTATCCGAACGGGCTGGCCGACCAGCTGGATGAAGTGTTCAAGGACAAGGCGACGATCACCGATGCCGCCTTTACCGGCCTTGTCGACCAGGGCGGCGAAGGCAAGGTCGAATGGGCGATCGCCTGGACGCGCGCCGGATTTGGCGAGTCGGACGGCTTTTCCCGCTCCTATTGTAATACGATCCCGACCCCGGATGGCGGCACGCACGAAGCCGGCTTCCGCTCGGCGATCACCAAGGGCCTGCGCAATTTCGGTGAGCTGACCGGCAACAAGAAAGCGTCCGAGATCACGGCGGAAGATATTATGGGCCATTCGGGCCTGCTCCTGTCGGTATTCATCAAGGGTCCGGAATTTGTGGGCCAGACCAAGGACAAGCTGTCGACGACAGCGGCGTTCCGCCTGGTGGAAAACTCCGTGCGCGACCGGTTTGACCACTGGCTGGCCGGCAGCCCGAAAGAGGCCGACAAGCTTCTCAGCTGGGCGGTCGAGCGGGCTGAGGAACGCCAGCGCCGCCGCAAGCAGAAGGAAATCTCCCGCAAGTCCGCCACCAAGAAGCTGCGCCTTCCGGGCAAGCTGGCAGACTGTTCCGACAAGGGACCGGAAGGCACAGAGCTCTTCCTGGTCGAGGGGGATTCGGCTGGCGGCTCTGCCAAGCAGGCGCGCGACCGGAAGACCCAGGCCATCCTGCCGCTGCGCGGGAAGATCCTGAATGTCGAAAGCGCCTCGCTCGACAAGATGATGAACAATCAGGAGATCAATGATCTCTCGCTGGCGCTGGGCACGCAGCTGGGCAAGAAATTCGACATGGATGATCTTCGGTATGACCGGATCATCATCATGACCGATGCCGATGTGGATGGCGCGCACATTGCCAGCCTGCTGATCACGTTCTTCTACCGGATGACGCCGGGCCTCATCGAAAGCGGCCGGCTGTTCCTGGCGATGCCGCCGCTCTACAAGCTGTCCAACAAGGGCACGATTGTCTACGCCATGGACGATGCCGACCGGGCCCAGAAGATGAAGGAACACTTCAAACCGAACCAGAAGGTCGACATGACGCGCTTCAAGGGTCTGGGCGAGATGAATCCCGGCCAGCTGAAGGAAACCACGATGAACCCTGCGTCTCGGACGCTGGCCCGGGTCACGCTGGAAGCGATCGATGATGTGGAGGTTCCGGCAGAGGAACTGATCAACACGCTGATGGGCAAGAAGGCCGAGCTGCGGTTCCGCTTCATCCAGGAGAATGCCGCCTTCGTGGAAGAACTGGACATCTGATCGCGCCGCCGGTGGGTAAACAAAAGGTAAGGCCGCAGAAGGGGTTTTCCCGTTTCCATTGGGCCTGAAATTAACCTTACCATGCGACAAGCGGGACCATGTTTTTCGGCTTCCGCACCCTTCGCCAACTGAGCGACCGGAGCACTCCCCAGGACCTCGCGGCCCTGTGGCGCCGATACATTGTCGCGCTGGCCCTGATCTTCGGCCTGCTGATGACCAGCCATGTGTTCTCGCGCCTGGCCCTGCATCACGGCGCGCATGACGCCTCCACGATCAATACGAGCGGACGCCAGCGCATGCTGCTTCAGCGCATGGCGCATGCGGCGCATGATTTTGCAGACGATGGCGACCCGGCTGACCGCGAAAAGCTGGAGGCCAGCGCCGCAGAGTTCCGCGCGGCCCATGCCCATCTTCTGGCGCGGGCCGAGGCCGAGCCGAGCCTGCGCACGCTCTATACCGGCGGGGACCTGCCGCTGGACGAGGAAGTCTACACCCTTCTGGCACATGTCGATGATTTGCTGGCGAACCCGCAACAGGCCAGCGAGATGGCCGGGCGCATTGACGCGATGGCCGATGGCGACCTGGCCGAGCGGCTGAATGCGGCCGTCACCGCCTTCGAGATGCTGGCCGAACGCCGCTCTGCCGAGCTGACGCGCATCCAGGACCTGTCGCTTCTGGCCGCCGTGCTGATGCTGTTTGCGGAAATCCTGCTGATCTTCTGGCCGTCGCACCAGGCCATTTCCAGCGCCTTTGCGCGCCTGCAGACCGAGCGCGACCGCAATCGCGAGACGCTGGACCGGCTGTCGCATTTCGCCACGCTGGCCTCGGACTTCTTCTGGGAGACCGATGTCACCGGCCGCATCATCTATGCCGAAGGGTCGTTCCTGGAACGCCTGAAGGGCGGGCGGGAAAACATTGTCGGCTGTGACTATCGCGACCTGATCCAGCTGACCGAAAAGAACCTTGCCGAACTGACCAGCGCCATTCGCTCGCTGGGGTCCTACAAGGACGTGATCGGCACATTCACAGATACGGATGGCCAGTCCTACAAATTGTCCCTGTCCGGCATGCCGCACTATCATGAGGACGGCCACATCATCGGCTATCTTGGCACGGCCACGGATGTCACGGCACGGATGACCCAGCAGGAACAGACCGAGCTGATGGCCTCGACCGACCCGCTGACGGGCCTGGCCAATGTGCGCAAGTTCCGCGCGACTCTGGGCAATATGGTCGACACGGCCGACAGCCGCCAGCCGGTCTATGTTCTGGCGCTGGACCTGGACGGCTTCAAATCCGTCAATGACACCTATGGCCATGGCGCCGGGGACGAAGTGCTGAAATCCGTCGCGTCCCGGATGAAGGCGACGCTGCGCGAGTCCGACTGGTGCGCCCGCATCGGCGGCGATGAATTCTTCGTGGTCTGCCACACCGCGCCCTCGCGCCTCGCCGTGGAAGGCCTGGCCCTGCGGCTGAACCGCAAGCTGGCCGAGCCCTATGGCCTGTCGACCGGCCATCGTGTGCGGGTCAGCGCCTCGATCGGCATTGCGGCGGCGCCCTATGATTCCACCGATCTCGACAAGCTGCTGCACCTGGCCGACACGGCGCTGTATGATGCCAAGAACAATGGCCGCAACCAGTTCCGCTTCGTCGAGGACATTGCCCCCGCCCCGCAGGACGCCAAGGCGTCCTGACCCGCTGCCCTGACGGGGCAGATCCCGATTTCGCCAGCACGAAGGCCCGGCCACGCCCGAGGGCGCGCCGGTCAAATTCCGTTCCCGCAAGGCGGGGATTTCAGGGCGAGGTGTCCCACGATTCCAGCGCCGCATGGATCTGCGACGGCAACAGGGTTGCCAGCGCGCCAAGCTCCGGCGAGAGGCGATAGGCGCCGCCCGCCGGGCTGACCAGGGGGCGCGGCTCGCCCGCTGCTTTCAGCCGGTGCAGCTGCCGCGCGAGGCGGGTGGCATGGCCGGCCGGATCCTTGAACACGCGCCGCAGCGCCGCGATCCGCGCGATCAGCCGCGCCGGGCTGACCGGCCCGCCGGGGCGCAGGCGGGATGGCTGTGGATCCGGAAATCCCCCTTCGCCGCCAAAGCCCTGCTTGCGGGGCAACAGCGCCAGCCGCGGCGCGGCGACGCGCGGAAACGCGGCCAGCTCCACCCCGTCCGGCAGGGCGGGTGTGGGAGCGGGCGCGGAGTCTGGCACGGGCGCGGCCTGTCGCTTCGGGGCCGGCACATAGGCCAGCCGCAGCGCCATCAGGAACAGGATGCGGCGGACAATCACCTCCACCTGGCGCAGGCGCCCGGAAATCCGCTGCGCCAGCCCCCGCCCGATGCGCGCAGGCTCCAGATGCAGATCGCCCAGCGCCGACGCGCCGAACACAGCCAGAGCCGCCTGCTCGAGCCCCCGTTCCAGAATGTCCGTCTTTGCGTTCATGGGGATGGATTATGCGGGAAGGAGTTGTCAGACGGATTTGGAGAGGGTGGTGGGTATCGCTTTGCTCAACCCACCCTACGACGACCGGATTCCCGTAGGGTGGGTTGAGCAAAGCGATACCCACCATGCCGGGCTAGCCAGCCGTGACGCCATAGCCTCCCTTACGGTGCCAGGTCGAGAAGGGCCATTGATCCGGAGACGTCACATGTCCGTGTTTCACGGGATTGAAATGCACATAGTCTATATGCGCTGCGAGATCGGTCTCATCACGTATCATGTGTTCCCAATACCGGCGCTGCCATACGCGGCGCTCACCCTTCCGGCCGGTTGACTTTTCTGCCTCCGGCAGGCGGCGCGTGAAGCCGCTCTTGAACAGGCGCAATCGCGCCGGGTAGTTCGAATCCCCTTCCGGCAAGGCAAGCACGAGATGCAAATGGTCTGGCAGTACGACCGCCGCCAGCGTTTCGAGCGGCCAGGCACGGCTCACGTCCCTCCAGCTCTCACGTAGCGCGCCGATATGACGGATGAGCAGATCACTGCGCCTGTCTGCCAGGTTCAGAGTGAAGAAATAGGTCGCCCCGGGGACGAAGACGCGGCGATAGTCGGCCATGATACATGGTATTCTGGAACAGTGGTTTCGAGCGAAAAGCAAGTTTCTTTACGCTGTCGCTCTATTCACGATTGACAGATCAAACAAGTGACGTCAAATTTCTACCTCTAATTTATTTAAATTAATCGTTTAGTAGAAATCTAAATGGGCGATCAAGTTGCTGACATTTGTTAGATTGGTTATATCTTGGGGCGTTTGTCTGGCCCTGTTGAATGCTCCGACCTTGGCACAAAGTAACTCGTGCCTCAGCCACGACGAGAGCAGTTGCAACGATGGAAACTTCAATCCGTCTGGACAATATCCTGACGAGTACTATCAATTTTTGTCTGACTACCTCTATCAGGATGGGTCTGGAAACAATTGTGCCGGAGGACCAGACTGCAATATTCCACCAGAACGATTGGAGTGCTATCAAAGATGCTTGGAGGAGTATCAGTTTCTTTCAAGAGCATGCAATAATCTGTCTACAAATGCATTGAGAAATAAATGCTGGCGAGATGCCGCTGAAGATTTGGCAGACTGCCATAGAAGGTGCCCATGAAGAGTAATGATCCACTGTTGACTGGCGCCCAAGATGGCCGCTCTTTTATGCTTTTCGAGCCTAAGCTGGAGCAAGGTCAAATGCAGTGCCGCGTTGTGATTTTGGATGATGGGCGAATTGTGTGGGAACAAGCCATTTTTGGAGAGGACCGCAACAATGCCATTCACTGTGCCCTCATCTCGCTGAATGGCTTCTTTGACGATCTGCAGCTGCCCCCAACTGTAGTTGCAAGCGCAATGGACACATCACCTTAAACGGAGGTAGCCATAGTGATTGGGTTGTGGTGGGTATCGCTTCGCTCAACCCACCCTACGGCGATACGGGGCTTTGTGATTGCGCCTGACCCCTGCCCTGCGCTTGCGCTTGGGCCTGCTGCGGGGCAATCGCACCACTGGAGCGATTGCTAATCCCTTCGCAGCCCTCTAAATGCTCCATATGAGCAAAAAGCTGAGAATTCTGGTCGCGCAGTTGAACCCGGTGGTGGGGGATATTGGGGGCAATCTGGAGCTGGCGCGGGGCGCGCTGGCCGAGGGGAAAGCGGCGGGCGCCGATCTGGTCGTGCTGTCGGAATTGTTCATCCTGGGTTATCCGGCCGAGGATCTGGTGCTGAAGCCGGCCGCGGTGGAGGATTCCATGCAGGCGGTGCACGATCTGGCCGCGGAGACAGACGGCGCGCCGGACATCATCATCGGGTCGCCCTGGGCGGAAGATGGCAAGCGCTACAATTCCGCCGTCTGGCTGTCTGGCGGGGCGATCAAGGGCCGCTATGACAAGCGCGAACTGCCCAATTATGGCGTGTTCGACGAGAAGCGCATCTTCGATGCCGGCGATGACGATCTGCCCGTGTTCGACTTTCACGGCGTGAAGATCGGCGTCGCGATCTGTGAGGACATCTGGTATCCGCGCGTGCCCAGCCTGTTGCATGATGCGGGCGCGGAAATGCTGATCGTGCCGAATGGCTCGCCCTGGCGGCGGACCGTGCAGGTGGAGCGGCACACGACGTTTTCGGCCTGGCGCAAGACGGGCGTGCCCTACCTGTTCGTCAACCAGGTTGGCGGACAGGACGAGCTGGTCTTTGACGGCAGCTCCTACGCCGTGGACCATGACGGGACGGAGCACCAATTGCTCGGCGATTTCGTGACCGGCACGGCGTTGGTGGAGCATGATCCGGCCACGCACCGATTTGCGAGCGAGGCGGAGGCGGAGCTGACCGAGGGGTGGCATGCGGAATACCGCGCGGCGGTGATGGCGCTGGGCGATTATGTCAACAAGAACCGGTTTCCCGGCGTCGTGCTGGGCATGTCGGGCGGGATCGATTCGGCCCTGACGGCGGCGATTGCGGTCGATGCGTTGGGCCCGGACCGGGTCTGGTGCGTGATGATGCCGTCAAAATATACGTCCTCGGACAGTCTGGAGGATGCCAAGGCGTGTGCCGAGGCGCTGGGCGTGACATATGACAGCATCAATATTGCCCCCGGCGTCGGCGCGCTGGACGAGATGCTGGGCGAGCAGTTTGCCGGCACCCAGCCGGACACGACGGAAGAGAATATCCAGTCCCGCCTGCGCGCGGTGACGCTGATGGCGCTGTCGAACAAGTTCGGCCATATGGTGGTGACGACGGGCAACAAGTCTGAAATGGCCGTCGGCTATGCGACGCTCTATGGCGACATGTGCGGCGGCTACAATGCGCTGAAGGATTTCTACAAGACCGAAGTGTTCGAGCTGGCCAAATGGCGCAACACAATGGTGCCACGCGGCGCGCTGGGCCCCGGCGGTGAAGTGATCCCGGAGCGGATCATCACCAAGCCACCAAGCGCCGAACTGCGCGAGGACCAGAAGGATGAGGACTCCCTGCCCCCCTATGACGTGCTGGACGACATATTGCGCGGCCTGGTGGATGCGGAAGAACCGATCGAGGCCATCCTGGCGCGCGGGCATGACCGGGCCGTGGTGAAGCGGATCGAGCATCTGCTCTATATTGCCGAATACAAGCGCCGCCAGGCCCCGCCCGGCGTGAAGGTTGGCGGCAAGAATTTCGGCCGCGACCGGCGCTATCCGATCACGAACCGGTTCCGGGATGACTGACCGGGCCGCCCGCCGGGGGCCAGGCCCCTATTCCAGCGATCCGGGCTCCAGCCCTTCATAGGCGAGGCGGTTGGCCTCGGCATCAGCGCGGACCTGGTCTGCATCTTCCGGGGCGATGTCCCAGGCTTCCCCATAGCCGATCATCGGCGACGGCACGATGCCTGCCTGCTCGATCACGGCGGCATAGAGCAGCCAAGCCTGGTCGCCGCCCGTACAGCTGACGCGGACCCATTGATCCTCCACCGTCGGCATGGCGCCGATATCGCTGATGTCGCGCAGCTCGGCCTCGTTGATCCCGTATTCGGTGCCCTCGAAGGAGACGACCGTGAAGCCTTCGCCGAGATAGCGCAGATAGGTCAGCTGGTCGCCGGCTTTCAGGTCCAGCTGGCGAATGTCGCCGTCGGAAATGTATTCGATGGAGGCGTCCTGGTTCAGCGTGACCGGGAAGGTCTTGGTGGCCACGAAGAAGCGCAGGCCGTCTGCGGCCACGCGGTCTGAATTCCAGAGCTGGTAATTGGCATATTGCGGCAGGGCGCAGCTGGTGTCGGCCGCCTGCGCGCTGTTCGGCACACTCCAGGCCGGTACAGTGACCCCGGCATCCAGCACGGCAAATCCGGCCGGATATTCGCCGGGCCAGCCCGCACTGACATACCAGCTGTCATCATAGCCCGACAGCGCCTGGTAATCGACATCATCGGCCGGCAGCGGCGCGGGCTCTTCCTCCAGCGTGCTGCCCAGGCCCGAGACGGCTTCCTCCTCGAGCGGGGCCGGCGCCTCCACCGGCTCGTCCGCGCGCTCCTGTCCGCAGGCCGCCAGAAGGCCCGCCGCAACCAGAATCCCGCACAGTCTCATCTACCTCTCCCTGATGGCGACTCACTTGCCCGGCGCACATTAGCACGAACAATCGCAAGAATGTGGCATCACTCCCTTGGCTTTTTACGCAATTTGATGTCGAAAGCACGCTTCAAAACAGGTTTTTTCCATGACTGCACCGATTGTTCGCTTTGCTCCCTCGCCTACCGGCCGCCTGCACGTGGGAAACGTGCGCACGGCGCTGATCAACTGGCTGTTCGCCAGAGGCCAGCAGGGCAAGTTCATCCTGCGCATCGACGACACCGATACAGAGCGCTCGACCAAGGCGTATGAGGACGGGATCCGCACCGACCTGACCTGGCTGGGCCTGAGCTGGGATGACAGTTTCAGCCAGTCCGACCGGTTTGCCGAGTATGACGCCGCCGCCGACACGCTGCGCGGCATGGGCCTGCTCTACCCCTGCTACGAGACAGCCGACGAGCTGGAGCGCAAGCGCAAGATCGCCCTGTCGCGCGGGCGCCCGCCGGTCTATGATCGCGCGGCGCTGGAGCTGAGCGAGGCGGACCGGGCGAAGCTGGAGGCCGAAGGCCGCACGCCGCACTGGCGCTTCAAGCTGTCGGGCGGGCGCGTGGAATGGACCGATCTGGTGCGCGGCGAGCAGAGCATCGACACGTCCAGCCTGTCCGACCCGATCCTGATCCGCGAGGATGGCTCCTATCTCTACACCCTGCCCTCCGTGGTGGACGATATCGCCGCCGGCATCACCCATGTCGTGCGCGGCGAAGACCATGTCACCAATTCCGGCGCGCAGATCGAGATCTTCAAGGCGCTGGGCGGCACCGCGCCGGACATGGCGCACACGCCGCTTCTGATCGGCGCGGATGGCCAGGGCCTGTCGAAACGGCTTGGCTCGCTGTCCATGGGCGAGCTGCGCGCACAGGGCTATGAGCCGATGTCGGTCTGCTCACTGCTGGCCAAGATCGGCACGTCGGACAATGTCGAGGCGCGCGACAGCCTCGACCAGCTGGCCGCTGAGTTCGATTTCGGCAAGATCGGCCGCGCCCCGGCGCGCTTTGACGAGGCAGAGCTGTTGTCGCTGAATGCGGCCATCCTGCACGGCCTGCCCTTCGACGCGGTGAAGGACCGGCTGGCGGCGGTGGACCCGCGCGCGGCGGACGAAGCCTTCTGGAGCGTGGTGCGTGAGAATTGCTCGCTGCTGCCGGAGGTCGCTGCCTGGGTCGAAACCGTGTTCGGGGACATCACGCCGCTGGTCGACGCCGAGGACACCGACTTCGTGGCGACGGCCGCGACGCTGTTGCCGGAAGGCGACCTGACCGGTGAAAGCTGGAGCGCCTGGACGAATGCCGTGAAGGCCGAGACCGGCCGCAAGGGCCGCGGCCTGTTCATGACGCTGCGCAAGGCGCTGACCGGACAGGAACATGGCCCCGACATGGGCGCGCTTCTGCCGCTGATCGGGCGGGACCGGGCGCTGAAGCGGCTGGGCGGCTAGAAACAATTGCGGTATGCGAGGACCGCTACGTCCGACTAGTCAGCACTTATCTGCTTGGATTGCCTTCCCTCTCGGACTCGATCCAACTCCGGGAGAGGTGCTTTAGGATATCGAATATCGTCTGCAATCGTAGCTAGGACGGTACATATTTCAAACAAATCGTGCTCACTTCGTACGCCATGTTGTAATCGCCAAATCATGCTCCTCTCTAGGGGAATGACTTTTGAAGCGCGACGAATTAGCATCCAAACATCCGTACCATGCCGGTCAGAATACTTTTCGATCAGTTTTCCCTCAATTCGCGCCATGCCTTGGTGGACGGCTTGCGCACTCTCTTTGGTTGCATTCTTCCACCATTCCTCCTGCATTGGTCCGCGGTACTCTCCTACCAAAGCAGAGATTTTTCTACTCAAGTTTTCAAGTTCCGACGCGAGCGCTTCTCTATCAATCTTTACTAGCTTGTCGATTGTCCGTGATTGTTTACGCCTAAACATCATCAACTGGATCAAGCTCGCTCCATACAACGCTCCCAACGCTACACCGAGAAAGATTAGCGCGATCGCCCATAAGGCCAGCTGAGACTCCAACCATGCCCAACCTGCAAAAGCAAATCCAAGCAGTGTGGCAATCCCGACCCCCACCCACTGCCAAAGGCCTAGCTGACTGGCACCACTCACCAATAGTGGTCCGTACGGTAGGTGCTGCCACCACTTCTTTCGTTTCTCATTCATGGCAAATTCTGTTCCAATTACGAACTCGTAATGGTTCTCTAATCGTACATCTCTCAGCTTATGCATCCATCTCAGCGAATATACTCATGTCAACATATGGAATTTATTCGCGTTTCAAATTCTCGGAACAAAATCGGAACTTTTTCCTTTCCAAATGATGAATATTCTGCTTATGTTCTCACATCGCCGGTCAGGCGGAGAACAGGTTCAGCACACAGTTTCATGAGGGGTTTCGGCATGTCGGGTTTGGTGATCAAGGGATGTGAGTATGATCCGGTGGAGTCGCGGGACGTGGTCTATGGCGACGGCTTCCGGATGGATCTGGCGCAGGCCATCGCCCTGGTCTCGACCGGCGTCGAGTTCCGCGCCGCTGACCGGGATGGTTCGGCCGTGCCGGTCTCCCTCGCCCGCAATGAGTATGACGAACTGATCCTGAAGACCGAGCCGACCGCACATGCGGCCAACCCACTCGGCGAGATCAGCGCCCCGCCCATCGTGCACCGCCGCTATCGCGCCGAGGCACAGGCGCCCGTGCGCATTCATCCCGGTTACGCTGTCGCGGCCTAGTCACGCAGCGGCCTCCACCCTTTACATGTTTCCTGTCATCCCGCACGCCTCCACACACTCTCCGGGTGTGCGGGACATGTTCCGGTTTCACCCTCCGGAACCCTGAGGAGTCACACCAGCCTGTGAAGGGTGGAGGTTTCTTTTTTCCGGCCGCAGCGGCCCTGTCGCGAACTGTCGGGTTCGCGCGAATTGTCCCGGCTCCATCGCTGCGCGCCGGTTCGGTCCCGGCCGGACTTATTCTGCTTCCAGATGAACCAGAATGTCGCCTTCGGAGACCTGGTCCCCGGGGGCAGCCTCGACCGAGGCGACCACGCCATCGCGCGGCGCGGGCAGCGTGTGCTCCATCTTCATCGCTTCCATCACGGCGACCGGGTCGCCCTTGGCAACGGTTTCGCCGGCCTTCACATGAAGAGACAGCAGCTTGCCCGGCATCGGCGCGCTGACCGAATCCCCGCCCAGCACCGCTTCGACATCGGCATCATAATCCGGCACCTCGACCAGCACCGTGTCGCCTCCCGTGGTCACCGCAAAGCGACGCGGCGACAGGTCGGTCACGAACGGCAGGGGTGTGTCGGCGTCCACATCATGGTCTGCCGGGTCAAACCAGTCAGCATCGCTGCCGACGGCAACGGCAACCTTGCGTACGGGCGTCGCATTGGACCGGAACCCGTCCCGGATATCCCACGGCATGCGTGCGCCATCATCGTCCAGCCGGACATCGCAGACCGCCAGGACGGAGGCGTGCTGATGCTCCGAAAGCGGATGAGTCAGCACGTCGCCCTGATCGGCAATCCAGTTCACATGATGCGTGCCATCCCGGAAGGCATCCGACTGCGCACAGCGGCGCAGAAAGCCGGTATTGGCGGGCACACCGGACAATTGCGTGTGCGCCAGCGTGTCGACCAGAAGGTCGACCGCTGCGTCCCGGTCCGGCGCAGACACGATCAGTTTGGCGATCATGGAATCATAGTTTGACGGCACCCGGTCGCCCGTCTCGAACCCGGCATCCCAGCGGATGGTATCCCCGTCGACCGGCTGCAACAGGCCGAATTCCAGGATCAGGCCAGCCCCCGGACGGAACCCGTCGGCCGGGTCCTCGGCGCAGATCCGCGCCTCGATCGCATGGCCGATCAGCGGGATCTCGTCCTGTTTCAGCGGCAGGGCATCGCCCGCGGCGACCAACAATTGCCACGCGACCAGGTCCTGACCCGTGATCATCTCCGTGACGGGATGCTCCACCTGCAGGCGCGTATTCATCTCAAGGAACCAGAATGTGTCGACCGCCAGCGGTTTCGATCCGTCCACGATGAATTCGACTGTGCCGGCGCCCTGATAGCCGACCGCCTGCGCCAGTTTCACGGCCGCATCCGTCATTGCTGCGCGCACATCTTCCGGCATGCCGGGCGCGGGCGCCTCCTCGATCACTTTCTGACGGCGGCGCTGCAGCGAGCAATCGCGCTCATAGAGGTGGACGACATTGCCCTGCGCGTCGCCGAAAACCTGCACCTCGATATGGCGCGGCTGCTGGACCAGCTTTTCCAGCATGACGCGGCCGTCGCCGAAAGCGCTCTCGGCCTCGCGTACCGCGCTTTCCAGTTCGCCTTTCAATTCGCCAGCCTTGTTGACCAGGCGGATGCCGCGCCCGCCGCCCCCGGCCACGGCCTTGATCAGCAGCGGGAAGCCGATCTCCCTGGCCGCCTTCGCGAGGGTCTCCAGTTCCTGCCCTTCCCCGCGATAGCCGGGCAGGACGGGCACGCCGGCCTCCTCGGCAATGCGCTTGGCCTCATCCTTCGGGCCCATGGAGCGGATTGCAGCGGCTGAGGGGCCGACCCAGATCAGGCCGGCTGTCTCGACCGCTTCGGCGAAGTCGGCATTCTCCGACAGGAAGCCATAGCCCGGATGGATCGCGTCCGCCCCGCTCTCTTTCGCGGCGGCAAGGATCACCGCAATGTTGAGATAGCTGTCCGGGGCCGGCGAGGCGCCGATATGCACGGCCTCATCTGCCTCACGGACATGTTTCGCGCGCGCATCGGCATCGGAATAAACGGCGACCGTGGCGATGCCGAGCCCGCGGCAGGTCTCAAAGATGCGGCAGGCGATCTCGCCCCGGTTCGCGACGAGCAGCTTCTGAATCTTCAAGGCGTGGCCCTCCCGGTGCCTGGCGCGCCCGGCCATGCAGGGCCGCCACCAGGACAAAACTGATTATCATCAGCAGATACCATGATCCGAGTTTCGATAAAGAGACCATCTGCCAGCCATGCTCTTGCCCGGGATAGGCCCAGGCGCGGGCAAACGTTCCAAGGTTTTCGGCAAACCAGATAAAGATTGCCACCAGACCGAAGCCGATCACCAGCGGCATCGGCCGGTGGGCGGTATCGGCGCGGAACCAGACCAGGCACGGCCCGTAAACCATGGCCGTGGCCGCAAACAGGGCGATCCGGATATCCGGCAGCCAGTGATGCGCGAAGAAATTCACATAGATCGCGGTGGCCAGCACGCCCTGCATCCAGAGCGGCGGGAAGCGGTCAAACCGGAAATCGAAGATGCGCCAGACCCGCGCCAGATACGACCCGACAGCGGCGTACATGAAGCCGGTGAAAAGCGGCACACCGGCAATGCGCAACAGGCTCTCTTCCGGATAGATCCAGCTGCCATGATAGGTCTTGAACAATTCCATGATGGTGCCGACGACATGGAAAACCAGGATGACCCGCGCCTCTTCCCAGGTTTCCAGGCCGGTCCACAGCATCATGACCTGAATGGCAATCGCGCCCAGAACAAGGAAGTCATAACGGGTCAGCCAGGCGCCGTCCGGATACCAGAGGAAGGTCGCCAGCAGCAGGCCCAGCATCAGGCCACCGAAAAGACAGGCCCAGCCCTGTTTGATGCCGAAGGCGACGAATTCGAACACGGCCTGACTGACCGGCCCCTTCACATGGCGCGCATGCAGCGCCGCGCGGGCCTCATGCAGGCGCTGCTGCAGGCGGGTCTGGACGGGGTCGGGCATCTCCATCCCTCCTCTATCTGCAGCGAAGACGGCACAAAGGGGGCGCGAGCCCGGCCGGTACGCGGCGATTGCGAGCCAAAATTCCGGCTTTGACAGCCCATTCTCGTATCGTAAGGGTTAACGGGCAGAAACCACGGGAGTGTCTTATGGCCTATGCTTCAGGGATCCGGATCAGCAGTGTTGCCGGTGTTATCGGGGCCGGTGTTGGCGGCTATATCGGCTACACACAGGCTGCGGATGTCAGCAATCTGAGCCCGGTGGCGGGCGCGCTAATTCTCGGAGCCATCGGCTTCGTGGCCGGCAGCGCAGGCGCCTTCATCCTCAAATCGCTGATGCAGTTCGTCATCTACATCATCCTGTTCGGGATCGTTGCCTTCGTGTTCCAGAACCAGATCGAGGCGATGACCGGCATCAACCCTGTCACGGCGGCTCTGGGCGTGCTGCGAGACTGGGGCCTGCCGGTCTAGCGCAGCGGCGCGCGCCCTATTTGCCCCAGCTGGGCGGGCGCTTTTCCAGAAAGGCGGCAATGCCTTCCTTGCCCTCGTCCGAAACGCGGCGGGCGGCGATGCGCTTTGAGGTATCCTGGCTCAGCTCCCGGTCGATGAAGACGCCGGACACGTCCCGCACCAGCGCCTTGCAGTCCGCCACGGCGCCGGGCGCGGCGGCAAACACCAGATTGGCCAGGTGTTCCTCCATCTGCGTCATCTCCGCATCGGTCTCGACGACATACTGGACCAGACCGATCTTCTCGGCATAGGCGGCATCGAAGGTTTCGGCCGTGGTGAACAGGGCCTTTGCCCAGCGCGGGCCAATTGCCTCGATCACAAAGGGACTGATCGTGGCGGGGGTCAGGCCGAGGCGGACTTCGGAAAAACGGAACTTCGTGCCGGCCATGGCGACGGCGACATCGCAGGCCGCGACAAGGCCGGCCCCGCCGCCCATGGCCGCGCCCTGAACCAGCGCCAGCGTCATCTGGGGCATTTCATAAAGGGTTCGCAGCATTTCAGCCAGGTTCATCGCGTCCCGCTCATTGTCATCACGGGTGTGCGTGGCGGCCAGTTTCATCCAGTTGAGGTCGGCGCCGGCGGAAAAGCTCTTGCCCGCCCCGCGCAGGATCATCATCCGGATGGTGGGTTGGTCGGCGATGGCATGGAAGGCATCGGTCAGCTCGGCGATCAGCTCGGCATTGAAGGCATTGTGGACATCGGGCCGGTTGAGGGTGACGACCGCAAGGCCCTCCTGCGTCGCTTCGAGCGTGATGAGATCGTATTCGGAATCGCGCATGGGATCAGTCCTGTTCAGTCTTGTCCGCCACCTTGCGGTAGTGGCTGGACGGGCGCAAGGCGGGCCGCTCGACAAGATGCCACAGCGCAAAGCTGGCGGCGATCACCAGCAGCGCCGAGAGCGCAAATCCGGCCACATGGCCAGCCATTGCAAACACGCCGAGCCAGGCCAGCGCCTGCAGGATCGGGAAATGGGTGATGTAGACGCCATAGCTGATATCGCCCCAGCGGGCGGCGTTCAGCGCCGGGCCCGGCAGGAAGGCGATGCAGGCGGTGAGCCCGGCCAGTCCCGCAGCGCGCAATGGCTCAAGCCAGGGATGCACGAATGACAGTCCGGCCAGCAACAGGCCCCCTGCGCCTAACAGGAGCGGCCTAGACCGGGCGAGATCCCAGACCTGCCAGAGCGCAATGCCGCTGGCGAAGAAGGCCATCTGGCCGGGCAGCTGCCGCGCCAGCATCGGGGCCAGTGGATGGTCCAGCAGGACCGGCAAGCCGAGGCGCCATGCCTCCCCTGCCGCATACAGACCGAGCAGAAGCGCCCAGTGCGCCCGCCCGGCCATGCGGAGCGCCCAACCGATCACCGGCAGGCAGAGATAGAACATGACCTCGATCTTCAGCGTCCACAGCGCGCCATTGACCTCGGTGAACCGGTTGCCCTCGAACAGGCCGGGCAGGTCTGGCGACAGGAAATTCAGGAAGACCAGATTGGCGGTCACATATTCGGCGACGCCGCGCCCCTGCCCGCCCATCAGCAGGCTGATCAGTGCCGGCACCAGGATCACGGTCGCATAGGCCGGGTAGAGCCGCCGCACGCGCTTGCCGGCATAGTCGGCGAGGCTTTGCGACCGTGCGAGCGAGCCGGCCACCAGCGCGCCTGAGACGATGAAGAAGCCCTGAATGGCAAGTTCGGCAAATTGTCCCCAGATCCGCTCGAGCCCGCTCATCGGCGCGAGCGCAGACAGCACGATCGCATGATAGGCAAACACCGCCATGGCCAGCACCAGACGGATGAAATCGAACCGGTTCGCCGCTGACGGGTGCGCTGGAGCCATGCAGGCTGTGTAGCGTATCGGCTCCAAATGGAAAGGGGCCCGCTGGACCGGCGGACCCCTTCAGCGCGTCAGACGCGGGCCGGCCTAGCGTGCCGGCTGGCTGGCCTGCGTCGTGGCGCTGTCATCGGCCCGTCCCCGCCAGGCAGCAAGGGCATCTGCCAGTTCTTCCTCGGACACGGTGCCGTTCGAATTGAGGTCGAATTTCGTGAACCTGGCTTTCGCCTCTGCCTCGCTGGCCGTGCCCGCGTTGGCATAATGGTTCACGAATTCGTCCTCGCTGATCAGGCCATCATCATCCAGATCCAGCTGCGAGAAGTCGGGCATTTCGCCCGCATGGCCCATCAGGGCCGTCATCATGGCGGCTGTCACGAGAAAGCTGTTGCGTCTGATCATGTTCGAACTCCTTCTCACTTCAGGTGTCGCAGGGGACCGCGACAGTCAGGACCCTACAGGAAAGGCGCGGTAATGATGCGTGAAAAGACGTTCACGACGAAGATGTAATGAAGGCCGATCTCAGGCGGCCTCCCCGCCAATCTCCTTCATGAAGGTTAACCAGGACTCGATCTTGGATGAGGTCAGGGCCCCGACACTGCCGATGATGGTGTGGTGCATCGGCGCGAACCCGGAGAGGCCCAGCACGCCGCGCTCCAGTGCCTTCAGCGCCCCGGCGTCCATGCCGAACCGGTAGATCAGATCCGGCATGCCCATGGTCACCACAATGCGGGCCGACTTGCCCTTCATCATCTTTTCCGGCCAGGCATGGTCGGACTCGCCCGGCTTCAGGAAAAAGCCTGCCCGGGCGGATTGTTCGAAAAAGGCCTTCAGCCTGGCCGGCATGCCGCCGAGCCAGAGTGGGAAGGCGATGAAGACATGATCGGCGTCGGCGATTTTCTCCCGCTCGCTCAGCACGGGTTCCGGCGGCGGCGCATCGAATTCCGCCTGCGATGTGAGGAATTGCAGATCCATCTCGCCGACATTGATACGGGAGACGGCATGCCCCTCTTCCCGCGCCCCGGCCTCATAGGCGTCACTCAAGGCGTGGATCAGATGGTTCGGGTCCGGGTCCGGATGGCCATCAATGATGCAGATCTTCCTGGGCATGGGGCAGTCTCCTGTCTGGGACAGGGGCTGTGTAGCACGGGCACGACGGCAGTTTTATACGTAGGAATACTACATCCGGAACACGCCGAACCCGCGATCCGGGAACGGAGCATTCAGGCTGGCGGACAGGGCAAGGCCCAGCACGCGGCGGGTATCGGCGGGATCGATGATGCCGTCATCCCAGAGCCGCGCGGTGGAGAAATAGGGCGAGCCCTCGGCCTCGTAGAGGTCGCGGATCGGCTGTTTGAAACTGTCCTCTTCCTCGGCGGACCACTCCCCGCCCTTGCGCTCGATGCCGTCGCGCTTGACCGTGGCGAGCACGCTGGCGGCCTGTTCGCCCCCCATGACGGAGATGCGGGAATTCGGCCACATGAACAGGAAACGCGGGCTGTAGGCCCGGCCGCACATACCGTAATTGCCGGCGCCGAAGCTGCCGCCCGTCACCATGGTGAATTTCGGCACGCTGGCCGTGGCGACGGCGGTGACCATCTTGGCGCCGTCCTTGGCGATGCCGCCGGCCTCGTATTTCGAGCCGACCATGAAGCCGGTAATGTTCTGCAGGAAGACCAGCGGGATGCGGCGCTGGTCCGCCAGTTCGATGAAGTGCGCGGCCTTCTGTGCGCTTTCCGAGAACAGGATGCCATTATTGGCCAGGATCGCCACCGGCATGCCGTAGAGACGGGCAAAGCCGCAGACCAGCGTTTCCCCGTAGAGTTTCTTGAACTCATGGAATTCGGAGCCATCGACGAGGCGGGCGATCACTTCGCGGGCATCATAGGGCTCGCGCACATCCTGCGGCACCAGGCCATGCAGTTCGGCCGGATCATACAGAGGTTCTGCCGGATCGGTCAGATCAAAGGGCTGGGGTTTCGGTTTAGCCAGTGTGCGGACGATGGACCGGACAATGGCGAGCGCATGCGCATCATGGGCGGCATAATGGTCGGCCACGCCGGACTGACGGGTATGTACGTCAGCCCCGCCAAGGTCTTCGGCGGAGATCACCTCCCCCGTCGCGGCCTTCACCAGCGGCGGACCGCCAAGAAAGATGGTGCCCTGCTTGCGCACGATGATGGTCTCGTCCGACATGGCCGGCACATAGGCGCCGCCTGCCGTGCAGCTGCCCATGACCGAGGCGATCTGGGGGATGCCCTTCGCGCTCATCTGGGCCTGATTGTAGAAGATGCGGCCGAAATGCTCGCGGTCCGGGAACACTTCGGACTGATGCGGCAGGTTCGCACCACCAGAATCCACAAGATAGATGCAGGGTAGGTGATTTTCCAGCGCCACTTCCTGGGCGCGCAGATGCTTCTTCACCGTCATCGGAAAATAGGCGCCGCCCTTCACCGTGGCGTCATTGCAGACGATCAGGCATTCACGGCCTTCGACGCGGCCGATTCCGGTGATCAGGCCCGCGCCGGGCGCCTCATTGTCGTACATGCCATTGGCCGCCAGGGCGCCGATCTCCAGAAAGGCCGAGCCCGGATCGAGCAGGCGCTCGACCCGCTCGCGCGGCAGCAGCTTGCCCCGGTCGACATGGCGCTGGCGCGAGGCCTCCGGCCCGCCAAGGGCCGCTTCAGCGGTTTTCCCGCGCAGTTCGGCAAGAAGCGTCTCCATGGCCGCTTTGTTGGCGGCAAATTTGCTGCCGGACACATCAAGGCTGGATTTCAGAACCGGCATAACGCCTCCCAATGGAATTTTGTGCCTGCTTAGCGGCGCCCGGCGCATGTGTCACGCGGGCGTCATGCGAATTTGGAACAGAAGGCATGAGCGAAAGGCTTTGAAAAGGGAATCGAAATGGGCATGTTCTCCAGCATGGGCATCGACATCACCCCGCGCCTGCGTGCGATCGAATTCCTGAAGGATGTGCCGCGCCGCGCCATGCGGGCCGCGGGCAAGGAAGCCATCTGGTTCTCCATCTCAGCCGGCAAGCCGCTCTACATGGCCGGGGAGCCTGCCGACATGCTGTATTTCGTGCTGTCGGGCACGCTGGGCATCTTCCGCGAGGGCCCGCACGGCAAGACCGAATTCGTCGGCCATATCCGGTCCGGTGAACCGGCAGGGGAAATGTCCCTGTTCCTGGGCGGGGTGGACCTGACCGGCGACGGCCTGCCGAATGATGCCCCGCACACCAGCTCTGTCTATGCGTTGCGCGATACCGAAGTGATCGGCATTTCCCGCAAGGGCTGGGAACGGATGGTACGGGCCGAGCCGGAATTGCTGGAGGCGATGATCCGCATCATCCTGACCCGGCTGGGCCGCGCCGATGACCGCTCGCCGAGCGCGGCACCGAAAGTCTTCACCCTGGTTGCCACCTCACCGACGATTGACCTGAAGCTGCGCAGCCAGGCCATCAAGCGGTCGCTGGAACGCCTCGGCCGGAAAGCGATCATCGTCGACGAGCAGATGGGCGATGAGCGCCCGGCAGCCTATTTCGACGAGCTGGAGCGCACGCATGATGTCGTGATCCTCGTCTCGGCGATTGGCGACAATGCCTGGTACCGCCTGTCGATGCGCCAGGCCGACCGGATCTGGGTGGTCGGGCGCGCCGATGCCCGCCCCTCGAACCCGCTGATGCCGGACGACCAGTCCCCTGCCCGCACGCTGAAGCTCGTCGATGTCCTGTTGCTGCATCACAGTGATGAGCGCCGGGGTGCAAAGCCCGCCCAATGGATGGAGGCCGCCGGCGCCACGCGTCTGTTCCACTGGAGCCGTGTGGACGGGCAGGATTGTGACCGGCTGGCCCGCATCATGGCCGGCGTCTCCATCGGGCTGATCCTGTCGGGCGGCGGCGCGCGGGCTTATTCCCATATCGGCGTGATCAAGGCGATGCGGGAACTGGGCCTGCCCATCGATTTTGTCGGCGGGGCCTCGATGGGGTCCGTCGTGGCGGCGTGCGTCGCCATGGGATGGGATGATGACGAGATCGACCGGCGCATTCGCCAGGCCTTTGTCGACAGCAATCCGCTGGGAGACTATCACCTGCCCGTGGTGGGCATGGTCAAGGGGGCCCGGGTGAACGCCCGGCTGAGGGAGCATTTCGGGGAGGCCGAAATCGGCGAACTGGACATTCCGTTCTTCTGCACCTCAACCAATCTGACCTCCGGCGCGACCCGGATCCACCGCAATGGCCTTCTGCGCGAAGCCCTGCGCGCGACCATCTCGCTGCCGGGCATCCTGCCGCCCGTGGTGGATGGCAATGACCTTCTGGTCGATGGCGCGGTGCTGAACAATTTTCCGGCGGACATCATGCGCGACCTGCATCGCGGCTTCGTGGTCGGGTCGGATGTGACGCGCCAGCCGGAAAATATGGACCTTGCTGAGTTCCGCGAACCGCCTGGCTTCTTCCGCTGGGTGTTCAATAATGGCTTTTCCAGCCCACCCCCAATCGCGGGCCTTTTGATGCGCACTGCCACAATCCGTGCAGACACGAAATTCGGCCATGACATGGCAGATGTACTTGTCCTGCCCCAGCTGGCCGATGTGCAATTGCGCGACTGGCACGCTTATGACGAAACGGTCGAGGCCGGCTATGTCGCCGCAAAGCTGGCCTTCGAGGGCAAGGCCGCCACCATCAAGGAAAAGTGCTGCCCGGCCTAGGCCGTCTCGCCAAACAGTTCCCGACCGATCAACCAACGGCGGATTTCAGACGTTCCTGCCCCGATCTCGTAGAGCTTGGCGTCGCGCAGCAGGCGGCCGGTCGAGTATTCGTTGATATAACCGTTGCCGCCGAGAATCTGGATCGCATCCAGCGCCAGCTTCGTCGCCGTTTCGGCCGCATACAGAATGGCGCCTGCGGCATCCTTGCGGGTCGTCTCACCCCGGTCACAGGCCTTGGCCACGGCATAGACATACGCTTTCGCCGCATTCATCTGGACGTACATGTCCGCAACCTTGCCCTGGATCAGCTGGAACTCGCCAATCGACTGGCCGAACTGTTTCCGGTCATGGATATAGGGGATCACGACATCCATGCAGGCCTGCATGATGCCGGTCGGCCCGGCAGAGAGCACCGCGCGCTCATAGTCCAGCCCGCTCATCAGAACGCCGACGCCGCCATTCAGCGGGCCCATGACATTTTCTTCCGGTACTTCGCAATTGTCGAAGACCAGTTCACCGGTTTCCGATCCGCGCATGCCGAGCTTGTCGAGCTTCTGCGCGACGGAGAAACCCTGGAAGCCGCGCTCGATCAGGAAGGCGGTGATGCCGCGCGAGCCGGCCTCGGGCTCGGTCTTGGCATAAACGACCAGCGTGTCGGCATCCGGCGCATTGGTGATCCACATCTTGGTGCCGTTCAGCACATAGCGGTCGCCCTTTTTCTCGGCCCGCAGCTTCATCGATACGACGTCGGAGCCCGCGCCGCTTTCGCTCATCGCAAGCGCGCCAAGATGCTCACCGGAGATGAGCTTGGGCAGGTAGCGGGATTTCTGGTCATCATTGCCCCAGCGCCGCAGCTGGTTCACGCAGAGATTCGAGTGCGCGCCATAGGACAGGCCGACCGAGGCCGAGGCGCGGGAAATCTCTTCCATCGCCACAACGTGTTCGAGATAGCCGAGGCCGGTGCCGCCCCAGTCTTCCTCGACCGTGATGCCGAGCAGGCCAAGCTCGCCCATCTTGGGCAGCAGATCGCGCGGGAATGTGTCCGTCCGGTCGATTTCGGCGGCACGGGGCGCCAATTCGTTCTGGGCAAAACTTGCCACGGTTTCGCGGATCATGTCGGCGGTTTCGCCGAGATCAAAGTTCAATGTGGGATATGTGTTCGGGATCATGGCGGTGACCTAGCAATTCTTTCCCCGCCTGTCAGCCTAATCTTCATGCGCCAGCATGCGGTAGAGATAATAGACTGACACAAACAGAAGGAAGCCGCCACCAAGCGTCATGAGCGGCCCGGTGTAGCTTTCCGTCACAGCCTGTCCCATCTGCGTTGCGGGGCGTGTCAGGATGCGGCGCAGCCCGTCATACAGGCCAATCGTGCCGAGACCGGCGAGCAGGGCAAAGGGCAGCCAGCGCAGTCCGTGCGGCGGGGCGAATCCGGCAAGGTCCTCCTCGGCGGGCGTCATCAGGCGGGACGTGTCGATCTCCACCGGCGCCAGATCGTCAATCACTTTCCGGTCCGAACGCGGCAGGCTGAAATTGTCGAGCGTCATACCCTGCGCGCGCGGATCGTTCAGGTCCGGCGGTTGGTAGGCGCGGCGCCGGTCCGACATGGACGGCGGCGGCGCGTCATCCTCAGTGGCGTGGCCGTTCTCCCCGGCGAGTGCAGACACCGCCCGGGTGATTTCGTCCACCGTGGCATCTTCCCCGGCAGGCGGCTCAGCCTCACCGCTGGCCAGGGAGCCGTTTTCGCCCAGAATGCGGGTCAGTCTCTGGGCCACGGCGCGGGCCGCGGCCTGCGGGGCGCTTTCGCGGCCGGGGGCAGCCTCGGGCCGTTCGGGCGCAGACCCGGTTTCCAGAACGATGGCCCCGCCCCGATTGCCCGTCAGTCCGGACAGGCCGTCCCGCTCCGGACGGACCAGTGCGCTGGGAATGGCGACGCGCTGCGAGGGCGTATCCAGAAACATGGCAACTTCCACGGCGCGGCGGCGCGCGAGGCCGTCAATCACGCGGATCTGACCATCCACCCTGCCCCGGCGCCAGCCATTCATGGCTTCCGCAGCCAGGATGCGATCCCCGGAATTGAGATGGGCGAGCACGTCCGAGCCCTCGAACGCCTTCAGGCCGATATTGAAGACGAATGAGGCCAGCGCATCGAACTCATTCTGGGTCAGCGGCGTGAAGACCTGGCGTGCCAGCTGGTCCTCGAGCCGTTTGAGGTCGTGATAGCGCAGGATGAGTTCGGCATCGAAAGGCGTGACGCTGAGCCCGGCGCGGGCGGTTTCGGTATGGCCGTACCCGATCAGCCATTTGCCATCCGGCAGCCGGCTGGCACGCGCGCGGAAGCCCTCGAAACTCTTGATGAGTTCGACCCCCTTGTCGGATGTGCGCATTGTCCGGGCCATGCAGATGGCTCCCATTTTGGGACAGTCTGGTTTTTTTCTACGGTCAGGCGCTGCAAAACTCGCGCCTTTTCACCCGAGAGGCGAGATTTGGCCGGGGTCTGCCCAGATCACAGGAGGACGAGAGACGCCAGGCCAAGAAAGCTGAAAAACGCCATCACATCGGTCAGCGTCAGCACGAAGACGGAAGAGGCCACGGCCGGGTCCGCGCCCAGCCGCTTCAGGCCAAGCGGCACGAGAATGCCGGACAGGCCCGCCCAGATGAAGGTCGCCAGCATGGCCGCGCCGATGACGAGCGCCAGATGGACGTCGCGGAACCAGACCAGCGAGATCAGGCCCACGCCAAGCGCGAAGATCGCACCGTTCACGCACCCGCTGAGCACTTCCCGCAAAATGGCCCGGCGCGCCGCGTCGCCATCCAGCTGGCGCTCTGCAATGGCACGCACGGCCACGGCAAGGCCCTGGCTGCCGGCATTGCCGCCCAGCGCCGCCACGACCGGCATCAGCACTGCCAGCGCCACGACCTGCGCAATCGCGCCTTCGAACAGCGAGATGATGGCCGAGGCGATGAACGCCGTGAACAGGTTCACGCCCAGCCAGGGGGCACGCGCCTTCACGGTATCCCAGACGGAATCGGCCCCGTCGGCCGACGTCACGTTCAGCAGGGAGAGCAGGTCTTCGGCGTTCTCTTCCTGCATGACATCCACCATGTCGTCGACGGTGATCATGCCGACCAGCCGGCCGCCCTCATCGGTCACCGGCGCCGATGCCAGCGAGTATTTGCGGAACTGGAAGGCCACCTCCTCCTGGTCCATGTCGGGCTTCAGCGACGAGAGCGGATCCTGCATGATGTCCGACAGGGGCACATCGCGCGGCGTACGCAACAACGTGGCCAGCTGCACGATGCCGATCAGCCGGTGGCCCGGATCGATGACATAGAGTTCGTAGAACACTTCGGGCAATTCCTCGCCCAGTTCCCGCGCATGATCGATGGCGTGGCCGACACTCCAGTATTCCGGCGCGGCCACGAATTCCGTCTGCATGAGACGGCCGGCCGTGTCTTCCTCATAGGAGAGGCCGCGCTCCAGCTGGGCCCGGTCAATCGGCGCAAGGTCTTCCAGGATGCGCTCGCGCCGGTCATCTTCCAGGTCTTCGAGAATGGTGGTGGCGTCATCGGAATCCAGTTCGTCCAGCGCGCTGGCCACCACCGCGTCCGGCAGCACTTCCACTGCCTCTTCCCGATAGGAATCGCGCAGTTCGATCAGGATGTCGGCGGGCAGTTCCCCGCCCAAGAGTTCCACCGCATCGGAGAAGGTGTCGAAGGACAGCGCCTCCAGCGCATCGGCAGCATCCGCCGGGTGCATCCGCTGCAGCATGCGGGCCAGCCAGCGCGTGTCCTTCTCGTCGATGGCGTCGATGATGTCGTCCAGCAGATCCGGATCGACATTCGGCGTCTCGGCAGATGGAGTGGGCTGAGTGGACGTGTCTGTCATGGCGCCTCTCATGCCGGGGTTACGCAGCGTCGGCAAGAACCGAATATGCGAAGCTGACAGGGATTCGCGGGAAAGTCACAGGCAGCCCACAGGGGCACGTGCGAGGCTATGACTGCAGCGTCGGCGCATCAGGAAAGTGGGGATGGGTCTTTCAAGTCATTCGATTGCTAAAATCGATCCTCGATCGATTTTTGGCGCTGCGCGCCACCGCAACAGCCATGAGCATGGTCCATCGCGAAAGGAAATGTAGCGGGGACGAGTCTTTTAATTCATTCGATTGCTAAAATCGATCCTCGATCGATTTTTGGCGCTGCGCGCCACCGCAATCGAATGGTGCGGTCGAGAGGACTCGAACCTCCACGGGTTGCCCCACAGCGACCTCAACGCTGCGCGTCTACCAATTCCGCCACGACCGCACATATCTCATTCGAGGCAGACGGGCCGTATAAGGCGACACCGGGTCTTTGTGAAGCCCTGAATGTCGCCTATATGCGCCCGATGATGCAGAAATATCCCGACACCGAATGGGCCGTGTCCGATGGCCTGATTCCCTATGAGGCAGCGGTGCAATTCATGGAGGCCAGAGCCCGTGCGATCCGCGAGGATGGCGCGCCGGAACTGGTCTGGTTTCTGGAGCATCCGCCGCTCTACACATCGGGCACATCGGCCAAGGCCAGCGATTTGCGCGACCCGGCCCGCTTTCCCGTTTTCGATGCCGGGCGGGGCGGCGAATACACTTATCACGGCCCCGGACAGCGGGTGGCCTACATGATGCTGGACGTGGCCCGCCGTGGCCGAGACGTGCGCGCCTTCGTGCACAATCTGGAAGCCTGGATCATTGCCGCGCTGGCCGCCTTCAATGTCGAGGCCGGCCCGCGCGATGGCCGTGTCGGCGTGTGGGTTGACCGCACGCAATCCGGCGGCCCGCTGCGCGAGGACAAGATCGCCGCCATCGGTGTGCGCCTGAAGAAATGGGTCAGCTTCCACGGCATCTCGCTGAACGTGGAGCCGGATCTGGAGCATTTTACCGGCATCACGCCATGCGGCATTTCCGATCCGCGCTATGGCGTCACCAGCCTCGTCGATCTGGGCATTCCTGCCAGCATGGACGAGGTGGACATGGCGCTGAAGGACGCGTTCGAGACCGTCTTCGAAAGTCGGCTGGTTCGCGCCCCTGCCCCGCTTCAGGCCGTTTCGTAGGATTTCAGCCGCTGCTCATCGCGTGTCAGGTCGCTGCCGGTGCGAAATCGGCCGACGCCGCCATTCGGCATCCGCGCGACATGCAACAGCGTCCACAGCATCACAAAAAAGGATGAGACTGCCCAGAGCGGGAAGGCCAAGCCCATTCCGGCACCCATGGCCATCTCCATCTGGGTCGGCGGTGGCCCGTTGCGGCGCGGGCCACGGGCTTCCGGCCGGGCCTCTTCATTGGCCTCTTCACCGGCTGCTTCAGGAGATGTTGCAGCAGCGTCTCCGGCGGCGTCGCCCGTGGCAGCGGATTCAACCGCCGCGGCCTGTTTTGCCTGTTGCGCGTCGAATTGCGCCGTGCCGGCAACCACGCCGAGTGCAAATCCCGCAAGGCCCAGGAATAGCGGGATCAGCACAATGGCAGCCTTCAGGGTTGACCGGTTGGCCTCCGCGAAACGGCGCACATGCGCCACCCAGGAGGTCAGTTCTGTCACCAGGGTGAAGAAGAAGAACGGCACAAGCAGCGCCGGCAAGGGCAGGCCGATGGCCTTGATCGGCTGCCACGCACCGGACATGTCTGCGCCGGCCAGACCCGCGATAAAGGCAACGAAAACAGGCACGATGAAAAGAACGAGGCGGCCCATGAACATGAAGGTCCAGGCCCGGCTGAAATGCAGCTTGCCGGTCATGCCCAGCGGATTGAACAGCGTCTGCGCCCAGTCCATCCGGGACGGATCATCACGCTCGTCGCGGATCCATGGGCGGTGCGGGTCGATGGCGGTGGTGGTGTGATGGGTCATGCCGGGGCGGTCCTTCGGGGCGGTCAGGAATGGGGGGCGGAAGATGCGTGTGGCGGGCCGTAACGGTTCGGGCCCGGATCGGATGGCAGTCTGGAGGCGATGAAACCCAGCAGCGCCGAAGTCAGCAGGAAGCTGGTCAGCGTGGTCAGCAGCAGGCTGGACTGGGTGGGCAGAGCGGTCAGATGCTCGAACTCTTCCGATTGCGTGCGCATGGCTTCCATCAGGCCGGCAAGGTCCTGCCCGAACACCGAATAGGCCTCGAACGCCACCGGCGACAGGATCGGCAGGAACAGGCCGGTGATGACCATGTTGGCGACGAAATAGCCAAGCAGGAACAGGAGAAACAGCCAGCCGGAATGCCCGGCATCGTGCAGCCGTTTGGAAAACAGGCAGGCATAGGCATAGACCATCGGATAGGCGAGCAGGCCGAACAGCGGCGAGACGAAATTCCCCGCCATCTGGACGAGGATGAAAGCCGCCGTCAGCACAACCAGGCCGCGCAGGAAAACGCGCGGGCCGATCCGGCCTTTTGACGACAGAAGGACATGCTTCATGTCCATGGGGTTCAGTCTCCCGATCAGATGTTCAGCCCGGCATGCGATGGGGCAGCGTGTTTCGAGTTCTTATCAATAAACGATAAAACCATGCAACAAAAAAGAGCCGGACGCCTGCGTCCGGCTCTTCTGAAAACCCGTTCGGGACAGGGATTTAGGCGAAGGTATCCGGCGCAACGCCGCCTTTCGGATCAGGACCGTATTTGTTCGGTCCGACCGTGCCCGGGATAAAGCAGATCACGAAGATTGCCAGACCCACCAGAATATTGATCAGCGGAATGATGGCGCCAATCAGCAGCCAGCCCGTAATATTGACATCGTGCAAGCGCCGCACGGTCAGTGCCAGTCCAGGTATGATCACAGCGATCCCGTACAGCATCAAGATACCGAAAAACAGCCAGAACAATGGCCCAGGCTGTTCGGCGCTTGCCCCAATCATGCCGAAGATACCGGCCAGGATTGAAAAGGCAAAGTAAATGATAATGTGGAACAACTGCACCCACCAGTATTCAGACCGGCGCGAGCGCCCTTGAAAATCGGTATAGCGCCGGAAAAACATCCGTACTGCGTCTGGAAAACTGACCATGCTCGGCCCCCTTGAATTGCTTTCACCATGAAAGTCCGCGCATTTTCGGCGCGGGGATGTGAAGGTCAAGGGAAGACTCGTTAAGCTGCCCCCTGCCCCATACCGGCGGATTCGCCGCCAATTTGGTTAGGGCAGGGTTAATGAACACCGCCGGTGGCGGGGTTCGCCTAGCTGAATTCGACCATGATCTCGTCGGCGGCCACACTGTCACCAGCCGCGACATTGATCGCCTTCACGGTGCCATCTGCCTCGGCGCGGATGATGTTCTGCATCTTCATGGCCTCGACCACGCAGACCGCTTCGCCTTCCTGCACTTCCTGACCGACTTCCACATCGATGGAGACGACAAGGCCGGGCATCGGCGAGATGATCAGTTTGGACGTATCCGGCTTTTCCTTTTCCGGCAGGCGGGCATGCAGGTCGGCCACATTCGGGGTGCACACTAGCGCGCGCACGGCGACGCCGCGGTGACGGAACAGATAGCCTTCGGTCCGGTCGGCAAATTTCACGGCAAAGGGCTCGCCGTCCAGCAGCCCCTCGACGAGATGCTGGCCCGGATGCCAGGGCGTCACCAGCGTGTGGGGCTTGCCGCCATTGATCGTGATCTCGGCTTCTCCGGCCTCGCCCAGTTCCAGCGTCACCGGATGATGCGTGTCGCCCAGGATGACGACCCAATCCTTGCGGGCTTCGGGCGTCGGCGCGATCCGGCCGCTGGTGTCGGCGGCGCGGCGCGAGAAGAAGCCGTGCACATAGGCCGCGGCGCAGATCAGCTGGGTTTCCTGTTCGGCGGTCGGCGGCACGCCGTCAAAGCCGTCGGGGAACTCGTCCTTGATATAGGCGGTCGTGATCTTGCCCGAGCGGAAGCGCTTTTCGTCAACCACGGCCGCGATGAAGGGCATGTTGTCCTGTATGCCTTCGATGTGGAACCGGTCGAGCGCCTCGCCATGCACGTCCAGCGCGGCATCGCGGTCCTTACCCCAGGTGATCAGCTTGGCGATCATCGGATCGTAGAACATGGAAATCTCGTCGCCCTCGCGAACGCCGGAATCCATCCGCACCTCTCCGCCCGCCAGCGGCCCCTGTTCCGGCGCGTGGAAGCGCTTCAGGCGGCCGATTGACGGCAGGAAGTTGCGATACGGGTCTTCCGCATAGACGCGGCTTTCGACGGCCCAGCCATTGATCTTGATGTCGGACTGCTTGAGCTTGAGCTTCTCGCCATAAGCAACGCGCAGCATCTGCTCCACCAGGTCCACACCGGTGATCATTTCGGTGACCGGGTGCTCCACCTGCAAACGGGTGTTCATTTCGAGGAAGTAGAAGCCCTTGTCTGCGCCGGACGCCACGAATTCCACCGTGCCGGCGCTGTCATAGTTCACGGCCTTGGCCAGCGCGACGGCTTGTTCGCCCATTTTCTTGCGGGTTTCGGGGTCGAGCAGCGGCGAGGGCGCTTCCTCGATGACTTTCTGGTTGCGGCGCTGAATCGAGCATTCGCGCTCGTTCAGGAAGATGCAATTGCCGTGCTTGTCGCCCAGCACCTGGATCTCGATATGACGTGGCTCAAGAATGAATTTCTCGATGAAGACGCGGTCATCGCCAAAGGAGGATTTTGCTTCGGCGCGCACCGCCGGAAAGCCTTCCTCGACCTCCTTGTCATTGGCGGCCACGCGGATGCCCTTGCCGCCACCGCCTGCAGACGCCTTGATCATGACCGGATAGCCGATCTCGCGGGAAATCTTCACCGCTTCGGCCGTGTCCTCGATCAGGCCCATATGGCCCGGCACGGTGGAGACGCCAGCCTCGGCGGCGAGCTTCTTGGAGCTGATCTTGTCGCCCATGGCGTCAATGGCGTAGGCATTCGGCCCGATCCAGCCGATACCCTCTTCCTCGAGTCGCTTGGCGAAAGCCGGGTTCTCGGACAGGAAGCCGAAACCGGGATGGATCGCCTCGGCGCCGGTCTGGCGCACGGCGTCGATGATCTTGTCGGCAACCAGATAGGATTCCGCTGCCGGGGACGGGCCGATATGCACCGCCTCGTCCGCCATCTCGACAGCCATGGAATTCGCATCGGCATCCGAATAGACGACCACAGTCTTCACGCCCAGCCGTCGACAGGTGTTGATGACCCGAACGGCGATTTCCCCCCGGTTGGCGATCAGAATCTTTTTGAACATGCTGCCTCGATCCACTGTAAACTCTTTCAGCGACTGCACTAAGCCGACGGAAAACAGATGTCCACAATTCCCATAGGTGAAGTGGGTTGTCAGGGTGACGCACGTATGTTAGTAAGCGCTCACTATTTAGGAGATCGAACCCATGTCCCGGATTGTGCTGGACCTTGATGCCCTGGTCACGAATGGCCGGCTGGACGCCGCCGAAGCCACCCGCCTGCGGGCCCTTGCCCTGCCTGAGCAGAAGAATGGCCTTCTGGTGAACCTGCTATTGATCTTCGGCGCCATTTCGGTGGCGGGCGGCACGATTGCGCTGGTTCCGAATGCACTGACCGGCCTCGTCCTGGCCCTTTTCGCGCTCGGCGGAGCGGAAGGCCTGCGGCGCAGCGCGCGCGGCAATTCCCTGAAAGCGCTCGGCATGGCCCTGACCCTGATGGGCACGCTGGGCCTGGCCGGCTGGGTGGGATGGGAATTCCAGCATGTCGAGGACGGCACGCTGCCGACACTGCTGATCGCCCTCATCATGACCGCCTCGGCCGTCTGGTTCCGCTCTGCCCTGCTGGGCGCCTTTGCCGTCCTGTCACTGGGCGCGATACTCGGATCCGGCACGGGCTACTGGCACGCCAGCTACGCCTTGTTCGTGGAGGAGCCGACCCTCACCATCCTGATCTTCGGCCTCTTGGCAGGCGGTCTCTATCATGCCCGTGGCAAGCTTGGCGCGGCCTGGCAGAATCTGGTCACGGTCGCTGCGCGCACGGCCATGTTCATGGTAAATTTTGCGTTCTGGGTCGGCTCGCTCTGGGGCGACCGGATCGGCGAGCACTGGTTCGCGCCGCAGCGCTGGTCAGACCGTTCCGACTGGCGGGATGCGGCCATGACGATCCCGGATCATGTGTTCACGCTGGGCTGGATCGGCGCCCTCACGGCCGTGATTGCCACATCTCGGCGCAACAGCTTCCTGTCGATCACGTCCATCGTGTTCCTGACAATCCATGGCTACACCCAGTATTTCGAATATCTGGGCGCAAGGCCCGAAACCCTCGTCCTGGGCGGCCTGATCCTGGTCGGGCTGGCGGTGGCCGGAGCGCGCTTCCTGGCGAAGCCCGCGGCAGACACGGCCTAGTCGGGATCGTCCAGCTGCTCGATCCGCGCCTCGAAGGCCCGCACACGGGCGGAGATGGAAACGAGGAATGCGGTCGACCAGCCGAGCAGAAGAAAGCCGATGACCGATTCCGCCGCGCCCAGCATGCGCCAGTCCTTGTCGACCACCACATCGCCGAAGCCGACTGTCGTGAAAGTGGTGGTGGAATAATAGACCGCCGTCTCGACATCGGAGAATACGCCGAGCAACAGATAGGCCACGGTGAACAGCCAGATTTCGAGGGAATGCAGCGCGAACAGGCTCATCAGGATGAAGAAGATCCCGAGCCCCTGCCCCGCTACGGTCGAGAAATTCACATGCGCCGCGCTGCGACGTCGGATCAGGGCCGACAGGCCGACCAGTCCGGCAAAGTGAATGGCAAAGGCGAGCGCCACCAGCACGCCCCCCACGAGCAGGTTCTGCATGAGCATGGCGATGGTCTCCCTGTCAGCGCGCGGCGACGATCAGGCCGTCCAGCAAACCTGGCGCTTCGCGGTTCAGGAAGTCAATAAGGGCCTGCCCCGGACTGTCTGGCGCAGGCGGGGCCGGATTCTTGCTCCACCAATGGCCGCGCTCCGGCTTGCCCGCCGAGGCCCGGATCGCCGCAAGACTGGCCACCTGACGCGCCTCCTCGGCCGCATCACCGTCACCGAGTCGCTCGAACCAGGGGCCCCGGTCGAGCCCCACGGCGAGACAGCCCACATAGCGGCCGGGATGGTCATCCTGCGGATCCAGCCAGCATCGGCGGCTCAGCGCATGACGCTCGCTGTCCGGATTGGGATGGGCCCGCATCAGCAAGTGATTGCCCAGCGCCCGCGCAAACAGCCTGGTCCAGGCCGGATCATTCTCGCAGGCGGACAGCCGGTCCTGCGCCCGCAGAAGACGCGCCGCCTCCCACTGGCTGATCCAGGGCGCGTCGGGCGTGCCGCCCCGTGCCAGCACCTTGTCGATCAGGGCCACCATGTCAGCCCGCGCGCCGCCATCGCGCACCATCTGATCGCACAGGCAGGCCAGCACCTGGCGCCCATAGCCCGCCGGCACCTGTTCGGCCTTTTTGAGAAGCCGCGTCAACAGGCGCATCAGATTGCGATTGGGTGCACCGCCGGACGGCATGGCCCGCGCCTGCAGCCAGTCCAGATTAGCCTGGGTCAGCATCCCCAGCGCGCCGTCCCGCGCCAGCACATAGTCCGCCATGACATTTGTGAACCGGTGGTCCCACTCCGGATCATCGCTCTTCAGGCGCGCATTGAAATCCAGCAGCGCGGCGGCCTCGGCATCATTCTTCGGTTCCCGGGAACACATTTCCATCGCCACCTGCCGGGCATCTTCCCGCGAACGGTGCGCCGTGGACTGGAGTTTCTGGAAAATTCGGCTCGCCGCAGGCGCCATGGCAGACAGTCTCCGTTTCACGACAAGCCCTAGCAATCATGGGTTTCGGCTTTCTTGCCGAAAAGCGTGAAACCTGTTGCCACCATTATTGATCGCCCCCTACAGTCGCGCCAATCAGAAACGACAGGGAGAGACAGAGATGACACAACCGAAAGACCTTGCCGGGCGCACCGCCATCGTCACCGGATCGGCCACCGGTCTGGGACGCTCGATCGCGCTGAAACTGGCCGAGCGGGGCGCGGACGTGATCATCAATTGCGCCCGGTCGGTCGCGGATGGCGAAGCGACTGCCGCAGACTGCCAGGCGCTGGGCTCGCAATCCCGTCTTGTTCAGGCGGACGTGTCGACCGAAGAGGGCTGCCGGACACTGGCGGACGCCGCCGCACAGGCCGGCCGGCTGGACATTCTGGTCAACAATGCGGGCACGACCAAGCATGCCCGCGACCATGCCGATCTCGACGCGCTGACCCGCGAGGACTTCCTGAATCTCTATGCGGTGAATGTCGCCGGCCCATTCCTGATGATGCAGGCCTGCAAGCCGCTTCTGGTGGAAAGCCACCGCCAGACAGGGCGGTCAGCCGCCGTGCTCAACACCTCCTCCATCGCCGGCGTGACCGGAATCGGCTCGTCCGTTGCCTATGCCGCCACGAAGGGCGCGCTCAACACGATGACCCTGTCCCTGGCCCGGGCCCTGGCCCCGGCCATCAGGGTTAACGCCATCTGTCCGGGCTTCATCGGCACGCGCTGGTTCAAGGACAAGATGGATGAGGACCAGTACCGCCGGATGGAGGCATCTGTTGCTGCTGCAACACCGCTGAACGCCGCCAGCGGCCCCGACGACATTGCAGATGCGGCCCTTTTTTTCCTGACGGATGCCTCGCGCCATGTCACCGGAGAGACGCTGCTGGTCGATGCTGGAACGCATCTGGGCTATGCGCCGCTGACCGCTCGCTAGGCGGTAGCGGCTCGCACAAAGCTCAGGCATAGTCGCCACTGCGTGCACAAAATGCTGGCGATCCGCCAGAGGTCCCGCGACCTCCATAATTTTGTTTCTGATCCCCGTTCAAGCCGCGTCATCGTGGTTACGGCGCTGGCAACAGCGCGATTCAACAACGGGGAATAAAATCATGAAACAACAGCTTTTACGCGCAGGGGTAGCAGTCGCAGCAATGCTGGCAGTGGCCGGCACGGCGGCTGCCGAGGGAGAATGGTCGGGCAACGTCGCTCTCAGCACGGATTATGTGTGGCGCGGTGTGTCCCAGTCCAATGAGGACATGGCCATCTCCGGCGGCTTCGACTACGCCAACGGCATCTTCTATGCCGGCACCTGGGCGTCGAATGTCGACTTCGAAGACGGCTCCGACACCAATGTCGAACTCGACTTCTATGCCGGTGTGGCCAGCGAGTTCGCCAATGGCGTCTCCTGGGATCTTGGCGTCATCTACTACTCCTATCCGGACTCGGACGATGAAGACCTCGACTTCGTCGAACTGCAGGCCGCTCTGGGCTACGCCTTCGAAGGCGGCGTGGAAGTCGGCGGCGCGGTCTATTGGGACCCGGACAATGAGAACATCTACATTGAAGGCTCTGCGGGGTATGCCTTCACGGACGTGTTCGCAGCGGATGTCTCGGTCGGCAACTATTCCTTTGATGGCGGCGGCGACTACACCAACTGGTCGCTGGGCGGCACCTACACCACGCCGGTCGGCATCGATCTGGACCTGCGTTACTGGGATACCGACATCGACGATACGGGCATTGCCGACGAGCGCGTTGTCCTGACCATCGCGAAGAGCCTCTAGGGCTCGCACCGCACTTCTTCTCATATCGCGCGCGAGACATTGCCCTCCTTCGTGCGTGGTCTGGTGAAGGCCGCTGGTTCCGTGTCGAACCGGCGGCCTTTATTTTTGGCAGATCGCCCTTACCTTGGAGGCGACAGGAATCCCGACGAAAGATCCATTGCATGGCCGCTGAAATGAGCCCCGCCGACGCCGTTGGTGCCCTGGTCCCCGCCATCACCCTGCTGGGCTTTGGCGCGGCCGCTGCACTGGCCTCCCGGGCGTTCAATCTCAGCCCCATTGTCGGCTATTTGCTGGCCGGCATCCTGATCGGCCCGGGCATGCTGGACCTGATTCATGAGAGCGGCGGCACCCATCTCCTGGCCGAACTCGGCGTGGTCTTCCTCCTGTTCGATATCGGCATGCATGTCTCGCTGCGCGAGCTGAAGGAAAGCCGGGGCGATTTGCTGGGCCTTGCACCCATGCATCTTGTCCTGACCGGCCTGCTCAGTGCTGGCGCGCTCTACATGCTGGGCGTGTCCTGGCCCTTCGCCATCGCGGTCGGCCTCAGCCTCGGCCTGTCCTCGACCGCCGTCGTGGCCCGCATCCTGACCGAACGGGGGCAGAATTCCTGTCCCATCGGCCGCACGGCCACCCATGTCCTGATCTTCCAGGACATTGTCGCCATCTTCCTGATGATCTTCGCCACATCGCTCGGCGAAGGCGAAACCGGCGCGGCCGGTCTCGCCGGGCTGGTCTCCGACACGCTGCTCAATGGCGGCGCGGTGCCGCTGGCTGCCTCGCTCGGACTCGCCCTGATCCAGGCCCTCATCGCGTTTGGCGCGGCCATGCTGTTCTCGCGCTACCTGCTCAATCCCGTCTTCCGCACACTGGCCGCAACCCGCAATGATGAGGCCTTCACGGCATTTACCCTTCTGCTGGTGCTGGCTGCGGCCTGTGCCACCGCCATGATCGGCCTGTCCCTGACACTTGGGGCATTCCTGGCGGGTCTCGCCGTCTCGGGCACGCCGTTCCGCCACCAGGTCCAGACCGAGATGGGCCCCTTCCGCGGTCTGCTCCTGTCCTTCTTCTTCATCAGTGTCGGCCTGGCCATCGACCTGCCTGCCCTGTTGCGCAACCTGCCGCTGGTCGTGATCGCGGCCTTCGGCATCCTGATCGTCAAATCCGTTCTGGGATATGTCGCCGCCCGCCTCAATGGCTGGAGCATTCCCGGGGCCATGCAACTCGGCACGCTGCTGGCGCAGGGCTCGGAATTCACCCTGGTGATCCTGTCGCTGGGCGCCGTCACGTCAAACTTCCCCCCTGCCCTGATGAGCAGCCTGATCGCAGCCATTGCCCTGTCCCTGGCGCTTGCCCCCAGCTGGGCCATTCTGGGCGGAAAGCTGTCGCGGGAACTCGCCCGCCGCAAACAGGTCACGATGGAAACCTCCAGCGAACCGGCCGGCGAGCGCCCGGTGCTCGTCATCGGCATGTCCCCGGCAGGCCGGCTGGCAGTGGACGCGCTGGTGGATTTCAACATTCCCTACATCGCCACCGACAGTGACCCGGACCGTTTCCTGGCCGCTGTGGCGGATGGCTACAATGTCTCGTTCGGGGATGCCTCGAACATGAAGCTGATCGATGCGGTTGGCGGCAGCAATGCGCGCGCCGTGGTGCTCGGCAAGGCCCGGTATGCGGTGTCGAAGGAAGTCACCCCCTCGATCACGCGCCGCTTCCCGGACCTGATCCGGCTGGTTGCCGTGGAAAGCCTGCACGATCTCGACCGGCATCTGGAATTGAACATGCGGGCCCATCTCGTCGCCAGCGAGCCGAAAGGCATCGAGATGGTGGCCGACATGCTTCGCATTCTGGGCATACCGGATGAGGACCTCGCCGGCTGGCTCAGCCGCGAAGCCGATCTGTTCACGATCGGGGATGCCTCCGACCGTCAGGACCGGGCCGAAGACCTGGACGAGGAGGAGATTGTCGAGGAAGCCGCCTGACCGAAATCAGGAATCGAGCGCAGCGATCGCGTCGTCAATCGTCGCGCGCGGGCGGTCCATGATAGCGGCGATCTGGGCGCGCTGTTCGATGGCCAGCCACAGGCCCAGAACTTCGACATCCACGACGCGCCATTCGCCATTCTTCTCGATCACGCGCCAACGCACGGTTTGCGGGGCTTCGCCGGGGCGCTGAACGCGGGTTTCCACGATTGAGTCGCCCGGCTTGCGATCCTTTGATCCCAAAACGGTGATTTCAGCGTCGCGGAACTTGTCACGCTGTTCCTCGAAGCTTTCCAGCAAATAGGTCTCGAATGCCTCGGCAAAGCGGGCCCGGTCAGTGTCTGAGACGCGGCGGGCATACTTGCCCAGCGTGAAATTCGCGACCGTGTCGAGATCCATGGACTGGCGCAGGGTTTCGCGCCCTTTTGCCGGGTCGGCAATGTGTTTGGCGGCGCCTTCAATAACGGCTTCCGCTTCCGGCCCTGCCAGTGCCGGCAGGGCAGTCAGGGCAAGTGCGGTGGAGGCGATAAGAGCGCGAAACATGAGGGCGTGTCCTTCTGGAGGTGTCGTGTGTTGCCCTCTAGCTATGAACGAAACCCGGTTTTTGTTCCCCGAAAGTCCGGATAGGTTTCATGCCGGTTTGACATGAAACGGGCTGTTTCCGTGTCGCTAGGGCCGCGCCGGACAGGCGGACAAGTTGCACTTCGGGACGGCGGCAGGACAGGATGGCTGGATACATGGCATTTCTCCCTTCAGGCGAGAAACATGCAAATCATGTACCAATGGCGGGATTTTCGGGTCGTGCTGTCGTAGCTGCAGGAACCGGTCTGGTGCGGGCGGCCGGGCTCGAACCGGCAAGGCCTTGCGGCCGAGGGATTTTAAGTCCCTTGCGTATACCAATTTCGCCACGCCCGCGGCGCCGAAGCTGGACATACCGGCATTTTGCAGGGGACGCTACATTTCATCTCTGAAACTTGCGGAAAGATGGAACAATAAAGTGAAAAACAGCCTCCCCACATTCTGGTTTGTATCGGCAGGCCTGATGGTTCTTGCCACCATAGCCATCCCGCTACTCGTCGCGCCGGGCATGGATGACTTCGCCAGAACAGCCGTGCTGGCCACAACCCTTCCGCAGGGGATTCTATCAGGCTTGGCGGCCGTCGCCTACGGACTTGTCCACATGCTCATTCTGCGGGCCCGCCCGTCAACAATCGCCAGCGTGTTCGGATTCCTGCATCTTGGTGCAGCGCTGCTGGAGAAAGTCACGCAAACCATCGCGCAAATCCTTCGACAACAGATCATCATCGGCACGCATGATGTCAGCAGCATATCGCAGACGATGGGCTGGGTTCTCACGGCGTCGAGCCTGACCTACCTGCTTGGCCTCGTCTTCTTCATCATCGCGGTGGCCGTTGCCCTGAGCACACGGCCACCGGCGGAAGATGCCTTCTAGCTGACGCGTTCGAACACAGCGGCGAGCCCCTGCCCGCCGCCGATGCACATCGTCTCCAGACCATAGCGCGCCTCGCGGCGGTCCATTTCGCGCAGCATCGTCGTCAGGATCCGCACGCCGGTCGCGCCGACGGGATGGCCGAGCGAAATGCCGGATCCATTGACGTTCAGGCGCTCCATGTCGTCATCGGAAAAATCGAGCGCCTTGGTACAGGCCAGCACCTGCGCCGCGAAGGCCTCGTTCAGTTCGATGACGTCGATATCCTTCAATTCCAGACCCGCCGTGTTCAGCGCCTTCTGCGTGGATGGCACCGGGCCGATGCCCATGACTTCCGGGCCAACCCCGGCCACTGACCAGGACACGAGGCGCCCGAGCGGCTTCAGCCCGTATCTCTCGGCCGCTTCGCGCGTACACACGATACAGGCCGCCGCGCCGTCATTCTGGCCGGAGGCATTGCCCGCCGTCACGGTCGCCTGATCATCCACCTTGCCACGAATGGCGCGCAGCGTGGACAGTTTCTCCAGCGAGGAATCCGCCCGGATATGCTCGTCTGCGTCCACCACCGTGTCCGCCTTGCGGCCATTCACGGTGTACGGAATGATTTCCTGCGCAAACTTTCCATCCTTCTGTGCCGCGGCGGCCTTCATGTGGGAATCATAGGCGAACTGGTCCTGCGCCTCGCGACTGATCTGGTAGTCGCGGCGGAGGTTTTCCGCCGTCTCGATCATGCCGCCCGGCACCGGATGATGCTTGCCTCCCGCCGTGTAGCGCCCGCGCGACAGGCCGTCATGCAGCATCAGCCCGTCGCCCTTGATGTTCCATCGCATGTCGATGGAGAAGAAGGGCGCGTTCGACATGCTCTCCGCCCCGCCCGCAATGATTACATCATTTGCGCCGGTGGCGACCTGCATCACCGCATTGATCACCGCCTGCAGGCCCGAGCCGCAGCGCCGGTCGATCTGGTAACCGCCGGTGGACGTGGTCAGCCCGGCATCCAGCGCAATCATGCGGCCGAAAGCCGGGGCCTCCATGGTCGGATAGCATTGCGCAAAGATGCAGTCCTCCACGGCCTCGGCCGGCAGCTTCGTGCGCACCATCAGCTCACGGACAACATGCGCAGCCAGTTCGTGTGCATGCACCGTCTTGAAGGCACCGCCAAAGCCGCCAACCGCCGTGCGGACGGGTTCACAGATTACAACGTCTCTCATCATGCTTATCCCTGCTGGTCGCGGCCACGCGCGGTGACTTGTTTGCGCGCCTCTTCCACGGCGTCTGCCGTGACCGATTCCGAATGCGCAATGGAACGCTTGACCTCTTCCTTGAGGGCGGCGGTGAAATTCATCCCGTAGCCGTCATCGATCAACGCCTTGTACTGTTTCAGGAGATCCGGCTGCGAGCTGCACATATCGTGCGCCAGCTTCATCGCGGCCGGCACCAGCTCATCGGCTTCGTAGACCCGGTTGACCAGGCCCCAGCGCTCGGCCGTGTGGGCATCCAGGAAATTGCCGGTGAAGGACAATTCCTTCGCGCGGCTGATGCCGATCAGGCGCGACAGCTTCTGCGACAGGCCCCAGCCCGGCACGATGCCCACGCGGGCATGCGTGTCTGCGAACTTGGCGTGCTCCGAGGCCAGCAACACATCGCACATCAGGGCCAGTTCGAAACCGCCGGTAATGGCAAAGCCATTGATCGCGCCAATGATCGGCCACGGATAGTCGGCCAGCGCGCGGGCCATGTCGATGGATTTGGAGTCTTCATCGGCGCCGAGGGCAAAGCCGGTCTGGCCGGCTTCCTTCAGGTCGATCCCGGCGGTGAAGGCACGCCCCGCCCCGGTCAGCACGACGGCGCGAATCGCGTCATTCTGCTTCAACTCGTTGAACACGCTGACAATCTCGGCACGCAGGGCCCGGTTCAGCGCGTTCAAGGCATCGGGCCGGTTCAGCGTGACCAGCGCGACCGGGCCGTCCAGTTCGACCTTCACAATGTCTTCCGCCATGGGATCCTCCTGTTTTCCTCTGCGCCCCTCTTAGCGGGACGCAGGCAACAGGACCATGCCTGACGTTGCGGCGATCTGGCCGCAACAGCAGATCATGCTCAGGCGGCGCGTTTCCGGATCAGGTTCACCAGGCCGATCCCCAGCGCAAGGATGGCAATACCAGCCGCCAGAAAGAACAGGCCGAATTTCAGCGGCGTCAGCCAGGCCTTGGCATCCAGCGCATCGGCCCAGTCGGCCAGCGCCAGCACCTGAACGAGGTTTTCAGTGAGGTCCACAATCACCACGCCCAGCGCGGGCAACGCCGCATAGGGGCCGAACCGCCCGAAGAAGCGCAAGGCCAGCCCGCCCAGAAATCCGCCATAGGCGAGCGGATAGGCGGTATCGAGCAGCACCGTCACCCAGGCATGGGCGGTGCGCTGTGCGCCAGTCATCGCGGCAATGATGGTGCGGGCCGTATCCGGGTCGGACGTCATGTCCAGGAAGGCCCCGCCCACGACCGGACGGCACAGGCCGAACCCGGCGCCGATCACCAGCATCGCGATGAAGCTGATCCAGATCACCGGGGTGCGGGCCAGAAATCTCATGCGTTGGCGTCCTCCACGCGTTCCGGCTGGACACCGGTTGCGGAGATGATTGCCTCAAGCCGGTCCGTGATCAAGGGGATCAGCGTGTCCCGGGTTGTGCTGGCCACGAGGTGGACGCCATTGTCCCCGATGCCCCGAAACCAGGGATAGGAGCCGAATGCGGCCTCCGGCATGTCCTGCGCCAGTGCGGCCAGCGGTTCGGCAATATCCCCTTCGCGCAGGCCCCTGCCCCGAATGGTCACCTTGTGGATCACCGCGCCGGTCTCCAGCCGGGGCCCGATATCCTCCAGCATGGCGCGCGCCACCGAAGGCACTCCCGCCAGCGTGAAGACGTTCCCGGTCTGGAAGCCGGGCGCGCCGGATACGGGATTGGCCACGATTTTGGCGCCGTGGGGAATGCGCGCCATCCGGCGGCGGGCCGGCGTGTAATCCGTTCCCATCAGCCGGTAGCGCTCCGCCAGCATGGCGCTGACCTCCGGATGTTCGGAAATCTCCACCCCGAAGGCCTTCGCAATCGCATCGGCGGTGATGTCATCATGGGTCGGGCCGATGCCGCCGGTCGTGAAGACATAGGTATATTTTTCCCGCAGCGCATTCACCGCCGCCACAATCTCTTCCTCCACATCCGGCACGATGCGCGTTTCCCGGACAGGAATGCCCAGCGGTGCAAGATAGGCCGCGATCTGCTGAAGATTGATGTCGCGCGTCCGGCCAGACAGAAGTTCGTCGCCGATCAGCAATACGGCGGCAGTGGGTGAGGCATGGGTCATGACCGAATAAATGGCACCATCCGACCAGCCCGCCAAGTCGGAACGCTTTGCAGGGGTACGCATTGCAACAGGATGAGACGCAATTGATCAAAAGGGATCCCTCATGAAACGCCACGCCACCGCCCATTGGTCCGGAGACCTGACTGACGGAAAAGGCTCGCTCACCACACAAAGTGGGGCGCTCAGTGATCACGGATATTCGTTCAAGGCCCGCTTCGAGGATGAAGATGGCAAGTCCGGCACCAATCCCGAAGAATTGCTGGCCGCCGCCCATGCCGGCTGTTTCACCATGCAGCTGTCGCATCTGTTGGCACAGAATGGCACGCCGGCCACCGATCTCGACACAAAATGCATTGTCACCGTCGAACCGAAAGATGGTGGCGGCTTCCGCATCACCCGCAGCGCCCTGACCCTGACCGCAGCGATTGACGGCATCGACGCCGACACATTCGAGGCGCTGGCCGAAAAGGCGAAGACCGGCTGTCCGATGTCCGTGGCCCTGGGCGCCATCGAGATCACCCTCGGCACGCAGCTCCAATAGCGGGGCGCGGCCCGTCGCAGGCGGCGAGGTGGAAGTCTGACGGGGAAATTGCTATCTAGGCTGAAACTCCCGACCGTTTCCGCCTCGAAAGGCCCCGATTGATGACCGACACTTCCCTCCTGCTGCCGATGCGCACGGGCGAAATCCGCATTCACGATGCCGAGGGCTTTGAGGGCATGCGCAAGGCTGGACGGCTGGTTGCGGAATGTCTCGACATGCTGGTGCCGGAAGTGAAACCCGGCGTCACGACCGAGCATCTCGACAATCTCGTCCGCGAATTCGTGATGGATCATGGGGCAACCTCCGCCACGATCGGCTATCGCGGCTATCGCCATGCCAGCTGCATTTCACTGAACCACGTTATCTGTCACGGCATTCCCGGGCCCAAACCCCTGAAGGAAGGCGACATTGCAAACATCGATGTCACCCTGATCCTTGATGGATGGCATGGCGACCATTCCCGCATGTATGGCGTCGGCGCCGTCAAGCGGAAGGCCGAGCGCCTGATGGACGTCACCTATGAAGCCCTGATGGCAGGTCTCGCGCAGATCCGCCCCGGCAAGCGGTTCGGCGATATCGGGGGCGCCATATCCGAGGTCGCCCGCCTGAACCGCATGTCCGTCGTCGAGGATTTCTGCGGCCATGGCCTTGGGCGCCTGTTCCATGACGAGCCCAATGTCATCCACTCTGCCGCCTACAATACCGGGCCCGAACTGAGGCCCGGCATGTTCTTCACCGTGGAGCCGATGCTCAATCTCGGCCGCAAGGACGCCGCGATCCTGCCCGATGGCTGGACCGCCGTGACCCGCGACCGCCAATTGTCGGCGCAATACGAACACTCCGTAGGCGTCACTGAAGACGGCGTGGAAATCTTCACCTCGTCTCCGAAGGGCTGGCACCAGCCCCACAAGGTCGAGATCTAGCGCGCCGGGTCCCCGGTCGGAGGCGGCCCGTAAAAGGGCGCAGCTTCCGGCGGCATCTTCTCCATCGCAATCGTGATGCCGTATTCCGACGCCAGTTGGCCAATCACCGCGCCGGCAGCTTCGGCGGAATCCGGCTTCGCCTCCGCCAGACGCGGCGCAACACTGTTCATGAAGCCTTCAAACGAGCCCCCCGTCGTGGTCATGATCAGCTTCGTGGTCTCGTCACTCGCATTCCAGAACATGTGGGTATTGCCCCGGTTCAAAGCCGCGAAATCGCCGGGATACAGCGACTGGATCTGGTCACCGGACATGATCGTCAGCACGCCCGACACGACATAGAAATACTCGTCCTCCCGCGTGTGCGTATGCGGCGGCGATCCGGGGCTGCGCGGCGGCAGCACGAACTCGTACACCGTGACGTCGCCAGCCGTTTCTTCCGATGACAGCAGAAGGCGGATTGGATGGAACGGATTGTCCACCTCGTCGCCCGCGCCATCGACAACGATCTTGTCCTGGTGCGCGTGCAGCATGGCGCCATCCGGCCCATGCATGTGCGGATGCCCGTGACCATGATCGTGTGATCCGGTCATGCAGGCCGGAAGTGCCAGAATCGCAGCGCCCATCAGGGCGAGTTTCAGTTGCATTGTGATGTCCTCCCACGGATTGTCCCGCCCGCAGCCTACCCAAGCAATGCCACCGGCGAAAGTCCCTCGCCACAAAGCGTGAACATCCGCCCTTTATCAATTCGGGATTTCATGGTCTTTCAACCCTGATGGGCGCCGAGAATGAAGAACCGCACTGGAAAGGTCACCGCGAGCGCCTGCGGCGCAAGTTGCTGACCCGTGGAGCAGCATCGCTGGACGATTATGAAGTTCTGGAAGTGCTGCTGATGGCCTTCATTCCCCGCCGCGATGTGAAACCCGTCGCCAAGGCGTTGCAGGCCCGGTTCGGAAGCCTGTCGGCGATACTGGCAGCGCCAGGCGAGGATCTTGTACGGATCGACGGGGTTGGCGAAACGGTCGCCGCCTATTTCAAGGCCATTGCCGAACTGCAGGCCCGGGCCACGCGGGAAACGATCCGGAAAAAGCCGGCCATATCGTCATGGTCGGCCCTCATGGACTATGTCCGGACGGAGTTGCAGCACGAGAAGCGGGAACAGTTCCGAATCCTGTTCCTCGACCGAAAGAACCAGCTGATCGCCGACGAGATCATGGCACACGGCACGGTGGATCATGCCCCGGTCTACACGCGTGAAGTGGCCCGGCGGGCGCTCGAACTGCACGCTTCGGCGCTGATCCTTGTTCACAATCACCCCTCGGGTGACCCGACGCCCTCCCGCGCGGATATCGACATCACCCGCGAACTCATCGACGCGCTCGATCCGTTCGACATCCTCGTGCACGATCATCTGATTGCCGGGACCGGCGGCGTCACCAGCCTGAAATCGGCCGGTCTGATCTGATCAACTCGTCAGACTGTCCCGCGCCATAGCCTGCAGCGTGGTGATGTAGTCGGCCTGGCTCCAGCCGCATTCGAAGCGCAGCTTTTCCCACATCTCCACCGAGACCAGCGCCCACAACAGGTCTGTCGCCCGCGCGATCGTCAGGCCAGGCTTCAGGCGTCCGGCTTTCTCCACGGCCCGTATGGCTGCCTCGCAGCCGTGCCGGACCGCCTGCATGCGGTCGGTCCAGGCCGCCGCGGCGGCTTCATCGGTGTCCCGCATGGCGATCAGCGCGCGGCCGACGCCATGGATCTGCGGAATGTAGCCGCCCCACGCCTCGATCCAGAGATCCAGCCGCTCGATGCCGGTCGCTGCGCGGCTGGCCTTCAAGGCCTCATCCACCTTGTGGACATCATCCATGTAGCGGGCGGTACAGGTCAGCAGCTCTGCCCGCGTCGGGAAGTGCAGGTAAACGGCCTGTCGGCTGATGCCTGCGGCCTTGGCGATATCGCTCATGCGGACCCCTGCCCCGCCGGATTTCTCCAGCAGGTCCCAGGTGGCCCGCATGATTTTTTCCCGGGTTTCCGGATTCTCACTTGACATGGCGTCAAGTTATCTGCATTTGACACCATGTCAACTTTACACGGCGTCAAGCAAAGGAGATGAACGATGCCAAATACACCTCGCACACCCATTGAACATGCCGGGCCGGTGCTCGTACTGGGCGGAACCGGAAAGACCGGCCGACGGATTGTCAGCCGCCTGAAAGGCAAGGGGATCGATACACGCATCGGATCGCGTGCCGCCCGGCCCGCCTTTGACTGGCACGACCCGGCCGGATGGGACGCAGCCCTGTCCGGCGTGCGCGCGGTCTATATCAGCTACACGCCAGACCTTGCGGTGCCTGCCGCGAAAGACGCCATCCGGGCTCTCGTGCAGCGCGCAAACGCGCACGGCGTGAAGCATTTGGTGCTGCTGTCAGGCCGGGGGGAGCCGGACGCTCAGGCCAGCGAACGTATCGTCCAGGAAAGCGGCATGGCCTGGACCATCGTCCGGGCCAGCTGGTTCAACCAGAATTTCTCGGAAGGTGAATTCCTGCCGCTTGTCCTGTCTGGCAATATCACGCTGCCGGTCGGCAATGTCCGGGAACCCTTCATCGATGCCGATGACATAGCGGATGTCGCCGTCGCGGCCCTGACGGAATGGGGCCATGCCGGTGAAGTCTATGAAGTGACCGGCCCGCGCCTCATGACCTTCGCAGATGTCGCCTCAGACCTGGCGGCCGCAACAGGCCGTGCCGTGCAGTTCACCCGCATCCCGTCAGACGATTTCTTTCAGGGTTTGCGCCAGGCCGGCGCCCCGGATGACCAGATCTGGCTGCTGGATTATCTGTTCACAAACGTGCTGGACGGCCGGAACGAATATTTGACTGACGGCGTCCAGCGGGCCCTCGGCCGTCCGCCAAAGGACTTTGCGGAGTTTGCCCGCGAAACCGCCGGGACGCCGCTTTGGAGGAATGCCGCATGACCCATCCCTTCACCCGCAGCCTGCTCGCCCTGTCGGGCAGCATGGGTTTGGCCATCGGAGCGGGCATCCTGTTCCTGCCGCATGCCTTTCACGCAACCAGCGGCATCGCGCTGGGGGCCGATCCGAGCCTCCTGTCGGAGATGCGGGCCCCGGGCGGCTTGCTGATCCTTGCTTCGCTGATTGCCCTTGCCGGCGCCGTGAAGCGAAGCCTCGCCCGCACCGGCCTGATCCTGTCGGCGTCCGTCTACGGCAGCTATGGCCTGTCCCGTCTGGTCAGCCTGGCCCTGGACGGCATGCCCTCGGACAGCCTGCTTCTGGCAGCCCTCATCGAACTCGTCGTGGCGGCCCTCAGCCTGTTCGCGCTGACCCGCTTTCAAATCCCTGAAGGAGACCTGACATGACCCTCGACCTGTTTGCCTATGCCTGTCTCGCCATCGGCCTGTCCAGCGCGCTGGTGGGCGGCGTTTTCCAGGCCTTTTCCGATTTCGTGATGGCCGGCCTCGTCCGCGCAGCACCGTCCGGCGGCATGGACTCCATGCAGCAGATCAACCGCACCGTGTTCCGGTCCGTCTTTCTGGCCATGTTGCTGGCGCTGGTGCCGGTCATGCTGGCAGCCTCCATCGCTGCCTGGCAATTGGCAGACGCCGCTGTCCGGCCGCTGGTTCTGACCGGCACGGCGATCTACATTGTGACCGTGCTGGGCGTCACCCTGTTTGGCAATGTGCCGATGAACGAACGTCTGGATCGCCTGCCGCGGGACGGTTCCGACGCCCAGGCCTACTGGCACACCTATGGCATTGTCTGGACACGGTGGAACCATGTCCGCACGCTGGGCTCGGTCGCAGCCGCGATCTGCTTCCTGCTTGCCGCGCTGGCCGCCGCCTAGCTCTGCCCGAATCGGCGCGTCAGATTGGAGATGCTTTTCGACAGGACAAGCATCTCTGGAGACTGCAGGTCCAGCCGCCCCGCCAGGCTGGACCGCAGGTTCTCAAGATCGAACAGGATCTCGCGCACCGCCGCATCCGGCACGCTGCTCTCGATCCAGCCGACACAGGCCAATCGTAGGCCGTCACTTACAGGGGCGACCCGGTGCAAGGTGGTCGACGGGTACAGAACCAGATCCCCCGCCGGCAGTTTCACCGATTGCGTCATGCCGGCCAGTTCGATCTCCAGTTCACCGCCGTCATAAGTGTCCGGGTCCGACAGGAAGAGGGTGAACGAGAAATCCGTCCGCAGGCGCGACTCACCCGCCCCCATGAAGGGATTGTCGACATGGTGGCCATAGCCGCCCCCCTCCCCGGTACGGCTGATGATCAGCTTCGAGAACTGGCGCGGCTGGGCCGCCGCCCGGAGGACCGGATGGCGCTCCAGTTTCGGTTTCAGCAATTGCCGCAACTGCGCGCCGGTGCGCGAGGTCAGGTCCGCCTGCTGGTTGCGTTTCACGGCCCGGGCCGTGCCGCCGGCGGTCTCGGCCCCGTCGCGCCAGCCAAGCGTGCCGATCAGGCCGCGCGCCTCTTCCAGGTCGGTCGGCGACAACACGCCGGAAAGGGTCAAAAGCATGGGACACCTACTTGCGAATAATTTGCATTTGCGTCATTCACCGCTATAGCAGATCGACGCAAAGAGGAACTCTATCATGGCCTTTGACACCAAACTGAAGCAGTGGACCAGCCTCGGGCTCGGCACCGTCCTGATGACGGGCGCCCTTGCCGGATGCAGCGAACCGGCCACGCCAGCCGATCCGCCCGCCGCCGAGGTCTCGGATTCGCACGCCGGCGCAGACCCGGCCGCCGACACGGCGCCCGATGCGGCCGGCCTTGCCACCGAGGGCGGCGAAGGAGAGGGCGGCGTGACCATCGAGGCCGCCTATACCGACCCCGTCGTTTACAAATCGGCGCTGGCCATCGCGGCCGCGCATGTTCTGGCCGCACGCGACGCCTATGCCGAGGGCAAGACCGAGGCCGCTGCTGAAATGTATGCCCACCCGGTCTCTGAAGTGCTGTTCGACATGGAACCGGTCTTCGCGGCCCAGGGCGTGGCGGACTTCACCAACCTGTTCTCCGATACGTCGGCGGCCGTGTTCGCCGGCGAAAGCCAGGACGAGATCAACGAACGGACCGACGAGATCCTCGCAGCGCTGAACAAGGCTGCCGAAAGCGCCCCGGAAACTGACCTGTCCGACGCCATGGTCATTGCCAGCGTTGCCTCTGACCAGATCGACCGCGCCGCCGACATGTATCTCCTGTCGCTCGATTCCGATTTCTACGAGACCTATCTGGACGGGTATGGCTTCTACAAGGCGGCCGAGCTGACATTCAGCAATAACGAACCCGCAATCGAAGCAGAGAATGCGGCAGCCGCAGACGCGATTCGCGCGGCCCTCACCCTGCTTGCGGACGCCTACCCGTCGCCCCTGCGCCCGGAAACGCTGGACTCCGACGCCTCGGCGCTCGCCGTGGCCGCATCCGAGATTCAGCTCGAGCTGAGCCAGTAGCACCAATCTGACTTTCGCAAGGCCTTCCACTGATACTGTCGTAAAGGAAGGCCTTGCGCGCCCCGCGCATCACATTACCGTAGGGCGACTTGTAGAGGCGCCGCCAAGACGCGCCCGGTATTTTCGGGAGGAGTTCGGCGGATGACCGATACGACAGCTGGCCAGACGGCCACCGGTGGACACATCACCGGCTTCGGTTCGAAAGGCTATCGCACCTATGTGCTGATCGCCCTCATGCTGGTCTACACGCTGAATTTCATCGACCGCACGCTTATTTCGGTCGTCGCCCAGCCGATCATCAACTCCTTCCAGCTCAACGATACGCAATGGGGCCTTCTGTCGGGTCCGCCCTTTGCCCTGTTCTACGCGGCCATGGGCATTCCGATCGCGATGTGGGCCGACCGCGCCAACCGTGTCTTCATCATCGGGCTCTGCATCATTGTCTGGTCGGTCATGACGGCCCTGTGCGGCGTGGCATCCGGCTTCATCTGGCTGCTCATCTTCCGGGTGGGTGTGGCAGTTGGCGAGGCTGGCTGCACACCGCCCGCCAATTCGCTCATCACCGACTATTATCCCCCCAAGAGCCGCGCCGGTGCCCTGGGCATCTATTCGATGGGCGTGACGCTTGGCGGCGTGCTGGCCCAGCTGTTTGGCGGCACGATTGCCGGCATCAAGGGGGCCGATTTCGGCGCCTGGATCAGCTCGATCGGGCTTGGCGGCCTGTTTTCCGGCCTCGACTGGGCCACGGTGGAAGGCTGGCGGATCGCCTTTGTCCTCGTCGGCGCGCCAGGCGTTCTGATCGCCCTGATCGTTATGTTCACCATCAAGGAACCGCCGCGCGGCTATTCCGATCCGCCCTCGGCAAAGAGTTCCGGCAAGACCTCATTCTTCGATGCCTTCAAGGAGTTCTCGCCCAAGCCGACCTTCTGGTGGCTGTCGCTCGGCGCCGCGCTGGTCGCCTTTGTCGGCTATGGCCTGATCAGTTTCCAGGCGCCATTCCTGCAACGTGTGCATGGCATCAATGTGCGCGACGCTGCCGTGCTCTATGGCGCACCGCTGGCCGCCGTGGCCGCCTTCGGCACCTTTCTTGGCGGTTTCATCTCGGAGAAACTGGAAGGCCGGTTCAGCACGATTTCGGCCTGGCTGCCCGGCGTCGGCCTGCTGATCGCCGTACCGGCCTATGTCGGCGCCTTCTTCGCCCCCTCCATCGAGATCGCCTTCGGACTGTGGATCATCGCCGGCACGATGCACTATGCCTATCTGTCCAGCCAGTACATGGTCGGTACCGCCATTGTCAGCCCGCAATCCCGCGCCACCACGATCGCCGTCCTGTTGCTGGTCGTCAGCCTGATCGGCAATGGCATCGGCCCGCTTTTCGTCGGCGCGATGAGCGACTTCTTCATGAGCCAGGAAATCACCAAGGCAGGCCTCTCGGCCTTCGCGGACGCCTTCAATCCGCGCCTGTGCGGCACAGACCCTGCGGCGCTGGGCGCGGAAGGCCCGGAACTCTGCCGTGCCTATGCCAATGGCCTGCGCCATTCGATGGCCGCCACGGTGCTGTTCTTCATCGCCGCCGCCGCCTGCTACTTCATGGCAGCCCGCTCCTTCATGAAAGACAAGTACAATCCCGATGCCCCGACCGCGGGCATGGGCACCTGAACTCCAGCGACGGAAAGACACACGTAGAATGACAGACACGACCGCCGCCCCTGCTGCCTCCGGCGAACAGCCCGGATACGAGACCGGATACAAGACGAAGGGCTATCGCGCCTACGTTCTCGGCTCTCTCCTTGTGGTCTATATCTTCAATTTCATCGACCGGTCGATCTTCGGCATCCTGACCGATCCAATCCGCAACTCGCTCCAGTTGGAAGACTGGCAGATGGGCCTGCTCGGCGGGCTCGCCTTTGCGACCTTCTACACGACGCTGGGCATTCCGATTGCGCGCGTTTCGGAGAAGACCAGCCGGATGATGATCATCGTGATATCCCTCGCGGTCTGGAGCCTGATGACCGTGATGTGCGGTCTGGCCGTCGGCTTCGCCAGCATGTTTGTCTGCCGCCTGCTCGTTGGGGTCGGCGAAGCTGGGTGCACCCCGCCGGCCCAGTCCGTCATCGCCGACTATTTCAAGCCGGGCAGCCGCGCCACTGCCGCGTCGATCTATGCGCTGGGCGTGCCGCTCGGCGGCATGTGCGCCGGCCTCGCCGCCGGGCCGATCAATGATTACGTCACCGGCGAGAATGTCCACGCCCTGCTGGAAGGCTGGGGCTGGTCCTGGGCAACCGGCCTGCTGGACTGGAAAAGCCTCGAAGGCTGGCGCATTGCCTTCATTGCGGTCGGCCTGCCCGGCCTGCTGTTTGCCCTGATCATCGGGCTGACCGTGAAGGAACCGCCGCGCGGCTATACGGACCCGCCAAACGCGACAAAGCCGGAACGCGAAACCTTCAGCGCAGCCCTCAAGAAACTCAGCAAGAAGCCGACCTATGTCCATGTCGTCTTCGGCGCGGCGCTGGCCTCCTTTGCGGGCTATGGCATCGCGGCCTTCTCCACCTCCTTCCTGCTGCGCACGCACGAATTGTCACTGACAGAAGCCGCGCTGATCTTCTCCCTCGTGCTCGGCCTTATGGCGGCCATCGGTGTCTTCCTGTCCGGCTTCCTGGCAGACCGCCTGGCCAAGCGCTATCCGACCGCCCTGTCATGGATGCCCGCACTCGGCATGGGCCTGTCCGTGCCGCTCTACTGGATGGGCTATCTCAGCCCGTCGGTCGCGCTTATGCTGCCGCCGCTGATGGCGGCCGCCATGCTGCACTATTTCTATCTCGGACCGATGTATGCCGTCTCCGCCGGTGTCGTGGACGCGCGCACGCGGGCAACCGCCGTGGCGATCACGCTGTTTGTCGTCAACCTGATCGGCCTCGGCCTCGGGCCGACCCTGATCGGCCTGCTGTCCACCGTGCTGAAAACGATGATGCTCTCCGGTGCGGATCTCGGCCTGACGCTGGACCTGTGCAAGGACACCGCCAGCCTCAGCGCTGACCAGGTCGCCGCCTGCACCAGCGCCGATGCACGTGGCCTGCAATGGTCGATCATCATCTTCGCGACGATCTATGCCTGGGCAGCCATCCACTATCTTCTGGCTGGCAAGACGCTGCAGCGTGACATGGTGGCCAAGACGGCCTAATCGGTCCGCATGGCAGTCTATACGCAAGTTTCCGACGACGCGCTCGCCGCGTTTCTCGACGCATACGATCTCGGCAAGGCCCTGTCCTTCAAGGGCATTGCCGAGGGCGTCGAGAATTCGAACTATTATCTCGAAACCACCACCGGCCGGTTCATTCTCACCCTGTTCGAAAAGCGCGTGAACGCCGATGACCTGCCCTATTTCATCGGCCTGAAACAGCATCTCTCGGCCAAGGGATTCCCCTGCCCCGAGCCCGTCATGGCGCGCGACGGCGCGGCGTTGCGCACGCTGGAAGGCCGCCCGGCCGTGATCGTCTCCTTCCTCGAAGGGCTCAGCCCGAAACGCCCCTGCCCGGCCCAGTGCCGCGGGCTGGGCGAAGGCCTCGCGCGCATGCATGTGGCCCTGGCCGATTTCTCGATGACGCGCGCCAACAGTCTCGGCCCGGCTGCCTGGCCCCGTCTCTGGCAGGGCCAGTCCGAAGAGGCCGCGAAGCTCCAGCCCAGCCTGCCGGACCTGATCGACGAGGCACTCTCGGACATTGCACAGGCAAAGCCGCAAAGCCTCACCCTGCCACGCGGCACCATCCACGCAGACCTGTTCCCGGACAATGCCTTTTTCCTGGGTGAGGACTTCTCCGGCATTATCGATTTCTACTTCGCCTGCACCGATGCGTTGGCGTATGATCTGGCCATCTGCCTGAACGCCTGGGCGTTTGACGACAATCCGGGCCGGGGCGCCATCGACTACAATTATTCCAAGGGCGCGAATCTGATTGCGGGCTATGAAAGCGTGCGCCCGCTGGAGCCGGCCGAGCGCGACGCCCTGCCCTTGCTGGCGCGCGGCGCGGCCCTGCGCTTCTTCCTGACACGGATGGTGGACTGGACATCGACCCCCGAAGGCGCCCTCGTAAAGCCCAAGAATCCCCTCGAATATGCCGGCCGTCTCGCCTTTCATCGCAAGGTGACGAATGCGGAAGGCTATGGTGCATGACAGGCGAGCGGAAGAAATGGGTCACGCTGATCAGCGCCACGCTGGCCGCGCCCATTTTTGCCGCAACCCTCACCGCCACCCTTCTCGCCCTGCTCATCTTCCCTGATCTGATCTTCCAGACGGAAGTGACCTCCGGCACCTATCGCGCGGCAACTCTGCGGGAAATGGCGACCAGCCTCGTCGGCTTCAGTTTCATGGGATTGGCGTTCGGCATCATGATCGGCTGGCCCGCCATGCTGATCGCCGGTCTGCCCCTGCACCGGCTTCTGGTCCGGCATCAGAACACGCAAGCCTGGGCCTATGCGCTGGCCGGAACCCTGGTCGGCACAGTGGTGATGGTGATCTATTTCATGCTCGCCAATGGCTGGCGCGACCCCGTCGCCGTCTTCCTCAGCGGCCCGGTCCTTCTGTCCGGCCCGGTCACAGGCTTCCTGTCGGCAGGCTTCTTCTGGCTGATCCGCCGCCCGGACCGGATACCCGCGCCATGAACCCGTCCGGTACACCTGAAGCGGGGGCCGCCCAGACGGCCTACATATCGGGGCGAGGCACCGGCAGGATTCGGCGCGTCAAGCTTGGCCTGTTCCTGTCATCGCTCGCCGCCTGCTTCGGCGTCACCCTGATCGGCCTTGTTTGCGTGGCGCTGTTCAGCCTGCTGGAAAGCCTCGGCCTGATTTCCGGGTTTAACACCTCGCCATCAGGCTTTGTCTTTGGCATCCAGATGGCCAGCCTGATGTCCCTGTTCAATTTCATCCTCTTCTTCGTCACCGTTCCGGCGGCGTGGCTGGCCATGGGCCTGTCCATTGGGCGCTTCCCGCACCGGGGCATCAAGCGCCGTGCGCCCTATCTGCGCTGGGCCAGCATCTGGGGCGCATTGCTTGTCGGCGGCACGACCGGCGGGTTCGGAATCACGGCGTCCCTGCTAACAGGGCTTGGCGCAGTCCTGACCGGTGCGTGCATCGGCGCGCTGGCCGGCCTGCTCTGCGGGGTTTTGTTTCTGGCCATCGTCCGTCCGGCCGAACAACTCCATGCGGCAGACATCAGCGTGTTCTGACGCTTGACGCCCGCCCCGAAGCCGACCACCTCACACTCCATGACTGACAAGATCGAAATCTGGACCGATGGTGCCTGCAGCGGCAATCCCGGCCCCGGCGGCTGGGGCGCGCTGCTCGTCGCGGGCGAGAACCGCAAGGAACTCTGGGGCGGCGACAAGGCGACCACCAACAACCGGATGGAAATGCTTGCCGTGATCGAGGCGCTCAATGCGCTGAAAAAGTCGTCAAAGGTCACGCTGCACGTCGATTCCACCTATGTGAAGGACGGCCTGACCAAATGGATTCATGGCTGGAAACGCAATGGCTGGAAGACCGCTGCGAAGAAACCAGTCAAGAATCAGGATCTGTGGATGGCGATGGATGAGGCCTGCCAGCGCCACGACATCACCTGGAAATGGGTGAAGGGCCATGCCGGCGATCCGGGCAATGAGAAGGCCGACGAGCTTGCCCGTCGCGGCACCGAGGAAGCGCGCGGCCGCTAATGGCCTGACAGCAGCCGCCGGGCCGCAGCAGCCAGGGCCGCATCGTCCAGGCTCTCCAGTTCCACCACCTCCACCGGCGCATCCTCCCGCCGCTTGCGGCTGCGGGCATAGAGCGGATCATAGTGCCGGGTCATCAACTGCTCTGCCAGTCTGCGATAACTGCCGGCGGCGGCCAGTTCCTGCCACGCGGCAAGCGTTTCACCGGACTGCAGGCCTTTCAGCCGGGCCAGGGCTTCTGCCATTCGTGCCGGATCCTCGATGATGTCGGCATAGGCGCCGAGCAGGAAATCCGCCCGGACTCCGGCGGGTGCCCGCACCTCGATGCGCGGCGCCGCCAGCATGGAGCGCCACAGCCGACGCGGCACACGGCACTGGCCGACCCGTGCGGATTCCGCTTCCACAAACACCGGCCGGGTCAGGTCAAAGCGTCTCAACTGGTCCCAGATGCCGCTTTCGAACAGGCGCTGGGCAGGCTGGTCTTGCTCCCCGAAATCACCAAAGGCGGACCCGCGATGATGCGCCAGTCCTTCCAGGTCGATCACCTGCCCGCCCGCCTCGGCAATCGCCTGCAACAGCGCCGTCTTGCCCGTGCCGGTCTGGCCATCGATCAGACGTATCGGCAGCAGGCGGTCTTCATGGTCCAGTCCGGTCACGACCTCCCGCCGCCAGGTCTTGTACCCGCCCTTGACCACCCCGCTCGGCCAGCCAACCGATGACAGGATGGTCGCCATCGCATTCGACCGCATCCCGCCCCGCCAGCAATAGACCAGCGGCCGCCAGCTTTTCGGCTGGTCCGCCAGCGCTGTCTCCAGATGATGGGCAATATTGCGTGCCACCAATGCCCCGCCAATGCGGTTCGCGCGAAACGGGCTTTCCTGCTTGTAGATCGTTCCGACCCGGGCCCGCTCCGCATTTGACAGGACCGGCAGGTTGATGGCGCCCGGCATATGGTCATCCTCGAATTCCGCAGGCGAGCGCACATCGATGATCGCGTCATAGCGCGACAGGTTTTCCGGGCTGATATCCGTGACGGTTTCGAGATAAGGCATCCTCTCTGGATTAGCAGGTTTTGTTTGCCCCGCCAGCGCCAGGCGCGGTAAGCCTGCAGGCCGAAAGGAGTTCGCCATGCCCGACAGCCAGACCTTCCCGCGCCTCACCTCACTCGCCCATGGCGGCGGGTGCGGCTGCAAACTTGCGCCGAACGTGCTGGCAGACCTGCTGAGCGAGATGCCACTGTCGCTGGGCCACGCAAACCTGATCGTGGATGCCGGCACCAGCGACGATGCCGCCGTCTACAGGGTGAATGACACCACGGCGCTGGTTGCAACGACCGATTTCTTCACCCCCATCGTCGATGACCCGCACACATTCGGCCGCATCGCCGCCACCAATGCCCTCTCGGATGTCTTTGCCATGGGGGCGACGCCCATTTTCTGTCTCGCCATTGTCGGCATGCCCATCGGCAAGATCGCGCCGGAAACGATCCGCGCCATACTGGCAGGCGGGCGCAGCGTCGCCGAAGCGGCCGGCGCGCCGATCGCTGGCGGCCATTCGATCGATGCGGCAGAACCGATCTACGGTCTGGTCGCGCTCGGCACGGCCCATCCGGATCACCTGCTGCTGAATGCCAATGCGCAGTCCGGCGACGTGCTGATCCTCGGCAAGCCGCTTGGCATCGGCATCTATTCCGCCGCCCTGAAACGCGAAATCCTCTCCCCTGCCGAATATGAGGAAATGGTCGGCTCGACCACGCGCCTGAATACGCCGGGTACGGAGCTTGCGGCGCTGTCCGGCGTCCATGCGGCAACCGATGTTACAGGCTTCGGACTGCTCGGCCATGCCAGCGAAATGGCCCGCGGCTCTGGTCTTCACCTCATCCTCGAAAAGGACAAGGTGCCCGTCTTCAGCGGGGCCCGCGCCCATGCAGCCGCCGGTGTTCGCACCGGTGCATCAGCACGCAACTGGGAGTCGGTTTCATCCCTGGTCCAGGGCGATCTGAACGAGATGGACCGGGACATTCTGTGCGATCCGCAAACCAGCGGCGGTCTGCTCGTCTCCTGCGCGCCCTATGCGGCGCGTGCGGTGCTCGACGTGTTCGCAAAACATGGTCATGCCGGCGCCGCCATTATCGGCCGTGTCGAGGATGGTCCCGCCGGCGTTCACATCCGCTGACGCAAGTGTGACCCCACCGGCCTGCACGCCATGCTACAAGCAGCGGGTCACATGATCCGGAGTTGTCCCCATGCGTTTCATCCTCGCCGCCCTGTCACTTGTCACCCTCGCCGCCTGCGGCCCGTCTGTTGCCGCTCCTGGCAGTCTGGCCGATGTGAAGGAGATCACGGCGCCGGCGGAAGACACGCAGCTGCTTGCCGTACTCAGCTATGCCAGCTGGTGCGGGGCCTGCAAGGCGCTCGATCCGAAAGTGGAGGCCGTGCGCGCATCGCAGGCATTTCCCGGCGTGGAATTCTTCGCGCTCGACTATTCCGCGCGGGATCGCGAGGCCTATTTTGCCGACGCCGAAACCCTCGGCATTGCGCAGACGATGCGCGAGATCTTCCCCGAAAAGGTAAAGACCGGCCAACTCTATCTGGTTGACCGGTCCTCGGGAGACATTGTCGGGACGGTGTCGCAGTCCATGACGGAAGCAGACATCACCGCCGCCATTCAGGCCGCGCTGTCCTGACGATCAGGACGCCGCGCAGGCGCCTGTATCCTTGCCCACTTCGCGGCGCACCGCGTCGATATAGCTGCCCGTGGCGTCGAAGGAGTCCCGCGTGACGCCATAGGTCGGGCTGCTGCCATCCTCGATGAAATCCTCCATCAGGTGCATGGCGGCATCTTCGAGACCGAGTTCCTGCTCGGCACGGATGTCGGCCACCACATTGGTGACATCGAGGATCCGGGCCTGGGCATCTTCCGGCCGGTCGGCCAGCAAAGTCGCATAGCAGGCGCAATAGGTTTCGACCGTATCGCCGTCCTCGGCGAGGTCTTCCACAATCTCCGGATCGCCAGCCAGCATGGTTGTGCAGGCTTTCGCAGCCTTGCCGTCGGAGCCGCCACACGCCGCCAGGGCGACACAGGCGGCGGCGGGGATCAGGATGGATCGGATCATGGGAAGTCCTCTTCGAGACATTTGGTCTAGGCCGGAACCTTGCCTGAAAGCATGCCGGCCAGCCGGTTGGAAATGATGTCCTCGGCTTCTTTCATGATTCGGTCGATCAATTCCTTACAGGTCGGAATATCGTGGATCAGACCGGCCACCATGCCGCACGACCATGCACCGGCGTCCATTTCGCCTTCCTTCATGATGCGCGGATAGACGCCGGCAACCTCTTCGATGATGTCCTCGAATTTCAGGTCCGCGCCCAGCTTGCGCTCCTTCTCCAGCAGGCGCTCGACCGCCGCATTGGTCAGAACCCGCTCGGTGTTGCGCAGCGGCCGCATCACGAGGCGCGTATCCAGTTCGGAAGCGGCCACGATGGCATCCTTCACATTCTGGTGCACCGGGGCTTCCTTGGTGGCGATGAAACGTGTGCCCATGTTCATGCCGGACGCGCCCATGGCCAGCGATGCCACCAGGCTGCGGCCATCCGCCTGTCCGCCGGACGACACGAACGGGATTTCCAGTTCGTCGGCTGCACGCGGCAGCAGGATCATGTTCGGAATGTCGTCTTCGCCCGGATGGCCACCGCACTCGAAGCCGTCCACGGAGACGGCGTCACAACCGATGGACTGCGCCTTCAGCGCGTGCCGCACAGCGGTACATTTGTGGATCACCTTGATGCCGGCATCCTTCAGGACCGGCAGCACCTGGACAGGATTGTTGCCGGCGGTTTCCACCACGCTCACGCCGCCTTCGATGATGGCTTTGACATAGCCCGGATAGTCCGGCGTGTTCACGGTCGGCAGGAAGGTGACATTCACGCCGATCGGCTTGTCCGTCATGTCCTTGCAGCGCGCGATTTCGTTCGCGAGGTCAGCGGGGGTCTTCTGCGTCAGCGCCGTGATGATGCCAAGACCGCCGGCATTCGACACCGCAGCGGCCATTTCGGCAAACCCGACATAATGCATGCCGCCCTGGATGATCGGATGCTCAATTCCGAACATTTCGGTGATGGCAGTCTTCATGGCATATCCTCCTTGTTTCCGGCCTATCCTTGGCGGAAGGCAGGCCCGGAAACAAGGCTGACATTGGGGAAAGAGCCGCTAGCCGACAGGCGACCAGGACTTCCGGGACCGGGCACGCCGCTTCTGGCCGCCCCCCTTGCGCGCTCCGGAACTGCCGGCCTCGGCATGCGCCGCGGGCCGGTTGCCCTCGCCGCGGCCGCCTGCCGGCTTGCCGCCACCCTTGCGGGGGCCCTTGCCACCGCCGGAACGGGCCCGGTTCTGGGACGAGGCACCCTGACGGCGTCCGCCGCCCTGGCCATTTCCGCGGCCCCTGCCCTGACCACCCCGGCCCTGACGCAGGTGCGGCGGCGGGTCTTCCGGCAGGGACAGGTCCAGTGCCATGTCTTCCGGCAGGTCGACCCGGTCGATCTTGCGGCCGATCAGCTTTTCGATGTCGCGCAGATAGCCGCGCTCGTCATTGCCGACAAGGGACACGGCAATGCCGCTGCGTCCGGCCCGGGCCGTCCGGCCGATCCGGTGCACATAGGATTCCGGCAGGTTCGGCATGTCCATGTTCACGACATGGCTGACCCCGTCGACATCAATGCCGCGCGCGGCAATGTCGGTCGCGACAAGGATCGGCGCCTTGCCGCTCTTGAACGCATCCAGCGCGCGGATGCGCTGGTTCTGGCTCTTGTTGCCATGGATTGCCTCGGCATAGAGGCCTTCATTGGCGAGATAGCGCACCACCTTGTCGGCGCCGTGCTTGGTCCGGGTGAACACGATGGCGCGGTCCATGTCGTCTTCCGACAAGATCTCGGCCAAAAGGCGCGGCTTGGCGTCGCCTTTGACCATATAGACCGCCTGATCGATCTTCTCGGCCGGTTTGGACACGGCCGCCACGGTAACTTCTGCCGGATCGGTCAGGAAATCATTGGCCAGCGCGCGGATTTCCTTCGGCATCGTGGCCGAGAACAGCAGCGTCTGCCGGCTTTTCGGCACGGCGCGCATGATCTTCCGGATCGAGGGCAGGAAGCCCATGTCCATCATCTGGTCTGCCTCGTCCAGCACCACGGCTTCAACGCGGTCCAGCGTCACTGCACCGGTATCCATATGGTCCAGAAGGCGCCCCGGTGTGGCCACCAGAACGTCCACGCCGCGCGACAGGGCACGCACCTGGCCGCCCGGCTTCACCCCGCCGACGACCACGGTCGTCGACAGTTTCATCTGCTTGCCATACAGGCGCACACTCTCGGCGATCTGGGCCGCCAGCTCGCGCGTCGGCGCCAGGATCAGGATGCGTGCAGCGGTCTTCTGCAGGGGGCGCGGCGTCTCGGCCAGCCGGCTCAGCAGCGGCAGCGAGAACGCAGCCGTCTTGCCGGTGCCTGTCTGGGCAATGCCCACCAGGTCGCGGCCCGTCAGAAGCGCGGGAATGGCCTCGGCCTGAATCGGCGTCGGCTTGGTATAGCCCTCGGCGGTGATCGCCTGAAGGATCGGCTCGGCCAGGCCGAGTTCGGAAAACTGTGTCAAATCAATACTTTCATGTGCGGGCGCCGAGCGGACTCCATAGGCCGCGCGCCCTGTTAGGCTTTAATTTTCTAGGAAGCCTGCGTTCAATCGGCATCCCGGTTGTTTGCGCACTCGACGCGGCACCGGAAAGGTAACGATCAATGCGAGAGCAGCAGCGTTTCGCCCTGCTGAGGCGGCATATGGCATGCTTTGGTGCAATGCACAAACGAATAAGTCTGTTCTAGAGTCTCCAGCGCGCGCCGCGTGGCGTATCGGCCACAAGGCTTTTCGCCGCCACCATGAACACACGCTCCTGCCCCAGCGCGAACGCCATCGCCCCGTCCGGGAAGATCGGCGCGAACGCCACATCCAGCACATTCAGCCCGCCGGTAAAGGCGCCCATGGCCGGCATCACCAGCCGCGCGCCATCACTGGCGAAACAGCGCCGACGCACCGAACGTCCCCGCCCGATAATCTTCGCTGCAGGGTGCAAATGCCCGGCAATCTCACCCAGCTCGCCTGTCGGCTCATGCCGGAAGACGAGCGGCCCGATGCGCAGCACCTTGCTGGCACGGCCGCCCAGATGCTCTGGCGGGTCCGGATCGTGGTTGCCCTCGACCCAGACCCAGTCATGTGCCGCGGTCAGCGCCTGAATGCGGCGCGCATACTCCTCCGGCAGCCGCAACTCCGCCGCGCGGTCATGGAAACTGTCGCCGAGGGAAATCACGGTCTTCGGCTTCAGCAGCGCGCACAGCCGCTCGACCAGTGAGAGCGTCGCCGCCGTATCATAGGGCGGCAGCATCTGGCCCCGCGCCGCAAACGCGCTGCCCTTCTCGAAATGCAGGTCCGACACGACCAGCACCCGTTCGGCCGCCCACCACAGCGCCCCCTCCGGCAGCGGCGTCAGCAACTCCCCGGCCAGGTGCAGATGTGTTTCAGATGGCTTTTTCGCGGCGGCAGTCATGCCGGGAATCTGGCCTGCAATGGCGGGTGGGTCAATGCGGAGCCCTCACCTCCCATTGCTGCGCAATGGGCCCCTCCTCTCCCGCAAGCGGGAGAGGGATTTACCGGTGCTCTGCGTCGCACCCCTCTCCCTCTGGGAGAGGAGGGACCCGCGCCAGAGGCGCGGGAGGTGAGGGCCTACCCCATCGCATCGCGCACCAGGTCGGCCTCGGCCTCACCCAATATCGCGTCCTGAACCGAGGCGCCAGAGACAGGCTCTTTTCCAATTTCCAGCATGACGGGCACCGCGAACGGGCTGATCTTCTTCAGGGCCTGATGGTCGATCTTTCCCCGAATACGCACCAGCGCATCTGACAGGCGGCGCACATCCAGCAAGCCCGTCGCCGCATCCTGACGGGCGGCCTGCAGCAGGATATGGTCCGGCTCGTGGCTGCGCAGCACGTCATAGATCAGGTCGGAGGAAAAGCTGACCTGCCGGGAGTTCTTTTCCTTGCCCGGAAGATTGCGGTGGATCAGGCCAGAGATCTGAGCGCATTGGCCGAACGTCCGCTTCATCAGCGCGCTCTCATCCAGCCAACTTTCGAGATTATCGCCCATCATGTCCGGATGGAACAGTGCGTCCATGTCGATGCCGGACATGTCCTCCATCCCCCACACCGCCATGGCGTATTCGCTGGCCACAAATCCGGTCGGCTTCGCGCCCATCCGCTCCAGCCGCCTTGTCAGCAACATGCCCAGCGTCTGATGCGCCAGCCGTCCTTCAAACGGATAGCAGACCAGATAGAACCGCCCGCCGCGCGGGAACGTTTCGACGAGCAAATGATCCGGCGGCGGAATTTCGGATTTCAGCTTCTGGATCTCGAACCATTCCCGCACCGGATCCGGCAGCCCCTCCCATTGCGACGGGTCATGGATCATGTGCCGCACGCGATCCGCCAGGAACGTCGTCAACGGGAACTTCCCGCCATTATAGGTCGGGATGGCGGGCTGCTCGCTCGCCGCGCGCACAACCAGTGCATCCATGCCGTCCACGCCAACCAGGCGCAACACTTCCCCGGCAAACAGGAACGTATCGCCGGGCGTCAGCGTAGAGAGGAAATACTCCTCCATCTCGCCGAGCTTCAGCCCGGCGCGGACTGCACGTCGCGATCCTCCCCCGCTTGCGGGGGAGGTGCCCGAAGGGCGGA